>JC3A454_104275_pt1 | contig 20054 bp, 19 predicted proteins | sample YNP_Site_4_FD_22002 | JGI IMG/M metagenome (IMG submission 22002) | reverse complement strand
AGGTGGACGCCAGATGCGACGAGTGTAGCCTAAGGGGCCGGGGGCTGGAGGTGCTAGACGAGGCCGTGAAGCTTGGGCTGAAGGTGAAGGCGGTGAGGGGGAGGGGAGGCGATGTGGGTCGGCGGATGTTGTTGAGAGCCGGCATGCGGCAGGCATTGCGGGGCGAGCCGCCCCTACAAGTGGCGAGGGGGGTGCCGAGGAGGGTGCAGTACGACAAGTCTAAGTACGTGGAGCGGGGCGCCGCGCGGCCCGTGGGGCCTCGTATAGATGTGGAGCGTTGCGTGGGGTGCGGCGTGTGCGCCGGCGTCTGTCCAAGCGGTGCAATCGAATTCGACGAGGAGGCATTCGTCTTTTCGCTAGACCCAGCGAAGTGTATGGAGTGCGGTCTCTGCGTAGAAGCTTGCGACAGGGGCGCCGTATCGCTTATGGATTGGGGAGAGCTCTACGTAGACCACGTGTTTCTAGAGACGGAGAGGTGTCCCAACTGTGGCGCCGTCTACCCCAAGAGCAGAGGCGAGTGTCCGGTCTGCGGCTTCGCAGTCAGGCTGATTAAGGAGGTGTATGGCTTGTAGCGGCTACTTCCCCCGGCCCATGGATAGAGAGGTGCTGGAGCTTCTGGAGGCTAGGCGGCCCGGGGCCTTGCTGGGGGTCGTAGGTCGGGCGTCTCCACCACGGCCAGACGTCTGGCGAACATCGCCGGAGTGCCTCACAAAAACGGCGTGAAATGCGGCGAATACGCCGTCGTTGAGGTCGCTGTGGAGGAGGTAAAAGACGCTGTTAGATGCGGCCTATTTGCGGCGGCCACCGGCACGTTAGAGGAGGTTTTGAAAGCCGCCGACGGCGGCGTGATCCTCATGCCGCCTATGTCTACGTCTGAGCTTGTGGAGTTCCTTGCGTCCAGCGGCGTGTCTATAGACCTAGAGGCCGCCGACCTCCTTCTCTACAAAACAGGCGGCTACCCAGAAGACGTCTGCAAGGCGCTGGAGGCCATGAACTACCCGGCGCGTGTGACTAGGCAGATGGTGGAGGAGCTCGACACAAGGCCTGTGTGGTTTCTAGAAGCGGCGAGCCGGCTGGGCCGCGGCTTCCTCGTAGCGTCTATACTGGCAGCCGCCAGCGAGGAGGAGCTTAAAGCCCTCGGCGGTGAGGCGGGCTTCTGGATGAGGCGGGAGGGGAGGCTCTACGTGCTCAAGGCGCCGTGGCTTCAGTTCTACGCTGTACAATACGATCCAGAACTCGCCAAGTCTGTGCTAGAGGAGGCGTTGAAGATGGTTGAGGATAGGCGGCGGGCGGCGTACTACATGGCTCTTCTGTGGCGGCTAGGCGTGAGAGGCCACGTGGAGAGGAGCATGGAGTACGTGGACGTGCTGGACGCGGCGCCGCCTCAGCTGGCGCTTGACCTCTCGCTGTACTTCCTAGAGACCGCGCCGCTGGCGGGCCGGCGGGACGTCGAAGCCAAGGCGCTGAACACGTTGGCGGACTTGATGCCGTTCCTCACATACAGCGTCCGCGACGTGGAGTATCTAGCCCGCCGCGCAACCGCGCTTGTGCCGCAGAGAGAGGCCTACCTGGCCTTGTACAAGATGGGCATGCACCTCCTCACCGCCGGCAAGTTCTCAGAGGCGGAGGTGGTGCTCTCGACGCTGGAGGACCTCCTCTTCAGGACTCAGCGAGAGGAGGAGTGGCTGATGGCCAAGAGGGTGTTGAACCTCCTCCAGGCATATAAAGAGGGTTTGCTGGGGCGGTGGAGAGAGGCCAGACGTCTCCTGGAGGAGGAGTACGTCACTCTCAAATTTACAGGTCTCTTAGGAGACCGCGTGAGACGGAACTTGGGCTGGGCCTACGTAATGCTTGGCGACTTTAGACAGGCCAAGCTATACCTAAAGGGCGACAGAGGCTACTACGGACTCGCCCTCCTGCTCCTCACCACCAAGAAGCTGGGCAGGCTGAGGAGCTTAGCTAAGGCGGCTAAGGAGCCCGTAATCGCGGCGTTGGCCGGCGCGGCGTTGGGCCTCGACGTGCGGGCCGAGGTGGAGGAGCTCAACATAAGGCCGGAGCTTAAAGAGGCGCTGAAGGCCCTGGCAGACCCCGACCCGGCCGCCGCCCTCCGCCGCCTCGCCGCTGTGCTGAGCCGGGCAGACCCCGGCGACAGGTTGGCTCTGTATCTATACGCTGTGGAGGCATATCTCCAGAAGGCGGCCGGCCGCGCCGACGAGGAGGAGGTGAAGAAGTTTTTCGAAAGGCTGAGGGGCGTCGTGGCGGAGGACACGCCTGGCGCCGCCAAGTTTCTCAAAACATCCAAAAGGGCCTTGGCCAAGGCCGCCGTATTCTTTCTCTAGAGCTTCGCCTTGTAGCTGAGGAAGCGCATATACGCCCTCTCCACGTCGTCGATTCTCCTCAACAGCTCCTGGCCCCTATTCAGGCTCCACTCCAGGAATCTACCAGAGCGGGGGTACTGCCTCGTCAGCGCCGACAGTTCCTCCAGACGGCTTTTCACCAGCTGTCTAAGCTCCGCAAGCAGTTGTGGCAACTTCTCGGCGTCGAAGGCCGTCTTCATCACCTCTTCAAAAAACCACTGCCGGTCGTTGCGGGGCATGGCGGCGATGCCTAGCCTCTCGGCGATTCTGTACATATCCACCACAGAGATGTAGACTCCGCATTTAGCTGGAGACGTCATAGTCTTCGCCAGCTGTCTAATCGCAGTCACGACCCCGTAGCCGCTGGCGAACAACGCCAACTCGTCCCTGCTGTACTTAATATCCATTCATTCTAGTCTCTCTTCATATATTTAACAGTTTCTTCTACCGCATAAGTATAATAACACTTTTAACAACCTCGGTACAGAGGAGCATGCCTAAACTCGCGATGGCCACGATTGAGGACTTATGTATGCTTTGTTGGGCTTGCGTCGCCGCCTGTAAGCAGGAGTTCGACGTGCCGCTGGGCAAGTGGAGACTCTTCATCACAGAGTACTACACCGGCGAGTACCCCAACGTGGCTGGCTACATACTCCACCTCCCCCAGTGCAACCACTGCGAAAACGCCCCCTGCGTCAACTCCTGCCCCACAGGCGCTCTGAGGCATAACCCCGAGACCGGCATCGTCCAGCTGGACAAGGACCTCTGCATAGGGTGCAGAGCCTGCACAAGGGCGTGTCCCTACAACGCTGTATATATAGATCCCAGAACAAACAAGGCTGATAAGTGCACCTTCTGCGAACACCTAGTCTACTCCGGCCTACTGCCCGCCTGCGTGGCGGCGTGTCCCACCGGCGCCAGGATCTTCGGCGACCTGGAAGACCCCAACTCCCTCATCGGCAAGATGTACAGAGAAGGCAAGATAAAGCCGGTAGGCAAGGTGGCCGAGGTGGTCAAGCCCAGACTCTTCTTCGCGCCGTTTGGCTCTATAAGGCCGATCAACACCGACGCAGGTGCTTTCAAAAAGGTGGTGACTGGCGAAGCCTCCAACGCGGCTTTGGTCGACGCCAAGGTCGACCTCTCCACCTGGAACCCCAACGCAGACCCCGCCTTGCTACCCGGCGCCCAGTCCACTTGGTCGCCGGAGCCTAACGCTCTTGGCCTCTGGAAGGAGTTCACGCCGACTCGCCCGCCCGACACGGCAGAGCTCTCCAACGTGGTTAGAGACACGAGGCAGGCGCTGGTCTACGCCGCCATTGCGTTGCTGGTGATAGCGGGCGCAGGCGCCGTGTGGACAGGTCTAATAAAGCCTGCGCATTAGGCCATGACGGCGAGACCTCTCTACAAGGTCGAGGGCGGCCGCGAATACATTCTGCGGTTCAAGCCGATTACGCAGTTGGGACATTTGTTCTTGTTAATAGGTATGACTCTCTGCTTCATCACGGGGCTCGCCATGTTCTTTAAATTCGGGGAGAGGAACATCTTCGATTCGCTAGGTCTCGCCCTGGGCCTCCCGGCGCCCAACACCTCACAACAGCTTATGAGCTGGCTTCACGACTGGGTAGGGCCAATCCTCATGCTTATCGCTGTGGTAATTGTACTAGTCGCTTCAGATAAGAAGAGCGGTCTAAAGTATATTACCAACGTCGGCGAGGCATATCGTGTACTTGTGGAGACAGCTAAATACAGGTTTGGAAAGCGTAAGGACTATCCGCCGACGCCGTTTTACCACCCCTGGCAGGTGCTCTGGGTATGGGGCGTCATAGTGGGGCTGTTGTTGCTCGGCGTTTCAGGTCTCTTCCTAGTACTGGAGAAGTGGTTCTACATATACATCCTGCCGCCGTGGTGGCGCGGCTTCATGTCGCTGTTGCACATAATAGGCGCCTTTATATTCTTCGCGGCTCTGCCTATACACTTCCTCATGGCTCTGTTCCCCACCAACTGGCCTATGCTTAAGTCGCAGCTACTCCTCCGGGGCTACGTTGAGAAGGAGTGGTGGATGGCGCACCACAAGGCCTATGCAGAGGAAGTGTTGAAGAAGTCCGGCGGGGGGCTATGACGGCTGAGGTCAAGATGCTTAGGCGGGACTTCCTCCGCGCCGCCGCCGCCGCGGCGTTGGTGGGCATTTCAGCCAGCGTCTTTGTAAGGGCGCAACTGTATCCCGAGGTGGAGAAACAGGAGAACTGGTGGTCAGGCCAGACCGGCCGCGTCTTCAACTACTCAACGCTGTACCGCGTCCCGCCTCCCGGCAAGCTGAGAGAGACCGGCGGCGCCCTGGAGCTCAGCACGCCGGACGGCCTCAAAACTATTACGCTTAAGTGGTGGGAGAACTGGATAGACTGGCGGGAGTACGACGCCAGGGCCTGGCCCAAGCCGAAGGATAGGCGCTATTTCATAGCCACAGGCGGCGTCTGCGGCGGATGCGAGGTCTCATGTCACTACGTCGTGTGGATAGACAAAGAGACAAAGCTGGCAAGGAAGGTGCTTGTGAATCCTTTCGCTAAGAACAATTGGTCTCTCTGCGTCCGCGGCCAGTCGGCGGGCGCGGCGGCTGCGCACCCCGACAGAGTAGTGTACATCTTGAGCAAGATAGACCCCAAGACCGGCAAGAGAGTGGGGGTCAGGGGCGACGACAACTTCGTCCGCATTACCTACGACGAGTCGCTGGAGATAGTGGCGACGTACTACGCCAAGGCCTTCTATGAGTACTTCGTAGAGGGCAACCCGCTGGGCTCCATGAGGTTGCACTGGCACGAGGGGAGGCCTCTGCAGACCGGCTTCTTCACCCACCACCCATGGACCAAGGACTGGGAGCAACAACACGCATTCGGAAGCCACACAAACCTCTGCTCCGCCGGCGCCCGTCTCGGCAATAATGCGTGGATCGCCATGGACCGCAACTCGCCGGACTACTACAGCGCCAAGACCGTGGTTCAACACGGCATGGGACATCTAGGCGACGCCGCCCACTTCCTCATGTCTCACGGGCCTAGGTTGGCCGTGGCGCGGTTTAGAGGTACGAAGGTGATTTCGGTTAGGGAGAAGTACTTCCACACCGAGTTGCTTGCCGACTACTGGGTAGCGCCGTGGCCCGGCACCGAGGCGTGGCTGTGGATGGCGGTGGCTAATGTCCTCATTAACGAGCTGAACGCTGTGGATTGGGAATTCATTAGGAAGTGGTGGAACTGGGACTGGTTCCTCAGGGATAGGAAGCTTCTGCAACACCTCTACAACATGGGCTACATAAAGACCCTGCCGCCCGACGACATCTACGGCGTGACGGAGGACGGCGTGATCTACATAAAGGACTACGAAAGGGCGTGGAGCTACTTCCAGCAGTTCCTCAAGGAGTACTTTGCCAACTTCACCCCCGAATATGTGGCGTGGGTGACTAGGCTGAATGCCAAGACGCCGCCGCCCGACCCGCTGACGCCTGAGGAAATACGGAACGCCGCCACGCTCATCAGAGCAATAGCTAAAGAGGTTGCAGCGGCCGGGAAAGCCCTCTCCATAAACCAGTGGAGAGGTCCAGGCCAGACATACGGCGGGTGGATGCTCGCCAGAGCCTTCTTCTTGCTCATAGCGCTTACCGGCGCCGTGGGCACCGTGGGCGGCACCGGCGCCGCCTCGTGGCACAACACCGACTTCTTATATTACTGGTGGAAGGGGACTTTGGCGGCCCAGGTCTTGAAGCGCAACTTGGAGGGGCCGGCAATATGGAACCTCAACATGATCGCGCCGGAGGAGTCCGCCTTCGGCGCCTACGACCCCACCAATACTATTCCATTTAGGATGTACGACAAGGAGTGGCAGAACTACTGGGGGAGGCTCGGCTTCGCTGTGCCCGATAGGGTATATGTCTGGGTTTGGCGTGTTGTGAATCCGCCAGCTACTTACCAGGCCGGCGCCCAGTGGGTGAAGTTTTTCTCCAACCCAGACTTGGTGGAGTTGGCGGTCCATATGACTCCCTTCTGGAACGAGTCCTGCTACTTCGCCGATCTCTGTGTCTCTGAGGGCTTCTGGCACGAGCGCCACGACCCGCAGCCGGCGGCGCCTGGCATCTACGCGCCGGACAGATGGTTTAGCGTCAGATGGCCGGCCTACGTGATATATCTAATGAGAGAGGGCTGGAGGCCGAAGGACATCTACAGAGCCACCTTGGAGGCTCACCAGTATATCGGCCTCGGCGACGTCATCTCGCCGGAGGAGTGGTATATGGAAATGGCCTGGAGAGCCGTTGCTAAGGCCGTGTTGATGGCCAAGGAAAAGGGAAGGTCTCTGGACGATCTGCTTAAGGACAAGGAGATTGATTATCTAGGCGCCAAGGTGAAGATCCCCAGCCTCGCCGACCGCCTCGCCTTCCTTATCGATGTAAATAGGGGCAAGAGGTACGCGGCGCAGTTGGGCGTCGCGCCTGAGGAGCTACCCGCCCGCCTCATCAGAGATCTCTACGAGGGCAGGGTTACCTATGAACAATTTATAAACGACGTTAGGCGCCAGCTGTTGCCAACGCTGTGGGACGTGTACAACTGGGCCGTCTACGCGTTCTCGCCACCGGCCACGAAGTTCGCCAAGGACCAAGGTCTTGAGCCGGTGGAGGCCCTCGAGCTGTACCAGTTCCTGCTACACGACACCAATGTCTACGCCGACAAGACCTACCTCAAGAAGGTGCCGCGCGACCAAGTGGCGCGGATTGACCCCATAACTAAGCTTGCCTACGACGCCAAGGGCGGCATCGTTGGCATCGAGATAGACGGCGAGGTGTACGTGGGCTTCAACGTATTGGGCACCGTGACGCACACCCTCAAGCTGGAGTGGTACAACCCGGCGATGGCCGAGCAGGAGTTGAGGGAGGTCAGCATACCTATCGTCCCGCTGGAGAGGGACCTAAAACGCGCCATGGAGGGCGACATGGCCACAATACAGAAACTCATTAACGCCAAGCTACACTACGTAATACCCATACATGACTTCTGGGCGAGGATACCCGGCCTCACCGCCGGCATCAACGTGAAGAAGGGCGAGTTCGTCTTCGTCGCCAACTCCCGCTTCTTGTACCAAGGCGAAAATAGCCGTGTCCAGCAGATGTGGTACTCCTTTGAGCTGTGGCCCTCGCTGTACCTCTGGATGAATCCTATAGATGCGCAACTGCTGGGTCTAAAGACCGGTGACACCGTGAGGGTGAGAATCTTGATACAGGCGCTTAACGACCTCGAGGTCAGTAGCTTCGTGACTAAGGTGTGGGTCACGCCGAGGGTTAGGGAGGGCGTCGTGGTTCTCCTACATGGCGCCTACCGCTGGAGGCCGGCGTGGTGGGATTTCAAGAAGGTGCTGGAGACCGCCGGCTCCTACCCCACCACCGTGGTGTTCCAGACGGTGGACGTCAAAGTAGATGGGGCGTCGCTGGTAGATAAGATAAGGGCGGGCGATTTCAACTGGAGGAAGCTGACGTGGGTTAAGACGGCGGATCCGGCCCCTGTGTCGGAGGAGGACTTGGCAAAGATCGCAATCACTAAGCTATATAGGCAACGTGGTATGCCGTTCTGGGACCTGGCCAAGTTCGTGTGGTGGAAGGAGACCGGCACCACCTACGACTTCGTCCTTCCGCAGACCAACGACCCCATTGCGTGGACCAACTTGTGGCACTTCAAGGTGAGGATCGAAAAGGCTGATCCGAAGGAGTACGGCAGTATGGAGTACGACTTCGAGGCCGGCAAGCAGGCCTTCGACTTCTTCTACAAGCTGTTAACCCACGGAAGCGGCGGCGAACTGGCCAAGTCTATATACGACATCTGGCGCCAGAGGTGGGGCGGCCTAGACCTCAAGTTCCCGCGTATATTGGGCGTAATAAGAGGCGACGTTCTATGCCCCAACAAGAAGCCGGGCTCGCCTGGATGCGCCCGTCCCGACTTCATAGGCATGAGGCGTACCTTCTTGTGGGCCTTGGGCATAGGGCCGAAGCCTGCTAAGTCTGCCTACTACTGGCCGCCGAAGGTGCCGGATCTGAGGGAACTTCCGTGATATATATCTACTCCGTCCCCAAAACCCACCCTTTTTTGGTTAACCTCTTCAGAAAGGGGGTCACAGTCTACCTCCCCCTTCCCTCTTGCGAACTTCTCCTCCTCCACGCCTACGGCCGCCTCTCCGAGGCCCAGCTCCTTGCCGAGCTGGGGCTCAGCGAAGGCTTCTACGCCAGATCGTCGCAATTAATAGCTATGCTTCCGTCCCTGGCGAAGCTGTACCAAGTCAGATGTTTTCTAAGCCTAGAAACTGCGCGGGCTAGAGACAGGGCGTATTACGAGGCGGCCAAGGCCGCGTATCTCCTCATCTTCTCCAGGGCCTCCCCTCAGCCCCCCAGCTTCCCCATGCCTGAGCCCCCCGAAGGAGGGCCCTCTGACGTCGTTGTGGTGGATAACTACATGGACTACTTCGCGTGGAAGAGGAGGGGAGACTGGGCGTACTTGGCAACGCCGCGTCCCGGCCCCGTTGAAAAATTTTTTATATACGGCGTGCTGGACATCGATGAATATCTCAAAACTTCAATTACAGCAGGGCGGCATGAAGAAGCGTTTTTTAACTAGGAGAGTTGCTGTAATAGATCCACAGATATGTAGAAAATGTAAAATGTGTAGCAAGGCATGTCCCCTCTCGGCGTTGGATCCTCCACGTGTCGACCACAAAAGGTGCGTCGGTTGTGGCCTCTGTACGTCTGCTTGCCCATTTGGGGCTATTCATGTCGTAGAAAAAATAAGCATAGGCGCCGTAGCGGCGGTCATCCTAGTGTTGATTATCGCCGCGGTGGCCATATACTACGCCGTTTCTGTCTCTCCCTTCTATCAGCAACAAGTCACCCCCATAAACTTTACCACAGCTGGCATGACCTACACATATGTCCCCGAAGGCGCCGATATACCTACCGGCGAGGCGGCTGCAGGCGCAGGTTCTGGCTTCGGGTAACTGAGGAGATTCTTTCTGTACCTCAGGATGTACGGCGGCAGTGTTCCCAGGAATTTAAAAAATCGATGCGATACGCCAGGTAGTTAGGGAGCCTAGGGAGGAGTACAAGCGGTGTGTAGAGGGTGGGAGGCCGCAGATATGTTGCGTTCTCACGGCCAATACGCTTATCGACATATTCAGCTCTCCTCTGCCGTCTGTAACACATGACGACGAAGACCGCTTCTACGCCCTAAAAGGCGCAGACGGGAAACTCCCAGTGTACGATGTAGAGTAGACAAACACAGGATCGTAGAGCTGTCTCAAGCGGGCGCTCAGCTAAGTAAGACGTTCAGGGTCGTATTGAAGCGTCTCCGTAAAAAGGCCCGCCACATCTATCAACGGCGACTTGGCAGAGCGGCCAAGACCCGGGCCCGGCCCCTTGGATCCTTAAGCACGCAAATAAGCCGTCTCTCCACGTCTCTCGAATGCGAGAAGCTTGCGACATCTCCTGCCGCAAGCTCGGTCTAGATTGCGAAGAGCCCTTGTTGACGCCCGGCGAGGTTGTCTTGCGGTGGCCTAAGGCACTGGGCCGGCCGAGCTTGTGGCCGAGCTGGGAGGGGCCAGTCGCCTGTGATGTATATCTTTATTAGAGCCCACGTAGAGGAGCGAGGCACAGAAATCGTGGATGAGCTTTTCGGCTCTGCGCATCGTGGCCGACTGTATTGACCATCTCCATCTTCAACCTCGGCTAGGCGGCCTCGGCCCTCGACAAGAAACCCCGAAGAGACGAACTCGCCAGCGATGTGAAGACCGCGGTCTCTCTAATGTTGCAGGCGGTCAGGGCGCCGACGCGCCTGGCGACTTTGTAGCGGCGCCGCTGGTTGGCAGAATCCTAAGAGACGCCATCTCTGTATCGCTTAACCATCACGTCTACATAGCAGATGCGTTGCGACCGCCTCCTGCAGATGTGAAGCGCGCCTCCTTTTACGCCGCCGATAGGGGCTAGGCTGAGTTGCAAAGGAGGGGCTACGCCACCTGGTTAGAGGACGGCTACCACCTAGATGTAGGGCTGGGCTACGACGTAGTGCTTGACCTCGTTGAAGCGTAGGGCACGGCTATTTTTGGCCGCTAAGCTTCACTGTGTTGCACGCCGAGAGGATTAACGATATCGTCGCTGGCTAAGCCGTCCCACGGAGCCTCTCCACAGCCTCCCCGACGTACTGCGCAAGGGCCTTCACGTCCTCTGCCACGGACTCCGGCCTGGCGTATCGGCTCAAGACCCCGGATCTGTCGAGGCCGTTGTATTGAAACTCGTGGAGGTTCAAGGCGGTGTTGGCGTAGTGGAGCAGCTCCCGCCCCGCCAACTGCGAGAGGTCCCGCGCCACCTCCAGCATGAGTCCCGTCGGCATGACGGCGATTACCCAGTCCACAGCCTCAACCGCCTTGCCGCTCCTCAGCCGCTTCCTGCCGGGGTACCTCTGGGCCAGCGCATCTCTGTATTTCATGGCCAGCGCCGCCAGCAACGCCTTGAAGGCTTGGAACGCCTTGCCCGCCGCGTTTCTGTACAAGCCGGCGTCCAGGAACCTAAGGGCGAGGTCGGCCTCATACGTCGCCTCCATCAGCCGCCCCTCTAGATACTTCTGGGGGTCGCGCCAAGGCTTTTCAAGCTCGATCACGGGACTCATGCGGCATATATAAATAACCACGACGGCTTGGCTATGAAGCGTATCAGCCTTGCGCTTGACGATGGATCGTACAAAAAGCTGGAGCAACATAGACGCAGCCGCTAGTTATCGTCGGACGTCGCCGTTGTGGCCGTGTCTCACGACTTGAACGCCGCAATCAGGTAGGCCGACCTCGCCGTCTTTATGAGGGAGGGCGCTGTGTATGCCGCAGGTCCGGTGAAGGAGACGCTCGCTGATGATCCGCGCGGTGTACGGCGTCTCCGCCAAGATACTGTGGGGATCGGAGTGGTGGTTTTTGAAAGGTTTTATAGGGGCGGGAAACTTAGTGCATGGATATCAGCTCCCTCATTAGGGGCAAGGCTCTGGTCCTTCGACGTGATGCGACCCTCCGAGAGGCCGTAAGAGTCATGGCGGATCACAACATCGGACTTCTCCCCATAGTCGACGACGAGGGTAGGCCCTTGGCGGTCATTTCCGAGAGGGATGTGGTCAGAGCCCTGGCGGCTGGGGCATCGCTTGATAGCCCCGTCCTGGCGACGGCGCGGAGGAGGCCCCTCATCACGGTGACGCCTGATGCAGACATATACGAGGCCATGGTTAAAATGAGGCGGGGAGGTGTGCGGCACCTCCTGGTGGTCGATAGGGAGGGGCGGCTGGTGGGGGTGGTCTCCATCAGAGACTTCATGAGGGACGACGTACTGGCGTATCTGGGCTTCAAGGCGTGGCAACCCCCCGAATACGGCCAGCCCGAGTTCATGTCGCTGTAACGCCCCTGAGCCACAGCGGGAATCCCGGCATCTCTCTGGCTGAGATGCGGCGCCGCGGGGACAGCGCCGCCCTCCGGGGGGACCGGCCCTCGCCGAGGCTATCTGCCGAGGAAGAGGCACAGCGCCTCGACCCTTCCGCGTTGTCATCCCGGACGCGTAGTTACAAGCTCTGCGCATCTCGGCGAGGAACGGCAGCACGTAGAGATCCGGAAGCGCACAGAATCGGGTTGATCGTTCTACAAAGTAGAGAGACAGCTGCTGGATGAAGTTTAAAACCACGGACAAGTCTATATGTGCCTCCGGAGTTCATCGTTAAGGAGCTGGAGAGGCAGGGCCTGGACCCCGTTGCGTACGCGGTTGAGCCAATTACCGAACGCGCCGACCCGTCGGAAAGAGCTAGGCTGTACCTTGAAGGTGCCGACTATTTCTGGCGAGAGGGGCTCGCCCTTGAGGGGAGAGATCTAAGGCAGGCGGGGGAGAAGCTGCGGAACTCGATCGTCCAACTGATCAAGGCCTTTGCAGAGACAAGGGGCTTGCGCCATGATTCACACAGGCTTATATGGGCTGTGGTCAGGAGGATCGCCACGGAGACGGGAGACGAAGAGGCGATAAAGCTCTTCGCCGCGGTTGAACAGCTACATGTAAACTTCTATGAGGGACATCTCGACCGGTTCGATTTCGAAGTCCTTAAGAAGGCGGCGGCAGAGCTGAGGGACAAGCTCAGAAAGCTTATTGCTGCATAGATCTTGTCTCGACGTCGGCGATGGGCCTAGGAGCTCTCTTCCCTGGAGGGCCGCCGAGCGCGGGCTAGGTCTCCTCGACGGGGATGCCGTATAGCTGCGCGGCAAGCGGACATGTATATATCTTGAACCTGTCGCCATAGGCTGATTTCAACTCCCTCAGGAAGTCGTACCAAGTTTTGAAGGCCCCCTCTCCACCGCCCCGCGAGATTTTTCAGATAGGTCTCGACGTAGGGCAGATACAAATCCTGTTCGTAGCCCCAGACGCGAACACTATCCCCCAACTTCCGCTCCATAAAGATGTCCTTCGAGGAACCTAGATATAAAATGAGTTTATTAGGGCAATCTTTGCAGAGGTAATAGTTTTTATATAAAGCGCGTTCCGCGCCTCCATGGAGCCCGAGGAGGTTGGATACAGGGCCCTCCTCGCGGTGGTGTACTGGGACCTCACCAGGGACCTCAACCCCCTCCACGTCTTCTACGAGCGGACCGAGAGCTGCGTGTCGATCGCGTCGGCGGTGGCCGCCCTCCGCCTGGCCGTGGGGCTCGAGACCGAGGTCGAGCCCATAGAGGGGGCGGGGGAGGCGGACTACGGCCTTGTGCTGGCGGGGCCCTACAGAGAGGGCTTGGGCGAGCTGGCGCTGGGGGCCCTCCGCAGAATCCGGAGGGTGGCCGTGTTGCACACCCCTGCCTACTTCGCCGCGTCCGAGATAGAGGGCTTTGCGGAGACGGCCAAGGGCAGAGAGGTTAGATACGCCGCGAGGGAGGCGCCGGGGGAGATAACGTACTACAGAGCGGTGGACGGCAACGTGGAGGCGGCCGGCGTCCGGAGGCTCAGCCCGTATGAGCAGATGATTGTCAAGATGTATGAATTAAAACATTTATAAATAAATATCTAATAATTACATAGATTCGACACAGCCGTGTTGAAGCATTTCGGCGTAGACGGCGAGCCGCTCGACGCGGACTCCCTGAAGGAGTTCACGAGGATCCCCTGCATAATCGCCGACTCCCTCGACCCCGGCCAACACATAGACCTCGTGACGATGCGCGTAAGAAACGATGGCGGGGGCCGCGTGTCCTTCGCCGAGTCCCACCACGCCTTCGTGGAGGCCATACAGCTGGACCCCGGCGAGACCTCTTCCTCAAATGCACGTGCCCATGGTGGACAATTTCGTGGGCTTCGTAGTCGGGTTCTTCGGGCTTGGGGCTGGCTGGGCCCTAATATCTGTGTACAAATTGGGATAGCCAACGGCGCCGCACTCTGGGTATTTATCCACAGCAACAAGCTGAACCCCGAGATCTACATAGTTTCCGGCCTAGCCGTCATACTTGGCTCCCTTTTGGGGCAAGACCGCTGACGACCGCCCCGCCTAGGATAATCAGGTCCATCGTCATCGTCGTCGTGGCACCCAACGGAGTCAAGCTGGTCGTAAGGGCTTGAGATTGGAAAAACTATGGCGGGATTATGTGGATTATTGGGCTCGTTCTGAAGCTCCACTGGCCTGTCTTGGGGTCGCGCCTCACGTGGGTGAAGACGTGCCAGTTCTCCTCGTCGATGTAGGGGTAGTCCGCGTTTAGGTAGTAGCCGCGGCTCTCCTTCCTGTTCATCATGGAGAAGACCACGGCCTGGCCCACGAGCAGGCGGTGGTAGACCTCCCAGACGCGGAGGAGCTCGTGGAGGCTCGCCGCTGCGGCGAAGCGGAAGTCCTCCTCCAGCATCTTGAGCAGCTCCCAGCCCCTGTTTAGGAGGTGCATGTTCGTGGTGTAGAGCATGCCCCAGCCCGCGGCGTATTCGTCCATGATCTTCTGCAACCTCACCAGGAGCTGGTACCAGTTGAGGTAGTTGGGGTGTATCTCGAACCAGTTCGTGTACGCGGGCGGCATCTCCGGCGTGGTGGTAAGCGGCTTGTTCTCGTGGTACCACTCGAGGGGTCTGTAGACGACCTCCTTGTAACGCTCCACCGTATCGTCGCTCACGGCGGGCCGGTAGTCCTTGGCCTGGGTCAACACGTAGCGGGCGGCGGCTTTGCCGGCGATTCTGCCCTCGGTGAAGGACCCGCTGCTGAACTTGTGGCCGCTGGCCCCCACCACGTCGCCTGCGCCGAAGAGGCCCTCGACCGTGAGCATGCGGTTGGGGCCCCATCTGTACTCAGGCGGCGCAATGTCGGGGGGCCCGGAGGCCCACATACCGCCTGGGGAGGCGTGGCTGGCCTGGACGTAGGGCTCGGTCGGCATCAGCTCTGAGGGCGTCTTCTGCGGGTGTATGTTCTGGGAGGCCCAGTAGAAGGCCTGCGTGGGCGTCATGTCCAGGTAGTCCTCGAAGAGGACCTTGAGGGACTCCTCGTCAGGCAACCTCTCCTGGGTCTGCATGAGGTCGGGCCCCCTGCCCTCCCTGAGGTTATGTATGGTGACCCAGGTCCTGATGGGGGTAGGCGTCGGCTTAGCCCAGGCGAAGTCGTAGAAGATCTTGGCGAGCTCCGCCTTGGCCTCGTCCGGCAGGGGCTCCCACTGCTTGCCCTTGACGTCGGTGGACCTCATCTTGAGCAGCAGGTAGGGGAAGCCGACGGGGCCGTAGGCGTCCTTGAAGCGGACTACGACGAGCCTGAACTCCATGTTGACCGTCTCGGCCCCCGCCAGAAGCGGTATCGCGTAGGCGCTTCCGGAGGCCCAGGTGGGGTACCATGCGCGGCCCATCCCCTCGCCCACGCTTCTAGGCCTGTATAGGAGGGAGGTGCCGCCCGCCGCCACTATGACCGCCTTGGCCTTAAACACGTAGAAGGTGCCGTCGCGGACGTGGAAGCCCACCACGCCGGCGATTCTGTTCGGCGCGTTCTCGTCGAGCAGGGGGTGGGTGACGAAGACCCTCTCGTACACCTCGTCTGCGGACTTCCTGCAGGGCTCCGCGACGATGGCCTTGTAGCTCTCGCCGTGGATTGGGTGTTGCCACCTGCCGGTGCGCAGATACTTGCCGGTCTTGGGGTCGCGCCAGATGGGGAGGCCCCACTCGTCGAAGAGCTTTATGGTGGAGGTCATGTGCCTCGCTATGTCGTAGACCAGGTCCTCCCTCACCACGCCGAGGAGGTCGTTCCTCACGTACTGGACGAAGTCCTCGGGCTTGGGGTCGTCGGGGTCCTCGGAGAAGACGCCGAGGTTGCAGGCGGAGAGGCCCATGCCGACGGCGCCTGACTTCTCCGTGTTGGCCTTCTCCACGAGGGTGACCTTGCACCTATTGCGGCACCAGTACTTGGCCTCGAACACGGCGCCGCATCCCGCCATCCCGCCGCCCACCACCAAGATGTCCGTCTCGACGACCTTGGTGGGGAAGTGGAGCGACGACATGGCTACTTACCGGCGCCGCTCTTCGCCTTTATTATGCTGCCGACGATCCTAGCCGGCTGCTTGGGCCTCGGGAGCTCCTTAAAGCCGAGGTACTCCGGCTTGTCCTCAAGGGCCAGGAGCTCGGAGTCCAGGTCGGTCCGCTCCGGGATGTCCTGGGCGCCGCGCGCGGAGCCCCATGGAGTCGTCCTTATGGGGGAGGCGAAGTCGTACACGGTGCCGTCTCTGAACATGATCCTCCAGTAAATGATGTTCTTCTTGGTGTCCCTTACGACGCCCACCCTGGCGCCGAGGGGAGCGAAGTCGCTGTACGGCCTCACATCTACGGCGTGCTCGGGGCAGTACTTGACGCAGTTCATACACTCGGCGCAGCTCACGGGGTCCGCGTTGTAGGCGCGCCTCACCTTGGGGTTGAACTGCATATTGTCGGCGGGGCATATGTCGACGCATTTGCCGCAGCCCTTACATTGAGAGCTGTAGACGAACGTAGGCATATAGCCTTGTCTCAAGGCATTATTAAATTATTACCAACAGAGGATGGGGAATAACAGTTATATTGATGATGAATCATGTAGCCCACATGGTTGCTGTCGTCTCCTGCCCTCCCTATACCTGCGTGGAGTCCCCGGTGGGATGGGGAGTCATAGACGCGCTGGCCGCAATCACCGTGGTGTGGATAATATTCACGTTTCTGTACAAGGGGGTTAGGGGCCGCAACGTGGCGCGCTACCCGCAGATCCACATGCTGATACCGTACCCCGAGTGGGACAAGAAGCTGCTGGCGGAGAAGCCGGCTATAGGCGCTGGGCGCGCCGTCGCGGCGTTTTTCAAGACGCTGTTTGTCGACGTATTGGCCATGGAGATCCTCAAGTGCGAATACGGCAAGTCCGAGCGCGAGGTTGTGAGGACCCGCACCGCCAAGCGGGCCGCAAAGCTGTTGATGGTGTGGGGCTTCGTCTTCGCGGGCATCTCCACCACCTTGGCCTACCTGATGTTCCCCCACGACATGATCGTCCTGGATCTCTACCACCCGGCGAGGATCTTCGGCATGTTGGGCGGCGCGTTCATGATCGTGGGCGCGTTGATGTGGCTCTCCGTCCGCTACAAGGAGGCGAGCTACGGGGGGATGCGGTGGTGGGACCTCATAGGCGCCGACTACCTCCCCATAGTGATACTCCTCCTCGGCATAAGCGGCTTTACGCTCCAGGCGGCTATACTCGCCTGGGCCTACGGATGGCCTGGGGCCGCGGCCTTCCTCACCGTAGCTATTCACTTCCACGCCGTGCTGGTGGCCGCCTTCTTCTGGCTCTTCTTCTGGACCAAGGCGGATCACATAGTGTATAGAGTCTTCTGGAGGATCTACGACTACGCCGACAAGGAGCTCGCCGGGCCCAACACCAGGCTGCCGCCCACAACTCTGAAGCCGCTCAACAGGACCGGCAAGGAGATTCAGCCGGGCTATTGATTTTTATTCTTAATATCCACCCGTTAATATAACTTAAATACGTCGCCTACAGGTGTAGACATGCCAATAATAGAACCACATGGAGGACGCCTGGTCAACAACGTGGTTGAGGACGCAGATAAGGCGAAGACATACTGGGAGTTGCCCACGCGGCTCGACATCAAGCCGACGCTTGGGCCCGACGGCGCGCCGATTAGGAACCCCTACCGCGAGGTCATGTCCATCGCCTACGGCTTCTTCAGCCCGCTGGAGGGCTTCATGCCGCGGAACGAGGTGGAGTCCGTCCTCAAGGAGAGGAGGCTCCTCGGCGGGTGGCTCTTCCCGTTCCCCATCGTGCTCGACGTCACGGAGGAGGAGCTGAAGGCCTCCGGGGCTAGGCAGGGCGACGACCTCCTGCTGACGCTCAAGGGGAGGCCCTTCGCCGTGCTGAAGGTGGAGGAGGTGTACAAGCTGCCCGATAGGAGGGAGCTCGCGGACGCGGTCTTCGGGACGCCGGAGAGGAACGGGGAGGTGGTCAAGAGGCGTTTCGACGAGAAGCACCCCGGCTGGCTGATATACAGGTCGCTGAAGCCTCTCGCCTTGGCGGGGAAGGTCGCGGTGGTGAATCCGCCCAGGTTCAGGGAGCCCTACAGCCGCTTCTGGACCCCGCCCGCCGCCTCGCGGAGGCTCATCGAGTCGAAGGGGTGGAGGGTCGTGGTGGCGCACCAGACCCGCAACGTGCCGCACATCGGCCACGAGATGCTCATGAAGCGGGCCATGTTCGTGGCCGGCGGCGACAGGCCGGGGGACGCGGTGCTCGTCAACGCCATCATCGGCGCCAAGAGGCCGGGGGACTACGTGGACGAGGCGATCCTCGAGGGGCACGAGGCGCTTCGGCTGGGCGGCTACTTCCACCAGGAGCGCCACGTGGTTTCGTTCACCCTGTGGGATATGCGGTATGGGAACCCGCTGGAGTCCATCCTGCACGGCATCATCAGGCAGAACATGGGGGCGACGCACCACATGTTCGGGAGGGACCACGCGGCCACCGGCGACTACTACGACCCCTACTCCACGCAGTATCTCTGGACCCGCGGGCTCCCCAGCTACGGCATAAACGCGCCGCCCCACGAGGTGGATAAGGGGCTTAGGATAAGGCCGGTGAACATGGGGGAGTTCGCCTACTGCCCCAAGTGCGGCGAGTATACATACCTCGGCATGTCCTACGGCGACGTGAAGGAGGCGCCTCTCTGCGGCCACACGCCCGAGAGGATCTCCGGCTCCTTCCTCCGCGGCATCATCATCGAGGGCTTGAGGCCGCCTAAGGTCGTCATGAGGCCCGAGGTCTACGACGTCATAGTGAAGTGGTGGCGGGCCTACGGCTATCCCTACGTGACCGAGAAATACCTAAAACTTAAAGAGGAGGCCCTGGAGGTGGAGCTATGACGTATAAAATCGGGCTTATAATAGACGACAAGCGGTACGAGGCGATCAGGAACCTGCCCTTCGCCGGCAGTCTCAAGTCCATGTTCGGCGGCGAGATCAAGATACTTGAGGTAGATGTCGACGAGGAGACCGCGAAGAGAATTCTGCAGGCCTTCCCATCTGCGAGGGTGGACGCGAGGGGCTACCTGGAGGACCTCCCGGTGGCGTTTAAGAGGGCGCTCTTCGAGGCGGTCGTCAAGACGAGGAGCCTAGGCAAGGAGGCCATCGAGGAGGTGTTTAGGAACATAGAGGCCATCAAGGAGCTGGCTAAGAAGGAGAAGGAGTACGTCCCGCCCCCCTAAAAGACCCCCTTTCCCGCCCCCTCCTCAACGATTTACATCGCAGACAAGCCCCCACCATGATGACCTCTCCTCCGTCCTCCACGAGGTTTTGGGGCAAATCGCCATCCAGATCGTGGAGAGGGCCTAGAAGGGGAAGAAGCTAACGGTGAGAGATTTCGTCCTCCTCTACCTGTACGAAACAAAGAGCGAAGAATCGAGGGAGATGCGCTCACTGGCGGCAGGGGGCGGGTGCCCCTCAATGCTTTTTTAACGCAATCCGGGAGGAGGTCCATGGAGCTGAGGCTGGAGATCTGCAAAACCTCCACAATACTGGACTACAGGTTGGTTGTCTTCGGCGACTTCAGCCCCTACGTTTCGGTCAGGAGCGTTGACGGCAGATGGGCCGTGGCTAAGGCGGAGCGGTGGCGTGGATGCGTCGGCGTGTCCCGGGAGCTCGCCCTATACCTCTACCCCTACTACGGATGGGGCCGCGTCCCCGTGGGGGCGGCCTTCACAGTCGAGCAGACGGAGCCTCAGCCCGCCAGGCGCGTGGAGATGGTCGTCCCATTCGGCATCACGGAGGCGGTGGTGAGGCGGCAGCTGGCCGGATACCCTCTGGTCGAGGGCTCCGTGGCGCTCGAGTACCTGGAGCACATCGAGTTCGGGGAGATAGCGAGCGTGGAGCCCCCCATGTCGGTCCTCACGGACTCCACCCAGCTCAAGATACTCGAGAAGCCTGTGGAGGACGACGTGGTGGTCTTCGGCCGTGAACGGAAATAAGGCCCCGCATTCCGGCCGAGGTTTTGGCGATGTGAAGACTTGGTGAGGGGGATATCTGCCATCGCCTCAAGATCAGCTATCCCGAGCCGCCCGGCGGCACCATCGTGGATAGGCGGCCGGGGAGCGCCATCCAGATGCCCAGAGGAAGGGCCGACTGGGAGAGTCCATCCGACGTGATAC
>JC3A454_103272_pt1 | contig 20788 bp, 20 predicted proteins | sample YNP_Site_4_FD_22002 | JGI IMG/M metagenome (IMG submission 22002) | reverse complement strand
TTTGGTTGAGACCTCACAAGCGCTTCTGGCAATACTGGTGGAGGGTTTTGAAGTGGTGAGGCTGGGTTGGGAAGAACGTTAATCATTAAGCGGAAGACGAACAAGTGGTATGCAATTTTTATATTCGAGATTAAGCCTAAGGAGGGGACTCCTCAATCCGTGATCTCCTTCGACATAAACGAGAACACGGTAGCTATTAGCAGGATTGATATTGAAACCACCGTGGACAAGGTGGCTGATTGGAATAGGCAGTACCTAACGCCTGAGCTCTACATGATTAGGACTGATTTCGGCAGATTGGCGAGACGATATGAGAAGGTTAGGAACACAATTATCGAGAGGTTAAAACCACACTTCACATTACCAAACGGTAATTACGTGAATGTGACAAACACTAGGGAGTTTAGGAAGCACGTGAAGAGGTTGAGGGAAGGGGATAGGAAGGTTGGTAGGGTTAGGCACGTGGCTAATGAACTAACAAAAACACCAGCAATCATCGTAACCGAGGAGTTGGGCAGTAACCCGCAGGAATCGATGATTAATGGAATTGTGAAGAGTGAGTTGAGGCATAGAATCAAGCAAACACCATTCAAGGCTTTGGAGAAAGCCGTTGAGGATAAGGCTTTGGAGCGTGGATCCAAGATATTCCGTGTCTCATCATACCGCAATAGTAGGGTGTGTCCAATACACTTCACAAGGCTTGTGGAGACCAATGATTGGCACATATTGCAATGCCCACTTGGGCACTACGTGCATAGGGACTATGCTTCAGTCATGAACATGGCTTGGAAGCTAACGCCAGAAGCATGGACAAAAAGTGTATGGTGGGACTTGAGGAAGAAGATGGATTGGAGAGGATACGAAAGTGAATCAAACCCACTAATACCACAAAATATCGCCCAACTTCTATGGCTCCTCATGAGGAATGCAAAGGCCAGCCTAGAGCAAAGCCCCGCAATGCTGGCCCGGGGCAAACCCATGAACCACCACCGGATACAAAATGAAGGTGGCGGCGAGGGTACTCCCCACGCCCTCTTAGGGCAGGGAGGAGGTCAGACTAATGTCCGAACCCCTAGCAATGAATATCTTCTTGATATCGCTTAATTCCTTTAGGACCCCTACGTAGAATGTGGCCTCCATAAAGTCTGTCTGCTCCTCGAGACTTCTCGGCTTTCTCCTTCTAACATTATTTATGAACTCGTTAATGTTGACACCGTACTTATGCTCGAGGTCCTTAATCATCACCCTGAAGGTATCCTGCCTGTAATCACCGTAGTCGTTTATGCACGGCGGCGGGGGTAATCCAAGTTTCCTTGTTAGGTTGACTATGTATGGGCATGTTGATGGGTCTCTACCCACCGGGCAGTGTTCCTGGCACACGATCGTTGCGTATCGTAGTATCCTCTCGAGAATACTCACTGGTATTATCGCATACTCTTCATCTGGGTCGAGCTCCACAGCGCCCATTGTTGGATCGAAACACCCATCATGGTTCCTTAAATAAAACTTTGTTTAGGGTGCCTCAACCGCACTCCTTACGAGCCAACACACCCTCTGGCGTTGCCTCTAGGATATTGCCCCTCTTAATGACCAGGGATACCTTATTCCTACCCAACTCATAGCTTAACCACCTGTAATTCGCACATCCCACACAACGATATCCGCCAGATAACCAGGCTGCAGTATGCCCCGATCCCTGAGCCCCAGGCTGTATGCTGCATTGACCGTGGATGCCATTAGCACCTCAATTGGTGTCATACCCAGTAGGTACGTGGCCAACTCCATCGCGTACTGCATGTTTAGGGACCAGGAGTTGGGGCTGAAGTCAGAGCCCAGCGCGATTGGTACACCAGCCTCCCTAAGCGCCTTGACTGGCGGTCTCCTGTTGGTCATTAGGGATAGTACTGTGACGGGCAGTAGCGTTGCTACGGTACCTCTTGATGACAGTAACTTAGCGTTTTTCTCGGGCATATTGAGTAGGTGATCCATAGATGCTATGTGAATTCATTAACCAAGTCGCTGCATCCTATGTAGGCTATCTCGTCAGCATGAAGCCTAAGCCCAAAACCTCTGGCGTAGGCCTCCCTCATGATTTCCCTCGTCTCCTCAACCGTGAATGCACCCTCATCACAGAATACATCCACGAACTTCGCGAGACCCCTAGCCACATTAAACGACTCTATTACAGCCTTTACGTAATCCCTCCTATCCACATCCCTGGGTGGTACGTGGATTAGGTATGTAGGTACTACATCAGGTGGTACACCGCCTATGGCATTATTTATAATCCTCAGGAGCCTAACCTCCTCGCTTGGTAATAACCCATACCCGCTCTTAACCTCTATCGTGGTGGTTCCGTACTTAGCAACATCGAATAACCTCCCGAATAAAGTCCTTCGAAGTTCATCATCTGTGGCGTTCACCGTGGCATTGACAGTCTTGTAAATACCACCACCCCTCCTCAAAATCTCCTCATAAGGCACACCCTGCAGTTTAAGTTCGAGTTCATCCTCCCTACTACCCATAAATAACAAATGGGTGTGCGGGTCAACTAAGCCGGCCGTGACGAGGGAGTCCTCTGCAGGTACTCTACATTTACTATCGTACTCCCTACTGATCCTATCCCACGGGCCAACATCCACTATGGACTCATCATCCACAGCAATTCCCGCATCCTCCATTATCGAGACATCGTCACCGTACCTCCAGGGCATCGATTTCGCAGTCACCAGTTGACCTATTGGGCCTATTAGTAGCGAGACCCCCCTCATGTGTTGGGTATAGGTGTTATGGTTTAAAAATATTGTATTTTGTACAAACTTCGTGGTGATTGATAGAGAGAGGATTCGTGACATAGCCCTTAAGCATGCATTAGTTAATGCCGTGAAGTTCAATGGGAGGGCGGACGTAAAAGCCGTGGTCTCTAAGGTATTTGCCGAAGATCCGTCATTGAAGTCTATGGCGAGGGATGTGGTTCAGATAGTTAGGGAGGTTGTTGATTACGTAAATTCCCTAGGCATTGATGAACAGAGGAACTTACTAATGAGCAGGTGGCCAGAGGCACTTGGGGAGAAAAAGGTTGAGTCGTATAGGAAGGGTATTGAGGATTTACCTCCTCTACCCAATGATAGTAAGTACGGCGTGATAACACTTAGGTTTGCGCCAAACCCAGACTTCGTACTCCACCTGGGTAGCGCAAGGCCTGCCATAATTAACTACGCCTATAAGTTGAAGTATGAGGGGTTGGGGAGGAAGGCTAAGTTCATACTTAGGTTCGAGGATACCGATCCAAGAACGAAGAGGCCATTGCCCGAGGCCTACGATGCAATTAGGGAGGACCTGAGGTGGTTAGGCATTAAGTGGGATGAGGAGTACATACAATCAGATAGACTGAACATATACTACGGCATTGCCAGGGAGATAATAAGCAAGGGTGGAGCCTATGTTGCGGCAAGGGACAGTGGGTGTACGCCAGATAATTGGAAGAGGTCGAAGGTTACAAGTAAACCCTGCAGAAATAGGGATGCCGACCCAAGCGTCAACCTAGAGCTCTTTGATCGGATGCTTGAGGGTCGCTATCGCGAGGGTGAGGCGATTCTCGTGATAAAGACAGACCTGGCACACCCAGATCCAAGTGTTAGGGATTGGGTGGCCATGAGAATCATAGACACGGATAAGTATCCGCACCCAAGGGTTGGGTCTAAGTACGTGGTTTGGCCAACGTATAATTTCTCGGTATCCATAGACGACCACCTAATGGGTATAACGCACATACTAAGGGCCCAGGAGCACTCCGTGAATACTGTGAAGCAATCCTTCGTATATGCGCACATGGGTTGGGAGCAGCCTGAGGCCATACACTTTGGTAGGCTCAGGATTGTGGGGATGACACTCAGTAAGACTAGGCTTAAGGCTCTTGGTATTAGGTGGGATGATGTTAGATTACCAACGCTGGCGGGGCTTAGGAATAGGGGTATTCAGCCAGAGGCCATTTGGAGTATAATGCTCCAGGTTGGTGTTAAGCCAACCGATGCTACAATAACCTCGGAGAACTTATTTGCCGAGAATAGGAAACTGATTGAGCCTAGGGCGGACAGGTACATGGCCGTTATTGACCCTGTTAAGGTCGTGATCGAAGGAGTCCAGGAGAGACTCACCGCTAGGTTGCCTATGCACCCGTCATACCCAGAACGTGGCTACAGGGAGATACAGCTTGAGCCGGTTAACGGTGAGGTTGAGCTATTCATCGGTAGGTCCGATCTTGAGAAATTGAGTGTAGGGTCCATAGTTAGGTTGATGGAGCTCGTAAACATAGAAATCACGGATAAGAGGGGTGATTCAGCAATAGCGCATATACACAGTAAGGACCTTGAGAGTGCTAAGAAGGTCAATGCACCAATAATCCAATGGGTACCTACGGATAACGTGCCAGTAATAATCAAGAGACCCGAGGGCATGAAAATAATCGAGGATAGGGGATTGGCCGAAAAGGCGGTGTCTAAGGTGGGTGTTAGCGATATAGTGCAATTCATGAGATACGGTTTCGTTAAACTCATTGAAAAGTCCAATGAGGAGATCTTTGTATACGTCCATAATTAATAAGTAGATTAATTGTGAAGCATCATCTTTATTTCCCTTAACTAACTTAACCTAAGGTGCTATGAGGGCATATTACAAATGCGCGAGGTGTGGTTATACAGCCGATACAAACGTATGGCTTTGGAGATGCCCTAGGTGCGGTGGTCCCATTGATGTAATTATTGAAGACTTAAGATTAACGTTAAGTGAACAAAGGGGTCTCTGGAGGTTCGCTAGTGTAATACCTGCCAAACCACTCGTCAGTCTAGGTGAGGGTTTTACACCATTAGTTAAGGCGAGATTTTTAGGGGAAAATACGTACCTAAAGCTCGAGTACCTAAATCCCACGGGTTCATTTAAGGATAGAGGCTCCGCCGTGGCCGTGTCCAAGGCTGCTGAATTGAATGCAAAGGCGGTTGTAGAGGACTCCAGCGGTAATGCCGGTATATCCATAGCCGCGTATGCATCAGTTGCTGGCATTAGGGCTAGGATATACGTACCCAGGGACGCACCTGAGGGGAAGAAAAGTCTCATAAAAGCGCTAGGTGCAGAGCTTATCGAGGCGCCATCTAGAGCTGATGCTAGTAAGATGGCCATTGGGTCTATAGGCAGTGACGAGGTTTATATTGGGCATACATGGAATCCGTGGTTTATACAAGGCACGAAGACCCTAGCCTATGAGCTAGTGAATCAATTAGGGCATGCGCCCACCTCTATAGTGTTGCCAGTGTCCGCTGGGACACTATTGCTGGGTTTGTTTATAGGCTTCAACGAACTGATGAACATGGGTCTAATTAATGAGTTACCTAGGTTATTCGCAGTTCAGGTTCAAGGCTTTGCCAAGTTATATGAGGAGTTGCATGGTGAGTATAGGTCGGAGCCGACCAGGATTGCTGACGCCCTCAGAGTCTCTGAACCACCGAGAATTTCGCAGATGATCAACGCCGTTAAGTCAAGTAATGGCGATGCCATGTCGTTACGGATGACGAGATAGTAAGGGCGTGGAAGTACATGTTTAGGAGCGGTTTCATAATAGAGCCAAGCAGCGCAACTGTTCTCTCCGGCTACTGGAGGTTAATGGGTAATAATAAAATTAATAGGAATGACGAGGTGGTGCTTATACTTACAGGTAATGGTCTTAAGTACGTAGATCTTATAAATAAATATGTAATAGCTATGTAATAGCGGAGAGTAATATCTAAATAGAAATATTTAATAAGGAAACATGCTCGACATCATTAACGTGAGAGTATCAACAAGGAGCAACGCATTTCCTGGCTCTGCCATCAGGGGGATAAATGAGGAAGTCGTTAAACTAGAGAGGGTGGGTGTTAAGGTTTATGGGTTTCACATAGGACAACCTGGGTTGCCACCAAGCAAGGATCTATTACTTGAGTTTACGAAAAATATGCTTGAGAAACCATTCGAGTATAGCATGTACACCCCAAGTAGTGGTATTGAGGAGCTCAGAGAGGCTATTGCCGAGGATTACTTAAGGTACTCAGGAGTTAGTATCACGAGCAATAATGTATCAGTTTCAGCGGGCTCGGCCGAGGCCATATTAGCGACATTCATGAGCATAATCGATGAGGGTGATGAGGTCGTTTTACTTGACCCGACGTATTTGATGTATGAACCTGTCATTAACTACCTTGGTGGTAGGGTTAGGAGGGTCGGTGCTAGGGAGGAGCTTGGTTGGGAGCCTAGTGAGGAGGATATTAAGGCTGTGATGAGTAGGAGGGTTAAGGCTATAATCATAGTTAACCCCGACAACCCAACGGGTAGGGTTTTGAGTGAGTCAATGGTTAGGTTATTGGTTGATTTGGTCCGCGATTACGATGCATTTCTAATATACGATGAGGCGTATAAGCACCTCTATTACGAGGGTTCGCACATTTATGCCATTAAGTACGACTTAGATCACGTCCTAGCCCTAAATACGTTCTCTAAGGACCCGGCAATGCCCGGTTGGAGGCTTGGCTACTTGGTTGCTCATGAGGAGTTCATTAAGGTGTTCAATAGGGTTAAGCAGTACACAAACCTTAACCCACCAACGCCAGCCCAGTATGCTGGATTGCTCTATCTTAGGAAGTATAAGGAGGCGTATTTACGCGAGGTCCTGCCCATCTATAAATCTAGAATGGAGGCGATGTACAATGCCCTGAGGAAGTACCTATCGGAGGCTAGTGTTGTTAGGCCTAGGGCTGGGTTATTCATGTTCCCAAACCTAAAGCCCTACCTGGAGAAGCTTGGTATCGATGATAAGGAGTTCTCAACTAGGCTTGTTAGGGATGCGCATGTTGCTGTCGTACCTGGATCAGCCTTTGGGGAGAGAGGTATGTACCACGTGAGGATGACCTTTGCTAGGGAGGATGAGAGATCGATCGAGGAGGGAATCGAAGTAATGGCCGAATATGTGAACGCCAACAATAGGAAGTAATAATTAGGAAATAAATTAATATTTACGAATACATACACTCCTAATGACTATAGATATTGGGACCAAACTCTCACTAAGCGATATCGTGAAGGTCGCTAGGGATTACGAAATCGTTAGGATAACCAATGAGGCTGTAGATGCTGTACGGCGATCACGGAGGATTCTTGAGGAGTTTATTCATAGCAACGTTAAAATATACGGCGTAAATACTGGTCTTGGCGATTTATACAACGTAACTGTTAACCCCGAGGACGTCACTAAGTACTCAATCGAGATGCTCATAGACCATGCCGTTGGCATTGATGACTATGCACCGGATGATTGGGTTAGAGCCACAATGCTTATCAGAGCTCATCAATTATCCCTTGGTTATAGTGGGGTTAGGGATGTGGTGATTGAAAGACTTATCCAATTTCTAAATGAAAGAATAACGCCACAAATTCCGAAGTACGGCTCCGTGGGAGCCTCCGGAGACTTGGCACCATTGGCACACCTAGCCCTTACGTTGTTGGGCAGGGGTTACGTTAAATACCAGGGTAAGGTCATGAGTAGTGCAGAAGCCCTTAAGTTGGTTGGGCTCGGTGAATTAAGGCTAAGCTATAAGGAGGCCTTATCCCTAATAAATGGGACTAGCTACAGCACAGCCATAGCAGCGTTGGGTATTTGGGATTCGTATATCTTGTTGAGGGCTGCCTTGATAGCTATGGTGTTGATGCTCGAGGCATCCCGTGCAGCCGCAGCACCATTAAGTACGGAAGCGAATTCCGTGAAATTGCACAGTGGTGAGGGCAGGATAGCAAACATACTAACTAACTTGCTTGGTGATAGTAAGGAGGTGAACACGGGCGGTAGGGTTCAAGACCCATACTCAATAAGGTGCATACCCCAGGTATTTGGTTCGGTGATTGACTCATGGATCTGGGCGTACAACAATGTTATGAATGAGGTGAACTCGGTTAGTGATAATCCAATCATTATTAATAATAATGTATACTCAACATGCCACTTCCATGGTCAGTACGTAGCCATATCCACAGACCTACTAAACATAGCCCTTACGGTTCTCGGCAACATGATCGAGAGACAAGTGGCGCAGCTATTGAGGAGGGAGATTAACGGAATAAGCAATTATCTGGCAGGTGGTCCCTGGCGTGTTGGTTTAATGCTAACGCAGTACACCGCAGCCGCGTTATCAGCTAGGCTTAGGGAATTGGCGATACCATCAACCATACAGAACATACCAACGAGCGGCTTTCAGGAGGATGTTAACTCAATGAGCGCGAATTCCGCAATTAAGCTACACGACATTAATTCCATAATTGCCCAATTAATTTCGTTGCTTGCGTATGTTAGTTATACAGTATTGAGGTTACGCGACAGCTGTTCAGGGTGCGGGAGAGCCGCGGTTAAGGCGTATAATATTATTGATAAATATGTTGAGGGTTCCCAAACCCATAACGAGGCGGTTTCGCGATTGACCAGCGCCATTAATGAATTAGCTGGTTTGGTCGATCTCGGTATTATTAAATCGTGACTATGGAACTATCCAATCTTCCAATTATTACCTTCGATACATGCCTGCCACTGAATATCCCAACCTCAACCACGCCTGGTATTTCCTTGATCCTAACCTCCATTTCGGTTGGGTTTATTGGGGAGTTAGGCGTATAATCGAGTATGTAATTACCATTGTCAGTAACCACCGGCCCCCTCTTACCATTACCACTCCTCAATACCGCCCTGCCCCCAAACTCGGTCTCTAGGGTCCTCTTAACAACGCTCCAGGCAAAGGGTATTACCTCGATTGGTATTGGGTGCTTACTTGGTATCCTATCCACGAGTTTAGCTTCATCGACTATGACAATGAAGCCCCCCGCCCAATAATCAATAACCTTCTCCCTAGTCAATGCGGCACCACCGCCCTTAATCAGATTCTTCTCTCGATCAACCTCGTCAGCACCATCTATGGCAACATCGATATGATCAACCTGCCAGGGATAACGTAGTATTGATGAGAGGCCTAGGTTTAGTATTTCGATTTCCGTTTCGGTTGACGTGGGTACTAATAGGACGTTCTTGATACGCCCATCAACAACGGCTTTATGCAACTCCCTGAGGAATAGCATTGCCGTGGAACCCGTACCGACACCAACCACGTAATTGCTCGCCACATACCTCAAAGCCTCCCTAGCCGCAATCAATCTGGCGGTGTTTATATCGCTCACGGTAATCCCCGAAACATTGGGTTTCTTATTATTTTATTTAATTTATTATTATGCCGTACCCTGCACCAGTTTAATTAGTTCCCTACTGCATTCCTTGGGTGATTTATTGAGGCAGAGCCTGAGGGCTTCGCCAACCCTAATGGCGTCCCTACTCTCGTGTACGTTATGTGTCCTAATGGCATCAGCACCCATCAATACGGAAATCGCCTCAACACTTATTGATGCGAATAATCTATCCTCAGGAGGAGCACTTCTGCGTATTAACCTCTCGAGAAATGACTTCCGGGAGACACCAATGAGTATTGGTAATCCTAGTTCCTGCCTAATCTTTACCGTGTTCATTATCAATATGGAATCCCAGGAATACCAGGGGTAATTCTCATCACCATGCCTATACTCACCACGTATTGGCTCTCCACCCGTGATCACTGGGTCGAGGCTTAACGGTCCAAACCCAATCCCTGGATCTATGACTATCCTGTCCCTACTTATGCCACTATTAAGCGCTATGTCTACGCTCTCCCTGAGGGCGTTGATCACCCTATCAACAGGTTCTAAACCCCTGTTGGGTGTTCTCTCCCTAGCCATTACTATCACGGATACCCCATGGTCAGCAACAACCTTCGCCATGTCCGGGTCGCCCTTGAGTCCCGTCACGTCATTAATTACGTCAGCACCAAGCCTAAGGCATTCCTCGGCAACCCTAGCCCTGAATGTATCGATTGATAAAACAAGGTCTGGGTAGGCGTCCTTTAATGCCTTAACCACGGGTGCTAACCTGCCCAACTCCTCATCAATACTGACCAAGGTTCTATTGTATGGTGCAGTGGACATGCCGCCCAGGTCGATTATATCGACACCATCCTTAACCATGGAATCCACAGTTTTGACGACACCATCAACGCTAGTCCTTACGGAACCCTTATAGAAGGATTCAGGGCTTAGGTTAACCACACCCATTATCCTAACTAGTTCACCATCGCCAATCCATACACGACCAAGCCTAGCCTTGATCATAATGGAATAGTCAGTATTACTAAGTTTTAGGTCTTATCCATTGGGTGTGTAAGGTTTATTTTTTGCCTAAAATGCCCAATAATGTGGAGTTATCGCTTGGCGAGGAAATACTGATTCTAATTCGGGAACGTGGTCCATTAACCCCTGAGGAAATAGCTGGCTATTTGAGGAGGGATGTTGGGGAGGTTCGTGAGGAGTTAGGTTATCTCGAATTGGATAAACTCGTTACAAGGGTCAGGAGGGGCTTGATATTTAAGAAGGAGGCCTATGACCTGACACCAACAGGTCTCGAGGAGGCTGAGAGGGCATACGAGAAATTGAGGGCAAGGGCCAATGAATTGATGCAAAGGCTCTCATCATTAAATCCTGATGAGCTCGAGGAGTTACTTAATCAATACGCCTCAATAATACCATTAATGCTACTCCTAAACCTAATACCGCTCGAACTATTGATGCTTATGGGCCTTGACTTATTAATGCTGGGGCCTGTCGTGGTGCATGATTATTAATCATGGACAAGTCAAATGAGTGCAATGATGTATATTGCATATCCAACAAGCCCTATTAACCCAACGTCCCAGGTTAACCTACCCCTTAATACGTGATACAGCATTGCCACTGAGACCGCCTCCACCGTAATGACGCTTATGATTGCCTCGTATGTCAGGGACCAACTAGTTAGTACTAGGGCTAGGGCTGGGTAGATTGTTGAGTACAATACCTTCTCGCCAATGAGGGCAGCCACAGCCATAGTATCCCTATTGCCCAGGGTCCATATTATGGCGGTTATTGATTCGGGGAGCACGGTTGCGGTAGGTACAATAATTATTGATAAACCCATAGTATCTATAGACAACATTCTTGATAAATCAACAACCCCCGAAACCAGGTATTTAGATCCCACATATAGTAGTAATACGGAAGTTATTACCTGAAGCGCCAATGCCACATTCTCGTTAAACCTGGCAAGTTTAATGAACCGTAATTCCTCCACATCCTCAATCACAACTCCCTCCTTGCCCCTCATAAGCCCTACATAGACTAGGTATGCAATGAATAGGGCGGTTGCAATTACGTACCTAATAACGCCAATACCCAATAGAGCCGGTAATAGTACCGTGGGATATAGGGTTATGACCACGATGAACGGTAGAATCAACTCCCTACCAACTTCAAGAACGAGGTCGTTTCTCGAACCCCTACGAAAGCCTATGATGGCTACAAGGAATATTATTGGGTAGATTATCGTGGAAACTACGAATGGCTCACCAATGACCGTACCCACGGCAACCTCCTCACCGGAAACCCCGCCGTAGACTAGCAGGGCGACTAGAAACACAATAAGTTCAGGGAGTGATGTGAGTACTGGAGATATGACGGCGCCCACGAAGGAGCCGCCGAGCCTATACCTATGGCTAATGTGCTCCATGGAGTTCGTGAACAACCACCCACCGATAAGTACGGCGGTGAATCCTCCGGCAATACTAAGTATAATTGAAAGCATTTAAGTACTTCAAATTAAATTGTTTTGAGGGCAATATTTAATAATTATGGCGCGATTACGATGCCGATGAGCCTACCAACAACCCTGTTTAAGAGGTACGAATTACCACCACTACCGTACTCAATAAACGCACTTGAGCCACACATAAGTGGGCAGGTTATTGATGTGCACTACAACGGACACCATAAGGGTTATGTAAACGGTGCAAATGCCACGATAGAGAGGCTTGAGAAGATAATAAAGGGTGATGTGACAAGTTATGACATACAGGGACTGCTCAGGAACCTCTTCTTCAATGTTAATGGTCACAAACTCCATACACTGTATTGGTACTCAATGGCGCCAGCTGGGAAGGGTGGAGGCACACCAGGCGGTTACTTAGGCGATTTAATAGCTAAGCAGTTCGGTAGCTTCGATAGGTTTAAGGCATTGTTTACGGAGGTCATGAGATCACTGCCGGGGTGTGGATGGACAGTCCTCTACTACGACCCTGAAACGGGGAACCTGGAATTCACAACATTCGAGAACCACTACAACCAACACATAGCCGAACTACCAGTATTACTCATTGTTGATGAATTTGAACACGCCTACTACCTGCAGTATAAGAATAATAGGAACGGTTATATAGACGCCATCTGGAACGTGATAAATTGGGAGGAGGCTGAAAACAGATTGAGGAAATATATGAAGTAGGTTGGTAAGCCCAATATGGAGAAATAACATGGTAATAAAAACACCATGATTTATTCCCCTTTCATAAACACGTGAATTCAATTACGTAACCCATATTGCGTTTAATAGTAGTGCTGATGCCAACATGCTTGTTGCGTCGTTAATATCAAAGGGTGGTGTTACCTCAACAACATCGAATATCCTGGGCCTAAGTCTCTTGGTTACGTCACGGGCAATCCTTATGATCTCCCTAGACGTGAACCCACCTGGAGATGGGCTATTAACACCAGGGGCGAAGGCCGGGTCCACAACATCTAGGTTAATGCTCACATGGGCAACCCTATCCTTAATATTTTCAGCTAATTCATTGATTACGCTCTCTATTCCGTACGAATCAACATAGTCAATGGTATACACTTGAACATTCAACTTCTTAGCCTCATCAAATAGGTATGGCGCATTTGAATGAGGTCTAACACCTACTATGGCTATGAAAGCCTTGGGGTCAACCTCCCTAACCCACCTAACCACCTGCCCACTCGTTAAACCCTCACTAACAACCCTAACATCTGGATGCGCATCAAAAAGTACGTAGGCCAATCCATCACCACCAACTCTCCTCAAACCCCTAAAGGCTGCGTACGACGTGGTACTATCACCACCAATAACGAGCAATTCCCTAACCAAGCCTAGGGCCTCGGCAACGGTATTCTCAACCCTAAGCCAAGTTTCCTTGTGATCACCAACAACCACATCAACATCGCCAAGATCCACAATACTCAATCCACTATATATCATAGGTGAGGTGCACAACCAAGACCTAATACGGGCTGGTGCCAGTCGAGAACCTGGTCTTGTACCTACCGCGCCATCCCAAGGGACACCAAGGATGCCCACATCACCCTTAACCCAACCCCTCCTAATCACCTCACCAACCCTAACATCTCCCGGATCCTTAATGAACTTGTACATAGATTTTCTAACAAAGGGCATAACCGAGAACCAGTATAGTGGTGCTAAAAAGCTTACTAATGATTGCATTGAGCAGTCTCTCTGGAGGTGGTTTTCCACAGTCTCCTTCTCGACGGTCTTCCCGAGCCCCTCACCGCGGTGGTTCGCCGCTAGTCGCCTAGGGTTCACGGCTCCACGGGTCTTGGAAACTCAAGGGTACAACTAATGTTCTTGGGTTGGTTCCTAAAACCTAACTTACGATGCATCAGTATTAGTCATCAATAGAAATAAGCACTACAAATAACTATGAAAACTGAAACTGCCTCAGACACCCTAACGTTAAGTCTCTCCGTTATATTAAAGGTGAGCAAAGAGCTACCCGGCTACGAAGTCAGGTTAGAGGTGAAGCTTATTATATTGCTTTAAATCTATTAGCATTGCGTCTCGTAACGTAGTCACCATAGACATTCCCTAAGATCTTTATTGAATTATATAAACTATAAAGGTTGATTGAAGCGATGATGGTACTAGATCTTGCCTACTACGTACATTTCCGTTAATCTATGAGAGGGTGACGTGAATACCTCCTCTGTAGGCCCCCACTCAATGAGTCTACCATTGTAGAGGAAGGCTACGTAGTTTGCAACTCTTCTCGCTTGCTGTGGGTTGTGGGTTACTAGGACTATTGTTATGTCCTTACTTAACTCAATAATTAATCGCTCAATCCTAGTTGCATTCACGACATCAACCATGGAAGTTGGTTCATCCATTAAAAGGACCTCCGGTCTTAATGCCAATGCCCTAGCAATAACTAACCTCTGTTGTTGCCCACCAGAGAGTTTCCCGGCTGGTGAGTTTAACCTATACTTAACCTCATCCCAAAGCCCCACCTGCTCAAGCACCGACCCAACCACCTCCCTCAGCCTGGATTTGTCCTTAACAATACCATGAGCCCTCAACGCGTAGGCTATATTGTCGTAAATGCTCATGTGCGGGAATGGGTTGGGTTGTTGGAAAACCATGCCAACCCTCCTCCTCAATACCACGGGGTCCATGGAGAATATATCCTCACCATTAAGGGTGACCCTACCCTCAACCCTGGCCTCCTTACTCAACTCTATTATCCTATTAAACGTCTTGAGCAGTGTGGTCTTACCCGAACCAGAAGGACCCATTATGGCGAAGACGCTGTTTTTAGGTATTGCTAACCCCCTAATGTCCTTAAGTACATGCACCCTACCAAGCCATACATTAAGTCTCTCCACCTCAATAACCGCTGGTCTTGAGTTACCGGAGTCACGCATATCGACCACCCCTGCCCAGGGATACCCTGGCGGCTAGGTATATACTAAGCACGATTAAGGAAAGGAGCAGTGATGCGCCCCACGCAACCTCATGCCAATTGGTATAGGGGCTGAAGGCATAGACGAATATGAGCACGGGCACCGCGGAGACCGGAGATAACGGACTGTTAGCGAATATGTCAAATGACGTAGCGGTTGTGAAGAGGAGTGGTGCGGTCTCCCCGAATATCTTAGCCATCCCAACCAGGACCCCCGTAACAACCCCTCCCCTCCCCTCAATAAGGAGTATTTTAGCAATGTGGCCTTCCCTCAGTCCAAGCGCTGCGGCAGCCTCGTACACCACACTCTTAGGGATCCTCATAGCCTCTACCGCCTGTATTGTGGTGTACGGTATCATTATCACGGCTAAGGCTATCGAGGCGACCAAGGCGTTCAACCCCAAGCCCAGTGCCAACCCGAAAATTAGGAATACTGATATGCCCACAACTATTGTTGGGAATTCAACCATTAAGTCAAGTAGTGTCCTACCCAATCTGGCAATCAGTGAGTCCTCATGGAGTACGATGTATATGGCTGATAGCAGGGAGAGTGGCGCTGCAATTACTGTCGCCATACCCACTATCAATAGGCTACCCTCCAGGACAGTGACTATGCCGCCTAAGTCGTTGGTGCCCGGTAGCGGTGGTATGTTAAGTAGGAAACCAAGCCCTGCCTTAGCTAGCACGGACACGCCTTTGTATATTATGGTTCCGAGTATCCAGAAAAACGGTGCGAACGTAAGCACCGTCGCCACCAATGTTAGGGATAGGGCTAGGACCTCGCGAGCCCTCACCTCGCACCACCCCTTAGCAGGACTAACTTAGCCATCGTTATGAAGGTTAACCCTATTATGAAGAGTAATAGTGCCAAGGAGAGCAACGCAGACTGTTCAATCTGTGTATATGCACTACCGAATTGATTGGCTATGAGGGATGGTATTGTTATCCCAGGTGACAATAGGCTTAGGGACACATTGAGCGCGCCACCCACGGTCAATGCCACAGCCACGGTTTCACCAATCCCCCTACCAAGGGCTAGGCTTAATGCGCCAAGTAAGGACTTAGCTATGTAAGACAGCTTTATCCTAATCGCATCCCACTTAGTGAGCCCTAGCGCATAGATGCCCTCAACCATAATCCTAGGCACCCCCACATAAACCTCCCTAACCAGTGATGAGGCGAATGGCGTTATCATTATGGCGAGGACCGTGGCGGCAAGCAGGTAAGAGCCACCGATGGGTTTTGTGGAGAAGATTGGCAAGAAGCTTAGGTTATCATGAAGCCAGGTAAATAACGTTGGGTTAAGCATCGGTCCAAACACGTACAACCCCCAGAACCCATATATCACAGTTGGGAGGCCAGCCATCACGTCATTAATGGCTATTAAGAACCCCCTTAATTTATCTGGGGCGAACTCATTTATGAATATTGCCGAGCCTACCGCAAGCGGCATGGCTATGGTTATGGCGGCGAGGGAGACTATGAATGTGCCGTAAACAGCGGCGAAGCCACCAAAGAAGTTTGCATTTGGGTTCCACCTGTTGGTCGTGTATACCGACAGACCCTCCCTCATGAGCGCAGGTAATGAGTAATAAATCAGGGCTACAAGCATGGCGCCGACTAACGCGGCAACAATGAGGATGCTGAGTGATGAAAGAGGCCAATGCCTGTTTTTAATGATTTTAACCCCATACTTCATCTTTATCACCCCCCAATTAAGCTAGTTACAGGCTTGCCATTGCATGTTATGTCATTACTGAGTTCGTTAACGAGTTTCTGCGCCACCGCGCTGGGTAATGGTACGTAACCCGTAAGTAGCTCATGCTGTCCCTGGGTTAGTATGTACTTGAGAAATAGGTATATGGCAACAGCCTTATTGCAGTCAGTGTAATTAGCTGGCGCGTGCAGGTAGGAACCGCCGACTATTGGGTACGCTCCATGTGCCTTTATATTCATGAATATGCCAGCGTATGGGTACCAGTTATCAAGCACCGTGGGTAGTCGGGATAGGTCCACGGAGTTTAGGGCATTGAGTGTACTATTGAGGCTTGGGATTACGAATTCCCCAGTGGCTGGGTTCTGAACAGCGGCGACGCTTAGGTTATTGACTATGGCGTAGTTAAGCTCCACGTAACCTATAGACCACGGGTTCTGCTTGACATAGGCAGTAACACCGGCGCTACCCTTACCACCAAGCCCGGTACCCAACTGATCCACTGGCCAGTTAACCACGTAACCATAACCCACACCACTACTCCTCCAAACCTCTGAGGATTTCTGGAGCCATAAGGTTAACGTGAAGGTGGTTCCACTCCCATCACTCCTGTGGACAGCTATTATCCTCTCGTGCGGGAAATGGAAGCCAGGGTTTATCGCAGTTATGTTTGGGTCATCCCAGTACTGTATCTTCCCCGTGTAAATGCCGGCTATTATATCTGCCGTGAGGTTTAAGGTGCCCTTAAAGCCGGGTATATTGTAGATGAATGCCTCGGCACCTATAGAGTCAGGTATAGTAACCACTTTGCCGTAAATCTTCGTGGCATTTTCATAAAGCTGCGTTGGCATGGGTACGTCGGAGGCCCCTATATCGTAAACACCCTGTAGCAGCCTAGTTACACCCGCCCCACTACCGACGCCATCATAAGTAATCGAGATGCCGGGATACATAGAACTAAAGCTGCGTATCCACACCTCCATCTGGGGCTGTATCCACGTTGAACCACCGGCCTTAATCGTAACACTCAACTTCGCGGGATTAATTAAACCAGCACCTGCCCCATGTGTACCAAGGCCTCCATACACTAGTAAGTACGTAGCAGCTGAGACTATCGCGATTGCCACCACGATCCCCAACACCACCAGCCTACTCACCATGTAAGACCACCGCCTACATCATAACCGCACCCCTTAAATGCATAGTGTCAGTAAAGTATTAACACTATATATTAATATATATCATATGTACCATTCGAATTCACGAGAGATGAGCACCTTGGCTATTTCTCAATAAATAATGTTGATAATTGATTTCCTAATTATTGTCTTATATTCATTTTAATATTAATGAATAATATAAACCATATATAATTTAAAAGTAATAATTCTTTTTACCTTTTTAAATTTTATTTCTCGTCATATAGCATCGCGAAGTGCAATAAGTCTTATTTTTGACATTATGAAGTTAGCACGATCAACCATGGCTACCCAGACCTCGGTTAAGGTTGATTGGTCGTCGCTGTGGAAGAAGGAGGATTGGTGGGCCCTCTGGATAGGACTCTTGATATTCTTCCTGTCACTGCCAGGTTATTACGGTATCTACTTACTTGGTTGGGTTCCGAGAGTCGCTGCTCCATGGATTAATCCATCGAAGAGTGTTGTAGTTGTTGGGCAAGCCTTAACCATGACTAAGGCATATTTAGGGCTTAATCCGGTTCTGAGCATATTATTTTTCTATCTATTTCTGTTGGCGATATTAACTATTGCTGCTAAGGCCATGGGGCATAGCGCCAGGAGGTTTGCAGCTGGCTTTACAATAATGTTTATACTAACCTTCGGTTTCTGGTGGTTGTTTGGTTATGCCTACTTCAATGCTACCCCTGACCAATACGCAAAGTTGCACATTACCTGGTCAATACCTGTGGGTGCGGATGGTATATTAATATACATCTTAATAATCGGCCTTATAATATCGAACCTAATATTTTACAAGAGGAAACTACCCGCTGTGTTGGAGACCGGTGCGAGAACTGAGTGGTACATAAAGACGGCCGTAGTATTGCTCGGCGCCTTAGTGGGCGCTGCGTCGCTTAGGTATATATCGTTAGCCGTGACGCTTGTGGAGAGATCCTTAATAGCCATAGTGGCTGCCTACCTAATATATTGGCCTATTTCCTACGTAATATCGTACAAGCTATTTAAGTTAGACATCAAGTGGGCGGCAACACTTGCATCGGGTGTCAGCATATGTGGCGTGTCTGCCGCAATAGCCACGGCTGCGGCAATAGGTGCGCCAAGCATTGTCCCGGCAACCGTGGCGTCCATAATCGTGCTATTCGCGGCAATTGAGCTGGTAATATTACCGTTCATAGCGGCCACGTTCCTTAAGTGGGCGCCATATGCCGCGGGTGCCTGGATGGGGCTTTCCGTTAAGACTGATGGTGCAGCCGCCGCGAGTGGTGCGTTGACTGATGCCTTAATTAGTGCCCAGCCCGGGCTCGCTGCCTATAAGACCTGGGTCATGAGTACGGCAGTTATGAACAAGGTATTTATCGATATATGGATTGGTTTGTGGGCGTTCATACTGGCTGTGATTTGGGTTACGAGGGTCGAGAGGAAGCCTGGCGAGAGGGTTCCGGCCATACAGATTTGGTTTAGGTTCCCTAAGTTCGTGCTGGGCTATCTAGGGACCTGGCTAATACTGTGGGGCATTGGCTTCACGGTCGGTGCTGCTATGGCTGCTAAGTTCATGGTTGGTGGAGTAACGCCGCAGACGGAGTTGTTTAGGTTCTTCTTCTTTGCATTAACGTTTATGTCCATAGGTCTAACCACTAGGTTCGGTACCTTCGCTGAAATAAAGGCTGGGCGTATGATAGCGGCTTACGTGGTGTCTCTAATCATAATAATACTGATAGCCCTTGGACTATCCATAGCCTTCTTCGCAGGGTTACCACCGCCTAAGTAAGGGTAGAGATTAATGCCCATACTCGTTAAAAACCACAATATTTCAACTCCAAAAATCCTACAGGTGGAGATATCGAGCGCATGCAATGCTAATTGCATTTACTGCCCAAGGACGGTGCTGAGGGATAGGTGGGTTTCCGCTTTCATGGATCCTGGGCTATTTCGTAAAGTAATCAGGGAGGCCCTCGAGATTGGGTCCATAGAGTACGTGCATTTGCAGGGGTGGGGTGAACCAACGCTTCATCCAAACTTGGTGGATTTGATGAATGAGGTGAGCGGTAGAGTAAGTTTTGGGTTCACAACAAACGCTACCCTACTAGATGGCAATAATGCGGAGAAAATACTGAGTAAAGGCGTTAATGTCATCGCGATAACATTCGCAGGGACCCGCGCAATCACCCATAACTCGATAAGGAAGGGTTGTGACTTCGATAAGGTGATTAGGAACGTGAAGAACCTTCTTAATGTCAAGAGAAGGCTGGGTAGTGATGTTAGGGTCATTGCTAGCTACGTAATGCTCTCCATGAACGTTCATGAAGTACCTGAATTCATTGAGTTATGCGGTGATTTGGGTATTGAGGAGGTGGTCCTAGATAACCTATCGTACATACTAAATAGGGGCATGGTCGCTTGGAAGGCCTTCTCTGACCCATACGAGGCCAGGCCCAGGCGTGTTGAGCGTATTGTGAGGATGGCTGTGGACAGGGCTAGGGAGCTCGGTATTAAGGTCTTCAATTACTCATTGACCTGCTGGGAATTAACAGAGTGCCCGGAGAAGCCTACGGAGTCCCTGTTCATAAACGTGAATGGTGAGGTAGCACTATGCGTCTTCCTAAACCTCCCCATTAGGGACCAGGACATGCCCAGGTGCTTCATGGGCAGGTGCTTTAAGGTGAGGAGGTTGAGTTTTGGCAATGTTGCTGATAAATCGTTGCTCGAAATATGGCTTGACAAGAAGTACGCAGACTTTAGGTCTAGGTTCATTAGAAGAAGAGCACTAGGTGACTCGGTGAACATCACGGAGCACTCGTTAATCGAGTACCTGCCACCATCACCATGCCTTTCATGCTATAGGCTGTATGGCGTATAAACCAACTCACCAATACTGCGGCTTATAACTCCTCCTAACCCTATTACTCCCATCGGAGCGTAGGCGCCATAGACCCTCCCTGAAATCCTCAACGGCAATCCCCAATAGACCAGCTAGGTAATCGCTGATCAAGACCTCCCTCTCTACTTCAGAAATTACGGAATCTGATAATACAGGCTCCGTCTCCACATCATCCTCAACAATCGAGACGTAAAGCGAGCTCGGGAGTACGTACAACCTCGTTGGCCCAGCCACAGTGCCGAAGAGTTGAGAGCTGCCCTCAATC
>JC3A454_103224_pt1 | contig 20938 bp, 22 predicted proteins | sample YNP_Site_4_FD_22002 | JGI IMG/M metagenome (IMG submission 22002) | reverse complement strand
CCTGGGACGAGGTCCATGTCATAGAGCCCAGCTACTACGCCTACGCCCAAGGCGGCCCAAGTTCTTCGGCGCTAAGCCCGTCTTTGTGCCCATGGACTTCAGGCCCGGCGAGGGGTTCAGCCTCGACATAGCCAAGGTGGAGAACGCCATAACGCCCAGGACCAGGCTGCTCTTCCTCAATAACCCCCATAACCCGACCGGGGCTGTGCTGCCGCCTAAGCACGTCGAGGAGCTGATGGAGCTGGCCTCCTCGAAGGGGATAATAGTCGTGGCTGACGAGATATATGACAACTTCCTCTACGACGCTCAGTTCAGGAGCACCATAAGCGCGGAGGGCTGGAGGGACTACCTCATATACATCAACGGGTTCTCGAAGACATTCGCCATGACTGGGTGGAGGCTCGGCTATATGGTCGCCAGGCGCGAGGTTATAGAGAGGATGCTTGACCTGGCGGTCAATATCTACAGCTGCGCTAACAGCATAGCCCAGAAGGCAGGCGTCGCCGCCCTGAGGGGTGACTGGACGCCTGTTAAGGAGATGATAGCCGAGTTCAAGAGAAGGGCCCAGGCCCTCTACTCATCGCTTAAGGGAGTGCCCGGCTTCGAGCCCTACATGCCCTCGGGGGCCTTCTACATGTTCCCGAGAGTCTCTAAGCTCATGGATGCCCTGGGGACGAGGAACGTGTCGGAGCTCGTTAACAGGCTCCTCTACGAGAAGGGAGTCCTTGTCCTGCCCGGCACCTCGTTCCCTGACAGGGCTGGGGCCGAGTTCGTGAGATTCAGCTTCGCCACGTCAATTGAAAACATAGTTGAGGGCGTCAGGAGGATAGCCGAGTTCGCCAGGGAGGTCATGAAGTAAGCCCTGAAGCAAGCCCCTTATCCTCCTCCAACGGGCTTTTTCCCCAGGCGAGCGGCCTTGCCCGGCTTCATGGGCCTGGTCACTGACTTCGGGAACTCGGTCTATGACGGCATAGTTGAAGCCGTAGTCAAGTCCATAGACCCAGGGGTCCAGTTGGTCAGGCTTGAGACGGGCGTGCCGCCGTTCTCCGTCCTCGCTGGCAGCTACATAGTCTACTCATCATACCGCTGGCTTCCACCTCGCTCAGCCCTGGTCGCCGTGGTCGACCCAGGCGTGGGCACCGCCAGGAGGGCGGTGATAGTTGAGACCAGGAACTACACGTTCGTGGCGCCGGACAACGGCGTCATATATGAGGCAGCCCTCGAGGACGGCATAAGGTCAGCCTACGTTATTGACTACCAGGCCGTCAGGAGGGAGGCCTCGAAGAACGTCCCAGCCTTCCTGACCATCCCCCTCTCAAGCACCTTCCACGGCAGGGATATCTTCGCGCCTGCCGCCGCACTGATCCTAAGGGGCGTGGATCCCTCCTACATAGGGAGGCCCGTAAGTCCTTCGACGCTCACGGCCCTCAGGCTGAGGAGGGTAGTCAGGAGGGGCGGCAGGCTGAGCCTGACGGCGGTCTACGTTGACAGGTTCGGCAACGTGGCCCTGAGCGCGACCCCAAGGGACCTGGCCGTAAGGGAGGGAGCCATGGTCAGGCTCTCCAGGGGCAGCTCAGCTTTCCTGGCGAGGAGGGCTAGGACATTCGGTGACGTTAAGCCTGGGGAGTGGGTCCTCTACGTTAACAGCTTCGGCTTCTGGGAGGTTGCAATCAACCAGGGGAGCGCCGCCTCCGCCCTCCAGGTCAGGGTCGGAGACGAGGTGCAGCTCGAGCTCGTAAGCTAGCTCAGGCCCACGCATATGAAGTCGAAGGGCTCGAGGGGGCCGTCCAGGGCCTTTCTCGCTGGGGACAGCAGGAGGTCCTCGTCAGCAGCCCCCTCAGCTATCTCCACGAGGAGCCTTGACAGGGCCGGCGACAGCGTTAGCCCGGCGCCGTCTAGGCCAGCTATTACGTATACCCTGTCGTCAACCTCTCCCACCACGGGCAGGCCGTCAGGCCCTGAGGTGCAGGGCGCTGACCATGACGACACGGGCCTCATGAGCTCGGCGACGGGCATCCTCCTCGAGACCCTCTCAAGCACCTCATAGGGTTCTGAGGGCTCGTACCTGAAGCCGTCCTCAAGCCTGCTCAACGTGCTGTCAGGGCCTCCGACTATAGCCCTTTTGCCTGACTCGGGCACCACGTAGAACTCATTGACGTCGTCCTCCACTATCATGTTGGGCACCCTCTCGCCTTCGACCGAGTGCGCCGAGCACCTGTACAGCCTCAGGTCGACCTTGACCAGGGAGGGGGTCCAGGGCCCCGCCGCCACGAAGTAGGCCTCTGCCTCTATTGGGCTTCCATTGAAGTACAGCCTCCCGCCCCTGCTGGTCACCTGGCCGCCCCTGAACGTAGCCCCCTTCTCAGCAAGGACTTTGGTCAGAGCGTTGACAGCGTCGCCGGCGTTCACGATGCCCTGCATCATGAATATCGCCCTCTCGCCCTCGCCCCTCAGCAGGCCGTCCACCTCGTCAAGCTTCATCACCTCAGCGACCGCGCCGAGCCTCCTCAGCTCTGCCGCCACGGCCTCAGCGCATCGGCAGAGCTCCCTCCTCGGCACCCATATCGTGGGCGTCTCCCTGACGCCAACCCAGGAGTAGTAGTCTATCGCCTCCATAGCGTACTTGAGGAGCGGCACTGGCAGCTGAAGGGAAAGTATGCCGGCTGCCCTTGACGAGGCGCCGTAGCCTGGGTACTCCTTCTCGTAGACTGTGACCTCATACCCTCGTTGAGCGAGATGATAAGCCGTCCAGAGGCCGGCAAGGCCAGCCCCTATGACGGCGACCCTACGGCCACTACTCAAGGTCGCACCTTCTAGGTAATTACCTAGAGCTGTTGAGGCTCCAAGGCTTATTAACCTTGACCAAGGCGCTAACATCCCACGACGGTGGTTAAGGACCTCTTGATGGCCCTTTGCTCAAGGCCTAGGCTGTCATAAGGGGAGCGTACTCCCTCCTCTTGGGCGAGGGCTAATCTTTATTAAAAGGTGTCAAGGAAAAAAAAAACCACAGGTAAGGCTACTTGCTGATAAGGTGCAGGAACGGCATCTACGTCAGCGTCGGCGTCTGCAACGGCGTTAAGGGCGCCAACGGCGACGCCCACTGCCTGGTTTACCTGAGGCCAGCAGAGGGCGGCGTCAAGCCCCTTGCCTCAGCTGGCCAGTCCGTTTCGGGTGTGCAGGGCTCAAGGTCAAGGTGGATATATGTCACGGCAGCAGCTCTCTTGGACGCAGTGTTGACCTTACTCCTCTTTCAAACTGAGAACTCGGCTGAGGCGCCATACCTGGCGGCGGCCATAGCGGCTCTGACCGCTGGCCTCGCTATATTCAGGGTCAAGACATCGCCCAGGAGGCGGCGCACCACTGTAATGACTTCGATCTTTACGAGCAGGGATGAGCTGTGCATGGCTGAGGGTGTCGAGTTCGTAACCATAACGTCGGCCGAGCTCCTCCTCAGCGACTCCACAGGCAGCGTGAAGCAAGTCAGGGTGTCGCTGGCCAACGGGGTCAGGGCAACCATCTACCTTACTGACAAGGAGCTCGAGGAGCTCAGGTCAGGCAACGTGCTGAGCCCCACGCCCACTTACTGACCTAGGCCTGGCCGGGGCCCTTGATCAAGGGCTACGAAGCCATGGCTTCCGCAGTTCTAGAAGACCCCGTGGAGGAGCCCTCCGTCGACCGGTATGGCAGCGCCGCTCACGTAGCTTGCCCTCTCGCTCAACAGGAACTCTACTACCTCGCCCACCTCCTCTGGCTTGCCTATCCTGCCCAGGGGGACGTCGGCCATCTCCGCCTTCAGCTCCTCCTCGTAGCTTACGCCCTTTGCCCTTGCCCTGCTCTCTATGACCTGCCTTGACCTGTCGGTCTCAATGTTGCCCGGCAGGACCATGTTGACCCTTATGCCGTACTTGCCGAGCTCCCTGGCCAGGGTCCTGGTGAGGCCTGCCAGGGATATCCTTATCACGTTGCTTAGGGCCAGTACCTCGACCGGCTCCCTTATGGCAAAGCTCGAGAGCAGCACCACGCTCCCCCTTGACCTCTTCAGGTGCGGCAGCGACTCCTGGACCAGCCAGACCGCGTTCAACAGGAGCTGCCTTACCCCCAGCTCCCAGTCCCCTGGCGAGAGCTCCTCGAACCTGCCGGGCCTGGGCGGGGGAGCTATGTAGACAAGCCCCTCAAGACCCCCCATGGCCTTGACTGCCTCTGAGACCAGCCTCACCACCTCCTCGCGCCTCGTTATGTCGGCCATGACGCCGTGAACACTGCCGAGGGGTGAGAGGGCCTCTAGCGCCTTCCTGACGTGCTCCTCCGAGCTCCCGTTTATCGTTACCTCGTGGCCCCTCTCGAGGAGCACCTTGGCCACGCCAAACCCTATGCCCCTGCTGGAGGCCGTGACCAGGACCCTCATGACCTGCACCGAGGGGCCTGGGGAAGGCCAGGTTAAAAGCTGGAGCTAATAGGTCCCGCCCAATATCGTAGACTGGCCCCGGTGATGCGCGAATCCAGCTGACTTGGTGAGGACCCATTGCAGCGCTGAGGGGCCTCACGCCAGCTAGGCCTTACCTTGCCACAGTCCCCTCAACCCAGGAGATGTAGTCGGTCAGCCCCCTCTCGACCCTCAGGGCCAGCACCTCCGGGACCTTGTAAGGGTGAACCCTCCTTATGACCTCCTCAAGCCTGCCGTAGGCCTCGTCGGTGGTCTTTATGAGCAGGAGGTCCTCCTCGGCCTCCTCGAGCTTGCCCTCCCACCAGTACGAGCTGTGGACGCCGCTAACCACGTTAACGCAGGCAGCGACCTTTTCCTTCAGCAGCTCAAGGGCTATCCTCCTGCCCTCACCCTTTGGGGTCGTTACGAGGACCAGTAGGACGGTCATGATGACCGCCAGCGGTGGCGCCTTCGCACGACCTAATAAGGTTGCCGGCCTTCTAATGTGAAGTCGGCCTCAGGCAGAGCCCTTTACGTTAGCAGAGGCCCCTCTGGGCAAAAGCGACGTTAACTCGGCGTTGAAGGCCCTGAGGAGGCCCTTAAGGGCCTTTCGTTCTAGGGCGGCTCCCTTGAGAGGAAGCCCTGCGGCTCGGCCACGTAGCCCAGTATGCCCAGGAGCTCCTCGCCCTCCGAGGTGGAGTAGCCTATGAGCCTCAGCTCGTCGCCTGGCCTGAGGACCTCAAACTCCACAAGTATCCCGATTGGGTCGTAGCCCCTCGTGTAGACCTCCTGGAGGACTAGGACCAGCCTCCTGGAGCTCCCCCTCCAGAGCTCAAGCTGTTGGACCCTCGGCTGAGGGCTCTGGTTGTAGAACCCGAAGACAACTATCGCCCTGTCGGCCGGGATAACGGTCCTCAGCAGCTCGTTGACCCCCTTCCTCACGCTGAACCTCCAGTCGGGCCTGGGAAGGCCCAGGTCCTCGGGTCTCAGCTGCCTCACCACCAGGCTCCTCGGTATGAAGTGCCTGAGGAACGCGACGCCGGCCTGTATGGCCCTCTTCCTGGCCTCGAGGTAGACGCTGTACACGGTCTCCCTGGGCATTATCGAGGCGGGGTAGATCAGCGCGTACTGCCTCTGCTCAACTCCGAGGCCTGAGACGTCAATGTCCTCAAGCGATGCCTCCTCGCTCGTCAAGTCCTTCCCCTTTCGGCAAGGCGCCTTGATAAAGGGTGAGTAAAACGCTTTATGTCGGCAATCTATGTATATATTAATAATAGGTCTGCCCTCCATGCACTAAGAAGGCCATGACAGACGACTACAGGCAGAGCCTCATTTACCTGGCAACGATGAGGACCGTGAGGAGCGTGGCAGCAGGCATAATATACGTAGTCTTCACCTACCTAGCCAAGGAGGTCCTCCACATATCCATGTTCGAGCTGGGCATCATATACGCAACGGCGGGCGCCGCGACGGCGGCCCTCTCGGTGGTTGTGGGCTACATGACTGACCTCATAGGCCGCAAGGCCTCCCTCTACATATCATCAGCGCTCCTCGTACTCACGCCGCTCGTGCTCCTTGTCCACCTGTCCCTGGCCACAGCCTTCGCCGCAGCCATACTCGGCGGCATATCGGCCACCGGGGCGATGGGCGCAGGAGGCGTGGGAGGCGTTGTGGGGCCCGTCCAGAACACCATAATTGCAGACCTCACGAAGGACCTGGGGAGGACCAGGGTCCTATCGCTCCTGTCGTTCATAGGTAGCCTGGCAGCAGCTGGAGGAGCCCTCCTGGGCGGCTACTTCAGCTACTGGGACGAGCTGGTCATGGCCACCGTCATAGCGGCCGCCGCTATGCTCCTGATACCACCCATGAAGCTGCCTGACGTAAGGGCCAGGGGCCTCTCAATGAGGTCAGTCTCCAATGCCTTCAAGTTCTCCATGACGGGCCTCATGAACGGGCTGACGAGCGGACTTACAACGCCCTTCATAATCCCCATATTCGCTTACATCTACCACGCGCCCAGGGCCCTGGCAAGCGACGTCATTGCAGCCGCCTCCCTCGTGGCCACCTTCTCAATGCTCGCGGCCCCTGAGCTTGAGAGGAGAATGGGGTTCCTGAGGAGCATAACCGTCACGAGGGCCCTCACCATACCCATAATGCTGGCCTTCCCCTTCGCGGGCAGCTTCTGGGTTGCGGCTGCCCTCTACCTCCTCTACCCCATGCTCAGGGTCATAGCGATCCCCGTTCAGCAGTCCTTCCTCCTTGAGCTCACTCCGCCTGAGGAGAGGGGGAGGGTCTCGGGCCTCAACCAGGGCTCAAGGCTCCTCTTCTCCTCTGTCGGCACCTACGCGGCGTCCCCCTTCTTCCTCTACGTGTCTGAGGCGGGGTCTGTGGTGTCAGAGGCAGGGCTCGTGCCCATGTACGCCGTCCCCTTCTTCCTCTACGCAACCCTAATGGCAGCCAACATCTATATGTACTGGAGGTTCTTCGCTAGGGACGAGGCAAGGCTCGCGGCCAGGAGGCAGGGCCCCGCCCCAGCCTTAGAGGACTGACCGTGAGGAGGAACGCCTTGAGGGTTCAGGACAAGCTGGCCGCCATATCGGCCATAAGGGTGCTCGGCCTCTCGCTGACCACGCCCTTCATAGGGGTCGCGCTCGAGGAGGCCTACAGGGTGCCGCTGGCCCAGGTATCTGCCTATTACGTTATACTAGCGGCCATGGGGGCGGCCGGGCAGGTCATTGGGGGCCTGGCCTCAGACAGGGCTGGCAGGGTCAGGGTGATGGCCTTCTCGGCCCTCACTGCCTTCGCCCTCCTGGCAGCTGCGACTGCCCTCGCCGGCAGCCCCCTGGCCCTTGAGGCGCTTACCTCCCTTCAGAGCTTCTTCTCAGGCTCCTTCGCCTCAAGCAGCACTGCCCTCGTAGGGGACTACTTCAGCGAGCACGCAGAGCTGGTCAAGGCCTATGGCAGGGTCAGGGTAGGCGCAAACCTGGGCTGGGCTCTGGGCGCTGTCGTGGGGGGCTCCCTCTACCAGCTCCTGGGCCTCAGGACGCTCCTGGCCTTCACTTCCCTAACCCAGCTTAGCACGGTGCCGCTGATCCTGGCCATCCGTGAGCCGACCCCTAGGTCATCTATGAGGCTTGAGGCCCCCTCAGGACCCATGCTCCTCTTCCTCGGGCCCTCCTTCCTCACGTTCATTATAGCGGGGCTCATGGGCTACCCGTTAGTTTACTACTTCTCCGTGACCCTTGGCATGGGCACAGCCCTCGGAGGCTCGCTCCTCGCCCTCAACGGCGCCCTCGTGGTCCTGCTCCAGGACAGGGTAGCGGCCCTGGCCTCGAGGCTGAGGCCCTCGAGGGCCCTGGCCGCCGGCATGACGATCTACGCCATAGGCTATGCGATCCTCCCAGCAGTGAGGGGGCTGCCGGAGGCCCTGGCAGACATAGCCCTCATAACGGCGGGCGAGATGGTGGCCCTCCCGGTCTCAAGTGCAGTGGCGGCGAGGCTCAGCAGCCCGTCCTCAAGGGGGACCCACATGGGGGTGTACGGCCTGACCGGATCAGTGGCCAGGACCCTGTCGTCCTCTATCTTCGCGGCCCTGCTCTACACGCTCCCCCCGTCCGAGGTCTGGGGCGTTGAAGCTATAGTAGCTACGGCCTCAGCCCTAGGCTACCTAGCCGTGCTAGGCTAGCCGAGGACCTTAGGGAGCTCGTCGCTGTTCACTACCGTGGCCCCGTAGACCCTCCTGTAGTACTCCTCCCAGTTCTTATCTATGCGGGCCGCCACGGCGTCCCTGACCACAACCACTCTGTATCCCCTGAAGAAGGCGTCAGCGGCCGTGTGCCTCACGCATATGTCTGCGTCGAGCCCCACCAGCACGACAGTGTCGACGCCCAGCGACCTGAGTATGTGGTCGAGCGGGGTGCCATAGAAGCCGCTGTAGGCGTGCTTCTCAAGCACGTACTCCCCCTCCCTCGGGGCCAGCTCAGGCACCACCTGGGCCCCCCAGGTGCCCTTCATGGCGTGAGGGCCCCAGAGGGGCATCTCTATGTCAGTGCTGTAGTGGGAGTCGTTCACGTATATCACTGGCCAGCCCCTCGACCTGAAGTGCTCAAGGACCCTCCTGGCGGGCTCAACTGTTGAGGCCGCCTCGGGGGTCTTAAGAGCGCCGTGAACGAAGTCGTTAAGCATGTCAATAATCACGAGGGCGGGCCTCAAGCTCTCACCGTGAAGAACATCTGTTCTCCAGGAATATAAGCGTGCCTCTGGTGCCTAACAGTTACCTCTGAGGCCATCTAGGCGGGGAGCCCTTAAGCCCCTCCTGGACCTAGACAGCTGGGCAAGGCCCTTGGCCAGGCCCATATACGGCCAGGGCTTCTTCCACGTGTCAAGGGAGGCCATATTCTACACCATAGTCTTCGACTACGCTGACGAGGAGATGGAGTACCAGCGCCTCCTCTCAGGCCCGCCTGAGGCCCTGAGGGCCGAGGAGGAGAGGCTCAGGTCAGAGATGCAGTCCCTCATGGACTCGGAGAGGGTCATAATAAACGGGGAGAGGGTGAGGCCCAGGGTCGTCGCGGCCAGGGCCGAGGTGAGGGGGGAGCCGAGGAGGTCAACGGCCACCTTCCTCGTCGAGATGCCGTGGAGGCCTAGGACGGGGGTCAACGTCTACGAGGACTTCTACGAGCCCGACGTGGCCGAGTACGACTACGTAGTCTACTGGCTCATGCCCCCGTGCGCGTCGATAAGGAGCTATGAGATGTCAGGGAGGGCCAGGGTTGAGGGGAGGCTCCTGGAGGTGAAGGTCAGGGCAGGCACCAGGGTTGAAGGCTATGAGAGCATAGCCTTTGAGCTGCCTGAGGGCTGCCTCACAGCACCCTGACTGGCACGCCCAGCCTGGCCGCCACCTCGGCCTGCCTTGAGTCAGCCGTGACCAGCTCAGCCCCAAGCCTGAGGGCGGCAGCTATGAAAAGCGCGTCCTGCATAGTCAGGTCCTCCCTTGACGATATCTCGAGGGCGTCCTTAAGCAGCTCCCTGAAGCCAATGACCTTCAGGCCCCCTCCCTCAGCGAGACCCTCAAGGGCCTTTGCGGCGGTGGCGGGGTCGACCTTGCTCGCCCTGACCCTCCTGGCAAGGGCGTTGGCCGCCTCGACGAGGGCCAGGTCAACTGTCGCAGCCCCTTCCCTCATGGCCTGCTCCACCTGCTCCCAGCCGTCCTCCCCCAGGAGGTACTTGACGAGGGCTGAGGAGTCGAGGACCCTCAAGTGAGGCCACCTGAGACCGGGGGCAGTATGGAGATGAAGTCGCCGTCCGATAGCCTCACCTCGCCAGCCCTGGAGGGCTCAGCGCTCCTCCCGTTGACAAGCACGAGCACCCTCCCAGCCATGGCTGACGTTAACCTGGGGCCGTGTATCCTCCCCAGCTCTCCCAGCAGGTCAGCCAGGCTCGAGCCCTCCGGCAGCTCGAGCTCCTCCCTGTGGACGCCAGCGGCCTCGACCAGCTGGCCCCCGAAGAGCACTGTGACCCTCAAGGCCTAGCTCACGAGCCCCTGGGGGCAGGGTAGGGCACTATGGGCACCAGCGCCTTCTCCTGGAGCTTGGCGAAGAAGTACCTCTTGAAGTAGGCTGCGTCGTTCACGTCAACGTAGGCCAGGGCGCCCTCGGGGCAGGCCTTCACGCAGGCCGGGTCGCCGCCGCAGAGGTCGCACTTGACGGCCTTCTTCTCAAGGCGGTCTATTGTTATGACCCCGTACGGGCAGACCATGACGCACCTCTCGCAGCCGTCGCACCTGGACCTGTCTATGACCACGGCGAAGGTGTTTGGGTCCCTGTATATGGCGTCATGGGGGCACACGCCGTCCATCGCGCAGAGGCCGCACTGTATGCAGAAGAGCGGGGCGTCGAGGGGCTCCCTCTCGAGCCTGAGCACATGGATTGCCGAGAGCTCCGGGTCGAAGACCTTGAAGTGCTCGAAGCTGCAGGCGAGCTCACACCTGCCGCAGCCAGTGCACTTCTCGGGGATCGCTATGAGCTGCTTCAAGCCGGGCCCCTCTCAGGCTGGGCCCCAGGAGATATATTACCCTGACCTCCTCCCGGCCCCAGTAAGGGATGAGGTCTAGCCCCTCCTTAACGTTACGCCATCTAAGGTAACGCCAGGCCGCGATGGTCAGGAGGGGCTGGGACTCAGGCCTTGACTTCGAGGAGGCCTACAGGAGGATACTAAACCACATGCTGAGCTCCAGGAGCCCATACGACGTGGTCCTCCTAGTCCAATTGCGCAACGGCAGCCGCGTAGGCGAGGCCGTAGAGGCCACAGTGAGGTTCTGCGAGACAGACCAGGACCAGGTCCTCGTAAGGGTCGAGAAGCACAAGGACAATGACCTGCGCCTTATGGTCCTCTCAGAGGAGCTCAGGTCAGGCGAGGGCAGGCAGCTGCTGGGCGAGGCCTGCTCCAGGCTCTCAGCCCTCAGGAACCCAAAGGCCGCCGTAAAGGTGTACTGCCGCAGGGCCTACGGCTTCAACACCCACAGCCTGAGGTACGCCTTCGTTTCGTACCTCCTGAAGAGGGGCGTGTCGCCGAGCATAGTCGCCAAAATCACAGGCCACAGGTCGCTCGACCACATCCTTCACTACACTGAGGTCAAGCTGGCTGAGGAGGTACTGGCTGGCCTCAGGGGCTGGGGCGCCTCGCCATCTGAGGGCCAGGCGCCTTGACCTTAGGCCGCAAAGCTATTTATATTTCAAAGCGCAAAGCATCTTGAGGTGCGGTCCTCTTGAGGACCAAGGGGGCCCTGGCCCTCGTCCTTATCATCGTTGTCTCGGCATCACTGCTCGCTGGGCTGTTCTACGCGATGCCTAGCCTGTTCCACAGGAGGGGCGTGATAATAGTAAGGGCATACGCTATAGGGAGCGACGGGGGCCTGATCCAGCTGACCAACGCCTCGTTCTCGGTCTGGGCCTGGGCCCCCACACCTAACGGTACTGAGTTCATCCCCGTCTTCAACGGCACAGGGGCCCAGGCCGCGATAAACCTGACCAGGCTCGTAGGCTGGGCCGAGGACTGGATAAGCACATACGGCATGGCGGCCATATTCTCCTTTGAGCCCTCGATAATTATCTGAGTCTCATACCCCATAGCACTGCCCAACGGCAGCCTTGAGCTTGTGACCCAGCCCTCCTTCCAGCCCCTTAACCTGAGCCTCCCGCTGAGCGGCAGCGGGGCCGTGATAGACGTTATGGTGGGCCACCCCTTCAGGACGCTGCTGAACCCTGGCAAGGGCGCTGGGGTAGCTGTAAGGGGTCTCACCAAAGTGTCGCCAGGGCAGACCACAACGACGACCGTCACCACCACGCTAACTAATATAACCACAACCTCATCCACGCGCCCATCAAACGCTTGCCCCATCTGCTATATGCCTATCGATCTCTTACTGGTACCTCACGTCATTGCTTGGTACCCCAACGACACGGGCATGGCCCCCATAAGCCTCGCCATTGCCTTGGCGCAGCCCAGTAATGTTAGTGGCAAAAACGATGCATATATGACCATAGGTATAACGGTGGCCTCTTCGTATGTCAAGCAGTTCACTATAAACGGCCTCATGATAGCTGGCAGCGCGTTCGACGCCGCTACGGATGATTACGAGGAGACGGGGAACCTGTTCCAGGCCGTCAGCAAGCTTTCCCCGCAGCTGGGGACCACGTTCACGTTCACGACTGAAGGAGAGATCGCAGAAAGTAACGGCGTAGGGGTCGAAACCCCAACGACTGATGACGACATAGCCCAGCTCTACATGGTTGGCCAGGTGGCGCTGGTCAACTGGACGGCGTACATGCTGCCTCTGGTTTCCAACACGCCAGTAGGCTGGTACCTCGGCCTCCAGCTGACGGAGTTTAAGGCAGTGGAGAACAACAGCGCAGTGGCCCCCGTGATATATCGCTGGTGGGCCTACGACTCGTGCGTTAACCTGAGCGAGTGGGCCTCCTACCAGGAGGCCCTCATGCAGAACCCAAACTCCCTCTATTACGGTGAAATTAACTCCACGTGCCTGCCCCCTAACACGCCAGCGCCCGTCATATGGCAGGACTACGCCACGAACCTGACGCATTTCACTACGATGAACCCTAACTCACAACAATACTACTACTACGTGGACCTCTCCGTTAACGGGGGCGAGTCGCTTCTGGGCATAGGCATTGACGCGGGCTCGGCCATAGCGTCGATTATAGGAACGGCCCTTATGGTGAGCCAGCCAGAGGTAGGCGCTGCCGTACTCGTGATAGCGGCGCTCCTAGGCTCCTTCCAGTACCAGTACCACTCACTGGCGGAGAGCGTAAACAGTTTTTTGGTAGGCAACACCCTCCTGAATTATTACGTTAACATATACTACAGCAACCTGACCCCCGTGTACTATAACGCCAGCGGCTACGGCTTCACCCTGCCCAGGGAGCTGATACTTATAAACGTGACCTCATAGCCTGAAGGCTAAGGGGGCGCCTAAGCGCCCTAGTAAAATCTTTTTCTTCGCTTTCCCTTTTCGGCATGAGCCTCTAAACCTCGTGGCCTCAGCCCGCAGAGACAGAAGTGCCAGGAATCTTACGCATGGGGAGCGCCGTAAATGGGGCCCTGCGGGCGAGGCGGAGGTCCCTGGGCGCGAGGGTGACCATAAGCTGATGAAGGTAAGTCCTAGGGACAGACGGCTGGCCAGCCCCTCGAGGCGCCTCGAGGGGTCACGTGAGCTAATTTCATTTTCCACAAGCTTGTGGAAAACGACCTAGCTGGGCCGCTCGAGGGGCCTGACGCCCTGTTACCTTACGCCATTTAATAAACGCAGGACTTACATCAAGGCCTGGGGCTCCGCGTTAAGGCCCTCCTCAGTCACCTGTTCAAGCCTTGTAGTAACACATAATAGCCGGTTTGGTGAGGTCCCCTTGACGGGGTCGACCTTGAAGTACTCAACCTACCTGATGGTCGGCGCCCTGACCTTTGACCTCCTGGTAGCCGTCGTCTACCTTATAGTGGCCCTGGGCATAGGGGCCCCGGCCCTCGCCAGCGGCTTCTACGCCTTCCTCGGGGCCCTCATCTTCATACTCATAGGCATGGGGGCCTCGCTCGGCCTGACAGTGGGCGGCTACAGGAGGTCAATGCTGGCCGTGAGCCTTGTCTTCAACCTGGCCCTGGCGGCCCTCATGTTCTACTTCAAGGCGGGCCTGGTCCCTGAGGCCGTGACGGCCCTGGTGGCCCTCGTCAACATCGCGGCCTCAGCCATGGCCTACTCCGCCATGGGGTCGGGCAGGGAGGTCAAGCTGCCAATACTTGGGGTCTAAGCCAGCTCATGACTGAGAGCTGAGCGAGGCCCTCCTGAGCGCGACCCTTACTGCCAGGGCGGCGGCCGCTGAGGCGAGGGCCAGGACAAGGCCGTACCCCAGGGGGCCGGCCAGGAGGAGGGTCAGCGGGGGAGGGGGAGAGGGGACCGAGCCGTAGTAGGAGGTGTTCTCAAAGGCGGGGAAGCCCCCGACCCAGGCCACGGCCGTCACGTTCAGGTAAGTTGCGTCAGGGGGGACGGCCTCAGAGGCCACGCCTGAAGGCGAGGGCCTCAGGACCTGTCTCACGAGGGAGCCCCCGTGATAGTACTCAACTGTCACGGTCCAGTTGGCGCAGGTCGGCCAGACGGAGGCGTAGGCGACCCCTCTGGCGGCCCTGACCAGGGCAGTGGCCATCATGGCCTGTCCCCCTGAGGCGCCCTGGGTCTCATTGAAGGCCCAGAGCGAGGGGTCCGGCCTCACCGCTACCCCCTGGGCCGAGGAGACGCCCTCAGCCGTCTGGGACCCCTCAGGCCACATGGCCGGGAAGCAGTACCACTGCCCTGGCGGCGAGGGCGGCGACCAGGGCCCTAAGTAGTACCTCAGCGACGCCAGGGCGTCCCATGAGCCTATGATGGCCTCTGAGCCCTCGGCGTAGCCTCCCACCACGAACTCGGCGTCCATGCCTTCGGCCTGCCATATCACCATGGTCACGGGCTGCGGCAGCATAACTACCAGGAGGGGCCTGAGCGAGGCGGACCCGTTGAGGCCGTAGTAGAAGGCCACGTAGTCCCCCTGGGCGGCCACGGCCAGCGTGAGGTTGAAGGGGGAGGTCACGTTTGTCCAGCCGGCCGAGGAGTAGAGGTAGGGGCCCTGCGGAGACCTGGCCAGGCGGGCAGAGCCCAGAACCACAGTGAAGTTCAGGGGCTGGCCGAGGCCCGGCTCGTAGCCCTCAGGCCCCGTGAAGTTCCAGAGGTTTACCCAGGCCCTCACGGCGTACCTTCCTCCCCCGAGCTCCCTGACCCCGGCCACGGCCTGGGCCCAGTAGTAGCCCGAGGGCGATGAGGTGTTCCCCGAGACCAGGTCAACGTTGAGCTGGACGCTAACCGAGCTCCCAAAGCCCTGGGAGCTGAAGGAGCCGTTGATGAAGTAGAGCCAGCCCAGGGCCGCCGTGATGGGTATCGGGGACTGGGACGAGTAGCCGAAGGTCAGGCTCGTGTTGCCCTGGGACAGGGCGCTCTCCTGGACACCGTAGTAGGTCGGGCCGACGGGGCTCGCGGCAAGCGCAAGGCCCAGACTCATTGTAAGGGCGAACAGCGCAATCAGCAGGGCGGCCCAGGGCCTGAAGGGCACAGGTTTACCCTACAGCCTTATGAGTGGACGCTGAGGGCGTAATTGCTTTAGTCCAGCTGAGGTGCTTAGGGGGACGAAGGGGGAAGGCCGCTTAGTCTTACCCAAGGCAGAAGGCCCAGCAACACGAATAGAGCTACCGCCCAAGGAGACGTCGTGAAGTTCTTTCGAGCGGCCAAAATATACAACTGTCCACCAGTACTTAAATTTGTTGCACGCCTTACACGTCAGGCCTAAGGCAAATAACTCCTGGCCCGGAACACTTAAAGTAACATGGTTGTCGTCAGGGACCCCAGGCCTGAGGCCAGGGAGCTAGTAGCTGCGGCGAGAGCGGCTCTTGGACTGGAGGAGCTTGACCTCCTGGTAAGGGGCGCTTACGTGGTGGACGTCTGGGCCAGGGACGTCAAGAGGCAGGACGTTGGCGTGAAGGGGAGGGTCATAGCGTGCGTCGGCTCCTGCCGCGGAAGGGCCAGGAGGGTCATCGATGCTGACGGCCTGTTCCTGGCGCCTGGCTTCGTAGAGGCCCACATACACGTGGAGAGCTCCTTCCTCTCCCCATCAGAGTTCTCAAGGCAGCTCGTTACCCACGGAACCACGGCGGCCTTCGTGGACGTCCACGAGGTCGGGAACGTAATGGGCCTGAGAGGGGTCGCCGCGCTCGCCAGGGCCTTTGGGGCCGTGAGGCTCAAGGTGTTCCTCCTGGCGCCCCCCAACGTCCCGCCTTCCCGCAAGGTAGATGACCAGGGAGGGGCCTCAATACCCTACGGGGAGGTCCTAGAGGCCGCCAGGGGGCTCTCGGGCATAGGCGAGGTCATGGACCTCCAGTCCCTGGCGGAGGGCGACGAGGAGTTCCTCTCGTTTGCCGCCCAGGCCTCCACCTCATTCACCGTGCAGGGCCACATGGCCGGCCTGAAGGGGCCTGAGCTAGACGCCTACGTAAGCCTCGGCATAAGGAACGACCACGAGGTGGTCAGCCCGGAGGAGCTTGAGGAGAGGATCTCAAGGGGCGTCTTCCCCTTCGTCAGGTACGGGTCGAGCTGGAGGGACCTGGACAGGCTGAGCCACCTGGTCTCAAGGCACTCGCCCCTCGTCTCCATAGTAGCTGACGACATACATGCCCTCCACCTTGTCGCCGAGGGCCACCTTGACAGGGCCCTGAGGAGGGCCTTGGAGCTAGGCGTCGACCCGGTTGACGCGGTCAGGGCAGTCACGCTGGCCCCAGCCATGGCCTACGGCTTTGAGGCCTGGATGGGCTCGATAGCGCCCGGGAGGCTCGCCGACATGGTGCTGCTGAGCGGCCTCGACAGGGGGCTGAGCGTCCTCAGGACCTTCATTGACGGCTCTGAGGCCGTTTGCAATGGCGCAGGGGTCGACCTGAGCGCCCTGAAAGGCACCGTCAGGGTCTCCTTCACCCCCTCACTCGAGGTCAGGGCCCCCGTGGGGGACGGGGAGGCCTCGGCCAGGCTGATAGAGCTCGTCAACGGCTCAAGCCTGACAAGGGAGAGGGTTGAGGGGGTCAGGGTAAGGGAGGGCAGGGTCGTGGCATCGGGGAACGTCTCGGAGGTCCACGTTATAAACAGGTACGGCAAGCCGCGCCAGGGGTCTGGCCTGCTAGGCCTTGCAGTGGAGGGGGCCATAGCCTCATCGGTCTCCCACGACACCCATAACGTGGTCGTGGTGGGCGGCGACAGGAGGTCTATGGAGGCCGCCCTAGGCGCTGTGCTCTCCGCCGACGGCGGCATAGCCGTGGCGAGGGGAGGCGAGGTGAGGGCCCTCCTGCCCCTGCCCCTCGCCGGGCTCATGAGCGACATGAGGGCCGAGGAGGTGGCAGAGCGCCTCAGGACGGTGATAAATGAGCTCAGCAGGGCCTGCAGGTGCGACGGTGACGTCCTCCTTCACCAGCTCCAGCTCCTCAGCCTGACCGTGATACCTGAGCTGAGGGTCACCGACAGGGGCCTCTACAGCGTGCCCAAGAGGTCATACGTGCCCCTCCTGGAGGTGAGCTGAGTTGGCCTGGGAGCCCCGCTCCGAGCACGACACAGTGCTCGTCATAAGCTTCGGGGGCCAGTACGCCCACATGATATCACGGAGGGTCAGGGACCTGGGCGTCTACAGCGAGGTCATGCCCTACACCAGGGCCACTGAGGAGGCCGTGAGGGCCAGGGCGCCCAAGGCGTTGATACTCTCGGGCGGGCCCAGCAGCGTCTACGAGCCCAACGCCCCGTCCATAGGCCCCTGGGTCCTTGAGCTGGGGGTTCCCGTGCTGGGGATCTGCTACGGGCACCAGCTCCTGGCCAAGCTGGCGGGGGGCTCTGTGGAGAGGGGGGTCGGGGAGTACGGCAGGACCAGGGTGGTCTTGCTCAGGGACGACCCGCTCCTCGAGGGCTGGGGGAAGGAGGAGGACGTCTGGATGAGCCACGCAGACTACGTAGCGTCGCCCGGCAGGGGAGGCGAGGTCCTCGCCGTCTCGGAGGGCACGGGCTACATAGCAGCCATGAGGCTAGGCGACGGGGTCTACGGCGTCCAGTTCCACCCTGAGGTCAGGCACACGGAGAAGGGCAGGCTGCTCCTGGCCAACTTCCTCTTCAAGGTGGCCAAGGTTAGGCCCACCTGGAGGGTCGAGGGGCTGGCCGAGAGGCTCATAGAGGAGGTCAGGGGGCGGGTGCCGGAGGGCGAGAAGGCGCTTGTGGCTGTGAGCGGGGGCGTCGACTCGACTACGGCCGCCGTCATAGCCAAGAGGGCGCTGGGCGACAGGGCCGTGGTTGTCTTCGTGAACCACGGGCTGCTGAGGGAGGGGGAGGCCGAGGAGGTCCTGGCGGCCCTCAGGGGCCTGGGCCTCAACCCCATTTACATAGACGCCTCGGAGCGATTCCTAAGCGCCCTGAAGGGGGTGACGGACCCTGAGCAGAAGAGGCTCATAGTGGGCAGGCTCTTCGCCGAGGTCTTTGAGGAGGTGGCCAGGTCTGACCCCTCCATAAGGTGGCTCGTCCAGGGCACCACGTACCCTGACGTTATAGAGAGCGGCGCCGAGCCGGGGGCCGACAGGATTAAGAGCCATCACAACGTTGGCGGCCTGCCCGAGAGGCTGGGGCTCGGGGTCATAGAGCCCCTCAGGTACTTCTACAAGGACGAGGTCAGGAGGCTCGCCCTGTCCCTTGGGGTGCCCGAGGGCATAGCCCTGAGGCACCCGTTCCCTGGGCCGGGGCTGGCGGTCAGGGTCATAGGGGAGGTCACTGAGGAGAAGCTGAGGGTGGCCAGGAGGGCCTCAAAAATAGTTGAGGAGGAGCTAAGGAGGGCCGGGCTCTACGACAGGGTCTGGCAGGCCTTCGCCGTTGTAGGGGACGACAGGTGGGTAGGGGTCAAGGGGGACAGGAGGGCCCTCGGCTACATAGTTACCATAAGGGTCGTCGAGAGCGAGGACGGCATGACGGCCGACTGGGCGAGGCTTCCGCACGACCTGCTTCAGCGCATGGCGTCAAGGATAACGTCAGAGGTACCTGAGGTCGTTATGGTGACCTACGCCATAACTACTAAGCCGCCGTCAACCATAGAGCCCGTTTAGGGATAAAAGGCAGGCATCCGAGGCCTAAGGCGGTGAAGCGGCATGGGCTTCCTGGAGAGGCTTGGCAGCGCCGAGAAGCTGTACACCTTTGACGACGTCTACATAGTGCCGGGCAGGGCCCCCGTAGACCCCAGCGAGGTTGACATCAGCAGCAGGTTCAGCAGGCACGTAAAGGTCCTGATACCGATATCCTCGTCCCCCATGGACACCGTGACCGAGTACGACATGGCCGTAGCCATGGCCTTAATGGGGGGAATAGGGGTCATACACAGGAACATGTCAAGGGAGCAGCAGGCCGAGATAGCCAGCAGGGTCAAGAGCGCCCCTCCCGTGCCAACGTCAAGGCTGTACCTGACGCCAGACGAGGAGTGCAGCAGGGCCTACGATGGACTCAGGTCCCTGGGCCTGAGGGACGCCCCCGTGGTGTCGCCCGATGGTAGGGTGGTAGGACACGTGAGGGCCTCGTCTCTGAAGGGCTGCAGGGGCAGGCCGGTGGCAGAGCTCGTCGAGCCCCCTAAGGCCTTTGACGTCAGGCGCGCGGAGGAGGCCCTCAACTTCCTGGAGTCCGGGGCCGCCGACGCTGTTGCCATAGTTGTCTCTGAAGGCGCATACGTCGGCACCGTGACCTTCGACTCCTCTCTCAACAGGGTCACGCCCTCCCTGGACCCCGAGGGAAGGCTTGTCGTGGCCGCTGCAGTGTCCCCCTTCGACGTTGAGAGGGCAAAGCTCCTGGACAGGTACGTGGACGCAGTAGTGACAGACGTGGCCCACTTCCACAACGTGGAGGCCATGGCGGCGGCCAAGGTCATGGCTAAGGAGGTCTCGGCGGACTTCGTGGTGGGCAACATAGGGACCCGCGAGGCCGCTGTGGACGCCCTGACAATTGTTGAGAGGGTTGACGGCCTCAGGGTAGGCATAGCCGGGGGCTCTATATGCACGACGTCAAGCGTTGGAGGCGCCTACGCCCCGGCCCTCTGGGCGGTAGCGTCCGTGAGGGACGCCGCTGACCAGCACGGGGCTGACGTCCCAATAATAGCGGACGGCGGCATAAGGTCGTCAGGCGACATAGTCAAGGCCCTGGCGGCCGGCGCCTCGAGCGTCATGTTGGGCTACCTGCTTGCCGGCACCGACGAGGCCTCTGCGCCGCTGATAAGGATCGGTGACAGGGCCTACAAGCCCTACAGGGGCATGGCGAGCAGGGGGGCCATGGAGAGGAGGTTCGCCGTGGACAGGTACACCAGGGCCTCAAAGAGGGTGGCCGAGGGCGTTGAGGGCGTGGTGGAGTACAGGGGCTCAGTCATGTCGGTGCTCGCCGACCTGGCTGAAGGCATAAGGGCAGGTCTTGGGTACGCCGGGGCCTCAAACATAAGGGAGCTCTGGGAGAGGGCCAGGTTCGGGGTGGCAGTCCCAAAGCAGGTGCCAGGGGAGCTCTTCAGGACTGGCCAGTGAGCGTTGGCCGTCCGCCAACGCTTACAGCTGCAAGCTCTTGACGGGTAGCTCAGCACGCTGCTCTTGAGCTCAGCTTGGCAGTTCATGTACAAGGTTATTAACTAGCTAATGGTTAGCAGTAGCTAGGCGACCTATGTATGGTATTTCGTAAGATATCCGTCTTGGCCAAGATCTTTGATGAAAGGGACCACGCTGTCGTCATGGTAAACAACGTCCCAGTGCTCATAGTCAAGTATAACGGCAAGTTCTACGCCATAGACGCCAGGTGCCCTCACATGGGCTGCGGCGTGCTCAGCGAGGTTCAGGACGGGCACATTGCCGTCTGCCCGCTCCATAAGGCCAGGTTCGATGTACTGACAGGCGACATGGTTTCACCGCCAATAGTTATGCCTGAGAGGCAGTGCGAGTTCAACAGGGAGCTGCACCCCCCGCTTAAGAGGTACGACGTGAGGGTGAGCCCTGAGGGCCTCCTTGAGATCGATATCTAGCGGGAAGCTTTAACGTAATGGCCTTGTCTCACAAGGGCTACCATGCCCTTAGGCGGCGTAAGAGCTGGCCTCCTCTCTGTCCTGAAGGGCGAGGGCTCCTTAGGCGAGGAGGTCAGCTGTAAGGCGTGGGCCCTGCCTACTTCTTTTACAACTATTATGACATACTTCTCGCCGCCTACCATATGGTTCTCCTCACGGGCGACCAAGTCCATGTAGCCGCGTATGGCCTCCTACACATCGCATTTACACTGCGCCATGCCGTAAGTGCCATGTTGGCTCTGCGGCCAGGCCCTCGGCCTGCTCAACGACAACGCTGTGTTTGAGCTGTCACTTGTCGCTGTCGGCCCCAGCTGTGGCACTTATCTGGGGC
>JC3A454_102022_pt1 | contig 21743 bp, 22 predicted proteins | sample YNP_Site_4_FD_22002 | JGI IMG/M metagenome (IMG submission 22002) | reverse complement strand
CACAATACAGAGGGTGTTCTTGACGACACTCGGTTTCATAGGCTTAGCATACTTCTACATGAAATATAACCTAGATGGACCTGTGTATTTCGTTGTTGGTTTAGTAATGGCGATAGCTGGTTCGTACATACTAAGGGGTAAGTACATACACATACCATTTGATGTATTACTTGGTGGGCATCAACACCACACCAACGAGGCGAGGAGAATACCACTTCATGAGGCGCATCCGAGGGAGGTGCCGATAAAGATGACGATAGTTCATGGCTTAATAGCGGGGTTTGGGTTTGGGGCGTATGCGTCAATAATAACATTCGTACTTGCACCACAAATGCCAAGCATTTGGTATGCACCGTTACCTGGATTAATGTTTGGTATTGGTACCATGATAATGCAGATAATACTTGGTGCAGTGTTTGGTGGCTTGTTAAGGGCTAAGAAGCTCGGCGAGGAGGAGATTAAGTATGTTGGTAGGAAGACGGCAGGTATTACGTTGTACTACGGAGGAATCGTGTTCGCACTAGTTGGGCTCCTAATAATCTTTCTACCACAAATAGATGCTTGGGCGATAAGTACGGGAATACCAATACCAAACCTGGACGCAGTTGATATTGGTTTCTTGCTCGTGATATCGGTCGTAGGCATAATAGGGCTCTATGGGATAATAAAGTCCTATAGGGAGGCCGTAAAATTACATGTCATGAATTCAAAATGAGGTGGTTTTAACCTATTAATCCATTCCGGAGGTTTAAAACTAAGCCTTGGATTCGGTCTTTATTAGTGCCAGAGCCTGAACAACCCTCTTAATTAATTCTAAATCAGACTTTATCCTCGTATAAACATCCTCAGGAACCTCACCCTTAGCTTTGTTCTCCTCGAGCTCCTTTATCATACCATCTACTTGGTCTGTGGTTAAGGTTGTGACATCCATAGATCTAAACCAATGTTCCTTAATGCCCTTATCTATCTCATCAACCTTCGACCTAGCCTCCTCATACATGTTCGACAACTTGGTTAGCGTATCTGTCAGTTCCGCGGATATCTTTGAGTACTCCTCATCATCAATTAGCCCTAGCTCCTTCCTAACCTTAAGCATGTCTAGCTCCTCGCGTATTGAGTCTATGCTTGCCCTGAGTTCATTAATCCTAAGCATAAGTAGTACGTTGTCGGCGTCCCAATTCCTCTTTACGTTACTTACCGCCGACTTATAGTCAGACCACATGTTATTTAGGCGTTTAACCTGCTCGACATAACTATCATAAACCCTATTAATTTGCCTTAGTAATTCTTCATATATCTTCAGCATCTCGTCACTCATGATATCACCCCCTCAATTTCCGCCTTGAGCTTCTCGTAAACCTCCTTACTTATTTTACCATCCCTATACATCTCCTCTAGCTTGGCCAGGGATAGCTTGAGCTTGCTCACCTCAGGCGTTACGGTGGTTAGTAGTAGTCTCCTGTAGTGTTGATTTATTGTGTTTTCTATCTCTTGGTATCTTGCGTTCAGTTCTTTAAGCTTATTATCAACCTTATCAAACCTCTTCTGAATACTATCCTTAAGCTTATTGTACGTGTCATCATCTATCAAACCCATACTCCTCCTAAGCTCTACTTCCTTAAGGTCATCACCGTACTTATTGCGTATCCTCTCAAGAATCATAATGTACCTCCTTAACTTAGCCTTCTCAGTGTCCCAATTCTGTCTTGTGGATTGAACCGAACTCTCATAATCCTTCCACTTATCATTAAGTGCCTTAGCATTACCCTCGAACCTAGCTATTATGGATTCACTGCTCCTTATCAACTCATCCTCAGCCTCCAATGTTGTCTCAGTACGTGTAGTGACCACCGTGGTGGTTGCGGTCGCGGTCACGGCTTGTTGGGTTTGCTGTTGTTGTAGTGGCTGAATGGTCTGTGCAGGCTTGGTCTCAGCCTTAGCCTGGGCACCCCTACTTCTCATGTACTGAACATATATTGGGCATTCATAATAATCACCAAAGCAGTACCATTGGAATGGATTAATTGATCGTTGCGCATATGTGCATAGGTATCCACTGGCTGTTCTTTCAAGACCTGGACAGACAGCCCTTGCCATTGTTACTTAGTCCTGTATTTCATTACTTATATATGTTGCGTTCATTGATACATGGGCAATTATCAAAGCAACGCTGAAACGTAATCACTATGTACCCCAAGATCCACATAGTAACCACCATCATCCACATAAACCATAACCCTCCTTCCGAGAGCCACCAATCTCTCTATATACCTATTCATATCCAGCCTCTCCCTACCCAACCACTTTATCGTGAACCCCCTCATTACGTAGATACCAGTGACTATCGGCAATGTTATTTCCGGCTTTTCACGCCAACCCTTAAACTCACCGTTCGGCCCAATATCGAGAACGCCATACCTAGCCGTTAATTTATACCTCACAGAAACTATCGTAACATCAGCACCACTGGATCTATGCAACTCCAATGCCTTAGGAAGGGATATATTTGTTAATACATCGCCGTTAATGACCACTACATCATCTCCATCATTAACGTAATCCCTAACATACCATAATTGACCAGCCGTGCCCAATAATTGATCCGCAACCACAAATTTAACATCACGAAGTACATTGCTGAGGAATGAAACTACCTTGTCGGCCATGTACGCTGTTACCACAATGACATCACCATACCTCAACCCCTGATACTTAAGCCAATCCAATATTCGCTCTATTATTAAGCCATTGCGCAACGGTAAGTAGGGCTTGGGAACGAGGTACGTGAGCGGCCTTAATCTCTCCCCAAGACCAGCCGTCAATATTACAGCCTTGATTTCACCGAAATCTGTGGTGGCCACAATCATAATTATAAACCAGGATTTATTAGGAATTAGGTGCTTAACACGTATGTGGCTTAACCAATTAGGTCTTCACTCAACACCTCGGTAATAAGGTAAGATACTCATGAGATTTCAAGAACACAGTTAGCGTTATAACTGTTATGGGTTTTGGTGATAAAGGTTCTTATGAGTTATAAAGGTCATAAATAATTCTTTGACCTTCTATATCTACTTCAAAATGTACGTATGTACTGTGCGTTACTCATAATCGAGAGCGTTAGGAGTGCTGATAAATTGTTTTTAGGGTTAATAAGGTATTCATGTGGATTTTCGAAACCTTACATGTAATCCTTAAGTCCTAACTTCTTAAGGTGTTTATTTATTACGGAAGCCTGTTTATCGAGTTGCTTTGCCTCCTTAACAATGTCCCTCTCCTTAATCTCCATATTCCTTAAGTCGAGCAAGCACCTACCGTCAGATGCCATCACGTGCGCATCACAAACCGCGTATTGACACTTGTAACCAATGCACACACCACCAAACAACGTGCATTGAGTAACGACCTTATTGCCCTGCCTAACTATCTTTAGAGCCTTCTTTGCGCATCTGAGGTATTGGAAGTTGCACCAGGTACCGTCGCAGTACTTAACCTTTACCTGAACATTAGCCCTGGACACGTGAATCCCCTAACTCCTAAATAACCTAGTACACCCATCATATATAAGTTTTTTCCATTGCATTAGTTAATTATTTCAACCTACCCAGAACCTCCCTAGCAAGTTTTGCATAGCCTAGGGATTCGAGGAAATCGATGACTTCACCAATCTTAGGCGATGACCTAGCACCTCTTCTGGTTACCTTGAGCGATGCGGCTGCGTTTGCAAAGACCAACTTATCTATTGGGTCTAGGTCCAGTATAGTGGCTGTGACGTAAGCCGCCGCGAATGTGTCACCGGCGCCCGTGGTATCCACGGGAGATACCCTAAAGGCATCAGAGTACTTAACCTCACCGTCCCTAAAGAGTAATGCGCCGCGTGCTCCCAACGTAACAACCAACTCCTTAACCCTAACCCTACTCACTATATTCTCAGCAGCCCTAACGAAATTCTCTGAATGACCTAGCTCCCTAGCCTCGAAACTGTTCATAAACCATATATCAACACCATCAACAACATCCTTAACAATATCAAGGCCCTTCCGTGCAAGCGGTGTTCCACCATCAACAGAGACCATTAAACCCATCGACTTAGCAATACGCTTAGCAACCTCAATAATCTCGGTTCTACCGAGTGCTATATGCACGTGCGATACCCCATCGATGACATCCTTAGTAACGTCATCAGGCGTAAGCCCTAGGTTGGCACCAGTATATCTAATCATTCTCTTTGACCCATCGAGACCAACAATCACTATTACGGTACCCGTTCTCTCATGACTTACACGTTTAATGAACCGTGTATCGACACCCTCGGACTCCATCTCCCTAATGAGCATTTCGCCGAATTGATCATTACCAACAGACCCAAGGAACCTAGAACCAAGCCCAAGTCTCGCTATGGCCACTGAGAAGTTGGCGGCAGAGCCACCACCGCCCATGTATGTTTCATAGGCGTCGATAGACTCATCAGGCCTTGGTATACCGTCCGTCTTTATGTAAATGTCGAGGTTTAAGTTGCCTATTGATAGTACTACGGCTCTATTATTCACGCGTAGCTTTATTAATCGGGTTTATTAATTTTTGACTGTGGGTAGTCCTGGCATTGACGTAAAGAAATTACTTGAGTTGAGGGATAGGCTTGAGGGTAGGATTAAGGAGCTCCAGGATGAGCTTAACCTCCTCAATGAGATTAAGGAAGTCCTTGATGGTGTAATTAAGTCACAATCAATAGTGCCAGCCACGGAGTTGGTGGCTAAGCCGCAGGACTTGGGCAGGCTTGTTGAGACTAGAGAAATTAGGTCTAGGGTTGGTAATGAGTTGTTGGGTACCGTCGAGATTTACGAGGGCGGCGTCAGTATAAAACCTGTGAAGCCGTTTAACAAGGATAATTCAGCATTTAGAAGGTTCTTTAGGGATAAAATACTCGAGGGATTTAAACAGGAGGATGATAAGTTGGTCAAGGATGGGCAGTTGAGGAGGGAGGAGGCCTTTAGTTACGAGATCAGGCTAGATGGTGATAACGTCGTTGGTATAGTGATTAGGAATTATAGGTCTGATGAGAGGCTTAGGGAGATAATTAGGGCTATTAGGTGGACGCTTGAACGTGTTTTGAAGGAGGAGGCGGAATAAGTCCATCATGGATTAGCTGACTCCTCAATCTTAACCTTCTTCTGCTCCTTATACATTTCAAGTATCTCATCAACCGTTGTTGCCTGTTCAGGCGATTTATCGGTCCTATAACGACCTGTGAACCTCGGGAATCTTATGGCCAAGCCCACATCAGGCCTTATGGAACCCATGCAGCAGGTGTGCAGTGGGCTGAGTGTTATCTCTGCACCGATTATCTCAAGTACAACGGCAGGTACAAACCACACGTCAGGCTCCATCTTCGAAACAACCCTGGGGTGCCTATGCGGTATCCTGTACTGATCAAGCAACTGCCTTAACTTAACCAGGTCCTCGTCTGTAAAGCCGCTACCGACCTTACTGACTGTATAGAATTGGTCAGTCTTTGGATCGTAGGCTGCTATTAGGAGTGCGCCGTAGGTTCCAGCCCTCTTCCCACGCCCCCAGAATGCACCAACAACCACCAGGTCTAGGGTGTCTGTTAACTCGCTTCTATAATCACGCTTATACTTTATCCACAACCAACCCCTGGCACCCATCTCGTATATCGAGTCAGCCTTTATGGACTTGCACATGACTCCCTCGCAACCATCACTTATGGCCTCATGGAAGAACTTATCCAGCTCCTCGGCATTATTAATCACTCTCCATATGGCTAGATGAACATAATCACTAGGCTTGAGTATCTCGAGAAGCTTCCTCTTCCTATCGATGAGAGGTAGGTTCGTTAGGTCCTGGCCATCTACGTACATTAAATCAAATAGGAATATGTTGACTGGGTACTCCTTCATGGCCTCCTTAACATCATGCTTCCTCTTCCTATGCATCAATTCCTGGAACGGTCTAAACTCCCCAGTGTCTGGATCAATTGCTATTATTTCACCCTCTACTATGTACTCCCTAGCATCTATTGCCTCCTTAACATACTCAGCCACATCAGGGTATGCGTAGGTTATGTTCTCAAGCCTCCTACTGAATATCTTAACCTCACCATCCCTCGTCTTATGTATCTGGGCCCTCTCACCATCGTATTTATACTCAACCATAGCGATACCACCCAACTTAGCCAATATCTCGGCCGCCGTACTCAACCGCTCAGCTAGCATTGGTTGTATCGGTACACCAGGCGTAACGTGTATCTTATCCAATGCCGCCTGACCGCCCTGGGCAATTAGCTTGGCTATGTAACCAAGGTCTGGGTATATGTGGTAAGCCCTCTCCAGTCCATCCCTAGAAACCTTGTAGGCATCGGATAAGGCATCGAGTATTGTCATGTCGGCAACCCCAAGCCTCAACCTACCAACAACAAACCTGGCGATGTACTTAGCCTCCTCAGGCTTTGCCTGGGAGAATAGGTAGGTCAATAACTTAATCTTCGTGTCCTGGGCACCCTCACCGCTTGCCTTGGCTATGGACATGAGAGTATCGTAAACCTTACCCATCGTTAATTCCTCACCACCCCCACCGCCGATGAACTCAAGTATTGATTTACCACCGCCCTGTTGCGTCTTCGTACTCATGATCCTCCTAGCCGTCTCACCAACATCACCAAGCCTCTTGTATAAGTCCTCAACCTGCTTTACAGAGGCGCCTGAGGCGTTTGATAATGCCTTAAACGTTAATTTCTCAGCAACCCCAAGCTCCACACCTTCCCAGTCAGGCCTTAATTGGCCGAGTATGAAGTAGATGACTTTATCAATAACGTTTGGCGGCGTCTTCTTCAATAGGGAGGATAATAACCTGGACATCACAGTCCTCTGGGTTGTTGCCTCAATACTCTCCAGTACCTTAACAACCTCCATGAACTTAATGTCAGCACTACTCATACTCACTCAATAACTATTAGCCCCTAGTTAATAAATTCCTTTATGTCCATAATACATGGGTACTACCCATAATTACAGTTATAGGCTACATTAAAACTTAATAATGCAACCACTATGGGGCTTCTAATGTCAATAAACCCGGACTCCATACTGAATGATGTACTGGATATCGTTAGAGCACATAATAGGTGGCGCCGTCTCGAAACAATAAACCTAATCGCGAGCGAGAACGTGATGTCCCCCCTAGCCGAGTACCTCTATATAAACGATATGGAGGGTAGGTATGCGGAGGGTACGTTGGGTAGTAGGTATTATCAAGGCGTTAAGTTCATCGACAAGCTTGAGGGCGTAGTTACGGAATTAATGAAATCCTTGTTCAATTCAAAGTATGCAGACGTTAGGCCAATATCCGGTACCATAGCCAACATGGCTGTGTACGCTGCATTAACACAACCAGGTGACACGATATTTTCAATACCCATAGGTGCTGGCTCGCACATAAGCCATAGGGTCACGGGAGCCCCTGGTATCTTGAAGTTGAAGGTGGTCAACCTACCGTGGGATAATGAGGAGTTTAATGTGGATGTTGACGCAAGTATTAAATTAATTAAGGAAAATAAACCGAAAATAGTAATACTAGGTGGTTCGGTATATCTATTTCCGCATCCCATTAAGGAGCTCCTTGATGCGGTGCATGAGGTTGGTGGTTATTTAATGCATGATTCAGCCCACGTACTGGGTCTCATAGCAGGTAGGGCATTCCCAAACCCACTTGATTTAGGTGCTGATTTAATGACATCATCAACGCACAAGACCTTCCCAGGACCTCAGGGCGGTGTTGTGTTTACGAATAATGAGGAATTATTCAAACAGGTACAGAAAGCGGTCTTTCCCGGCTTAACATCCAACTACCATCACCATAGGTATGCTGCCACGGCAATAACCGCTATAGAGATGATGAAGTTCGGCGAAGCCTATGCAAAGCAGGTAGTCAGCAATGCCAAGGCACTAGCGGAGGAGTTGCACGCACTCGGCTTCAGCGTTGTAGCCGAGAAGAAGGGATTCACGAAGACCCACCAGGTTCTTGTCGACGTATCAAAGTTGGGTGGCGGTGCTAAGGCTGCTGTGAGGCTTGAGGAGGCTAACATAATAGTTAGTAAGAGTACACTGCCCTGGGACAAGGCGTTTAGGGAGGAGGTTAGTGGTTTAAGGCTTGGTGTTCAGGAGATGACTAGGTTTGGCATGGGTAAGGATGAGATGAAGGCTATTGCGGAATTCATGTTCAGGGTTTTAGTTAAGGGTGAGGATGCGGCTAACGTGAGGAGGGAGGTTATGGAATTTAGGAGGGAATTCACCACGGTTAGGTATGGATTAACCCCAGAGGATCTCGGTATAGGGCAGTCAATAAAGATGATAATGTAAAATTATAATTCACTGACCCTGAACCTGGGTAGTTTCTTTAGGGGGTGTGATTGTCACAAGGGGCTTTTCTCGACCTATCACAAATAAATAATCAATTATTGTCCTTACCTCCTTACCATCCTCAGTGACTATAACCGCAGTGCCCATTCTCCTAATGTGCGTTTGTATAATCTCTGTTATCTTCCCATAATAACCAACGTTTCTCCCATCAACCACAAGCCCCAGGGCACCCACCTCAAGCCTTACTGAGTCCAAAACCCTATTTTCCTCAAGATCCACCAAGACCGAGTCTAATGTCGAGTACTTACTGCCTTCCTCATAGGGTAATTGTATGTTCCTACCATCATGCAGATTAAGTTGTATCTGGCCTCCCTTAACCATGGTCTTATTCTCAATCCTACAAAGCTTATACCTAGCCTCCTCCTTACCAATGGGTATTGGCCAAAGGAACTTCGTTGGATGCGGCACCATCCTGTAAACCTCGCCCGTCGGCACAATCTCGATAACGTCCATCAAACCCACCGGGAACTTGTAATTCCTCCTAACAACACCATCAACCTTAATCAAGCCCTTACCAATCACGTACCTAGCCTCCCTAAGCGTCTTAGCGTACCTCAACACATCCCTAACCAATATCGCCAAGGGTAGTGATGAACCTAGGGGATGAGGCCCAGGGCTGGGTCTAACGGCCCAGGTAGCCTCCTTCGTAGATATTGGCCACCACTCAGGTGCTTGATAACGCCTAAGGTGTCTTCTCGGCATTGATCATCACCGTGGCTACCCCTTATTAAAGGCTTTTCTCATTTTCTACTCCCTGCCCACTACTCCGTTGCTCGCTACCACCCTGACCAACAACAATAACCTCAGGCTTACGAACAGCCCTGGCTTCCTTAGCCTCCTCAAGCCTCTTGAGGTACTCCTCACGTTGTTTCCTAGCCCTCTCAATAGCCTCAAGCCTCCTCTTATCGCTCGTGTCCAGCTCAACAATCATTACCTTAGATGGGTGTATTGGGTAGTAAACGGTTTCACCGCTCGGTTTCTTTGAGGTGGCTCCCTCAACGTATATCCTCATCCTCCTTAAATCAACCTCAGTAACCTTACCCCTAACACCCTTGAAATCACCCCTCAGTATGAGAACCGTGTCACCCTTTCTAACAGGCAACCTCTTAATACCATACTGCCTCTGCAAATCCTCACTAAGCCTAGCCGTCAACAGCCTATGCCTAACATGGAGTGGCGCATTATACAGCGCCTTCCTCTGCTTCCTAGGCTGCCTAGACCTTGTTAATGTAACCATGCAAGAAACCCATGACACCAATCACTTAAAAAGTTTAGCTGTTATGGGGGTCTTCATTGGCTGTGATTATTTGTGGATAGGTGTAGTTATGCGGTCTTGATACAATGGGTTTTAATTTTGTGGTTTTAAAGCTTGGGTGGTGCTCGATGAGGGGGTTTATCCGCCGGTCTTCTAGGCGGATTCCTGAGGGTACGTATCATAAGGCACTGAGGGCTGAGGCTGAGGTCGTGGAGGGTAATCCGAATGATTTGTTGTGGGACTTAACGCTCTACAGACACGCTATGCAGAGGGTTGTTGATACATTGTGGGACTTAGACGAAATACCGAGCAGGTCTCAAGTTCATCAGTTGTTCTACCAAGTGCTTAGGAACTATGGCTTTAGGGCACATGTTGCTAGGAACATCTATGACTACGCATTGGCATTGGTTAAAGCGACTAAGAAAAACAATGGGGGCAAACCCATCCTCAGAAAACTTTCAGCTAGGTTAGATTACCAAGACGCTAAGGTTGAGCTGGATAAGGGCGTTGTTAGAGTTATCCTAAGGAGCCAATGGTACACCTTGAGGCTCAGGCACAGGAGGGATTATGTTGAGAGGTTCAGAGGGCTTAGATGGAAAGAAGTTCACATTAAATATGAGAATGGCAAGTTATTCGTGAGTATAATATTTGAATTCAAGTATGAACCTTTCATGCCCAGGGGAATTATCGCTCTAGACGTTAATCTAAAGATGATTGTAGCTTATGACGGCTATGAGGTTAGGAGACGCAAGACTAGGTTCACTGATGCGCTTAGTAAGAAGAAACGTGCCGAGGAGTTGCAGAAGAAGTACCCAAGGAGGTGGAGGTACAGCAAGAGAATTCTTAACAGGGTTAAGGAACTCCACAGAAAAGCTAGGAACATCGTTACCGATTGGAGTTGGAAATTCGCTAAACAGCTCGTCATGAAGGCTTTAAAGCATAGGTACGCAATAGCCCTAGAAGACCTCAATGGACTCAAGGAGAGAGCGAGCAACGTAAATGATATCGTTGCTTGGGAGTTCACAATGTTCGCATACAGGAAATTACAGCACGCAATAATCGCAAAAGCAATTGAGTACGGTGCGCCAGTGATAATTATGAATCCCAAGAACACATCAAGAACATGCCCAATATGTGGCCATAAGCTAACCTACATACACAGACTCGCCATTTGTGAGAAATGCGGATTCATAGCCGACAGAGACACAGTGGGGGCAATGAACATATGGTTGAGGGCACTACAGGCGTATGCGGGGATACGTGGGTTATCCCTAAGCGCTCCCCCAATGAAGGATGAAAACCGACGGAGGGGGAGAAAAACAAATGAAGGAATGAAGATTCAACAGACCTGAACCCTATATCGAGGCTAGGTAAATTCCCAAGAACATGACTGCGGAACCCACAAGCTCCGGCGGTGTCGGTTTAATCCCGAGTATTAGGTAGTTGAGGGCCATGGTTAAGGCTGGCACGGTGAATATGTACGGCGTGGCATTGGAGACACCAATCGTATTAACCATTAGATACCAAACCAGGAATAACACGGCACCGCCAATCACAGACGTGCCCAACAAATTCTCAATAAATGCAATGGTCCACACAACATGCAGCATGCCTGCAAAGCCGTTGATTATCAAATCCATAAGCGCCAACAACACTGCACCTAGTATGAACATGTTAGACACAACAATTAGGCCATCGTAATTACCCAACTTCCTAAAGTAAATACTATACAAAGCCCAAAACACGGCATTCACTACGGTAAGTATAGCGCCCACCAGGGACACACCCTCCATTATTGATGAAATACCGTAAATTGACACGCCAACAAAACCGATAAGGGCACCAACAACATTAAGCGTTCTCGGTCTCTCGTGGATCAACACCATTGATAAGGGTATAGCGAATAAAGGCATGGTGTACCCAAACACGACTGAGGAACCTGGATCTATCAGGACTAAGCCATAAGCCCACAATGCGGTGCTTAGTGATGAGAATAGGCTCAGTAACAATAAATCCCTGTTAAATACGAAGTAGTACTTACCACCGTTCATGATTGACGATATGATTGCCAAGGCAATGCCAGCCAACAGATACCTAATCGCCATGTAACTCAATGGCGTTGCATAACGAAGTCCGAACTTCACGAAGAAGTAATTGAGGGATGCGGATACTACGTAAATCGATAAGTAACCAATGAATGCATCCCTCCTCATCGATTTACTCGACATTTAGTAGGCTTAAAAAGCAATCATCGAATAGTTTAGAGCTAAGTAAGGTATTAATTACGCGGTTAGACCCTAAACTGTGCATTATTACGATAAGGAACCCACATTTAAGGAACTGAGGGTTAGGAAGATTAGGACCATAATTAGGGGCATACCACTGACCCTAGTGCTAGCCCCTGGTGTCTTCTCGAGCGAGCACGTTGATGAGGGAACTAGGTTGTTGGCTGAGAATATGGTCATAATGAGTGATTGGGATATCCTAGACATGGGCTGTGGCTACGGTGTTCTAGGTATAGTGGCCGCGAAACTAGCACCAAAGGGTAGGGTTGTCATGGTTGACATCAATAAGTTAGCCGTTAAACTCGCCATGATGAATACCAGGATTAATGGCGTAAGTAATGCGGAGGTTCGTTGGGGTGATCTCTACAACGCTGTAGTTGGCGAGAGATTCAACACGGTAATATCAAACCCACCAATAACGGCAGGCCTCGAGCTAAATAGGAGATTAATAATTGGTGCCAGGGAGCACCTGAAACCCGGTGGGTTACTGCAGATTGTTGTTCCTAAGAAGTTAAGGTCTAGGTTTGAGGAGATTTTGTTTAAGAATTACGATGTTGTAGAGAGGGTTGCCAAGTCGGGTAGCCACGTAGTTTTTATAGCTAAGTTAATGCATTAGCCCTTGAACTCTAGCCTATCCAGCCTATCCATCAACCTCCTCTGCTCCTCCCTAATCCTATCAATCTCCTCCCTTAGCCTCGCATACTCAACACCCCTCTGCAACTGATCCCTAATCCTCCTAGCCACATCCCTTGCATAACGCCTAACCCTACCATCCAAATCCCTCACCGACAACTCATCGAGCACATCGAGGAACCTCGGATCAAGAGCACCCTCCACAGCTGCTATGGCCGCAAACCTAACCCTAAAGTATGGATCCTTAAGTAACATCCTCAACCTATCATAAACCCTCCTATCACTAACGAACTTGCTGAGGGATTGCACAGCAGCAACCCTAACGGGGGTTGGTTTACCAAGCTCGGTATAACTTAACAATGTACTCACGGCATCCTCAGAACCAAGCTCAGCCAAACCCTGCAATGCACCCTGGGTTATGACGTAATTATGGCTCGGGTAATCAAGGGCCTTAACCAGGTACTTACCGTACTCGGCAATCCCGGCCTTGCCAAGGGATTGGGCAGCCCTATACCTAGCGTAGTAGCTCTCCCTGGTGTTCTCAAGAACCTCGACCAACGCCTTAGCCGCCTCAACCTTACCCCTAAAGTTACCTAGGGCTTCCACAATTGCCTGCCTAACCCTCGGGTGCTGCTCAGCGATTAATGCGTTAATTAGCACCTTCAAGGCCTCGTCGGTACCAACCCTACCCAATGCCCTTGCCGCCTCAGCCCTAACGCCCCAGAACTTATCATTACGCAGCGCACTGCTTAACCCCTCAACAGCCCTCGCGCTACCGACCCTGGCCAGGGCATCAATGGCCTCCAACCTACACGGCAAGTTACCACTTCCTAACTCAGCCAGGGCTTCCTCGACACCCTTATCCGCATTCACAGCCTTAACACCAACCTTGAACTGTGGATCAAGGCATACGTACTGCGGTTTCTCGCTGGCTGGTATGTATAGCGTAGCATCCCTCTCATTAAGCTCAAACCTAAACGTCTCAGTCCTACCGCTGGAATAACCGATCTCGAGCTCAAGCGGCAGCCTATAGATTGGGTATGAATCCTCACCCTGGGTTTGGCTTATACTCAACCTAATCATCCTGATACTCGGGTCATAACTCCATGAATACTTAATCACGGGGTGGCCTGCCGAGTATACGAATTGGGTGAAGAACCAGTCCAGCGGTTGCCCAGAAGCCTCTTCGAGCGTCTTCCTGAGGTCTTCCGTATCCGCATTGCCGTAGGCATGCCTCGTTAGGTATAGGTTTATGCCCCTCCTGAATGTCTCATCGCCGAGTAAGTTACGTAGGGTGTGGAGGACCAAGCTTCCCTTCTCGTATGTATGCCTATCAAACATCTCCTCGGGATCCCTATACAGCCTAGTCACGATAGGTCTCGCGTACCTGTTACCATACTCATTTAGGTACGACCTAAGGTTTTGGTAAAGCTCGTAAATGAACTCATCACTGCCCTTGGCATGCTCGGTATACATGGCCTCGAAGTAGGTCGCGAATGCCTCATTAAGCCAGATATTGGCCCAATCCTTAGTCGTCACATAATCACCAAACCACTGATGAGCCAGTTCGTGAGCTATTAATCCATCTGACGTGAAATCCTCCATACCAGGGCATGGGAATTTACCGCCAGGACAGTGGGCGTGCTCATCGTGCAGCGTGGTGTCTGTGATTATCGTTATTGTCGTGTTCTCCATACCACCATATATGAATTCGCTGACTGCAGCATGCTTGTAATTCGGCCATGGGTATTTAACGCCTGTGTACTCGCTGTAGAATTTGATCATGTCGCAGAGCCTATGGAACGTGAACCTAGCCCTATCAACCATGCCCCTCGGCACGTAATTCTCTATTGGCACGCCATCACAATTATCCCTAATAACCTCAAACTCGCCGGCGGCGAAGGCTATTAGGTAGGCTGAGTGCGGTTTATCAAGTTTCCAATGCCACAGGGTCTCATTACCTAGGTCCTTACTCTCCACTAAAACGCCATTGGACACTGCAATCCAGGTCTTCGGAACAATTATCTCCATCTCGCTGGTGAACTTGGCATTGGGATAGTCAGGTAAGGGCATCCAGTAATGATTATCCTCACTCTCACCCTGGGTCCAGACCATGGGAACCCTATCCCTATAATACTCATCAGGCATCACGAAGTAGAGGCCCTTCCTGGGCTTGGCCTCGTACTCCACCGAGACCACGTGATCGCCAGAACCAACATAGACCCTCAGGGATTTACCATCATACTCATACCTAGCCTCGGTTCCATCAACCCTCACCGATTTAACCCCCATCTCTGCCGCATCAAATTCTATGTAGCCCCTCTCCGTGGTTACATTAATTGAGTACTCTACATGTCCATTAATCGACTTATTACTAGCGTCGATCCTCACCCTAATCCTTACATGCCTAACCGTGTAACCGTAATACCGAGGAAACTGGGGCCTATAATCAGTATATACGAAACCACGCCCGATTAGGTAACCAGGCTTATCAAAGGACACATCAACGGGCTAAACCACAGCCTAAAATGCATTACCTCCAGGCCCATTTTACGCCTAGAAAAGCCTCACCTTCAGTACGGAAAGCATGTACGTTTTACCCTGTGAGCTAGTCTTAACAACCCTCTGTCCAAGCAATGGGAACAGTCTCTTCAGGGTTAAGAAGCACTCCTCATCATCAAGCAGGAACGTTATTACGGAACCAACCGGCGCATCCCTAAAGTGCTGTATAGCCAATGTACTACCGTATGGGCAACCCACGCCCCGTAAATCCACCGTCAACTCCCCAACCCTCACAACAACCCATTAATGGCGCAGCTTAAAGTGATTGTTTTCTATGCATTTTTTGCATTTTATATTCCCATGGCATACCGCAATCAACATTTACGTAAGGTTCATAAACTCTAACCATTGCTTGCTACACAATGTCTGCCGGTAGGGATTTCGTGAACCAAGTACTTACAGAGATCGAGAACTCAATACTAAAACCCCTCGAGGACATTGAGAGCAGTGTTGAAGGTATCCTTGAGGGAATCGCTGAAGGAATGAACATAGAGAAGCCCAAGGTCGTAGCCACAATAAACTCGGTTAACGAGTGCGGCGAATTCGTGGGTGAGGATAAACGGTGTCAGGGCATTGCGGGTAGGTACTTACCTGAGGAAGCAACAATACTAATCAATTACAGGGTGGACATGAACACAATAATACACCTACTAGCCCATCACATACATGCCGTGGAGATCGGTAGAACCAAGTATGCGCAGGTTAGGAAGCTTGAGGAGTTAAGGCTACCCTGGGAATTAAGACCAACAGAGGTTATTGCCATGTATAGGACTGCGTTGTTAACCAGGACGTTGAGCTCCAGGGCTTGGAGGACGTATAATGAGGAGGTTAAGCCCAGGATTAGGGAGATTGATGAGAAAATAAATAATGCAAGGCTCATGGTTAATTACCTCGAGAGGCATGCTGAGTACGTATTCAGTAGTAGGAAGCCTATTTGACATTTATCCGGTGTAATTCCACACTTTAATTAGATCATTGTAATACTTTATGATTATCAGTTAAGAATATTGTGATAAAACTTAATTAGGAGTTTATTTAAAAAGTGAGGCATCTATGTCCGTAACCTGGGCTCTACCCTTCAAGGAAAAGTTAACACCCGAAATCGGTAAGGAAAGAGCCGTAGATCCTGAGGAATACAGAAAGATACATGAGGAGAGCCTCAGGGACATTGAGGCGTTCTGGTCAAACGTAGCAAGGGAACTTGAGTGGTTCAAGCCCTGGGACAGGGTGCTCGTTGCGGATCCACAGCCACCGTTCTATAAATGGTTCGTTGGTGGTAGGTTGAATGCCTCATACCTAACCCTGGATAGGCACGTTAAGGGTGGGCGTAAGAATAAGGTTGCCATAATCTGGGAGGGCGAGCCTGTCGATCAATCAGGCAACCCCACGGAGGTTAGGAAGCTGACGTACTACGACCTATATCGTGAAGTGAATAGGCTAGCCTACGTACTAAAGAATAAGTTCGGTTTGAAGAAGGGCGACACCATAGGCATATACCTACCCATGATACCCGAGCTACCCATAGCAATGCTCGCAGCAGCCAGGCTAGGTGTAACATTCACAGTGGTCTTCAGCGGATTCACAGCCCAAGCCCTCGCCGACAGGTTAAACGATGCAGAGGCCAAGCTTGTCATCACGGCCGACGGAGGCTACAGGCGCGGTAAGGTGATTAGGCTAAAGGATATTGTGGATAAGGCCCTCGAGCAGGTACCCACGGTTAAGAACGTCATTGTTTACAGAAGGGTTGGGCTAAGCGATGCGAACATGGTTAAGGGCAGGGACTACTGGTGGCACGAGGTCATGGCTGACGTACCCATGAACACATACGTAGAGCCCGAGCCAGTAGAGAGCGAGCACCCACTCTACATATTATATACATCGGGAACAACGGGGAAGCCCAAGGGTATTGTTCATAGTACAGGAGGATACATGGTATACCTACATGCAACCATGAAGTGGGTATTCGATGCCAGGGAGGATGATATACACTTCTGCACGGCAGACATTGGCTGGGTCACGGGACACAGCTACATAGTATTTGGTCCATTACTTGAGGGTATGACCGTGGTCATGTATGAGGGGGCTCTGGATTACCCGAACCCAGATAGGTGGTGGGCAATTGTCGAGAGGTATGGCGCGTCTATTCTTTACACAAGTCCAACAGGCATTAGGACGTTGATGAGGTTTGGCGATGACTGGGTTAAGAAGCACGACCTATCCACAATAAGGCTCATGCACTCAGTCGGCGAACCCATAAACCCAGAGGCCTGGCGTTGGCTTTGGAAACTTGCCGGTAGGGAGAAGGTCCCGTTTGGATCCACGTGGTGGATGACGGAGACGGGCGGAATTGCGATATCGCACGCGCCAGGCCTCGCCCTAGTGCCGCTGAAGCCGGGTACGAACGGCCCACCACTACCTGGTATAGACGCTGATGTAGTTGACGATAACGGTAAACCAGTGCCGCCGGGGCAGAGGGGTTACCTAGTGATTAAGAAGCCATGGCCAGGTCTGATGTTGACCATATGGAAGGACCCAGATAGGTACGTGAAGACGTACTGGAGTAAGTTCCCGGGGATGTTCTATGCGGGTGATTTCGCGGTTAAGGATGAGGATGGTTACTTCTGGATACTTGGTAGGGCTGACGAGGTCATTAAGGTGGCTGGACACAGGCTTGGGACCTACGAGTTGGAATCGGCATTAATACAGCACCCAGCGGTGGCTGAGGCGGCGGTTGTCGGGGTACCGGATCCGGTTAAGGGTGAGATCCCCGTGGCCTACGTCGTGCTTAAACAAGGCGTGCAACCGAGCGATCAATTAAAGGCTGAGTTGAATAATACGGTTAGGGAGCTTGTGGGTCCAATAGCCACGCTATCCAACATATTCTTCGTAACCAAGCTACCCAAGACCAGGAGCGGCAAGATAATGAGGAGACTTGTTAAGGCCGTAGTGACTGGACAACCAATCGGCGACGTAACCACACTAGAGGACGAGGCAAGCGTTGAGGAGGTGAAGAAGGCCTATGAGGAGTTCAAGGCCGAGATAGAGAAACTTGGTAAGCAGGGGTGATTTGATGGCGGAGAAGTTAGCTAACCCAGCACCACTTGGCCCCTCTGGTTTTGCATTAACCACATTGGTGCTCAGCCTATTTAATGCCCACATAATAACGGCCGGCTCAGACGTGGTTATAGGGCTTGCGGCATTTTACGGAGGGCTCGCCTAACTATTGGCTGGGATTCTCGAGTGGAGGGCTGGTAATACGTTTGGTTACGCCGCATTCTTTACATATGGTGCCTTCTGGGAGTGGTACTTCATAACAGTCCTGCTTGCCCATATGGGCTTAATAACCATTAGCCTCGCCGGCCTGAGCGCCGTGCTTGCCGCCTTCGGGGTCTTCACATTCATCTTCTGGATCTACACCTTTAGACTTAACTGGGCCCTATGGTTTGTATTCCTTACATTATGGTTAACATTCTTTTTATTAGCCGCTGGGTTAACAATCGCCGGCGGCTACATGGGGATAATAACGGCATTCTTCGCCTGGTACACGGCATTCGCATTAGTTGCTCAAGAGGTCTTTAACAGACCAATACCATTACTAACATCACCACCAATCAAAGTTAAAAGTGAAACCGCAAAACATTAATAAATGCCATTACATATCCATCTCAAAATTACTCCTTCATTTTACTATAAGTAATACATTAACGTACATGTTTCAACTTTCAACAAATTACGGCATTTAGGAATAAATATTATTTTTAGGAATAAATACTAACTAAGCTAAATTGCACCTACTAGGCTGAGCCCTTTAAATCATTGATTATCAACTCCGCAACCCTCCTACCACTAAGCAACATGGAGCCGAAGATGGGGCCCATCCTTGGTAATCCATAGACAGCAGCTACAGCCATGCCTGTAACGTAGAGTCCCTCGACAACCTTACCCGTATACTTAACAACCAAATCCTCGGCGGTGCTCGCGAAAGCCGACTTCTCGCCACGCAATACTATGCCTAGCTCAGGGGTTTTCCTAGAGGCTACCGCGGCGACCTCAGCGTCATGCCCCGTAGCATCGACGACAGCCCTTGCCTCTATGAATATTGGGTCTGTGTGAACGCCCGCCATCTGTACTGTTGACCAAATGATCGCCACACCAGCAACCCTGGGTGGGTTATCCCTATATATCACGTCATCAACGTGCACACCCAATAGGAACTTAGCCCCAGCATCAATGGACTTGGTCGCCAGTTTCGCAATCATCTCAGCGGGGTCGACAACGAATAAGCCATCACTGTACTCAACAAGCTTAACACCAACCTCCCTCAGGATCTCGGAGGCTGGGTACTCAACAACAATCCTAGGCAGGTGGTTCGCGGCACCACCAATACCACCACCGAAACTGAACCTCCTCTCAATAACCAAGGTCTTCAACCCGGCCTTGGCCAGGTAGTAGGCTGCAGTCATGCCCGAGGGGCCAGCACCAACGATTAAGACATCAACGTTTGAGTACTCATCCAAATCCTTCAGTGCATACCTCACTATAGCCCTTGTTATCTCAGACTCGGTTATTGGTGATTTAGCCATAAACAATCACTTGGTTATGGGTTAATAATTATCCATTTATAAGCATTTTTTAGACACGCAAATTCCGCATGCCCATTATCCTTAAGTATAACATTGTTATTGATTCATTATGCCATTCTTATTGAGCACAAGGACGTTAGGAGAGATGTACTGTAGTTCCATAATACCTCCTTTAATAAGTGCGTGGCTTAAAGCCAGAGTGGGTTATTAATCTCCGTGCAGAGACTTGGGTTGGGTATGGTTAACATAATTAGTCCGAGGGTTATGTTGGTGTTTACGTGGGGTGGTGAGGAGTTGGTAGCAGCAATGACCGACGTTGTCTATAGGGCCTATAGTATCGAGGATGCCCTGGATAGGGTCAGGAAGAACCCAGACATTGTTAGGCGTAGGATAACCAATTTCCTCAGGGATGGCCACCACAGCGTGTTGGAGTTCATGGGTGCGTCCTGGCTCATTGAGGGTAGTAGGGCGTTTACGCATGAGTTGGTTAGGCATAGGGTTGCTTCGTATTGGCAGGAGAGCCAGAGGTATGTGGACTATGCCAAGGGGCAGTTGCGATACGTCTTACCACCCAAGCTAGCCAGTGAATTGGGGAGTTACTTGGAGAATGTGGGTCATGCTTACGTGGGTGCCAGGAGTTCCATGGAGCCTGAGGACGCTAGGTACATCCTACCAAACGCCATGGCGAGCGAGGGTTTGGGTGCAGATGAACGCGAGGGAGTTCTTCCTGAACTTCATGCCCCTCAGGACGGGCTTGGGAGCGTTCCACGAAATCAGGCTCATTGCGTGGCTAATGTTTAATAGCCTGTTTGATAAGTTCCCAATAATTAGTAGGTGGGTTTGGGACAATCTGCCGAGGCTTCACCCTGACTATTGTAGGGGTGTGGATAGGCTCAGGCCGATTTATAATACTGAGGATTGTAGGGTATTGAGTATCTTAGACGCGTTTAATAAGTGGGGCATGGAAATACCGGAGGGTCTGAAGACACTAATAGAGGGGTCATAGTGTTGGGCATTTATCACACAACTAATCAAGCCCTAGGTGCCGACGGTATTGGTGATGAAACCCAACTTGAATGGTGGCGAGAGAGGGGTTGGACTGATGGATAAGTCTCACTGCCCAGTGCATTGGTACCATGTCTCTGGGCGCCTTGAATCCGCAGTTCGGGCAAATCATGTCTCTATCCTCTTCCTGGGTTAGTCCATGCTCACATATTGGGCATATTGTGCTTGGTAATCTCTTGAGCTTGTATGGAATACCATACCATTCTAGTTGTGAAATTAGCAGCTTAACGAACCTCCTCGTGTATGTGAGATACAGCTTTCTCAAACCGCTGGGTATCTTCTCCTCAAGTAGTTCCCTCCTCGACTCCTCAATCATGTCGTCGATGACAACAATTGCCCTATGCCTAAGGGCCTTCCTAACAAGCCTATGCACAAGCTTTTGGGCATAATCCCTCAACTTAGTGTAAAGTCTTTTTCTTAGATTCTTTATTTTCTTCCGTAACCTCTTTCCTTCCTTAGTCTTGTCAAGCCCCATTCTCTTTAACCTGCCATACTCCCTGCTTAACCTCACGGAGAGGTTGTAGAGGTTATCAACCTCCCTAAGGTTTGGTACTTCCGGCTTCCACTTGATGATGAAACCATCCTTGATTAAGCTCCATGCAATGCCGTTATTCCAGGCATTGACGTCAATCACGAGCATGTAATTACTCGGCAGATAAGGCTCAACCACACGCTCGGCAATTAAAGCCAGGTAGGGCTCATCATCCCTGAGCCCAATCATTGCGAACTTAACATCACCACCCTCCTTAACCCGCTCAACAACCCAATTGGGCATTGGGACCTCAACAACGAAGCCAGACTCGCTCCTACAGACCTGGCGCAACCTAATGATATTATTCCTGAATTCGAGAACCACCGGCGCACGATTATCGCCCTTCATTGACCCGTCTTGGTAAATCCTCAGCGTCTTCAGTGGTACCCATGC
>JC3A454_104624_pt1 | contig 22189 bp, 26 predicted proteins | sample YNP_Site_4_FD_22002 | JGI IMG/M metagenome (IMG submission 22002) | reverse complement strand
TGCTATACTACATAGAGAGGACATTAAAGGACTTCGAGTCCTGGCTCAATAACCCAATGATAACATCGATAATGCCGGAGGACATGCTGAAGGAGCTTGAGGAGAGGCTTAGGGACATAGCGATAGAATTCGTTAAGTTAGACATAGACCACACGAGCAAGTACGTCGACATACTGAAGAAGATGGAGAGTGAGAATGAGATACCGGACATACTGAAGCTATACATAGAGCAGAGAGGGGTTGTGCAGCAGAGAGGGCAGCAAGGCGAGCAGGGCGAGGTACCTAGGTTTATGTAATTCATTATTAAAAATAAATTACCGCTCTTATTTTGCGCCAATCTCATTTAGGTAATCCCTTATTATCTTTATGGCATCCTTACCGAACATTTTAACTATCAAATCCACATGCTCCCTAATAATCTCACTCTTAACATCATAAGGAATCGCCAACTCATAGACATACTGCCTAATGTTGTTAATCACCTTCTCACGCTTGTTAATGAACCCCCTTGTGTACAACCTACTGAGCACGGTAAGCACGGTTGTGTAGGCGGTCTTCCTACCCCTCCTCGTCAACTCCTCCCAAATAGCCATCGCCGTAGCCTCCCCAAGCTCATTGAGAATACCAATTACCTCAGCCTCGAGAGGTCCAATCATCAACAAAAGCCTCTTCTTACGCTCATTTTGCTCCATTACATGGAACTACACGCGTAATTTTATAAACCTAACACTCAGTCACATGAACCTTGAAAAACCAAAGAAACAATTACTAACACCTTGCAGAACTTATTGTCCTATTAAATCTTCTACACTAATAATGAACCTTTAATTACGGGCATTATTGAATAAAGACCTTCATGGGCTGCGTAGTTGTTTGTGGGATTTATCAACCTGAGGCAATAAGGGTTATACAGAATTAGTAACCCTGATATCTAAGCGAACTTTAAAGATGTGTGGTGCATAATCCCTAACTATCCTCCTATTAATAACAAGGCAGTTAAGTCCTAATTCATGGCAGTACTTCTCAACGAGATCCCCTGCCTCACCGAATGGATCCTCCTCAGTACCTAGGTGGTAGAAATGAACAAAACCGCCGTCCTTAACGCACGTTAGGGATTGCTTAAGGAATTTGTGCGCACCCAATGGCAGAGTCAGCAAAACCCTATCCACATTGTGAAAAAGTCCCATTAAGTTAGCCGCATCCCCAAGGAGTGGCAATACCTTACCCTCAAGCTTATTCAACTTAATATTACTGAGCATGTAATTGTAGGCGTACTCATTAAGCTCAATGGCTATCACCAACCTAGCCAATGGCTGCCTCTTCAGGATCGCCACTGCGTAGGGCCCAACACCCGCGAATGGGTATAGAATAACCTCGCCAGGCATTACCTGCCTCGCGATATCCTCCCTATCACCCTGATCCCTAGGCGAGAAGTAAGCCTTCGTTGGGTCAACACGGATCAGGTAGCCATCCTCCTTATGAACAACCTCAGTGGGCCCAGGAATAAGCACCTCGTATTTATAGAGCCTAAACTCGCCCTCTCTAGCACCAACCCTCCTAAGCACAGCCCTAACATGCCTATTCAACTTCATTATAGCCTCACCAATTACCACCTTATAATCCTCAAGCTCCGGCGGTATCTCGACGATGGCCACCGCGCCGGACCTGGAGCCAACTACATCAAAGCTCCTGGGTATTTTATCCCAGAGCTCCTTAGGCACGAGCGCCTTAACGAAATCCTTCAGCGTTGGCACAATACCCATAATCAAGGACCTGTTGGGTTTTAAAGCCAGTCTTCGTCGTTAACCACATGGAATAAAAATTAATAAGCACTTGTAAAACGCCTTCCTCCAATGAGCAAATTAATAGAATCGATGCCTGGCATTGTATCGTATAGTACGGTTAGGGAGGTTAAAGGACCATTAATAGTCATCGAGAGAACAAAGGGGGTTGCTTATAACGAGATTGGCGAGGTCGTTGGACCCGACGGAATGCCAAGGATGGTTCAGGTGGTTGAGGTAGGCAGTGATTATGCCGTGGCTCAGGTATTAACGGGTACACTAGGCTTACCTGCCAAGGGTAGTACCGTGAAGTTCTACGGAAGGACACTCAGGATACCGGTTAGTGAGGATTTATTGGGCAGGGTACTCGACGGTAAGGGGCAGCCTAGGGATGCCATGCCTTTACCACCGGCTGAGGAGTACCTGGACATAAACGGTGAACCACTCAACCCATACGCCAGGGAGTACCCAGAGGAGCCTATCGAGACAGGCGTCAGCGTGATCGACGGTCTCAACACAATGGTTAGGGGACAGAAGCTACCAATATTCAGCGGGACGGGACTCCCACACAACATGCTAGCCGCCCAGGTGGCTAGGCAAGCAACCGTTAGAGGCCACGAGGAGGAATTCGCAATAATCTTCGCGGCAATGGGTTTGAAATCCGAGGAGGCGCTATTCTTCCTCAATGAGTTCAGGAGGACTGGTGCATTAAGGAGGTTGGTCATGGTCCTCAACCTAGCAAGTGACCCAATCGCAGAGAGAATCCTAACACCAAGGACAGCCCTAACAATAGCCGAATACCTAGCCTGGTATAGGGATTACCACGTATTAGTAATCCTAACGGATATGACGAACTACGCCGAAGCCCTCAGGGAACTATCATCATCAAAAGGCGAGCTACCAGGTAGGCGTGGTTATCCAGGTTATATGTACACGGATTTCGCGACGATATACGAAAGGACTGGTAGGGCGAAGGGTAAGAGGGGCAGCATAACGCAATTCCCAATACTTACAATGCCACACGACGATATCACACACCCAATACCAGACCTGACTGGTTACATAACCGAGGGCCAGCTAGTCCTAAGCAGGACACTGTGGGGCAAGGGCATATACCCACCGTTTGACGTAATAATGAGCCTATCAAGGTTGATGAAAGACGCCGTAGGTGAGGGCAAGACAAGGGACGACCACAAGTACGTAGCTAACCAACTAATCGCAGCCTACTCAAGGGCGCTAGACGTCAGAAACCTGGCACTACTCGTCGGCGAGACGAACCTGAGTTGGCGTGAGAGGAGGTACCTAAGGTTCGCAGACCAATTCGAACGTAAATTCATCGCCCAAGGTTACTACGAGAGAAGGACCTTTGAGCAGACACTTGATATTGCTTGGGATGTTATTAGTATATTACCTGAGGACGAACTCACGAACGTACCACCAGACATATCCAAGAGGTACTATAGACGCTCGATCTTCGAATCCATAAAGGACGTTGGTGCGTAAAATCTACAATTAGTATTTTGTAAATAGTGTTAAGGGTCTCGTTCGTTAATATTTACAGAGTTCACGGGAGGCAATCTTAATAAATTCTGTACAATAACTGATCACCTATGCCTAAGACTAAGGCGAAGGAAAAGATGGTGCTGATAAGTGTGCACATACCGAAGCAGATGTTAGAGGAGCTTGATGAGTTCGTGAAGCAGGGCATATTCCCAAGCAGGAGTGAGGCGATACGTATCGCTATAAGGGACCTGCTCTATAGGGAGAATTCGAGGAGCAAGACCCAGAATGTGGAGGATTTAATATTATTACCGGGAAGGTGAGGTTTAAAAAGGAAGGTGGTGACTTGCCACGATAAAAATATCAGAATTGAATTATCAATTACTTCTTTTAAAATAATTCTATATAAGCGCATATATTATATACGCAACACATAGGCAATATTATTTAAGGGTTAATCTCAATTAATTACGTGAGGAAAATTATTGCGGGTATAACTGGAGCTAGTGGTGTGGTGTATGGTGTGCGTTTTCTAGAGGTTATTAAGCGGTACGCCAGTGATGCTGAGGTTCACCTAATAATTAGTAATGCCGCGGTTAAGGTGTTGAGGCATGAGTTAGGTCTTGATAGGGACTACGTGGTTAGGCTTGCGGATAGGGTTTATGGCGAGGACGAGTTGGATGCGCCGATTGCGAGTGGCTCATTTAAGCATGATGGTATGGTGATAATACCCTGCTCCATGAAGACCCTCGCCTCCATAGCCCATGGTATTGCGGATAACCTGATCACGAGGGCTGCTGATGTGGCTTTGAAGGAGAGGAGGAGGTTAATCCTAGTAATTAGGGAGACGCCGCTTAATTTGGTGCATATTAAGAATATGGAGTTGGCTACGTTGGCTGGTGCCATTGTCATGCCTGCCGCGCCGGCTTTTTACCATAGGCCTAGGAGTGTTGATGATTTGGTGAATTTCATCGTTGGTAGGGTGTTGGATTTATTGGGTATTGAGAATGACCTGTACAGGAGGTGGGGACAGGCATGACGTGAGGAGTGCCCTTTTCAAGATCCCAATAATGCGATTCTACTGCCTTGGGTTAAGGCGATGCGGTTTTAAAGGAGTTTGGTGAGTTGCTTGTTGGTTCATGGATTTGCCTGTTTGTACGAGGTGCGGTAAGAGGCTTGCGAATTACTATAGGGCGTCTAGTGGCGAGAGGCTGTGTCTTAATTGCCTATTTGGGTCTATTGAGGATACCGTGCTTTGGACCATTAGAAGGTATAGGCTTATTGTTGATGGTGATAGGGTTGGTATAGCGATTAGTGGCGGTAAGGATAGCCTAACGTTGATGTACCTTCTCGGTAAGTTTAGGAGGCAGGGTAAGATACCGAGGAATGTTGAGTTGATTGCGTTCAGTATTAATGAGGGACAGCCGTACAGCTGCTTCTATAGGATGTCAAGGGCTGATTATGTGCAGAAGCTTGGTGAGGAGTTTGGTATACCGTATAGGGTCTATACCTTTAGGGAGTTGTTTGGGGTTACGGCTTCGGATATAGCTCACGGCTTATGGTCCAGAGGTATTAATGTGCATATGTGCACGATAGATGGCGTGTTGAGGCGTAGGGCCATGAACATGATCGGCCGCCAACTTGGGTTGACCAAGATAGCCACTGGTCATAACCTGGATGATGAGGCTCAGACCGTGCTCCTGAACGTGCTTAGTAATGACTTGGATAGGTTTGCTTGGTTTGGTCCGACCCCTGAGGTTGATAGGGAGGGTTTTATACCTAGGATTAAGCCGTTGCGTTTTGTTAGGGAGGAGGAGATAGCGATTTATGCGTATTACCATGGCATACCGCTCATGGAGTTGGAGTGCCCGTTTGTGTATAGTAATCCTAGGTATGAGTTGAAGTTTACGTTGGCTAGGTGGGAGAGGGATAATCCCAACATTAAGCATTCCCTGGTCTCGTTTGGCGATTCGCTCGCTAAATTAATGAGTGAGAGTGCGGTTAATGTGCCGCTCAATAGATGTAGGTACTGTGGTGAGCCTACGTCTAAGGACGTTTGTAGGGTTTGTGAGTTAATGAGTAGGGCTGGCTTGCTTGAGAGGTACTTGGCTCATTTAAGGACTTTGAAGCTTACGGAAACGCAGTCACCATTGTAGCTCTTGTTGACGACCTCAACGTTAGCCTTCAGGGCTTGTGTTAGGAAGCCTGTGTAGTACTCGATCATTAGCTCTTCAATTACGTGTTTATCATTTAATTCGCTACAGGACCTTATGGTGATTACGCCGTCTCTCTCAACCAATGTTATCCTGCCTAGGCCCCTGAATTGCCCCATCCTGACTAGCTCGCTTAGGTTGCTGTTGCGTAGTGCTGATGAGTCAGCGCTTCCTAAATCCCTTATTACCCTCCTAAAATCGGTATTTGCCAGTAGATCCTTTATTCTCTCCAGCTCCAGGATGAGGACTTGGTTGTCCCTGAACGTTGGCATTATCATCGAAGGTACCATAAATGCCTCCCTCTCAACAACCCTATACCTAACCCACTCCACGAAGGAGAACTTCCTGAGCTCCCTCTCGAGGTCATTAAGTGATGAGTCACTATTTGTTAAGTCGACTATGAAGTGTAGGAGGAGTTGGGTTCTGTTTACGGATATGTTTAGTATGTTTATTCCGTGGTCTGCGAATACGTTAGACAACGCCGCAAGTATGCCGGGCCTGTCTGCCGTGAACTTCACTAGGAATTCCCCAAGTACCTTATCCCTACCCTCAAACGATAGCGCCAGGTCTCTGTATAATGTTTCCACAAGCCAACCCCCAGGACCTATGTTTTAAAAACTTATTTGCTACGTAGGTTACGAGCTTATTTTATTGGGTTAAATAGCACGAGGAAGGGTGGGTAGATATTACATGAAGTATGGCGGTTAATTTTTAAAGGGTATTTTGTAATTAGCGTTTTGGGACCTTTATTGGTATGGAGTTTAGGCCGAGGTTACAGGATAAGCGTTGGGACGTATCAAAGGAGGTTGAGTTGCTGAGGAAGTGGGAGGAGGAGGGGTTATTCGAGGTAAAAATCGATAGAAACAAACCAATACTCGTCATTGATACGCCACCTCCATACCCGTCTGGCAGACCGCACATTGGCGGTATTGCTCACTATGCCCAAATCGATATGGTGGCTAGGTACTTCAGGATGAGAGGTTACAACGTCGTGTTTCCATTTTACGCCGACAGGAATGGCTTGCCTGTGGAGGTTCAGGTTGAGAGGACCTATGGGATAAACATGTACGAGATACCCAGGGAAAAATTCCTTGAACTGTGTAAGAAGTTCCTTGATGAGTATGAGGGTGAGTTTGTGTCCATATACAGGCGTTGGGGTGGTTCATTCACTTACTGGAGGAATGGGACGGATAGTGAGGAGTATAGAAGGGTTACCCAGGAAACATTCATTGAGTTGTGGAGGAGGGGTTTGATTTACGAGACTAGTAGACCAACACTTTGGTGCCCGAGATGCAGGACAGCGTTGGCTGAGGCTGAGGTTGAGTATAAGGATGAGGACTCGTACCTAAACTACATAAAGTTCAGGGTTAAGGAGACCGGGGAGGACATAATAATAGCCACCACAAGGCCGGAGCTTCTGCCGGCTACTGTGGCTGTGGCCTTCAACCCAGGCGATGATAGGTACAGGAGGTTAGAGGGTCTCCACGCGATAGTGCCACCGCTCAATCAGGAGGTTCCAATAATTACGCATCCGTCGGTCAAGCCCGACTTCGGTACTGGGCTTGAGATGATTAGTACCTTCGGCGACACTAGGGATTTAATGGTCGTTAATGAGTTGAGGCTGCCCATGAAGATAATAATTAACCCGGATGGTACGCTAAATGAGGGTGCAGGTAAGTACAGGGGGTTGAGTGTTAGGGAGGCTAGGGAGACCATAATTAGGGATTTGCAGGAGATGGGCTTGATCGTTAAGAGGGAGCCGCTTAGGCACACCGTGCCCATTTGTTGGAGGTGTAAGACGCCTATAGAGATAATAATTACCAAGGAGTATTTCCTGAAGCAATTGCCCTTTAAGGATGACTTGGTGAAGATGGTTAGGAATGAGATGGTGATTAAGCCGCCTGAGTACGCCCAAACCCTTATTGATTGGATAAAGTCCCTAGAGTTTGATTGGCCTATCTCGAGGCGTAGATACTACGGGACCGAGATACCGATATGGTACTGCATTGATGATGAGGGTAATGCAAAGCCCATAATTCCGAACCCAGGTAAGTACTACAGGCCCTGGAGGGATGAGCCACCACCTGAGGTTAAGGAGCAGTGCCCAAGCGGTAAGTTGGTTGGTGAGGATAGGGTCTTAGATACTTGGTTTGACTCATCAATATCCTGGATTTATGCAACAGGCTATACAAAGCCAGAAATTAGGGTCTTTGAAGTGGCTTACCCACACAGCATACTTAGGCCTCAGGGTTACGACATAATCAGGACGTGGCTCTATTACTCGGTTGTTAGGGCATACCTACTCTATGGGAAACCGCCGTTTAAGTACGTTAGGATTAGTGGTATGGGGCTTGATGAGAAGGGCGAGGCGATGCATAAGTCGAAGGGTAACATAATAGATCCCATGCTGCCCATAGAGAAGTACGGCGCCGACGCCGCTAGATTCTGGGCAGCTGCCTCGGCTAAATTGGGTAGTGATTATAGGTATAGTGAGCAGTTGATAAGGACCGGGCATGATTTCGCCGTGAAGCTCTGGAATATTGCCAGGTTTATATCCTCATTCCCAGAGGTTAATGACGACTACGAGTTAACAGCCCTAGACCTAATGATACTAGCTAAAATGAATGATGTTGCTAGGAAGGCAATCGAGGCATACAACGAATTCGACGTTTATGTACCCATAAACCTAATCTACGACTTCATGTGGCACGTGTTCGCTGATCACTATCTCGAGGCCGTTAAGTCCAGGGCATACAATAGGGAGGGGTCGTTCAGTGAGGGGCAGCAGAGGGGTGCCTGGTTCACGCTGTATAAGGTCTTGAAAACCATGCTTAAGTTATTGGCTCCCATAATGCCTTTCGTGACCGATGAAATATGGAGGAGTCTGTATGGTGAGTCGATTCATAGACAGTTAATTGAGGACCCAGACCCGAGGTTTGACAACGCCGAGTACCTCAGGATGCTCGAGCCATTCATGGAATTTAACAGCGCAATATGGACATATAAGAATAGGGCTGGGTTAAGTCTGAATGAGGCGATTGAGGGTATCGTGTACGCGCCAGAGATACTTAAACCGCTTGAGGCTGAGTTAAGGGCTATGCATAAGATTAGGGAGTTACGTTTTGGTAAGCCGGAGGGTGGCAACTACGAAACCCTAGATGAGAAACTAGGTATTTACCTGGTCAAATGACCCAGGGCAATTAATATGGACCCGGTAATCACCGATGCTATGGATATTAAACCAACAATTAGGAGTACCGCGCCAAAATCGTAGTATTGAAGCAGGAAGCCGATTACGTATGGTGATATGGAGCCGCCAAGTTGGCTCATGAAGTTTAGGAAGCCGCTTGTTGCACCAACACTCTTGGTAAACCTGGAAATGGCTATTGAAGGGGCTGCGTAGAAGCCGTAGAGAAAACCAAGCGAGAGCATGGCTAGTACCAGGAGGTAAATTATTGATACCTTAGGTATTAGGCAAATAAGTATGGCTAGGAGAAGTGATGATGATATGCTCGGTATCACATAACCAAGTCTATCACCAAGATACCCACCAATAATGGCGCCTGCGGAACCCATTATCGAAGCTAGGAAGGCGAAGAACCCGCTATATGATGGCGGCACATTAAGTACATGAACCACAAAATAAGTCGACCAACCAAGGAAGCCCAGGTAGGAAAAGCCTGAGGAGAATCTGATAAACCCCATACCCAGGATTCCAATGTTTTCAGGGCCTATGGTTATCTTACCGTTGACCTTACCATGCCTCGGTACTTTAATCAACGGTACCGTGGATGCCAGGACTATTGCTGCGAATAGTATGAAGGGTATGGGGTGATTTACTGAGAATAGGTATGGCGAGAGCATTATTGAGAGTGATGAAGCGAGGAAGAACATGCTCTGGTAAATACCGGCGCCCAGTCCGCTTCTGCCATAGTTCATTAACACCATACTTATTAGGGAGACGTAGGTTATGGCCATTAACGAACCCATCACGAACTGCACAGCCAGTAATGCGCCGTAATTATTAACGATGAAGGGGTATAGGGTATTGAGTAATGCAATCATTATTAGTATGTAAATGACTATACCGTAACCATACCTATCCACCAAAAATCCACCGATCACCTGGAAGATTGTGTAGCCAACCCATAGCATTGATATTACTAGGCCACCCAGGGCCGTGCTTATACCATTCCTACCCACGAGGTATGGTAGTAACGATGGTATGGAAAACCTAACAAGAACCACTGAGAAGAATGCTAAGGAAGCGGCGGCCAGGATAAATGCACCACCCCTATTGGCATTCATGTCGTTAATTGCATTAGAAGGGTTAATAAATACTGGCTTTACCCATGCTCGCTATGGCGGAGGTATACCTTGTGTATAGGGTTACACCGAGTAGGTCGGATGTAAATTATGATGAGTTGAAAAACACGATAAGGAAATCCCTTGAGCCTAAGTACAAGGTTGATAAGGTTGAGGAGGAGGATATAGGTTTTGGAATAAAGGCTCTTAGGGTTTACATCAGGATGCCTGAGGAATCTGAGGAGCACTCAAGCGATGAGGTTGAGAACATACTAAGTGGTATAGACGGTATAGGGAGCATTGAGCTTGAGTACTTCACAAGACTCGGCTTCTGAAGGCCTTTAGTTTTAAAATAATCGTTAATTAATCATTGAGATTATTAACGCAATTAAGTTTTTAATTCCACGGGGTATTAATGGGTGAGGATTATGATGGAGGGTGGTCATGTTGATGAGTGGATTGAATTGATTGTTAAAGAAGCTAAACAAAGGGATGCTCAGAGACCCATTGTTAGGGTTGACCCTGAGGTAATGAGGAATTACGGCATTGAACCTGGCATGGTACTGCTTATTGAGGGTAGAAGGAGGACTGCGGCGAAGGTTTGGTACGGCCTGCCTGAGGATGAGGGTAAGGGCATAATAAGGATGAACGCGATAATTAGGAAGAACGCTAATGTCGAGATTGACCAGAAGGTTAGGGTGAAGAAGGCTGAGGCAAAGAAGGCTGGCTTGGTTAAGTTGGCGCCTGTGAATATGACGATAAGTGTTGATCAAAACTTCGTACAATACACAAAGCAGAAGCTTAGGGATTACATACTGATGGAGGGTGACTTGGTCCAGATCCAGGTTCTTGGTCAACCATTAACATTCCAGGTGGTTCAGACTAAACCCAATGATGCACCGGTGATTATTGATGAGGACACGAACCTAATGATATATGAGAAGCCCGTTGAGAACATAAACATACCGAGGATCACCTGGGAGGATATTGGTGATTTAAAGGAGGCTAAGGAGAAGATTAGGGAGTTAGTTGAGTTACCACTCAGGCACCCAGAGATCTTTGAGTACCTTGGTATTGAGCCTCCCAAGGGTGTTTTGTTGATTGGACCGCCGGGCACTGGTAAGACTTTGTTGGCCAAGGCCGTGGCTACGGAGACCAACGCCTACTTCATAGCCATTAACGGACCCGAGATTGTATCTAAGTATTATGGTGAGTCTGAGGCTAAGTTGAGGGAGATTTTTGAGGAAGCTAAGAAGAATGCACCAGCGATAATATTCATCGACGAGATAGATGCAATAGCACCGAAGAGGGAGGAGGTCACAGGAGAGGTGGAGAAGAGAATTGTGGCCCAGCTGCTCACATTAATGGATGGTCTTCAAGAGAGGGGACAGGTCATAGTCATGGCGCCACGAATAGGCCAGAGGCTGTGGATCCGGCATTAAGGAGACCAGGCAGATTCGACAGGGAGATCTGGATTAATCCGCCTGATACTGAGGGTAGGTACGAGATACTCCAGGTGCATACGCGAAACATGCCCCTGGCTAAGGATGTTGACTTGAGGAAGCTCGCCGAGATAACATACGGCTACACGGGCGCTGACATTGCTGCATTGGCTAGGGAGGCTGCCATGAGGGCTTTGAGGAAGGCTTTACAGAGTGGTATTTTGAATGTTAATAAGGAGGATGAGGACCTAAGGAAGGATCTCGAGAAGGTCAAGGTTTCGATGAATGATTTCCTCGAGGCTATGAGGGAGATAGTGCCGAGCGCCCTTAGGGAGATACACATAGAGATTCCCAAGGTTAGGTGGAATGACATTGGTGGGCTTGAGGAGGTTAAGCAGGAGCTTAGGGAGGCCATTGAGTGGCCGTTGAAGTACCCGGAGAGGTTTAGGAAGATGGGTATTAGACCTCCTAAGGGTATTTTGTTGTTTGGTCCTCCTGGTACTGGTAAGACGCTTCTGGCTAAGGCTGTTGCTACTGAGTCTAATGCGAATTTTATTGCTGTTCGTGGTCCAGAGATACTGAGCAAGTGGTTTGGAGAAAGCGAGAGGGCAATAAGGGAAATATTCAAGAAAGCCAGAATGGCAGCACCATGCGTAATATTCTTCGACGAAATAGACGCAATAGCACCAGCAAGGGGTTATGCGGAGGATTCACCGGCTATGGACAGGATTGTGGCACAGTTGCTTGCTGAGATGGATGGGGTGTCGAGATTAGACAACGTGGTTGTCATAGCAGCGACCAACAGACCGGACATAGTCGACCCAGCACTACTTAGGCCGGGTAGGTTTGATAGGATAATCTACGTACCACCGCCCGATTTGAGGGCTAGGTTTGAGATATTGAAGATACACACAAAGAACATGCCCCTGGCCAGGGATGTGGATCTTGAGGAGTTGGCTAAGATGACTGATGGTTACACGGGCGCTGACATAGAGATTTTGGCTAGGGAGGCTGGTTTATTGGCTATGAGGGAGACGAATGGTGCTGGTGAGGTGTCAATGAGGCACTTCCTGGAGGCTATGAAGAAGATTAAGCCGTCAATAACGCCTGAGATGATTAAGTTCTACGAGGCTTGGTATGAGAGGATGAAGCAGACAATAACGCGTGAGAGGCAGAGGGCACCTACATTGTACGTATAATTGGGATTAAGGTTTATTAACCCAATTAACCCGTTAGGCCTGTTCTGTGAACGATAATGAAGAGGCCTGTGCCTGTTGAGGCTTTGATAATAAATCTAGTTAGGGAGAAGGGAGACATATGGTTTAGCGAGTTAATCCAAGCACTGAGGGCTTGGTACCCAGATATCACCGAGGCTGAGGCTTTGAAGGCTTTAATGAGGCTTGAGTTGGGTAGGTTAATTATTGTACAGAGGGTTGTTAAGAAGGATGGGGTTACTTACCACATTAGGATTGTTAAGGAGTAAGGAAAAGAGATAAAGGTCTGTTAAGAAAGTAATCCCTGACCAAATAATGGGTGTTACAGAACTGGGTAAGTTGATACCAGACAGCATTAGAAAGGTTGTGGACTTTAATCAATTATCGAACAGGGTGATAGCCCTTGATGCCTACAACGCGCTCTATCAATTCCTGGCATCAATAAGGCAACCAGACGGTACACCACTCATGGATTCCAAGGGACGCATAACAAGCCACTTAAGTGGTCTTCTGTATAGAACCATAAACCTGCTTGAGAATAGGATTTGGCCTGTCTACGTGTTTGATGGTAAGCCACCTGAGGAGAAGGCGATTGAGATTGCGAGGAGGAAGAGGGTTAGGGAGGAGGCCCTGGATAAGTGGGTTAGGATGATTGAGGAGGGTAAGAGGGATGAGGCTAGGAAATACGCCCAAAGGGCCCTCTTCCTCACTGATGACATGGTTGAGGATGCGAAGAAGTTACTAAAACTAATGGGCATACCTGTGGTGCAGGCCATGGCTGACGGGGAGGCTCAGGCGGCGGTGATCGCCAGGGAGAACAAGGCCTGGGCTGCGGGTAGTCAGGACTATGACTCACTACTCTTTGGTGCGCCGAGACTTGTTAGGAACCTAACGGTAACGGGGCGTAGGAAGCTACCTAATAGGGATGAATATGTGGAGGTTAAGCCTGAGATAATAGAATTGAATGACATACTCAAGACACTCAAGCTTAAGGATAGGGTGCAATTGATAGATCTGGCGGTAATACTGGGTACAGATCTAAACCCAGACGGCGTACCCGGCATTGGACCACAGAAGGCGTTAAAGCTCATTCAAGAATTCGGTGGGTTAGAGAAACTGCTCCAGGGACCGCTCAAAAACGTTCAATTCCCAACAGATCCACTCAAGATACGCGACTACTTCCTAAATCCACCCCACAACCCTAATTACAAGATAGAGTTTGGACAGCCGGATGAGAGGGGTATAATTGATTTCCTAGTTCGTGAACACGACTTTAATGAGGAGAGGGTTAGGAATGCGATTGAAAGGCTTAAAAAAGCCATGAGCAAGAGGAGGGAATCAACACTCGACTCATTCTTCGGGTAATCAATACCCCTTCCCTAGGTTAAAGCTTAAAATCTTCATGATCCTAACAATGCCGGGATAATTACATGAGGATAATATTGTCAATAGTTAGTTGGGCATCGAGTCTAATATCGGGCATATTCACATCCGCCATACAACTAATTTACTCAATAATTCAGTATATATTAACGAGACCTGAGGTCAACATACCATTCCTAAACCCAATAATAGACTTCCTGAACAAGGTACCAATAATAAACATAATAGTGCACCTAATACTATGGAGACCAATATTCGACCTACTCTTCGTACCAGGCCTCGTATCCGTAACCATAGCCCTAATATACATAATATGGTTCGAAAGAAAAATAACAGCCAAGGTCCAATGGAGGATTGGGCCTCTGGAGGTATCGAGACCGATAGGCGGTTTCCTACAGCCATTCGCGGACCTGTTTAGGTATACATTCCAGGAGTTCGTGGTTCCACAACAGGCGGATAGGAACTACTTTATTCACGCACCAGCGATAGTTTTCATACTATCCACACTGCCTATATTCTTCATACCAATAGGCCCCATGGAGGCTAACGGTGTCGTTAATGGGATATACGGCATATACACGGGTTATGATGTGTTAATAGCCCTCGCCCTAATAACACTCTTCAATGTGGGTATAATACTGATTGGCTGGGCAAGTAATGATAGGTTCACGTACATAGGCACGGTGAGGGAGGCACTGCTGTACACGGGCTATGAGGCGGTACTAATACTTTCTGCAATATCCATACTGCTAATTTACGGGACGGCAGACCCATTTAAGATAGTTGATTGGCAAGTGGCGCACCTGCCTGGTATAATAATAAACCCACTGGCCTTCCTGGCATTCGTTATAGCGACCTTAATGGCAACATCGAGATTCCCATTTGAAATACCTGAGGCCGATACGGAGATAGTCCTCGGTCCATACACCGAGTACAGCGGCATCATATATGGATTGGTCATGACCATGAGCTACGAAAAACTATACGTACTGAGCCTATTAATTGTTCTATTGTTCCTAAACGGTTGGGCTGGACCATACATACCGCCACTAGGTGCATTATCATATGCCATATGGTTTGGTATAAAGACTTACATAGTAATGATGATTTTAGTATTCACGAGAGCCGTGTACGGGAGATATAGGCCAGACCAGGCATTGAAGATGAGTTGGTCGTCATTACTTGGATTGGCTGTCGCAAGCCTAATACTATCCCTAATAATTAAACTCCTCTAATTATTTTAAATTTAAACAACTTTTACATTATCCACAATCAACATTAAGCATATTTATAAAATCATCACCAGCCTGATGAAATAATAGTCTCAGCTTACTCCTTAGCCATTAGCAATTGGGTTAAGCATTAAGTTAATAAAGAGGTTGCTCAGGAACAATCCACAATGGTCATATGCCCAGTATGTGGTAAGGAGTACGCAAACTCAAGTTCGTTGTTAAAGCATGTGAAGTTGAAGAGTAGGTACGACACGATGCACATGGCGTTTTGGCTTGAGTTCCAGAAATACATAAGTGTGCCGAGGGAGGAATGGACAATGCTTACTAAGACCGATCTATTCAGGGAGTTCCTTCGCGAGAGGGGTCTTCTTTAAAACTATTGCTGAGCACTGCAGTAATAACTTAACTAATAGCCTAATTAATAACTCCGTAATCATAAACCAGCGTGAAGAGGAAGGGACAGGTGCTATCACAGGAATTGGATTATGCATTGAATTGGCCAATTAAGCTTAGGGAGTTGTCCATAAGGCTTCAGGAAAAATCCCATGGAGTAGTTAAGGAGGCGATTAAACTTTACATGAACGGTTTGATAGATAGGGAGTCACTCATAGAAATAATAAGGCTAAGCGGATTATCCTTACATAAGTATGTTGACCCAAGAAAGTACGTAGAGTATGAAGGTGAGAACACCACAGAGGACGCCGAAGAAATAGCTACTGACAACTTCGAGAAAGCACGTGACGCATTTAGGGAAGTCCATGAAGAGTATATTGGCGAGAGCGTAATCAAGAGGTTGATGGTTAATGATCGATGAATTAATACGTAGGTATGGGAGGTACATGGGAGGTATAGACTATGAGAAGGTACTCAATCAATTATTGAATGAGGAGGATAGATTGAGAGAGGTTGAGAGGAGGTTGGCTGGAATTAACACAGGCCAGCAAGTAAATAACGAAGCCCTGAGGAGACTTGAGTTGAGACAGTTAATCACTAGGTATATGGAATTGAAGAATAAAGAGAGACAATTGCTCGAGTTAATCAAGGAATTAAGGTTGAGGGGATACACCAGGGCTGAGGTTACGAAGGCAATGAAGAAATTAAGGAAAGTAAGGAGGGAGATACGCATGGTAAGAAGGCTTATGAAGATAACAACACGCAATAATGAGACGACACAATAAATTTTGCAAAAGGCATTACGATGAAACCACGGAAAACAAAAACATTTTATAAATTGCACAAAGATATTCCCCTGTGGGCCACGTGTATGTATCAGTTAGGTTTAGGGGTAATGCCGCTGGACATTGCCGAGAAACACTTCTATGAAACACCACTTGAAGCCGAGCTAAAACTTGGTGATGGAAGAGTCGTTAAGGCTAAGGTCTTTATGGCCGAGGTTGAGATTGAAGGTAGGAAGGGACCAGCCAGGATAATTGCATTTAGCAACGCTACACCCGTGATAGGCGTCGATACATTAGAAATGCTGGGCCTAAAGGTCGACCCGGTGACAGGCAGGATAGAAAAGAGTGAGTATTACATGCTTTATGTTTAGAAGTAGCCTTAATTGGTAGTGCACCATGATGATGGCATCACGGTTATTACCTAGATATCCACAACAAATTCGTGAAATCTAAGCTATGCAACGCTGTTACTAAGGTGCTCATGAGTAATGGCAGGTAATACAGAAACCTATATATAAACAGTCAACGCGGTACGTCTCATGGCGCTAATGAATACTGAAAAACGCCAGCCAAGGATACTGAATTTAATATATACGTTTATGCATGCAGAGAACGCCCTGACTTTCCAGAATTTTATGAATAAACAATAAATAATGATAGCCCAAAGGGAAACAACGCAATAGAAGCCCTCACCCAAAGCCCTACAACTCCGTATCCACGGGGAAGAGTTTAAAGTACCCCAAAGCATGTATGAAAACGCCCCCGTCGTATAGCATCATTGCTTGTAGAGATCACGGACATAAAACCAGCCAAACCAAATAAAACCAAAGAACATAATCATGGTGCCCAGCCGGGATTTGAACCCGGGCCTCTTGCGGTGGTTGTGTTCTCTGTCTGCCTTCACGCCAGTGTTACCTTTGGTAGTTTTTCCATCATTGCCTTCAGCACGTGTTGTTGGATTAAGTGCTTGTTGTGGTTGTAGTTGCTCTTCATTAAGATGGCGTGTGTGATCGGCGTCGCCGTCTTGTGCCTGATCCAGAGCGGTCTCTTGAGCCTGTCGATAACGATTAGCTTGTGTATGGCGTGCAGATAAGCAATGTTCCTAGGCGCCTCGTAATTATTACTAGCCTTTAGCAGGGCAATGGTTAGGTCTTCGAGTTCGTGGTGCCTTATAAACCTAGTTGATAAGATAAGTATTGGCGGGTGTGGGGTGGTGTGGCCACTTGCTTGGCTGTTGACGTATCGAGGAGCCGATTGCCAGTTGTGGAGCTTCGTTTACAGTAAGTGCATAGAGTCAGAACTATGCAGCGAGGTGGCTAAAATGCTCATGGGTGAGTTGAGTAGACATGGGTGCTTTGGTTATGCACCAAAGTAGGTGCCTTACTGCCTCGGCTGAGGGTGGGTTCAAAATCATTAACGGGCCGCCGAAAAACGGCAAAGGCCCTATGAGTAACGAGAAAGACCTAGGAACAAGAGACGAAGCCTCCCTGCCCCAACCCACCCGGGCGGGGAGGATAGAAACATGCACCGAGCTGATAAGCAAGGCAATGAGGTGCCTAGAAAACAACGACAAGGAGTGCATCATAAAGACCCTCGAGGAGTTGGTTCGAAACCAATGCCATGATGGCCACATAGTTGGTAAAGAAGTTGCGGATAAGGCTAAGGATGCAGTTCACGAGCTGTGGTTAAGGAATAGAGGTGATGATGAGTGGAAGTGCGAGTTGCCAAGGATGCTTAAAAGTCTCAATGTAACAAAGGGTTGGATCATGGATGCGTTACATAAAGGTCCTAGTCCTTTAAATAAATGGCTCACTAGGTGCGGAATTAGCTGGGAAGGTAAGACAACGAGGAACAACGTTATCGAGAACATCGAGAACATGCTGAAAAGCAAGTTTAGCTGGTGGGGCCAGGGTGGATTAAAACCAGAGCGGGATGGGCACAGCCAGTCCCACTAGGGTCTGGGGAGGGGTGATAGCACCATGAACCTACAAACCCACAACCATGAAGCGAGGAGGAATATGCTTGCAAAGGAAATCGAAGAAATATTGAGGTGGCGATTTGGATGGAACGAAGTCGTAATGAGTAATATTATGTGGAAATTCTTTGGTGTTGAGAATATTAATGAGTATTATAATTATGGCATAGATTTGCATGGGTGGCTACAATCATTTGAGCTAGGTGAGCCATTAGATGAGTACGTGTTTGGAGCGATGAGCGGTGATTTATACGTAAGAAAATGGAGACGCCAATACGAAGTAGAAGTAGCAACATCGAATCCCATTGGAGTTTTTTACTTTCTAAAACTAATGAAGATGATTAGCAATGACAATCTAACTATAAGATTTGTTCGACAAGCTAATAAATATGTTGAGGTATCTTATTATGCTTTTTTGCGGCAGTGGCCGTGGCCTTCGCTAGAGGAACCATCATGGTTAGAAACAATAAAAGATTTTGACGCAAACAAATTGGCAAAATACATTGGAGGGCTAATTGACAGCGACGGTTCAGTGTCTATTTATTTTACAAAACAAAATAGTATAGATTTCAAAATAAGAATTTATGCATGCAGAATATGTGTAGGGTTTTTAAGAGCAGTGAGAGACACTATTTATGATACACTAGGAATTAAAGGCACCGTCTCAGTTAATAATGCTGGAGATAGTAGCGAGTTATATTACAGAAATAAACAGGGAGTCAAGCTGCTTAATTATGTTCTGCAGTACCTAAGGCATCCATTAAGGAGGATAAGGGCAGAGTTGTATTTGAGATATTACGACAAAGAGCTATCAAGAGAGGAACTTCAACGCCTTTATGTGCCATTAAAATACGATGATTTAAAAAGGAATCATGCAGTAGATGCGTTTGTACAGGGGGCCCCACAAACCCACACCCACGGGGAACATGCATTGATACTCAAGGGAAAAGTCTCTTTCCCATCACAAACAAAACCACCAACACAACACACAAAGAAAAACCTAAAAACACCCAACACCATAAAACCATGCCCCGGTAGTATAGCCCGGTCAAGTATGCGGGCCTCTCGAGCCCGTGACCCGGGTTCAAATCCCGGCCGGGGCACCAGCTTAGCTCTCAATTATTTCTAGGTATTCATGTTTTGTCAAGATGATGTGGTTTCAAGTTCTGTGATTTTAGTGATTAATATAATGATATTATTAATTGAAACTTATGTGTTCCAGCTCTTCATTGTAGAAATACTTACCTGCCCTAATGAAGACCTCTTTAATTTTGCTTTTTGGGTCCCTTATTGATCTCAGTATCTTTTTGTCAAGGGTCATGAATCCATTGCACTCCTTATCTGCTAATGCTGACGCCATTATTAACACGTCGCTTGGACCAAGCCATAAAATTTCGCTTTGTAATTCGTTGATATATTTTAGGAAATCGCTCAGTTCTTCATTTTTAATAATGAATACATCGACCAACCCCTCCATCATGCCATTGAGCAATTCATTTAATGGATCAGGATGAGAGATTATGGGATAACTTAGTAGCTCCTTTCTTTTTCTGTTTATATATTCTGCGTATTTAATTATGAATTCTGTCAATGCAAATGGAGAAATTTTAATTTTGAATTGTCTATTACGACATTTTCGCAATAAATTACGTAGATTCCTTGGATCTAATAGCACGTTTGTATCCACATGAATACAGTTCACACTAAACACCTAATGACTTTAAAATACCGAGGTCGCTAAGGAATTTCAGCGCTTCCTTGATGTGCTCATCATTTACCCATGGCTTTAACGATCTTAAGTGTTTAATTGCGCTGTTTGGGTCTTTATCGTATTCGAGAAGGTCGATTAACGTCGCTGAGACTTCGAGTATACGTGTTTTTTGCTTGTTAAGGTATTTAATGTACTCGCCCATTTCATTACTGCAATACCCGCTTTTCTCGCAAAGGAGTGCTAATTCGCTTATGAACTCATCCCCAAGACCCGCTAGTAAGTAGTAATCGTCGGCTAGGCTTTGTGAGTATGGTCCGTAGTAATAGAGAGTGAACTCATAACCGAAATCGAAGCCCAACCGCTTGAGGAAGTAAACGACCTTTTGAATCCTAACCCTGGCCTCGAGACCATCATCACCATCACTGAGGATCCCGCCAGTCCTGATCCCCAACTCCTTAATCACAAAGGCCAATTTGGCGAATTTGATATTCATACTATCTTTTAGTAATGCGGTGAGGTTTTATAAAGCAAACGGTGGTTTACCGAAACTTTTACTCAACTCACCCTTAATTTAGTGGGTATAGACATTTTCCGCTTAAGATGCTTAGCACAGCGGTTTTACGTGGAGTATCCCTGGTTCTTCCCCATTCTGGGTATGAGTCTACGTGGAGTAGTGGTGTGAAGCCGTGTTTTTCGTAAAACATTCTGGTCCTTACATAGGGTTTGTAGTCTGGGTCTCCGCTGATTTTTTACGATAATTAATTTGGTGCCGTGATCCTTGGCTACTTCCTCGATAAAGTTTAATAGTTTGGTTCCAATGCCGACTCCCTGGTATTTTCTTTAAACGGCCATCCACATTATTTCTGCAAAATCGTGTTCAAACCGAAGTACTGCAAAGCCTACCAGTTCCCCATTTAGGTATGCGCCGTATGTTTCGTATTCCCTAATATCAACAACCATTTTCCTGAGACCTTGCTCGTTGAGCCATTCCCTGAGATCATGAGCTATCTCCACGCATTTATCGAGCTCGAGCCCATTGACTCGCCTAAATACTAGGTCCATTGCTGAATGCCTTCAGCGTGTCTTTTAAAGCATGTTAGTTTTTGATATGTTGTCTAATTCTTTCTTGAAGTAATGAGTTTCTTAGTGAGTTCTCTTATCTCTGGGTTGTTTCCGATTTGTTAATGCTTCTTGATGGTTGTGATTACTTGTAGATAAATGTAATTACGGTGCTTCATAACTACAATGCTCATTAACCCTGTAGCATTGTTTCTCGGACTGTTGTCCTGAGTGCTATTACTGTGCCATGGTAAGTGAAGGTGTGTAAATTCTGCACTTACCAAGCGTTTTATTTACTGACTGATCAGTCGAAAACTCGGTGATCAGGGTATGAGTAAAACTTGGCATGGTGTAGATAGGTTGAAGTACGTGTGGTTTCCTAGGATTGACTATGATAAATGTACTGGATGCGGTCTCTGTCTCCTTACTTGTGGTAATGACGTGTTTAGGTGGTATCCTGAGGAAAACTTGCCCATAGTTGCAAACCCAGGTAATTGCGTCCTAGGCTGTACAACATGTGCAAAACTCTGCCCCGAAGACGCAATAACATTCCCTGATGACCCAAAGAAGTTCATTCACTCAATAATTATTAAGGAGAAGGTATATCCCACAGTCAAGAGGGAGCTTGGGGAAAGGCTCAATAAGTACCCTGATCATAAGGTATCGATCGAGAAAGGAATTACTAAAACTGATCCTAACCCAGAATTTGGTAAGTGGCACGGCATCGATAGAAAAACCATAAACTGGGGTCCTAAAATAGATGTGAATAAGTGCGTTGGATGCGGCATGTGCGTAGTTCAGTGTTCAGAAAGGAGGAATGTGTTTGGTTATGATGAACAGAGGAGAAAGGCTGTTGTGTTAGTTCCTGAAAATTGCATGGTTGGGTGTAATAACTGCCAGATTGCCTGTCTCTGGGATGCAATAACATTCCCAAGCATATTAGAGATAAGGGAGCTTGCTAAGAAACTCGTTGCCTCAGGGAGGATAAAGGAGGAACTTGATGTGAAACTCCAACAAAACCCCCACCTAATTATTGAGTTACCGCAATCATTCTTTGAAAAGGTGGAAATAAAGTAATGGATCATAAGAATTACTTAACACGTAAAATTTATAAACCGACTGGTTAATTAGCATTTTTCCGTGAGTTCTACGAATAATCTACGTCTAAGTCAAAGAACTAATCTGAAAGGGTTAGG
>JC3A454_105039_pt1 | contig 22728 bp, 20 predicted proteins | sample YNP_Site_4_FD_22002 | JGI IMG/M metagenome (IMG submission 22002) | reverse complement strand
CCAGGAGCCCCTTGCGCCCTCAACGACGGCGGCCATGGTCAGGGGGCCGGGCGATAGGGCCCCGCTTGAGCTTAGGGCCACGGTCAACATTATGAGATTCAGGGGGTCCACTGTGATTCGGAGGGCTTACGCGGACACAGGGTAATAAAAGTTGGTTTAAGCCTCTACGACGCTGACTCTTATAAGCAGTTACAAGCCCTTAACCTGTAAGGGCTGAACAGCTCCATTTCAGGTATACGCTTAGGAATACTAAAATTCCTGTGGTCCTCCTGCTGAGCGGGTCCCAGTTTGAATAAGGCCTCAATCTCAACAGCGGCCCTGGCAACTATCGTCATCGTTATAGTGGTCGTGGCCGTCGCCGGCGGCCTAGCCTATTACTATATTTCAATGCGTCACGTGACCACGACCTCGCCTACAACGACGACAAGCGTGACCACGACCAGCACAACGATGACAACTATGAACACCACGACGCCGCCTCCGACCAACACCTCGGTCATAAAGCTGACAGTGGTGACGTATGCGGGCTCGCCCGCGAAGCTCCTGAACTCTATAGTGGTCCCGCTCTTCGAGCAGAGCACCCAGGCGTGAAGGTGCAGGTCCTGAGCTACCCGTTCACGAGCTACCTCGAGAAGGAGATGACGGTCCTTGAGGCCGGGAGCTCCCAGTATGACATAGTTACCTACACCCAGGGCCCAGGCCCCGACATACTCCCGTACCTCTCGCCCCTCAACGAGTCAGCCTTCAACATCAGCAACCTCATCATGACTGTCATGAACTTCGGCGGCGTCTACTACAACCCGCAGACGGGGCAGACGACGCTTTACGGCATAGCGCCCTGGGCCAGCGTGCTGGTCTTGTGATACAACATTAAGTTCTTTGACAACGCGACGCTTCAGCAGGAGTTCTACAACGAGTACCACTTCAGCCTCAACCCGTGGACGTGGCAGAACTGGACCCAGGTCCTCGACGTTGACCAGTTCTTCACCTCGCACAACATAACCAAGTACGGCGTCCTAATATATGACGACCCTGCCTACGACCTGAACGAGGCGTTCCCGCTGGTCTTCGAGTGGTACTACATGCACAACTCCACCCTCAACTGCGGCAACCCTGCTGGGCTGCCAGGCTACATGACGCTGTTCATGGGCTGCTACCCGAAGGGCTGGCCTTACTCGTTCCCCCCGCCCTCCTTCAACAACAGCGTGGGCGTGGAGGCTCTTAAGATGTACAAGTCCCTCGTCAGCTATGAGCCCAACCCGAGCGTCCTGACGGTGTCATTTGACAACACGCCGAGCCTGCTGGCCAGCGAGCAGGCGCCAGCAGGCTTCACCTACATGTCACAGATGGCGTGGCTTACGCCCCAGAACAGGACCATGTTCAGGTTCGCTCCTGCCCCAGGAGGGTACGCTGGGGCTGGCGCCACGTACTTCGCCATAAGCAAGTACTCACAGCACAAGGACCTGGCCATGCAACTCCTCGAGCTCATAGTGTCGACCACGTGCAGGTCCAGTCCTTCTACACCTTCGGCCTCTTCCCGATAAACAGGCAGGCCTACTCTATCCTCCTGGCCAACACGTCCATGCCGAGCTACATGCTGCAGCTGCTGAACGAGTCCTACTACCTAGTTCAGCACGCCTTCGCCGGGAACCCGACGATATTCACCTCCCTGGCGGGCACGTGGACCAGCGAGTTCGACAGCTACATATTTGACTACCTGACAGGGCAGATATCGAACCCGATGCAGGCCCTCCGGAGGCGGCCCAGGCCACCGTGAGCCTGCTGGCGGCCTCCACTACCAGCTCCTCTACGACCGCTTCGTCGGCCCCCGCCTCGCCTCAGCAGGCCCTGCCTGAGGTCCTCCAGCTCCTCGAGATGGCTCCCCTGACCTTCAGGGCGTTCCCATGAACTAGACTCCTTTTCTTTTTTTTTCCTTTTCCTTTTCTTGACCCGCTCAGAACAGCTTACCGGGGTTCAGGAGCCCCTTGGGGTCGAAGACGGCCTTTATTGCCCTCATTACCTCTATCTGCCTCTCCCCTAAGGCCTTGGCCAGGGCCTCCCTCTTGAGCAACCCTATGCCGTGCTCTGCGCTCACCGCTCCCCCCAGCGAGAGGGCCACCTGAACCACGTCGTTGAACCACGCGGCCGCGACCCTTGTAGACTCGGGGTCTGTGGGGTCAAAGCCTATGGCGGGGTGCAGATTGCCGTCACCTATGTGGCCCCCAAGCGATGAAGTAATCCCGTACTTGCTGTCTAGCGCCCTGAGCGCCCTCACGGCCTCGGGCACCCTAGAGGGCGGCACCACTATGTCCTCTATGAGGAGCAGCAGGGGCCTGCCGGGCCTCCTGAACATGGATATCTGGGCGGGGAAGAGGTTCCTCCTGAGCCTGAAGAGCTCCTCAGCCTCCAAGGGGTCAGCTGTGACCCTCACCTCCCTCGCCCCGTGGGACCTCATAAGCTCCTCGAGGAACTTGGCGTGCCTCTCCGCGCTCTCCGGCGTGCTCTCAAGGCTTACCAGGAACATGTCGCCCCTGGCCTCGAAGGGCAGGTCAAGGCCCTCTGAGGCAAGCCTCACGGTCGGGGCGTCCATGAACTCAGCTATGTAGGGCTGGACCCTCCTCGACTTGAGGTCCACGTAGGCCGAGGCGAGCCCCTCGAGGCCGTCGAAGAAGGCCAGGGCCGTGACCACCGTCTCGGGTAGGGGCGTTATCCTGAGGGTGGCCTCGGTGACCAGGGCGAGGGTGCCCTCGCTGCCCACCATGAGCCTCACTAGGTCGTAGCCCTGCCTGCACTTAACTGTCCTGCAGCCCAGCCTCAGCCTGGTCCCCTGGTCGTCAACTAGGACGACCTCAAGCCCGTTCACCCAGTCCCTCATGGTGCCGTACTTGGCCCCCCTCATACCCCCAGCCCCGTTGGCTATGGCGCCCCCTACGGTGGCCACTGACTGGCTCGCCGGGTCCACGGGGAACATGTAGCCGGCCTCGGCCAGCTGCACGTTAAGCTCCTCTATCCTCACCCCTGGCTCAACAACTGCTACGCTGTCAACGAGGCTGACCTCCTTGACCCTGTTCATCCGCTCAAAGCTGACGACAACGCCCTTCCTGGTAGGAACGGCGTTGCCGCTCAGGCTGCTCGCTGAGCCCTGGGGGTAGATAGGGAACTCCAGCCTGTAGGCAAGCGATGCCAGGGAGGAGACGTCCTCAGGCGACTCAGGGAAGACCACGGCCTCTACAGGCCCTGAGAGACCCTCGGGCTCGGCTGAGTATAGCCTTAGTACGTTCGGGTCGGCTGAGACCTTGTCCCTGCCCAGGGCCCCCATCAGCTCACTTACTATGTCAGCCAAAATATCCCCCTTTGTACCTGCCGGGCGGGGGAGAAATTTTGGCGTATGGGCTTCGCGGCTACACGCCCTCCCAGGTCATGGGGGTCATAGACTCAACCCTCCTCAGGCCCTACTCGACGCTCGCCGAGGTCCGCTCCCTCGTCGAGGAGGCGGCCGCCATGGGCTGCTACTCCGTCTGCGTCAACATGGCCCACGCCGCTTATGCGAGGCACCTGATAGACGAGGGCGGCCACAGGCTGAGGCTCTGCACGGTCATAGACTTCCCCTTCGGGGCGTCCACGACCGACGTCAGGGCCGAGGCGATAAGGAGGGCTGTTGACAAGGGGGTAGAGGAGGTCGACGTGGTTGCCCCCATAACTTACGTCAAGTCTGGCAGGCTTGAGGCCGTCGAGAGGGACCTCAGGAGGCTGGCCTTCGTCGCCCACGCCGAGGGGGCCTTGATAAAGGTGATAGTTGAGGACGCCTACATCACGAGGGCTGAGAAGGAGGCCCTGTACAAGGTCGTCATGTTGTCGGGGGCTGACTTCATAAAGACGAGCACGGGCTTCGAGGACCCCTCCTACGCCTCCTCCCTCGGCAACCAGGTAGGCGCCAGGGTCGAGAACGTGAGGCTCATGGCTGAGCTCTCCAAGGCCTACAACCCCAACATAGGCATAAAGCCGGCGGGCGGGATAAGGTCGGTGTCCCAGGTCATGGAGCTCCTCGAGGCCTCCGGGAGGCCCCTTGACCCGAGGCTCTTCAGGGTAGGCACCAGCTCTGCCAGGAGGATCTGGGAGGAGCTCCAGAGGACCTCTCAGAGTATATAGGCCTCCTCAGCTAGGACGGGCAGCCTGGCCTTGGGCCCCCTAATGAGGCCGGATGAGGCCAGCCTTGAAGCGATCGAGGCCAGCCTTCCCCTCTCGCGGCCAGAGGACCTCCTCACCACGTCCCAGAGCAGGCCGCTCAGCGGCCTGAGGTCCTTGGCGCTCAGCAGGCCAGCTCTGGCCAGGGCCTCCGCGACCTCCCAGGCGTCAGCGTAGATGCCAGGGGTTGGCCCGCGGGACCTCAGGAGCTCCAGGAGGCCCTCCTTTCGCTCAGCGAGCTCCTTCGGCTCAACTACGGCGGCCCTGAGGAGCAATGCAGCAGCCCTCCACGCCATTACCCTGGCGGGCGCAACTGATGACATAAGGAGGGAGAGGAGCCTCCCCAGCCTCCGCTTAAGCAAGTCAGCCGGGGCCTTCCCCTCTATGGCCAGCTCAGCCGCCTCCAGCCAGGCCCTTGGAGCCAGCCCCTCGTCCTCTACGTCTAGTAGCTCCAGGTACATGCCTCATCATTAAGTATAATTAAGAGGGCAGGCTTATAGGTATTAACTCGCATAATTAGGAAAATTAAGGTAATTATGAATAAAAGCCCTTAAGGCTCAAGCTTAAAGCCCCTCGTCATCATTGGCCCATAGGTGACTTAGACGCTCGAGATAGCCATAGGCGGCTCGAGGTTCTTCGCCTGCGAGGCCTGCGGGCAGGTTTACGCGTCCCGGGAGCTAGCGGAGGCCTGCGAGGAGTGGTGCACGTCACACGGCTCCTGCAACCTTGAGATAACCAGGCACGCTGTGGGCAAGGTCAGGAGGCCAGGCCTCAGGATGAGGCCCTCCAAGCGGGCCTAGGCATTTAGCCCTGAGGCCCTCGGCTATGCGGGGGCGGCCAGGGTGCCTGACGGGTACGTTGACGTGAAGGGCACGAGGGTCCACTACGTGGAGGAGGGTTCTGGACTGCCTGTCGTGATGATGCCAGGGGCCTCCTTTAACGCAAGGACGTGGGTCGAGGTGGGCCTCGTCAAGGCTGTGGCAGAGGCTGGCTTCAGGGCCGTATCTGTTGACCCACCGGGCCAGGGGGAGACGCCGCAGGGCAGGTACCAGTTCGGCGGCAGGAGGGAGTTCCTAGAGGACTTCCTCCCCCTGGTAGGCTTCGAGAGGGGGGTCCTCCTGGGGGCCAGCCTTGGGGGCTACTCGGTGGCCACCTACGCCCTGGCCCACCCTGACAGGGTCCTGGGCCTCGTCCTGATAGGCGCCGTGGGCCTCGAGAGGCACGCGCCCCAGTTCAAGGCCCTCTCGGGCAAGCCCATACTCCTGGTCTGGGGCTCGGAGGACGACGTGTCCCCTATATCGAACGCGGAGGCCGTTCTCAGCAGGGTCAGCACGGCAGAGCTGGTGAGGTTCGGCAGGAGGCACGCCTGCTACCTAGACGACCCGAGGGGCTTCACGGAGCTTGTCGTGGGCTTCCTAAGGGACAGGGTCAGGCCTGCTGTAAGCCCATAAGCCTTGAGGCCTCTGAGGCGAGCCTGTGGGCCACCCTTATGGGCTCGGGAACCTTGGTGAAGTACTGGTAGGCCTCAACGACCTTAACCGCCTCGCTGAGCTCAATGCCCCAGGTAACGAGGTAGAGCTCCCCCCTCCTCGTCATGACCCTCCTGGCGCCCCTTATGGGCGCGAGGGCCCTGAGCCTGAGCTCGGCGTCGGCGAAGTGCTGCCTCAGGGGGGCCTCAAGTCTCTCGACGCTCGGCTCGTAGGAGTAGACAACTATGGCTGGCATGCCGGTGAGCCTGCTGAGGCCTGGGAGGGAGACGACGTTGAAGCCCCCTATTGTTATGGAGTCGAGGAGGACAGCGCCGGGAGGCCTCGCCATAAGTGATATCATGCCGGAGAGCACGGATGTCGCGTCAAGGCCGTCGACCCTTATGAGGCCCAATGAGGCGTCAAAGGGCCAGAGCTCCCTGTAGGCGACGCAGGCCACGGTGGTGAGCCCTCCCCCAAGCTTCCTGACCTCGCCGTCGTCGCAGGCCACTACTGTGAAGGCCACAGGTCATTCACCTTAGTACTGCCTTCCGATTTTCCAGGAGAGGTCCGGGCCTTGCAAAAACTTAGACCCAATTTAAAATTAAAAAAGATTAAAATAAAGTTTGGTTTATGTTACCTCATCATGGCCCGTAGACCGGGGAGGCGGGCACTGTGACCGAGGTAACTGTGAAGTTCTCCCCCAGGGCAGAGTAAAGGATGCCAGTGACAGGCGAGAAGAGGAACAGGGGCAGGTAGACCATGCTCTGCAGGTAATCGTCGAGCTGGCCGTTGGAAGGCGAGAACGGGTTAAGCGATGTTATGGGCCCCAGACGGCCCCTCCCATGTAGACGGTCTCGCTCCTGGGCAGCGCTATAAGCGATGACGTCTGGGCCCTGACCTGTGCTAGGCCAGCCGTGGGCGCCGCGAAGCCTACGAGGAAGGGCGAGCAAAAGCAGGACAGCTACGAGGCTGAGTACAAGTCTTCTCAAGTTGTTTACCGTGTGGTATGCTATACAGTGCATGGGTTTGAGCTCGTCTTTCGCTACACGAAAGTACGCCTTATTAATCTCCGCTCGGCTGTTAGGACAAGTGGGTAAGAGGATGGCGTCCTTATCGCCGTTCGTGAAGCACGCCCTGTACAAGGCCCTGTACTACGCGCTCACCTGGTTCGTGGCAGTCTCCTTCGCCTGGTTCATACCGCGCCTGCTGCCCTATAACGCTGTCGAGATCACGGTGGCGAGCATGGAGAGGTCCCTAGCGGCCAGCGGTTCCATGGTCTCACCGCAGCAGTACAAGGAGATGGTGAGCTACATCGAGGGGCTCTTCGGGGCTCATGAGCCCCTCTGGCTTCAGTACGTCAACTTCTGGAAGGACCTCTTTCACGGCAACTTCGGCCCCTCCATAGCGTTCTTCCCAGCCACGGTCAGCCAGGTCATAGCCAGGTCTCTTCCCTACGACCTGATCCTCATAATACCGTCGACCGTGGTGGCCTGGGTCATAGGTAACCTCCTCGGGGCCCAGATAGGCTACAGGAAGACCGGGACCCTCACTGACAGGGCCTCCATGGTGGCCTTCGTGGCCTTGAACAACATACCGTTCTTCGTCCTCGGCCTCATACTGATCATGGTCTTTGCGGTCGAGCTCCACTGGGTCCCGGCCACCGGCTACACGTACTCGGCAATACCTAGGCTGAGCTGGGCGTACATAAAGATATTCCTGAAGCACTGGATAATGCCGTTCCTCTCGGTCACACTGGTCTCCCTGGGCGGCTGGGTCCTCGGCATGAGGCAGCTCATAATAAACGAGAAGAACAGCGACTACATGAACTACGGCGAGGCCCTCGGGCTGCGCGGCTCGATACTTGCGAGGTACGCCATGAAGAACGCCTTTTTGCCCCAGATAACGGGCCTCGCGCTCAGCCTGAGCACGGTGGTCGGCGGTTCCTACGTCCTAGAGTTCATATTTGGCTACCCCGGCATGGGCTACATAATGGGCGTGGCGGCCACGGAGAACGACTACTTAACGGTGGCAGGCGCGTTCGTGATAATAGCGACCGTGGTGCTCCTCGCCAACTACATAGTTGACATCCTTTACAGCGTCCTGGATCCAAGGGTCAGGGCCGCTGAGGTAGGCACGTGAGGCGAGGCGTTTGAGCAGGAGGCTCCCGAGGCCACGGAGGGCGGCGGGCCCGCGGGGGGTTTGGGGTCCCCTGCTGGGCTCGCTTGTCAGGGAGAAGTTTTTCATGGGAGGTCTTATCATAATCCTGGCCGTAGCCCTCATGGGCCTGCTGGCCCCTTACGTCGCCCCCTCCAAGAACTTCCTCGCCACGGTTGGGGCGCCTAATCAGCCCCCCTCGTTGAAGTACCCGCTGGGGACGACGGGCTTCGGCCAGGACGTCCTGTCCCAGCTCCTCTTCGGGACCCGCAATACACTGTTCGTGGCTACTGTAGCGGCGCTGATAGCGACCCTCATAGGGCTGGCCCTCGGCGTCATAGGGGGCTTCCTAGGGGGAGCAGTTGACGCCGTCTTCAACTTCCTCACCAACACGTTCCTGGTCGTACCGACCTTCACGATACTCCTGCTGATAGCAACCATAGTGAAGCACCCGAGCCTTCAGCTCGAGGCCATAATAATAGGGGCCTTCGGCTGGCCATGGGGCGCCAGGGCGTACAGGAGCTTCGCCCTGAGCATGAGGAGCAGGGACTACGTAACCGTCGCCAGGCTCAACGGCATGAGCGGGCTCAACATAGCCCTGACGGAGGTCCTGCCCCAGATGCTCCCCTACATAGCTATAATGCTCGTCATGACCCTCAACGGGTCCCTCATGGCTGACGTGGGGCTCGACGCCATAGGTCTGGGCCCTGGGAACACCATAACCCTCGGCCTCATGCTGAACTACGCGTGGGGCTGGGGGGCACTGGTCTACAACTGGTGGTGGTGGTGGCTGCCGCCTGTCATAGTTATCATACTCATAGCCACGTCCCTCACGGCAGTGGCCATGGGCATGGACAGGGTGTTCAACCCGAGGCTGAGGGGGACATGAGATGAAGCTGCTTGAGGTGAAGGACCTGAGGGCCTACTACTTCACGCCCCAGGGCCCCGTGAGGGCAGTTGACGGCATTTCCTTTGACCTAGAGGAGGGACAGGTTCTGGGCATAGTTGGTGAGAGCGGCAGCGGGAAGAGCACGCTGGGCAGCGTGCTGGCGAACGTCATAAGGCCTCCGCTCAGGCTGATCTCGGGCCAGGTCCTCTACAGGGGCTCCAACATCTACTCAATGGACCCCGAGAAGCTGAGGCAGCTGAGGGCAAGAGGGATATCAATAATACCCCAGTACGCCATGAACGCCCTCAACCCCACGAGCAGGGTGAGGGACATAATAAGGGACCTCCTCCTGTCCCATGACGCGTCCTCCGACGAGCTCAACTACAGGCTGAAGCTGGCCAGGGAGAGGGCCCTACAGCTGGGCCTGCCACCCTGGGCCCTCGACAGGTACGCGATAGAGCTGAGCGGGGGCATGAGGCAGAGGGTCACCATACTGATAAGCACCCTCCTGGACCCTGAGGTCCTGATAGCTGATGAGCCCACGAGCGCCCTCGACGTGGTGGTCCAGAGGCTCGTCATACAGTACCTCAAGGACCTGCTGGACAACGGCGCTGTGAAGTCAATGATATTTATAACCCACGACATAGCCCTCGTCAACGAGGTGGCCACCGACCTCTTGGTGATGTACGGGGGACAAGCAGTAGAGTATGGGCCTGTGGACGAGGTCCTAAGGGACCCCAAGCACCCCTACACTAAGGGCCTTATGGTCAGCATACCCGAGCCTGGAGTCAGGATAGTCAAGAGGCCCCTGACAGGCCTGAAGGGGGAGCCGCCGTCCCTCTTGAGCCCGCCCAGCGGCTGCAGGTTCCACCCGAGGTGCCCATTAGCTATGCCGATATGCTCAAGCGAGGAGCCCCCGATGGTAAGCGTTGGGGGCAGGCGCCTAGTGAAGTGCTGGCTCTACAGGGGTGAGAGGGGTTGAGCAGGGAGGTCCTCTACGAGGTTGATCGTCTGACCAAGGTCTTCAGCACAGGCTTCTTCAGGACCACCAGGATCTACGCCCTGAACAACGTCTCATTCAACGTCATGGAGGGCGAGATACTTTCAATAGTTGGTGAGAGCGGCAGCGGGAAGAGCACGTTACTCAAGGTACTCCTCAAGGCCCTGAAGCCGACCTCTGGCAGAGTCCTCTACCGCGGGGTCCCGCTTGAGAGGTGGGACAACAGGAAGTACTGGAAGGAGGTCCAGGCCGTCCTCCAAGACCCCTACTCTTCGTTCAACCCCTTCTACAGGGTCAGCAGGCCGCTCTTGATGGCCGCAAAGACCTACATGCCCGAGGCCTCTGAGGCTGACAGGCTGAAGGCCGTGAGGGAGGCCCTGGAGTTCGTTGGCCTCAACCCAGATGAGATCCTTGGCAAGTACCCCCACCAGCTTAGCGGGGGCCAGCTACAGAGGGTCATGATAGCCAGGGCGCTTGTCATAGGGCCCAAGGTCCTCCTAGCTGACGAGATAGTCTCGATGATTGACGCCTCCCTCAGGGTAAACATCCTTAACCTGCTCTACAAGCTCAAGAAGGAGACCGGCATGTCTGTGCTCTTCGTGACACATGACCTCAGCCTGGCCTCATACATAGCCGACAGGATACTCATACTTTACAAGGGGGAGGTCATGGAGTACGGCGACGTAGAGGCGGTCTACAGCAGGCCCTTCCACCCCTACACACAGCTGCTCATGAAATCCATACCGCTGGTCTCAAGGAGGTGGACGGGCCGCATAACGAGCACCACGATAGAGTTTAAGACGGGCTACATAGGGGGCTGCGTCTTCGCCGACAGGTGCCCGCTGGCCACCGACCTCTGCAGGACCACTAAGCCGGGCCTGGCCCAGGCGGAGCCTGACCACTACGCGGCCTGCCACTACGCCTCCAAGAGCGCCGGGCTGTGGAAGGGGGTATAGGGTCTTGAGCCCGCGGGCCCTGCTCCTGTTAGCTGTTCTCATCCTCTTAGCCCTGGCAGTCGCCCCTCAGGCCTCGGCCCAGTGCATGATCTGCTACCCAATGATATCAAACGCCAGCTACACGCTGTTCTCCTACGCAGTGCTCAACAACTACAACGCCTATTTCATGAAGCTCCCCCAGGGCGCCACAGCGATGATATCGCCCATGCTGTGGAACCTCGTAGGGGGCAACGGGAACGTCACGATGGTCCTCAGCGATGGTCACCTTGCAGTTTACGTAAACATAACGGGCGTGGTCAGGGCCATCAGCTTCATTCCGGTCGTCGGCTTCCCTGACATAATGTACGGCGACTACTCCTGGGGGCCCTTCTACACCATGACGTCAACTTACAGCTTCCTCAGGCTCCCCATGCCTACAGACCAGGTGCCCAGCCTGTGGTCCATAGTTAACTACTCCCTGTCGCTGAGGGAGGGGAGCTACAACGACTTCTCCTATGACATATGGCTCGTGAGGCACCCCGGCGCCACCTCGCTTGGGCCGAGCGACGTGGAGCTGATGCTCTGGATGTACGCTAACCAGTCCCTGGCGGGCCTGCCCTACTGGGTCACCTGGCATAGCGTGACCATGCCTACAATCATAGATGGGCAGCTGAAGAACCTGTCATACCAGGTCTTCATACTCCCCAGGAACGGCGGCCCCTCTGGCTGGATGCTGATAATACTGATACCCGAGCTCAACTACAGCGAAGGCGCCTACCACGGCCTCACGCGCGGGGTCTTTGGCGTCAACCTCAGGGACCTCATATCGACGGCCGTCAACATAGTAGGCGAGTTCAACGGGACCCAGTGGGAGTCAGGCCTCTACCTGAGCGTGATCCAGCTGGGGGCCGAGGTGGACGCCTCAGGCAACGGCACCATGTTGATGAACTTCACGGTCTACAGCTGGGACCTCTGCGGCAACCTCAGCGCCACCCAGACCTACACGGTCACGCAGACGGTGACCAGGACCGTGACCTCAACTCTGACGTCCGTTTCGACCACGACCCTGACGAGCACGGTTAACAGGACCCTCTACTCGACTGTGACGGAGGTAGTGAAGGAGGTCCTGCTTACGCCCATTATCGTGGCGGCGGCCGTGGCCGTCATAGCTGTGGCCGCCGCAGCTGCCCTAACGGTTAGGACTAGGAGGGGCTGAAAAAGGCCTTACTTTATGGTCAGCCCGTAAAGGGCTGCACAGAGGGCGTAGCCCAGCCTCTCGCAGAGCACGTACCTTGAGGTGAGCTCCCTCTGGTGGGACCAGTCGTACCTAACCTCCTTAGCCTGTGCCATTCTCACTTTCACCCAATCCTAGTTTCTTTTCTGAGGCTTAAAAATGTGTGTAGGGGTTATTTTATCAAACAAAATGGACAAAAAAGAGTCACAAAATGTATACAACCTGTCCCACAGCGAGGGCTACGCGCCCTGGCGGTATGACAAGTTCGACGCGCCCCTCGTCCCTCCTCTCAAGGAGGGCCCTGACCTAGTGCCTGTTCTCGTTGCTCACGAAGGCCCTTCCCCCGAAGGCCGTGACCGTGACGCCGTCCCTGTAGTTCTCCAGGTACAGCCTCTGGAAGCCCATCTCCTTGGCCCTGTCAATGAGCCTGGAGAGGAGGACGCTATCTGACGAGAGGCGCTCCATGGAGTACCTGTTAACGTAAAGGGCCAGCCTCAAGGGTGAGGCCTCTTTACTCGGAGGCCTTCTAGCTATTAGGGGCTTTGGTTGCCTCACGCCGCGATCAGGCCTGAACACATCCTGAGGGCCAGGGAGATCGTGGCCAGGCTCTCCGTTGAGGAGAAGGTGGCCCAGCTTGAGGCCGTGCCCTTCACGCACTTCCTTGATGAGAGCGGGAGGTTCTCCGAGGTGAAGGCAGAGGAGATAGCAAAGTACGGCGTCGGCATAGTCAAGAGGGTCTACGGGAACGGGGCGTTCCTTGACAACGCCCAGATGGCCAGGGAATTCAACAGGCTCCAGGAGTTCCTCGTCAAGAGGTCCACGGCCAGGCTCCCGGCCATGATCGAGGAGGAGGCAGCCGGGGGGCTCATGGCGCCAGGGGCCACAGCCTTCCCGTCGCCGCTGGCCATGGCCAGCACCTTTGACCCGGAGCTCATGTCAAGGGTGGCTGACGCGATAGGCAGGCAGGCAAGGGCCCTTGGGGTGCACCAGGTCTTCTCCCCCGTGCTGGACCTATGCATTGACCCGAGGTGGGGAAGGTGCGAGGAGACCTTTGGCGAGGACCCCAGGCTCGCCGCCGCCATGGGCGTCAGCTATGTCAAGTCCGTCCAGGCCCACGGAGTTGTGGCCACCCTCAAGCACTTCGTGGCCTACGGCATGTCTGAGGGAGGGAGGAACGGGGCCAACAGCTGGGTCGGCGAGCTCGACCTTAGGAACCTGGCCCTCGTGCCCTTTGAGTCAGCGGTTAAGGAGGCCCGCCCCCTGTCAGTCATGGCCTCCTATAACGACGTTGACGGGGTGCCGAGCCACGCCAACGGGCTTCTGATAGGTGGCGTGCTCAGGGGCGAGTGGGGCTTCGAGGGCTTCGTGGTATCTGATGCCGAGGGGGTTACCAGGCTCCTCTGGCTTCACAGGGTCGCCAGGGACGCTGAGGAGGCGGCCCTGCTGTCGCTCTCGGCCGGCATCGACGTTGAAAACAGCTATGCGCCCATGAGGGAGAGGCTCTTCTGGTCCCTCGTGGAGGCCGTGAGGTCAGGCAGGCTGTCCGAGTACATACTTGACAGGCACGTGGAGAGGGTCGTGGCAGTTAAGGCGTCGCTCGGCCTCCTGGAGAATCCATACTTAAGCTACGACGGAGGCCCTGTTGAGACAGCCGAGGACAGGGCCCTGGCAAGGGAGGCGGCCGAGAGGGCAATTATATTGCTCAAGAACGACGGCGTACTCCCCCTTAGCAGGGACTTGAGGGTCCTGCTGACAGGACCTGGGGCCTCACAGCCCCTAGCCATGTTGTTCGACTACCACCTCCAGGCGCACAGGAGCCTCGGGAGGCAGGTGACGCCAGTGGTCACGGTCCTCGAGGGCCTCAGGTCGCTGCTGCCCAGGCTGGACCACTGGCCTGTGAGCAGCTTCGCTTCGTGCAGAGATAAGGAGATAGAGGGCGCCAGGGAGGCGGCCAGGGGCCATGACGTGGTGGTGGCCGTCGTGGGCGAGAGGTCAGGCGGCTTCTGGCTTAGGGATAGCGAGGTCCTCTCAGGCGAGGGCGTTGACAGGGACCCGACGCTCCCTGACTGCCAGCTCAGGCTGCTCAGGTCCCTCGTCGGCTCAGGGGCCAGGCTTGTGATAGTCCTCATCGCGGGCAGGCCCGTATCGCTGCCAGATGATGTAATTAACGCCGCCTCAGCGGTACTCCTTACCTTCTACCCTGGCGAGGAGGGGGGCAACGCCATAGCCAGGGCCCTCGTGGGACTCGTAAACCCCTCAGGGAGGCTGCCTGTGACTATCCCCTCCTCCGTAGGCGACGTACCGGTCCGCCACGGCCTCCGCAGGTCCTCAGCATCAGACATAACTGTCAGAAGGCCAAGGCCCCTCTTCCCCTTCGGTCACGGCCTCAGCTACTCAAAGGTCACCTACTCAGACCTCAGGGCAGGCCTCGAGGGGGGCGTGCTGAGGGCCAGCCTGAAGCTCACTAACGAAGGGCCCCTGGAGGTTGAGGAGGTGCCCCAGCTCTACGTGTCGCCCCCTTCAAGGCTCTACGAGAGACCCTCCCTTGAGCTGATAGGCCTCGGGAGGGTCCGCCTCGGGGTCGGCGAGTCAAAGACCGTCAGCTTTGAGGTAGGCCTTGAGGCCCTCTCCGTCTACATGCCAGGAGGCCGCCTGCTGGTTCCAGCGGGCACCTATGAGCTCTACGCGGGCCCCTCGTCGGCTGACCTCAGGCTGAAGGCTGAGGTGGAGATCAAGGAGGACCTGGAGCTGAGGGGCAGGGGAGGGGTTCTCTGGGCGACCGCCAAGGCGCTGTAAGGGTTTTCAAAAATTAACAGGAAAAGGGACCTACTTTCATATAACGAAAGTCGTATTTAAATACATCCTCAATATTGTATACTAGTGGCGAGAGGCTCTTGAGGAAGTTAGCCTTAGGCCTGGTGGCGGCCACCCTCTTGGCCCTGTCCCTCGTCGGCTTCCTATCACCGTATTCTGGCGTCACGAGCGTCAGGGCCCAGGCGCCTTCGCTAATAGCGCTGCCCGCCTCCCAGACGGTCTACATAGGAGGCGTCACCTGGGGGCCCATAACTACCCTTAACCCGTTCTCAACAGCTAACGTCATAAACGCCCTGGAGCTGGGCCTGGTATACCTGCCTTTCTTCCTGTGGTCTCCAGCTACACAGCAGTACTACCCTGCCCTGGGGGAGAACTTCACCGTGACCTCAGTCACAGTGCCCGCGTCGCTTGTCTACGGGCCTAACGCCACGGGTACCGTTGACAGGGCTGCCCTCGAGATATGGATATGGCCTAACGCGACGTGGCAGGACGGCTACCCTGTCACGGCCGATGACGTCGTGTTCACCTACTACCTGGGCAAGTACTTCCCGTCACTGGCCTGGGGCTGGATGTGGACCCCAGGCCCTGGAGCGATCCTTAACGTGACCCCGGTCAACGAGAAGGAGGTCATGTTTATATTCAACAGCACCCCTTCGTCGCCGCCGTGGGGCACCATACTTGCCATACTGACAAGCCCCTCGTACCCCGTCATGCCTCTACACGAGTTCTACCCCAACCTGAGCGCCTTCTTCGCAAATGGCACCAAGTGGAGCCCGCTCACCTGGAGCCCTGACGTCACAGAGATAATAGGCGACGGACCCTATAGGATCTACGCCTACACGCCAAGTGAGGTCGTGTTCATTAAGTGGGATAACTGGTGGGGCTGGAACATCTGGGGCGTCCCTGCCAACGGCATGTACGCCCCTGAGTACGTCGCTGACGTGGTGATAACGTCAAACCCGCAGGCCATATCCATGTTCAAGACGGGAGAGATGACGTGGGGAGGTTACTTCATCACTAACGTCTGGACCCTCAGGAGCCAGGGCATCTACACCTACCTGAGCCACCCGCCGTGGAACCTGCAGGAGGGTCCGTGGGTTATGCTGCTGATGAACGAGATGTATCCGCCCTACAACATAACCCTGGTCAGGAGGGCCATAGCCTACGCCATAAACACCTCGGAGCTGGCCGCGGTAGCTGAGAACGGGCAGGAGCTCCCGTGCAACATCAGCAACGGCTTCGGCTTCTTCGCCCCCTACAACATCTACTCAGCGGCGTGGGGCAAGTACATAAACATGTCGATAATCCAGAGGTACGGCTGGACGTTCAACCTGACGGAGGCCCAGCGGCTCATGCAGCAGGTGGCCAGCGAGTACGGCTGGCACAAGAACTCCGAGGGCTACTGGGTCATGCCCAACGGGGCAGTTGTAAACGCCACCATAATCGTGCCCTACGGCTGGACCGACTGGATGGAGGACGCCAACCTCATAGCCCAGAACCTGTCAAAGATAGGCATTAAGGCCTCCACCGTGTTCCCGACGTACAGCCAGTGGTATACACAGGTCGCCATGGGCGAGTACTCGATGTCACTTATGTGGAGCTGGGGTGGAGTGATACCAGCAACCTGGTTTGAGTACTACTTCTACACAATAGGCACAGCCCCCGTGGGGAGCTGGGCATGGGCTGACATGGAGAGGTTCAACAACACCGCCGCCTGGACAGCCTACAATGACCTGAGGGAGATATTCACCATTAACCCTGATAACATAAGTGCCCTCATGCCGCTCTACAACGAGGTCCTCACCATCTGGTTAAACTACACTCCTGTCATACCTCTCCTGACCAACGGCATCTGGTATGAGTACTCGACAACGTACTGGGCTGGCTGGCCCAACGAGACTACAGGCTACCTCTTCCCGCCTGCCCCATGGTTCAACCCAGGCAACGCCTACGTACTGGTTCACCTGCACCCGAAGGGCGTCACGGTCACCACGACTACGCCTAAGCCCATAACCGTCACTTACACGACGGCCACGACAACGACAACTACTACGACGGCCACGACCACGACGACCACAGTCTCAACGACCACCGTCACGTCTGTCACGACCGTCGTCTCGTCAGCGGTGAGCACCCTGACGAAGACGGTGACCAAGCTGGTGACTTCAACGACCTACATTGTCATAGCGGTTGTCGTGACAGCTATAGTGGTCGGGCTGATAGTCTGGGCGGTAATGAGGAGGTAACTCCCAAGCTGACCTCGGGTGTTTTTCTTTGAGGTTCCTTTTCCTTCTCTTTCTTTGTATTTTTACCCTGTTGGCCGTTGCTGCCCCGTTAGCATCATCTCTAAGCCCCGCAGCCTCAGCCTATGTTACAACGCTGGGCGGCGGTCCATGGGAGTACATAGAGTTCATACCCCCAGTTAACGCCACAGTACTTGAGGTTGTGCCCTGCGTGACGCTCTCCCAGGCCCCTGGCGGGCAGTACTCTCAGTACAACTTAACCTTTGCCTCTGGCGTCAGTGTTGTCATAATGCCTGACGTGTGGAACACAAGGTCGGGCAGCGGCGAGGTGACAGTTAGGGCGTGTGGCGATGGCTTCTTTGCCTCAGTAGTGAATTACAACGCCACAGCCACAAACGTCTACGACACCGTGATGGGCTACCCTGAGATCATCTATGGGTATAAGCCGTGGGGGCAGATCATAACGGGCCAGAGCCCCTACCTTCAGCTCCCGGCCAAGGTCGGCGACCTGCCGCTCATAGTTGCCTACATTAACTACTCCCTGGGCTTCCCTAACGGGCGCGGCGACTTCTCCTTCGACATGTGGCTGACCAGGTCCTATGAGCCCTCCTCAGTCGGCGCGGATGACCTCGAGATAATGGTGTGGCTCTACTACAGCCCCGGGTTCAACCCGGCCGGCTACTCAAGGCCTAACGCGACCTTCTACATACCAACCATGGTGGACGGCAGGGTCGTCAACGCCACGTGGCAGGCCTACGTAGCGCTCCACTTCCCTTGGACCTACATGGCCTTCGTGCTGACGCCACCCCTGGGCAACGGCTCCATAGCCGTGCCCCTCAGCAGTATATTCAGCGATGCCTCCCTGCTCTGGTCCCAGGTCTCTAACTACAGCTTCGACCAGCTCTACCTAAATGATATTGAGCTTGGCATGGAGTACAGCTCCGTTCAGTGGCCGCCCGTGAACGTTAACGTGAGCGCCTGGTACAAGGTGTACTCTTACGGCTTCCTGGTGGCGCCGAGGCAGGTGACCACGGTCACGAGCACTGCCACCTCAACAGCTACGGTGACTTCAACAATAACCTCTACAATAACGTCCGCTCTTGCAGTAACGTCAACTGCGACCGTGACCAAGCGCGTAGGAGTCGGGATCTACAGCGTTGTGGCCCTGTCCCTAGTGATAGTTTTGCTGATCGCGGCACTGGTCGCGGTGCTCCTGAGGAGAGGCAGATAAAAAGAAAATATAGTTCTTTAAAATTTTTATTTCCTTAGAGGCCTCAGGGGCGGGACCCTGTTGAGGTGCTCTACCTCGTCAGTTATGGCGTTGTTCTTGGCTATCTCCCTGTATATAAAGGCCGAGGGCCTCCAGTACAGCCTCTTGGCCTCGTAGTCGACCATCAGGAGGCCGAACCTCTTGCTGAAGCCTGAGGCCCACTCGTAGTTGTCAGCCAGGGACCAGTGCAGGTAGCCCATGACGTTGACCCCCTCCTGTATGGCCCTGTGCACCTGGTAGACGTGCGAGACCAAGTAATAGGGCCTCAGGTAGTCCCCCTCGTCAGCTATGCCGTTCTCCGTTACCATGAGCGGCAGGCGGTACCTCTCCCAGTAGTCCTTGAGGGCGTGGTAGAGGCCCTCTGGGTAGAACTCCCAGCCGAAGTCGCTGCATGGCCTCCCGGCGGGGCTGACGGAGTTGGGCTCACAGGCGAACCCGTAGCCAGGGACCACCTGGAAGCCGCCCCTGCCTGCCCTGACCACGAGCCTGCTGTAGTAGTTGACCCCTATCCAGTCCAGCCTCCCCCTCAGGTCGTCCCTTGGCGAGCTCCTTGAGAGCATGTCGAAGAAGGCCCACCTGTCAGCGGCCTTTGCCGCCTCAGCGGCTGCCCTGTCAGCTTCGCTCTCCGTGAGGGGGGTCCAGTCGGCCGTGGCGTATATCACGCCGACGGGCTTCTTGGTCATGGACTTGACTACGTCGTAGGCCCTGGCGTGGGCCTGCAGGAGGTTCTTCATAGCCTTCCCAGAGCACTCGAAGCACAGGTAGCCCGGCGGGAAGCCGGACTTGGGCTGAGTGAAGCCGAGGCTCCAGACCACGTTTGGCTCGTTCATAGTTGAGTACATATAGACTAGGTCGTCAAGCTTCCACGCCACGTAGGCGGCGAACTTGGCGAACTCCACGACCGTCCTGACGTCAAGCCAGCCTGAGGGCGCCGAGAGGTTCCCCCTCCTGATCGCTATGGGGTCGTGAAGCCACAGGGGGAGGGGCCAGTGGTAGAGGTTAAGTATGAACGTTATGCCCCTAGACCTGAGGTCTGAGAACATCTCCCTGTAGTGGTTCACCGCCTCCCTGTTGGCGAGCCTGTCGAGCTGCTCAAGGGCCTGCTCGCTTACGTCAACCGAGACTACCTCCTCGCCCCTGACGTCGGCGTGGACCTTGACGTCAAACGTCGGCTTAGGGAATATCCTGCTCCACTCAACCCCTATCCTCGCGGCGCTCAGGCCCATGGCCTGGGCAGCGTCGTGGAACCTGCGGTAGTTGCCCCAGTAGCCCGGCCCGTTCTCGGGCAGGTCGCCGCTCACCAGGCCAGACGCTATGTTCTCCCAGTCGTGCACCCAGGCGTACCAGTCGCTGTTGGGGTCCTCGCTGCCGGGCGTGCCCATCTCTGACTGGAAGCCCGCCTGGGACCAGCCGAAGAGGAAGCCCTTGGGAAAGCTCACGGTCAAGGCCGTTCCCACCAGAGGGGAGGCTGACAGGAATTTAACCTAATACCAGCTTGAGCTCGCGGTGAAAGATGTAAATAAGGACTGGTCCAGAAAGGCGTGAGGCCTGAAAAAGCTTCACAGCAGCCGGGCCAACAGCAACGCTAGGGCAAGGGCTATGTCGTCAGCCAGCGAGGCCAACAGCGGCCCGGCCAGGCCCGTCAGGGAGAGGTCGCGCGTGGCAAGGGTCCAGGCAAGGGAGGCCGCGAGCGACGCGGCCTGAACGGCATAGAACAGCCGCCTTCGGCGTCGTTTCAACTTACGGGCATCACCACTTAACTAGTTATAGGTTTAGGGTTGCTTAAAAGTTTAGATGAAAGTATTACTTCGTCCTCGGCTACCACGGTCCGAGGGACGTCATTATCATTACAGGTATGTTAAGCCTTGACTCTGTCCACTTAATGTAGGCTTGCGCAGCCCGCCTTGAGGTCGCCCAGCAAGCGGCTGCGATCACAGGCCTCAGGGGCCTCTGTACGTGAACCCGTGCCTCGCGACATCGCCTATGACCTCGTTTTAAGGCGACCCTTCGATGCCCTGGCCTAGTGCGCCAAGGCAATGGAGGCCGCGTACAGCGACGCGAAGGCGATAGTTACATAGAACCTGAACCTCACTGCCCTCCTGAGACCTAGGTTATAGACCTCGGCCACGTGAAGTATTGAGAGCAGCGCGAGGGGCAGGGAGGCCTCAACGAGGAGCCCCCAGGGCCACAGCATGACGGGGGGTAGGGCGAGCGCGAGCAGAACCATGGCGGCATACATGGCCTTCCCCGCGTCCTTGCCGACCCTGACGGGCAGCGTCCTGACCCCGTGGGCCTTGTCCCACTCGTAGTCCCTCAGGTTGTCGGCCAGGGCCACCGAGGCCGTCAGGAGCGCCATCGGCACTGAGAGCAACGCCTCCCACCAGCTGAGCCTCCCCGAGACGGTGTAGGCGCTACCGACCACCATCACTATTGCCGTCACGAAGACGTCAAGCTCCCCGAGGCCCCTGTACTTCAGGCCCCCGGGCCCCGTGTACGATATGAGGAGCAGGGCGCCTACGGCGAGGATCAGGGGCAGCAGGGGCCTGTCGAGGGCCACGGTGGCTATGATCACTAGGGCTACGCCAAAGGCTAGCAGGGAGATGCCCAGGTCCCTGACCTGCCTCAGGCTGAGGCCAAGGCCGTAGACGCTGTGAAGCCTGTGAAGGGTCGCTGGGGCCCCTGGCGCGTCAACGCCCTTCTTAACGTCATAGTAGTCGTTGAGAACGTTCTCTGAGGCCTGGAAGGCCGCGACGCCAAGCGCTACCAGGGCCGTTAACGCCACTGGAAGCGGGCGGAAGCCCGCGTAGTAGCTCATGGCCATAACTCCCCCCACCACGGCCCTGGCGACGCTGTTGAGGAGCGAGTAGGGCCTTGTGGCCAGGAGGTACCTCCTCAGCTCAGAGCCCGTACTCCGCCCACCTCCTGTCAACAAGCCTCACGGTCTCCTCGTCGGGCCTCAGCTCCTCGGGCGGCTCAGCGCCGCTCTCATCCTTTAGCTTCCTAGTGGCGTCGACTATCAGCTTGCTCCCCACCCTCCTCCTCGGCAGGTATGCAACGTCTAGCTCGTCGGCCGGGGCCTGGGGGACCACTATGATGTCCCTTGAGGGGTCGACGAACGTTGAGAAGGCCCACGTCACCTGATCCATGTCGTGGGGGTCTATGTCGGCGTCTACTACTATGATTACCTTGGTTAGGGAGAACTGGCCGAGGCCCAGGAGGCCCATTGCCACCCTGACCGCCTGGCCCGGCATGGTCTTCCTTATTGAGACTACGGCCAGCCCCTGGGCCCAGCCAGAGGGAGGGAAGGAGTAGTCCACGACCTCCGGGTAGAGCGACCTGACCAGGGGCAGGAAGGCCCTCTCCGCGACCTTGGCTATGATCGAGTCCTCCATGGGGGGCCTGCCGACGACCGTGCCGTAATATATGGGGTCCGGCCTGGCGTAGGCCCTCTCAAGCCTGAACGTGGGGAAGCGCCTGTCGGGCTTGTCGTAGAAGCCCACGTGGTCGCCGAAGGGCCCCTCCTCCCTCAGGTCAGAGAGGTCCACCGTGCCCTCGAGGACCACCTCGGCGTGGGCTGGCACCCTGACCCCGTTGGGGAGCGTTGTTACCTCAACCCCCTCGCCCCTGAGCGCCCCAGCCACAAGGTACTTGTCAAGGGGGTAAGGGGCTGGCATGGCCCCCGCCAGCAGGGTCCCTGGGTCGGCCCCTATGACTAGGGCCACGGGGACCTTCGTCTCGCCCCTCTCTATAGCCCTCAGGTGCTCTGCGTAGCCCCTCTTGTAGGTCTGCCAGTGTACCACCGCCTCCCTCTCGTTTACTATCATCACCCTGTAGACGCCGAAGTTAGTCGACTCGCCCAGCTCGCCCCTTTCCCTGTGTACGACAAGGGCGTAGGTAAGGTACCTGCCCGCGTCCTTCGGCCACGACTTGAAGGCGGGCAGGTCCGTGAGCCTCAGGTCTGGCCTCTCCTCGAAGTCAGGCCTGGCCTCCCTGGGGAGGTAGGAGGCGTACCTGAGGAGCGTAGTCACGTCCGCCCTGGTCAGAGAAGCAGGGGTCGGCATCCTCTGGCCAAGCTCGTCGAGTGAGCTCACCCCCAGCCCGAGGGCCACAGCCTCCTCGCAGCAGAATATGTTGCCTGCCACCCTCCAGCCGGGGTGGCCCTGGACGTTCTCGAAGAGCACGGCGGGCCCCCTTGACCTCATGACCCTCCTCAGCACCTCAGGGATCTCGAGGACGGGCGAGACGGGCGCCCTGACCCTCCTCAGCATGCCCTTGGACTCCAGGAGCTCAAGGTAGGCCCTGAGGTCCCTAAGCGCCATTTACTCCCACCCCTAGGGCCGCCTTCATGGCCCTGACCCTCTCCTCAGGCCCCAGGCCCCTGACGTCCATTGAGGCCGTCACCCTGCCCGGCCTACCGGTTATGGCCGTGAAGGAGTCCGCCACCTCGGCCGCCTCCGCGACCTGGTGGCTCACAAGTATAATTGTCCTCCCGCCTGAGCTAAGCCCCCTTATGGTCTCGTTGAGCGACCTGACGG
>JC3A454_102939_pt1 | contig 23772 bp, 26 predicted proteins | sample YNP_Site_4_FD_22002 | JGI IMG/M metagenome (IMG submission 22002) | reverse complement strand
GCCGTTGGGTGCATTGGCGTAGACGTCAATGAACGCATTCACGGGCTCAACAACCGAACCATTGATAAGGAAAACCCTAACCAACAAACCAGGAGGGACGTTGGGCATAGGCTGTGACGCGTAGTAATTAACCTCGCCAAATCTACCAATTCGGATGGAGGAGGTGGGTGATGGGACTGCGTAAATACTATTGGCAACCAAAATGGCTATTGAAAATATCGCCAAGGCAAGGACAACCAAAGACAAAACCCTAAACACAAACAACATACAAAGACTACCCACTATACAGAACCTTTTAACCCCACCCACCCATGAAATGCGATTCAAGCTGGGTTGAAATAGTTCAACGCCTTCCTGGATTGGGCTTACAAACCCACACCCACGGGGGCAAGCCTAAACCACAAAATCATTACTCCTAACAGTAATACTGATTCATTAAACTCGCTTGTTCATTATAATTCCTAATTTTAGTTGATTATCGTTATCATTACATTTCTATTGTCTTAGTAGCAAGTCGCTAATAAGTTCTTCGAGTTCCTTTTGCCTGTTTAATGCATCGTTAATCTAAATCAATGCAGGTACTTATTAAAAACTAAAGCACCTAATGCTCACCGTACTTACGAAGATAAATGATGAATCAGCAAGAAGGCTTAAACATGAATATAATCTAAAAGGACTATTGAGGGTTATGATGGCATACTTATCGTGACTGCTCCCTTGATTTTTATCACTCTGTTGCGATTTCTTCGACTTCGTATTCGGTGTCGGTATGGTTAATTAGTAATTTTTCTCGTTTTTTGATTTCGTCTATGGCGTTTATTCCGTATGTTTTGCTGAGGATTTTTAGTCTTTGGCTTTTCCCTATGTCTACCTCGCCTGTGCTTGTTAGTATGCTTTTGAATTCGAGGTTTCCGTTGTTCATTGTTGGCTCCACTATGTCTGTTACGAGTCTTTTTCCATTCCTTATTGTTGTGAATACTACGGTTGATATTAATTGTAGGTTGCCAGTGTTTACGTTTAGCGGTGGGCTTGTGAGTCTGACCATTAGTTCCTCTGGTGTTGATGCGTGGAATGTGGTTAGCATACCGTGACCTAGTGCGGAGGCTTGGAGCATCGCGTGTACCTCCTCGCCCCTGACCTCCCCGACAATTATGTAGTCTGGCCTATACCTAACGGCTAGTTTTATTAGGTCGAACATCTCGATTCTAGACTTGTCATCATCACCATCCCTCGTGAACATCCTGACCCAGTGCGGGTGTGGTATGCGTATTTCCGGTGTGTCCTCTATCGTGATTATCTTCGCGTACATCGGTAGTTTGCTGACGATTGCGCCTAGTAATGTGGTTTTTCCGCTGCTCATGGGCCCGCTGATCATTATAAAGCCCCTGAACTCAGCCATCAACCATAGGTAGGCGGCAGCGCTTGGGCTTAGCATCTCCCTGCTTACCAACTCCTCGAGTGCCATTGGCTTTGGTGGGAATTTCCTTATGCTGAATGTTGGGCCTATGGTTATTTCACCAATGGTTCCCGTGAACCTATGTCCCTCGGGCAGTATTGTCTCGATATATGGCTTTAGCAGGGAGACGGATCTTGGTAATCCCCTCTTGCTCATGCTCATTATGAAGTCCTTAGCCTCCACCTCGGAGTTAAACCTGATGTTTGTGATTAACCTAATTCCTGGAAGATCCCTGTGAACTACGGTTATTGGGTGGGACCAATTGTTCAACTCTACCTCCTCAATGTCTGGATCGAAAAGCGGCACTGTTATTGGGCCGTAACCCCTTAGGTCACGCATTATGTGGTATAACACAGCCTCAACGACTTGTTTATCACCCACATTACTGAGCACCTCGTTTATTGCGTCCTGTAATGATTGGTTTCTCTGCCTCATTGAATCTATGATCTTAGCCTTCAGGTTAGTGCATTGGTTGTCACACCTTGGCTCCTTGACCAGGTAGTAATAGGCGTCCTCCTTATTGACTATGGAAACAGGAACCCTAAATACGAAACCCTCTAGTCGCACTGGCACGGTGTAATTGCTCATCATAATCATAATCCTCAGGAAGAGATATAAGCCACTGATGAGATTTTAAGCACGACTGAAATGGGAGTTAACTCATCACTGTGAGAGGGCTATTGACTCAACCGCAACCTCCTGACCATTTGGTGTTTGTCCCTTAACAACCACTATGTAGTTACTTCCTGTTACGAATTGTGTTGGTGACGTCCCAACAATACTGGTCGACTCCCCCGGGTTTAATTGCGTGTTCAGTGTTTGTGATACGACTGGCGTCTGTGAGTTTTGTGGATATATCTCTATTGATGTTATTGTTATTGGTGTTGTCCCTATGTTCTCCACGGTGATTGAGTACACATTACCTGCCAATTGCGGATTCACAATGCTGAGTTGTGCCTGTGTCGTGAGTACCGAGGTTCTTGATTGGAAGTAGTTATAAAGCATTATTGCCGCCACAACCACGAAAACTATCATCAATATCGTGTAGATTGGACCACTTAGGTCGCCCCTTCTTCGTCTATCCCTTTTATCCGTATTACTCTGGTAATACATCAATATTTTGTTCTCAGGTTAGTATTTAAGGCAGTAATGGTTAATTAAGGCTGGGACAGTACGTAATTCGTTGTGTTGGTGCTGTAAACCATGCAGATGGTGGTGTTCGCTATACAAAACGTTATGTACACCCTACATTGCGTATAGGGCACCTGTTGGTGCAGGATTATGTAGTTGCCTGGCGTTAGGTATGCCGTGTTATTCATTGTAATGGGAATCGTCCCATTAACACCCACTAGGTATATTCTCTCTATGTTTATTGGCATGCGACCATTATTATAGATCACTAGGTATAGTTGGTTTACGGAACCGTTGTTTACGATCACGGCATCAGGCACGTATATGCTTGTACTGCCTATTTCATTTATATTCCTCATGAATGTAATGGCGATGCCCATGTGGTTGACCACTGTGAATAATGTGTAACCTAGGTATAGGGAGCCCACGAGTAGTATCACCTCCGCAATCAACCTATCAAGTGCCATACTGATTTAATAATCCTCACCTCAATTAATAAGCCACTTACAACCGCCAAGGTGTTGCCGTGCATGTAAGCTAATATTTTTAAATTTCCCAGTTACGGCTTGGTCAATGAGTGCTGAATCGACTATTGAGGCCTGGCAACCTAAGACGTGGATTGGTAGGATGGTTAAGGAGGGTAAGGTTAAGTCGATTGACGACATCTTTAGGCTCAACCTACCCATTAAGGAACCCGAGATAATTGACTTCTTCCTGCCAAACCTCAAGCATGAGGTTGTTAGTATAAATATTGTCCAGAGGCAGACTGACGCTGGTGAGGTGAGTCAGTTCCAGGTGGCTGTGGTTATTGGTAACGAGGATGGTTACGTGGGAGTGGGCATGGGTAAGGGTAGGCAGGTTAATCAGGCGATAGAGAAGGCTATTAGGGAGGCTAAGTTGAACATAACGCCAGTGAGGAGGGGTTGTGGGTCGTGGCATTGTTCCTGTGATGAACCTCATAGTGTTCCGTTCAAGGTGGTGGGCAAGAGTGGCAGTGTCACGGTAATACTAATACCAGCACCTAAGGGTGTTGGTTTAGTTGCGGCTGATGCTGCCAAGGTCGTTCTTAGGTTGGCTGGTATTAAGGATGTTTGGTCGTATACGTGGGGCGAGACCAGGACCACACATAACCTAGTCAAGGCAACATACAATGCATTGAGGAGTACATACGCGTTCTCAATATAAGCATTCATGAGGGCTAAAATTTAATAATGCGTGGGTCAGTACGTGCTCAATCATGCAGGTTCAAGAGGGTGCCCAGACCATTAGGAGTTCACCGTATTCAAGGATAGCGGTCATAAGGCTTAGGGGCCTTGCTGATACATCACCAGATGTTGAGAGGACACTCGATCTCTTAAGGTTGAGGAGGAGGTATACGTGTGTTGTGATTGATGAGAGACCGGCTTACCTAGGCATGTTACGTATGGTTAAGGATTGGGTCACATGGGGCGAGATAGACGCAGACACACTGGCTGAGTTGTTGAGGAAGAGGGGTAGGCTCGTTGGTGACAAGCCCTTGACGGATGAGTGGGTTAGGAAGTATGGTTGGTCAAGCATTGAGGAGTTTGCATTAGCATACGTACTTGGCGAAGTCGAGAGGCTCTCCTGCCCTGAGACTGGGCAATGGCCAAGGTCTGGTAATAAGGTGCTATGTATACCAAAGCTAAAGCCCTTCTTCAGATTGCATCCGCCATCGGGTGGACTTAGGAATATTAAGAAGGGGTTCAACGAGGGTGGCGACTTGGGTTATAGGGGCATTGCCATCAATGAATTAATACTCAAGATGCTATAATTAATTATTACTTAGGATTACTACCCAATACTCACTCTAACCTCCATATAACTATTAACGCGGTGATGGCCCTGCAACCGCACTACCTCATCAATGCCGTGGGCTCCTCCGCATTAAATACTGCGGTGTGGGGCAGTTTTGGTTTTCGTGATTGTTCGTAACGCTTATTATTGTTGGTGGTGAGGCGATGGGTTTTAAAGCCCATCCTCGACTTTCTTAGAAGGGATGATCCCGATGAGCTTGGCGAGGGTGACCACTAGGGCCGCCTTCGGCGAGGGGAGCGGGTGTGAACCCCTGGCGACAGGCGGGGACCCACTCCCGCAGCCGGGGGTGGCTCATGGAGAAGCCGTCGAGAAGGAGACGGTGGTTCACAAAACCACTGAAGGCGAATGAACACAACCCACCGTCTCCGGAGAGACGGTGTAAAAACTTATTAAGGGCTTTGGGTATTCGATCGCGATCATGGTTAGGAGATTCGAGAGGAAGGTTAGGAAGTATAGGGGCTATAGGACGCATGGTTGGGGTAGGGTTGGCCAGCATAGGAAGAGCGGCTCTAGCGGTGGTAGGGGTAGGTCTGGCCTTCATAAGCACAAGTGGTCGCTTGTTATGAAGTATGCTGAGGACTCCAGCGGTTATCCGTTCTATGGTAAGCACGGTTTTGAACAACCCAACGCACTAGTTGCCGCTAGGCTCGGTATCAATGTTGGCGAGCTAGAGTCGTTACTAGATGAGCTTGTGAGTAAGGGTTTAGTACAGGTCGTTGATGGTAAGTACGTGGTTGACCTAACGAAGTTAGGCTTCAACAAGTTGTTGGGTAGGGGTAGGGTTACGAAGCCCATTATTGTTAAGGCCGTTTGGGTTTCTAGGAAGGCTGAGGAGAAGATTAGGGCTGCGGGAGGTTCTGTAGAGTTAATTAAGGGTGTGGTGCATGCCTGATGGTGGGCGCAGGTTCATCGACGCTGTGGAGCCGATACTACGTTACATGCCCACGGTACCTAAACCAAGGGAAGCCCTCGGGATGGGGTCTAGGCTTCTCTGGACCTTCCTTGCCATAACGGTTTACCTACTGATGTCGATAACCCCCCTCTACGGACTCTTTAAAACCTCGTTCTTTGCATCACCAGCGATAGCGGCAATACTTGGTATTAGTTTCGGCACCTTGGCCCAGTTGGGTATAACGCCAATTGTTGTGGCTGGTATAATCCTGGAAATCCTGGTCTTCTCGGACATGATAAACATAGACATGGAGGATCCAGAGGATCAGGCGAAATTCAATGCACTACTGAAACTATTATCCCTAGCACTCAGTCTTCTCGAGGCTATAGCTCTCGTGGTGAGTGGGCAGTTGGTTCCATTCAGTCCAGGTTTCCTGTATGGTTCATTAATCGTGCTTCAGTTGTTCCTGGCCACGGTAATAATAGTGTTGATGGATGATATGATATCCAAGGGGTGGGGTCTCGGTAGTGGTATATCGCTGTTCATATTGGTCACCATAATTAGGCAAATGTTCGCAGAGGCCTTTACACCGTTCATACCCACAGGGGCGACTATGCCCCTAGGCGTAATACCGGCCCTTGCGACGGCTATTTACTACGCGTTGGGTGGTAAGCTTAGTTACTTGGTGAGCATCCTATACCAAACAAACCTGCCGAGTTTGACGGGGTTGATAGCAACCATAGCCCTGGCCCTGATCGTGCTTTATCTGGAGTTGATGGAGGTTTCAATACCCGTGGCCCTCGTTCAGTATAGGGGGTATAGGTTCTCTGTGCCGTTAAAGCTCATGTACGTCTCAGTCCTACCCATAATCTTTACGGCATACACAGTCTACCTAATAGGTGAGGGATTAACCCTAGTGTGGAGTGCATATAATAGGGCCAATGCCAGCCCATTACTTAACCTAATTGCGTGTGCCCATGTGGGACCCACCGGGCAATTAATACCCTGCCCCAACTCCCTACTCTACTACTTCACGGTTGTTCCCCCGAACATAAATGCGGCATACATCGCAGTTCACATAGTGATGTACGCAGTCTTATCCATGGTCTTCGCCATGGTCTGGGTCAGCCTTGCTGGACTTAGTGCTGAGGATCAGGCTAGGTACATAATCCAGGGTGGTATGCAAATACCGGGCTTCAGGGCCAGCCCCAAGGTCATTGCTAGGTTCCTCGATAGGTACATTAGAATACTCACAATAGTTAGTGGCTTAATTGTTGGTATAATCGCAGCCCTTGGCGACATAGCTGGTGTCTTTGGTGGTGGGATTGGTTTGATACTGGTTGTTGAGATAATAATACAGTACTACTCGCTGGCGCTGCAGGAGCAATTGTTCGAGATTTACCCAGGGCTTAAGAGGTTGATTGGGAAGGAGTGAGGCATTAAATAAAGCTTATAAATTATTACGCGATTTCGTAATCCGTGGGCGGCAGACAAAGGACTAGTTTATTCATGACGAGCGAGGAGGAGGAGAGGAAGTTGGGTAAGGCCGTTACTGAAACCACTGGGCAACAGCAGAGTAAGCAGGCTAAGGGAGGCAAGAAATAATTAGTTTGTCACACAAATTTGGTGTTAAAATGAGGGTTACAAGGCTTAAACCCATTATAGACATTGCAATACCCAGCGATTTCCTTGCCGAGGTTCCTGACGAGAGGGAGGCCGTGAGGAAGATTGGGTATGTTGGTAGGGGTGCCGCGATATTCCAAGTCAATAAGGTCCTCATTTACAAGCATAAACTTGCTGGTGAGAGGGATAGGGCTAACTTCATATTAAGGAATCTGCAGTACCTATCAACACCGCCATACCTGAGGAAGGATTTATTCAAATTAAATAGGGATCTCAGGTACGCAGGACTACTACCACCGTTGAAGACCCCGAATCACGCGCCCGAGGGTAAACCAGAGAAGGGTGAGTTTAGGGAGGGGATTGTCGTTAGGTGGGATGGTTACTTCTCAATAGTTAAGATTGGGGATGGAGTTTACGCGAAGGTTCCCAAACCAATGCCTATAGGCAGTAGGGTTGTTGTTCAAATCGATGCACCAACGACTAGGGACGATACGTACAGAGCCCATGTGGTTCCTAGGGATAGGCTTAATATTTATTGGGGCTTTGACGTGGAGGTTGGAAGTTTGGGTGAGGTTTTACGTGGATACGGTAATGTGATCCTAACGGGTAAGGAGGGTGCAGATATTAAGAGGGTTATTAAGGATCTAAGGGAATACATGGGTAGGGATAGGTTGCTCGTTATCTTTGGTTCTCCATACCATGGGGTTGATGAGATACTTAGGGCGGAGGGTTTGGATAGCATGTTGACGAAGTACCCCTTCATAAACTTCATACCTGGGCAGGGTGTTGAGACCGTGAGGACTGAGGAGGCTGTGATAGCCGTACTCTCCATACTTAATATATTTCGATATTTACGTGATTCACCATAATGGCGCATGCGCGGTACCTCTGCAACGTACAGGGTAACTAATAATCTTTAAAAAAGGGGGTTACAACTACGTAGGTTCGAGATATGGGTTTAAAGATTCATAGACCTAAACGCGGATCCATGGCTTACTACCCAAGGAAGCGTGCAGAGTCGTTGGTGGCTAAGTTCCGCGTATGGCCTGATCCACACGCGGGTAAGCCCATGCTTCTCGGTTTCGTAGCCTATAAGGCTGGTATGGCACATGCCGTAATCATCGATGATAGACCAACAAGCCCCTTCTACGGTAAGGAGATCATAAGGCCTGTGACAATGCTTGATGCGCCACCAATCAAGGTACTGGCCTTTAGGGCTTATTACTATGACCCCTGGAGGAACCTGAAGCTCAGCCTCGGCGAGGTTTGGTCTCCCGAGGTTCCTAAGGACATCCTTAGGAGGGTCGTTACCTTGCCTGATAAGTTCAATAAGGAGGAGATGATGAAGAAAGTACTTGATAACATAGACATCATTACGGAGGTTAGAGCTATTGTGTCGACACAACCAAGGCTCAGCGGTATTGGTAAGAAAACCCCAGAGATACTCGAGATACCCATTGGTGGTGTGGATGATATGAACCAAATAGTTAAGTACGCAGACTCGCTGCTGGGTAAGGAGGTTAACGTGAATGATGTTTTCAGCGAGGGTCAGTATTTAGATGTTGCGGCAATAACCAAGGGCAAGGGCTTACAGGGTGTTGTTAAGAGGTTTAATGTTAAGATACTGCCGAAGTGGCATAAGCATAGGAAGGGGCATAGGAGGATTGGGGCGATCGGTCCGCAAAACCCAGCATTAACTTTCACAACACCAAGACCTGGCCAAATGGGTCTTCACAAGAGGGTTGAATACAACAAGAGGATATTAAGAATAGGGCTTAACGGGACGGAGATAACGCCAAAGTCAGGCTTTCCGCACTATGGTGTCATTAAGGGCCCATACATAGTCCTGGACGGTTCAATACCTGGTGTTATAAAGAGGCTTGTGACGCTGAGGTTTCCTGTAAGGCCTAGGCCATCCACATACCCAACCGGTAAGGTTCAAATAGTGTGGTTATCAACACAACCACTACAGGGTGCATAAGCATGGTGAGTCAGGACCTATCACCATTCATCAAGCCCCTATACACGGTGCCCACCATAGTTAAGGTATTCGGGATTGATGGTAATGCGATTAGTGAGGTGACGTTGCCTCCACAGTTCCTTGAGCCCGTGAGACCCGACCTCGTGCTTAGGGCATACCTGAGCGCAATAACGGCTAGGTTACAGCCTAAGGGTACCGATCCAATGGCTGGTAAGAGGACTACTGCGATAAGCTTTGGTATTGGGCTCGGGTTAGCTAGGGTGCCTAGGGTTAAGGGTAGCTTGTGGCCGACGGCGAGGTTTGCACCGAATGTGGTTAAGGGCAGGAGGGCCCATCCACCTAAGGTTGAGAAGATTCTTCATGAGAGGATCAATAAGAAGGAGCGTAGGAAGGCCATTAGGTCTGCCATAGCTGCGACGGCCATTAAGGACTTGGTCATCGCCAGGGGACACATTGTGGATAGGGTTCCGCAGATACCGCTTGTTGTCAGTAACGATGTAGAGAGGGTGGGCATTACGTCAGATCTCAGGAAGATACTCATTACACTAGGTCTTTGGGATGATGTGGAGAGAGTCGCCGAGGGCGTTAGGATTAGGTCTGGCAAGGGTAAGATGAGGGGTAGGAGGTATAAGGAGGGCAGGAGTGTCTTGATTGTGACTTCAACAATCGATGCCCCAGTAATAAAGGTTGCCAAGAACTTACCAGGGGTTGACGCGATCTACGTGAGAAACCTAAGCGTGCTACACCTAGCGCCAGGTGGTGTACCTGGTAGGTTGACGCTGTGGACTCTGGGTGCAATTGAGGAGTTACGTAGGGGCTTGTTCATGGGGTGATCACCATGATAACCAGGTTCGTACTAACAGAGAAAAGCCTTAGGCTTGCCGAGAGGGAGAATAAGATAACCATAATAGTCCCAAGGAACGCCACCAAGAAGGAGATTAGGGATTATGTGGAGAAAACGTACAATGTTAAGGTTGAGAGAGTAAACACAATAATAACAATGACCGGCGAGAAGAAGGCTTACATTAAATTATCACCTGAGTACAACGCGTACGATTTACTCAGTAGGTTAGGTCTCGTCTAACCGTCTTTTCCAGAGACGGTGGTTTTCCTGGATCTTGGGTTGCACCGCTTTTTCGGGCTACTTGGTTGCGGCCCAACTATGTGCGAGAGTAGTTTCTTGATTGCTGGGATGGTCCTTTATTTTACCCCGTCCCCTGGAAGGCGAGACTTTCCGTTTGTTTTTATAATGCGTTGGCTCTTAAATCCCTGTTTTGTTTCCAGGAAATAGGGCTTGTTTCTTCTTATAATAGGGATGAGATGGTAAGGGTCAGTTCGTGGGTTCATCCTCACCAAAATCAGCACTTAAGTCCTCGCATCACCAAACCTATGTAAACCATGTTGGTATATAAAAGTATTTATAGGAGGTTAACGCCATAACATAATGTGATGACGCTTCACCTCCCCGAGTGGTGACGAATCCTTTAAGTGCTGAAAAGCTTATTTAGTCATTACTGCATTGGCACTACCGTGGAGGTAATTAAGGAGGTTGGTGGTGATGACATTAAGGTATGTTCCTTAAGGATGATCAAAATGCTGTATTGGAGGCGCTCTACGTTAAGGGATTCAGTGAGGATAGATATAGAAAATTGAGGAGGTATATCAAGGAGAGATTGGGTGAGGATTCACGGGAATACTGAACATGGATACGGGTAAGGCATTGAGTAGGGTATTGTTAATCAGTGCAGACCTTGTCAATAACCTCCTAGTGAGTGATGTTATAGAGCTTGAGATTGATAAGACAGGTAGGTGGATCGAGGTGGAATACTTAGTGAGTTGGTTAATAAGGTCGTGAGTGAGGTCAAGGAGGCAAAAAAGGCTAAGAGGCGTAAGGCAAGGAGGAAGAGGAAAAGGAAGGCTAAGGCAGCAAAAAGCGGAACCAGGGCTAAGAGGGCTAGGGGAAGGAGGAAGAGTAAAAAGAGGAGTGAATGATAAGCCTTACTTTATGGTGTATGGGTTCGGTCATTGGAAAATAATGGGCAAAAAGGCTTTTTATAGGGGTTGGGGTCTTACGGAGATAGAATGTCCGCAACACCCTTTGAGAAGCCACAGGGTACCGTAGAGGTGCCTCATATAGAGGTTGATGAGGAGACCAAGGAGATAATAAAGGAGATACTATCGCAAATGAAGGATACGGTGGAGGTATTATTCTTCACAAGCAATACCTGCGGTAACAGGGACACCAACTGGTGCGTACCAACGGAGGAGCTACTTGACCTACTCGCCGACCTGGCACCACCTGGAAAGCTTATTGTTAAGAAAATGAGGTATGAGGAGAACAGTGATGCATTCACAAAGTACAGGGTTGAGCCACAGAGGGTACCAATCATTTACTTACTGGATGGTGCAATTAGGTACCTCGGTGCACCACTTGGTGAGGAGGTTAGGGCATTCATAGAGACCATAGTGAGAATTTCACTGGGTGAAACGAAGCTCAGGCCTAAGACCAAGAAGGGGCTTGAGGCTTTAATTAATTCGGGTACTGATAAGAGGGTTGAGGTCATGACGGTGGTTACTCCATCATGCCCATATTGCCCATATGCGGTGCTCATGGCAAACATGTTTGCCTATGACAGTAAGGGTAAGGTAATCTCAACAACAGTGGAGGCTTACGAGGAGGGAGACATTGCTGATATGTACCAGGTGTCCGCTGTACCAACCGTGGTACTTAGGAGGGAGGATCAAGATGTTGGTAATGTGGAGTTCATAGGTGTCCCACCGGAGAGTGATTTGTTAAAGAAGGTTCTCGACTATAGTGGTGTGGCATTACAGCAATAATGATTTTTATATTCTCAAAACAAACCCAGGTTAAAATGAGGGTCTTCTTCGTAACGGGTAATAAGGGTAAGTTCCTGGAGGCATCATCAATACTTAGAGAGTACGGCATAGAACTACAACTAGACACCATACATGAGAAGCTCGAGATCCAAAGCGAAAACCTAGAGGATATAGTTAGCCATGCCCTTAAGCATGTGTGTGAAGGTTCGATACATGACTACTTCGTTGTCGAGGATGACGGTCTATTCATAAATGCATTAAATGGTTTTCCAGGCCCTTACTCATCCTACGTCTACAAGACAATAGGGATTACGGGTGTTTTAAAGCTCATGAGTGATGTTGACGATAGATCCGCGTACTTCAAATCCGTAGTCGGTGTATGTGGGCCTAGTGGCATTACCAGGTTATTCACGGGCATTGTGCGTGGTTCAATATCACGGGAACCAAGGGGGTCCGGAGGCTTTGGTTTCGACCCAATATTCATACCGTCAGGCTATGATAGGACATTCGCTGAGTTAGGTATTGAGGTTAAGAACAAGCTATCCCATAGGGCAAAGGCATTCAGAGCCTTGGGTGAGTGGCTATTAAGTAATAGGTGAACGCAAAACTTTTACGATCAGCAACACGGCCATATAAATGAGGGCCGACGCAACCCCAATTAGGATATACATCAATAGGTAGCTAACGCTCACGTTTTGACTATACCTACAGAGCAGGCTCCTTATGGGGGTTTCTGGTTGGATTAAGTACATTATTGGCTTATTAAGTACAGTTACCATGTATACTGGCGTTAATTCACCCGTATTACACACAACATGACCCACCACCGTGGGTATGACAACCACGGATCTCATTGTTGTGCCATAGGTTATTAGCGAGCTCGAGCTATTTGTAACTATTGGTGTGGCGCCTACAAACGAGATCACCTCTACGAAGTACCTTGTTCTCAATACCGTATAATTATAGTTACCTGGCATGGTTTCTATGGGTGCATATTCCTGATAGCAAACCGCACCATTGTTTGTGAGCACCGTTATGTTTACGCCACGTATGGGCATCACGTTACCTATTAAACTCATTGTTAATTCAACATTGTAATTATTACTTAAACCAAGATTAATAATTAATGTATTATTTGACATCTCCACGGTTTCTGTCACAACGAATTTATTGACCGTTATGCCGCACTTGCTTAGGGCTTTGTTGATGGCGCTATTTAATTGCTTCACAACAACGCTTGGTTGTTGTGCGTATGCCGTTGCTTGCGTAATCGATAAAATGAGGATTATCCCTATCAATAACGAAGTGATTACTAACTTACTTACCATTATCCCTCGCTTTACAGTTTAGGTTTATTATAGTTTCCTCACCTAGGCGTCGGCGTAATCCTCGACCCTTATTATCGATGTTATTAATCCCTCCCTCTTCATATTAATCAACGTCCTTACCAAGTGATTCCTCAGTATCTTCGCACCGCAGTACGTGCAGTATGGTCTTCCATTTATGAGTACCGTAGCCCTGCTCGAGCCGCAGGCACTGCATTTAAGCATTAAACCTAATTGTTGGCTTGGGCTTATTAAGGATATGGTTGTGAAGGTTTTCGTGTTTTCAATATTATTGATGATAAATTATTTATAGGTTTTGCGGTTATGTCTTTCACTTTAACTGAAGCAAATGGTTTAAAATGGGTGGGGTTCGTGGTGTTATTTGTATAGTGTTGACGAATGAGCAGCAATGATGGCGCTAAGGCTTCTCTAAGTAATGGGGAGTTGGATGATGTTTATAGGCTACTTCACCCCATAATCCAATCCGCATTAATTGAGAGGGGGTTTTTGAAGGCAACCGAGCCTCAAAGGATGGCTATACCTAAGATACTCAATGGCCGTAATGTGTTAGTGATAGCACCAACGGGTAGTGGAAAGACGGAGGCTGCCGTATTGCCTGTGCTCTCAATGCTTAGGTGGGGGTTAGATAGGGGTGAGTTTACTGATAAGGGTATCTACATACTCTACATAACGCCCCTGAGGGCGTTAAATAGGGACTTGCTCGATAGGCTCATTTGGTGGGGTGAGAGGGTTGGTATTAAGGTTGATGTTAGGCATGGAGATACGGACCAAAGCGATAGGGTTAGGCAAAGTAAGAACCCTCCACAAATGCTCATAACCACGCCAGAAACCCTACAGGCAATACTCTCCGGTAAGAGGCTTAGGGAGCATTTGATGAAGCTTAGGTGGATCATAGTCGATGAAATCCAAGAACTTGCTGAGGACAAGAGGGGGACACAGCTCGCGTTGACCCTTGAGAGGATTAAGTGGTTAATTGGTAAAAAACCACAAATAATCGGTTTATCAGCGACGGTCGGTAGTCCAGAGGAGGTTGCAAAGTTCCTTGTTGGTGATGATGGGGAATGCGATATAGTTCAATCGAGTATAGTTAGGGAAATGAAGATAGACGTTATACACCCAACGCCTTCCAAGGAGGATGAGGAGATCGCCGGCAACATGTACCTATACCCAGAGGCTGTGGCTAGGCTTAAGGTCATTAAGGACTTAATTAGTAAGAATGGCGCCACAATAATATTCGTAAACACCAGGTCAATGGCTGAATTACTGATGTATAGGCTTGCAATGCTCGGTTACGACTCAGTTGGGATACACCACAGCTCCCTCTCGAGGGTTTCCAGGGTAACTACGGAGAGGGCATTTAAGGATGGTAAGTTGAGGGCTGTCATAGCGACGTCAAGCCTTGAGTTGGGTATAGACATTGGTCGTGTTGATTTCGTGATACAGTACGTATCACCACACCAGGTTGTCAGGCTTGTGCAGAGGATTGGTAGGAGTGGGCATAGGCTTGATAGGGTGCCCAGGGGTGTCGTAATAACGGAGGATTTGAATGATACGTTGGAGGCGGTGGCGATAATAAATAGGGCCAAGGCGGGACTCCTCGAGTTTACCCAAATTCCGGAGAAGCCCTATGATGTGCTTGTTCACCAAATAGTTAGTCTATTGATGATTAAGAATAGGTGGGGTGTGGATGAGCTCTACGACATAGTGAGGAGGGCTTACCCATACAGGAATTTAACCATTGAGGAGCTTAAGGGCGTCCTCAGATTCATGAGCGATGTGTTAAATCCAAGGCTAGCCTACTTCATAGAGGATGAGGGCGTCGTACTCAGGCCAGGCGGTGTTAGGGCTCGTAGGGAGATGTATAGGTACTTCTTTGACCAAATGTCCATGATACCCGATGAAAAGCATTACCTGGTGATTAACCAGGCAAATGAGGAGCCAATAGGCGTGCTTGACGAGGCCTTTGTGGCTGAGTATGGCGAGCCAGGTATTAAGTTCGTGTTTAGGGGAGGTGTCTGGGTTCTGCAGAAGATCGTTGGTGATACGATATATGTGGTGCAGGCCAAGGACACCGTTGGTGCAATACCATCGTGGGTCGGTGAGGAGGTGCCCGTACCCTTTGAGGTGGCTCAGGATGTTGGTAGTATCAAGAGGGAGATTGGTGATTACCTGGTTAAGGTTAGTCCCGAAACCACCACGGAGTTATTCACAACAAAACTTGGGGTCTCCAGGGATACTGTTAGGTATATCGTTAATAGGGTGATGGAGCACCTGGAGAGTAATGTACCAATACCATCAGACAAAACAATATTACTTGAGCGCGTTGGGGATTTAATAGTCATCTACACGCATGGTGGAACCCTGGTCAATAGGACGTTGGCTAGGTTGCTTGGTGAGATTCTCACGGAGAGGCTTGGTTACCCAGTTGGTGTTCAGCAGGATGCCTACGCCATAATACTCCAACTACCCAGACCTGGCATTGATACAAGCCTTATCACGCAAACAATCATGGATGTGGCGGAGATGGACGATAAGACATTCATTGAGTATGCCATTAGGGCTATAACGAAGACCGGGATTTTTAAGAGGAAGTTTGTTCACGTTGCCAGGAGATTCAATGTGATTAGGAAGGATAGGGAATTGAGCGATTTAGCTATTACGAGCCTAATCGAGCTCTATAGGGGCTCCCCAGTGTTTACGGAAACACTTAAGGAGGTATTAACTAGGGACTTTGATCTGGATAATACATACCTATTCCTAAAGTCGCTCCTTAATAGGAATAGGGAGATTGTGGTTGTTGAGAGGAGTGAGTTTAGTCCGTTGAGTAGGGAGATTGTGGATAAAATAAGTCATAGGCTTGAAATCATGGCACCAGAAAAACTTGATAAGTTGGTTAGGGAGAGTGTTAAGGCAAGGCTTCTAAACGAGTCAGTAACGCTAGTATGTCTAAACTGTGGTTGGGTTAGTTCCGTAAGAAACAAGGACTTACCAGACAAACCCAAATGCCCCGTTTGTGGTTCAGAAAGACTTGGCGTATTGAGGATGGATGAGGAGAGGGTTAAGCAAATCGTGGAGAGGTGGAGAAGTGGGAGGGCTAGGTCTGAGGATGAGGAGGTGATTCAGCATATAAACAGGACTGCAGAACTCGTTAGCAGGTATGGAAAGCTTGCGGTGTTGGCGTTGTCAAGTAGGGTTAGGATTGACGAAATTGAGGAGTTTCTACCGAGAATAAGCAGTATGGATAAGCTGGTCCTCGTAATCCACGAGTTAGAGAGGAGGGAGTTAAAGAGGCGCTTCATGGAGTGATGCGTCATAGACCGCGCGTATTAATAATATCTCGTTTTCATTAGCGTTAACCCCTCTCAACCTCGTAAATCTCTTGTAAACCTCAACAACCTTATCCAATAGGTACTCCTTACAGTCATCATTTATGCACAATTTAAACGGCGGTACATTAGCTCTAATAAGACCAAGCACGTTACTTCCCTGGCCTATGTACTTACCGCTCATTATTGAGGTGTTAATACCAATCTTAGCCCAATCACCAATTACAGGACCAAGCTTAGTCAAACCAGTGTTAATTCCTCCATACCTGATAACACCCATTGTATTCTTTAGGTTGGAGGTCACGGAGCCAGCCCCAATATTCACCCACCTGCCAACGTATGAGTCACCCAGGTAGCTGAAGTGCTCCTTAAGGCTGTGCATGTCCATGATCGAATTCTTGATTTCACCGCCAACAACGTTGTGCGCGTATAAGACGCTACCCTCCCTAACATATGCATGGGGCAGGATTCTGGAGCCCGGCCCTAATAACACAGGCCCCCTCACGTACGCTAGGGATTCAACTGTTGCTCCAATCATGATGGCATTACCACCTTTTTCATCAATCACGGCATTACTCGACACATCGGAGTCGACAACCTTATCGCCAACTAATTTAACGAGGTACTTCAAGTTCTCACGGAGTAGGTAGGTATTCCATCTAATCACGGACCATATTCCATCGAGTATTGGCAAGTCGCAATTATCGATTACATTATTCACATCACCATCATCAGTAAAACTCAGCAATACCCTATTGCCGCACCTAACCTCACCGCCAATGCCATTGATTAGGTTATTTAGTGTGTCTATCCGTGGTAATAATGAGGTATGTATTATCAATGAGGGACCGCTTATGTCGCTGATATTTTGTACGTACTTGATGAAATACCTCAGACCAACCTTGGATAGTAATGATTCGGCAATACCGCTCCAAAGACGTGATAGGTAATCACGTGTGACCACGTAGATCTTCGCGTCAAAGCCCATGTTCATGAGCCAAAGGGCAATGTGTTCATAGTACCTAAGCCCACCAATTATTAAGTCACTAATTGGTGTGCTAAGTGATGTTGGGTAGAAATTCCTGTAATTATCCTCCACAATCACCACATTATCGAAACGCACTAATTAACGGCTTAGCCGAGAATTTTAAGGTTTGTTTACGCCAAGTTTCTCAAGCATTAACTCGAGGTACGTCCTCCTCTCAATCCAATCCCTACTCAAGCCCAATTTATCACCAAACCTAAGCACCTCCTCAGTGGCCTTATCGATTAATCCCTTATCATTAACCATAGTCTCAACCTCAACAAAGTTCCCCAGGCCCTCTACGGTGTCTAGGTACACCGTGAAATTCTCATAGTTGTAAATATCCCTCCTCTTAACTATCCTAGCCACCTCCCTAAAGCCAAGTCTCTTCAGCATCTCCAATGTATTGTCTAGGTCATTGGTTGCTACGTTTATTTCCTCCCTGGTCTTGCCAACATCACCAATTCGGGGACCCTTGTACGTAACCACTACGGTACCATCACCATAAACCCTAACCCTAAGGGCCTCATCGGTCTTTGCAAAATCCCTCACCGGGCTATTGAAGTATACATCGGTCTCCTCTGTATGCTCGAGGAACTTGGCGTTAAGCTCCCTCAGTTTATCCCTAATATTGGTGTGGTCCGTAACCCTGTATTTAACCTCAACCTCAAACACGGTGAAGATGGACGATGCCTAGTTTTTAAGTAATCTTTTCTCTATTGTTTAATTATTTGATTAAATAATGATCGATAAAACAAGCGCAGTATTTATTAATCAGTTAAAATAATTGTTGTAATGATGAGTAAGGAGTATGGGGTATTCGTAAGGGAGTCCACGGGTTTGGTTAAGGAGGCTGGTTTTTGGGATGCGGTCTCAATAAACATCGCCAACATGTCGGTAGGTGCTGCACTGGCAACAATAGGCTTTACCCTAGCATCACTACCCACGGTGGCGGGGGCTAACCTAGTCTACGCATCCCTAATCGCAGCGCTCCTCGCAATACCCCAGGTCGTTGTTTACTCGATCTTGATTAGGTATATACCAAGGGTTGGTGGTGATTATGTGTGGCTGGGCAGGGCTTTGGGTTCAAGGCTTGCTTGGTTGACAAATGGCCTTGTGTTCGGATTCATAGTAGAAAGCCTTACCTACTACGCCTTAATAGCGTTCGCGGCAGTTTTCCAACTGGAGTCGGTGCTCCCAATACTCGGTATAAACGCATCAATAACCCTGCCAGAGGAGGTAGGTATTGCGGTTGCGTTCTTTGCCGTCATTGTGTTAGTTAATATCCTGGGGACAAGGTATGGCATTAAGTTAATGACTGCATTGACACTGTTATCATTACTCGGTCTTCTAATGGCAATAATAATATTATTCATCACGCCAAGAGCCCAGGTTATTAGTGCGATATCTTCATTGCTGCCAAGTGGCTATACGTACTCGAAGGTAGCTCTTAGTTACACAGGGCCTTACTTCTCCATGGCGACAATCTTGATGTTACTACCCTTCTTTGCAATCTACGTTTACCCATGGCTTAATGCAGGACCTGCCATAGCCTCAGAGATAAGGGGTAAGAATGCGCTTCATTGGAATGTTCCACTTGGTTTCCTCATCACGTTGATGTTCTTAACCCTGGGCTTTGAGGCGATGTACTACTCCATGGGCTTTAGATTTACAACAGCTGCGTTATCAAATTATGACTTAAACGGCATCATTAATTTCTGGACTGTGGCTATGGTGGTTTCTGGTGATGTGATTGTTAGGTGGTTTGTTGGTTTGTCTTCGATTGCTTGGTATCTTGCTGTTTTGGCTTATGGTGCGATTGTTGTTGTTAGGTATTGGTTTGCCCTAGCCTTTGATAGGGTCTGGCCAGGTGTATTTGCCTACCTAAGTCCAAGGTTTGGAACACCAATATACGCACACCTAACAGACCTAGCCATAACGGCAGCACTAATAGCAGCGGCTGGTATACTATACCAAACATTCACGGCATTGTATGGCGCCGTTGTTGAGGCAATAATATACTACATGGTGGTTGGTATCGCCGCCACCATAATAGCCACACTGAGGTACTCGTCATTTAACATGGGTAATAGGGTCAGGGCATTGCTAGCATTATTTGGTGCCTTAATGGCCAGCGTCATGGCTTACCTGACCTATGAGTTTCTAGCCTACCCACAGATATGGGGAGGCAATTGGCTAGCCTACGGTGTGGAGTTGGGCGCGGTTATACTTGGGGTATTAACGTACCTAGTGTCTCGTTACATAAACCTAAGGAGGTATGGCATAGATATATCGGCAGTATATACGGAGATACCCCCTGAATAATTATGCGTTAATTACTATCTTTCTTCTATTTTGCTTAAATTACATTTTATCTATTCGATCTATTTCTACCGCCTCATTAGAAATAATGGAGATCGTTAAATTATCAATTATTAGATAATAGATAATACTTAAATATCGGATAAAAACAACAGCCCGTATGGCAAATAGCGCTGTTTGGCTAATCGTGGGCTTAATAGTGGGTTTGGTGGTTGGTTTTGCAATAGGTTATGTTACAGTTCCGCCTAAAGTCGTTACAAAGACGGTAACTAAATATGTCAATGTAACAGTGCCTACCGTATCTACGGCGCCCTTTGCTGTGGGTGCAGCTGGTACGTTGAAATTCGCCTTCGGCGAAATATTAAATGTCATGCAGAGCATGTACCCAAGCATAACCATAGCGCCACCATTGTTTAAGGGTAGTGGTGAGGTTGCCCACACAGAGGTTACAACGCAGCAATTCAGTGCCGTGGCTTCGGCGGACACAACAACGATACCCTCCGTATTATTCCCAAACTATACCAATTATGAAATTGCCTTCGGAGTTACACAGATGGTTATTATTGTGAACCTAAACACAACAGCTGGTCAGAAGGTGTATAGTCTCTGGAAGCAAGCCCAGTCATACCCACCACTCTCCGCCCAGTACAACGCGACTTGGCGTAAGATATGGAGTATAATAGCCCTAAACAGCAGCACAGTTGTTGGCGTCTCCAACCCATTCACAGACCCATCGGGTTACCAGGCACAGTGCGTAGCTAAGCTGGCTGGCCTTGCATTCTTCAACAATGCATCCTACCTATACGATGCCATATACACGAACCCGAGTAAGTACATGATGAGGAATACTGAGATTGACCTATTAACGTTAATGGCGGCGGGACAGGTTGACTTCATACTATCCGCGTACGAGAGTAATGCAATACCGCAGACTAGGGAGTATCACAACATGGTCTTTATAACGTTACCACCTATCATAAACCTCGGCGATTTAAGCTACGTTAATTACTACCACAAGGTTAGCGTAACCCGGACTGAGCACGGCGTTACAAAGACGTTCGCCTGCAACCCCGTGGTTTACACGATAACGATACCATTTCAGGCACCTAATAAGCAGGCAGCTGAGTATTTCCTACTCCTACTCTTCAGCCCAATAGGTCGGAAGATAATGGAGGAGAATGGCATCAAGCCAATAGTGCCGGGCATTGTTTACGGAAACTACAGCGCGGTGCCAAATGTAATTAAACCCTTTGTTGCACCATTGAGTCAATACCCACAGTATGCCTCAATATTCCCAAGCCAGGGTTAGGGAATGGCGCCCTAGCATGACCTCATTAAAATTAAAATAAATCAAACATATTATTAATCCTGGTTTTACTCTTCTCCATACTCATCTTCTCAATCCTAATAATATACCCACTGGCCCTCCTCATAGTATTAGGCTTCCCAATGATACCCAAGGCATTATCCGTGGTAAGCTTCGTACAGGCCATAGAGGTTACGGTGGTTATGTCAACCCTCTCGGCTGTGATAGCGATAATCATGGGCACTCCCCTGGCCTACGTTATGGCTAGGTATGAGTTTAGGGCGAAGAGTGTTGTTGATGCTGTGATAGATGTGCCTATAATGATACCGCACATAATAGTCGGCATAATGGTGGTACTAGCCTTCGCATCGCAGTACGGATTGGGCCCCATACTTAAGGCTCACGGTATAAACTTCATAAATACGCTATGGGGTGCGACGACAGCTGTGGCCTTCCTCTCCTCAACCTATTACATAAGGGTTGTGGAGACCTCCATAAGGATGATTAATCCTGAGATGGAGGCTGTGGCTAGGACATTGGGTGCTGGTCCAGCTAGGGTCTTCGCAACAATAATATTGCCTAGGATTTGGAGATCCATGGCGACAGGGGCTATACTCTCGTGGGCCAGGTCCGTGTCGGAGGCAGGCGCCCTCTTCATAGTCGCCTATTACGTATTATTCGGTAAAAACCTGGTCTACCCAGCCTCGGTATACATATACGAGAGTTACGTAGGCATAGGCCTAGTAAATGCCGTGGAGTTTTCGGCAGCGCTTGTGGCTGTTATGCTCGTGATATTCGTGATATACAGGTTACTCCTGAGCATAGGTGGTGGGCATGGGTACGGTTGAGCTCAGGGATGTTACTGTTAACCTAAGGTTCTTCAGGCTTGGGCCGATAACCACGGTGTTCAACAGCAGGAGTTACAATGTTGTTTTGGGACCCACGGGCTCGGGTAAGAGCACCTTGTTAAAGGTTATAGCCGGTTTATATAATGTGAGTAGTGGTAGGGTTTTCATTGATGGTGAGGATGTGACGGAGATACCACCTGAGGCGCGCGATATTTCCTATGTGCCTCAGGGTTATGCGGTCTTTGATCATATGAGTGTTTACGAGAATATAGAGTATGGCCTTAGGTTTAGGGGCGTGCTCAGTGGTGAGAGGCGTAGGTTGGTTGAGGAGATCGCTAAAGATCTTGATATTAAGCATTTATTGGGCAGGAAGGCTGTTAATCTAAGTGGTGGTGAGCAGCAGAGGGTTGCGTTAGCCAGGGCTTTGGTTGTTAGACCTAAGGTTTTGCTGTTGGATGAACCTCTCTCAATGCTTGATAGGGTGACTAGGGAAAGGATAATACCGCTATTGAAGGAGTTGCCTAGGAAGTACGAGACTACGGTGATTCACGTAACTCATGACTGGGATGAGGCTTACTCGCTAGCTGATAAGGTGTTCATAATGAATATGGGCAGAGTGATAGAGGAGGGGGATCCCGCGCAGATCTTTGAGAGACCTAGGAGTGTATTCACGGCCCAATTCCTAGGGTTTCAAAACGTAATTAGGGGTGTTGCCGAGATAACTGGTGATGGCAGTATCATTAGGGTTGGTAATATTGAGTTCCATAGTAATGAGGCAGCGTCAGGCAGCGTCTATGTGTGCATTAGGCCTGAGTGGATCGAGGTTTTCAAAGACGATGATGTACATGCCCCTATTGGTGATAATGTATTTAGGGGTGTGGTTAATGAGGTCATTAGGACGAGGGTTGGTTATCAAGCCATGGTCTCCTTAGAGAACACCCTCACACTCACTGTTCTATCGAGGGTCCCATTGAGCCCAGGTGATGAGGTGATCATTAGAGTCCCTAAGGGCAGTGTTCATGTTATCGTGGAATAATTATTCATCTATATTTAACTAAATATTTATGATAAATTTACTATATTGAGCAAGCGTCGAAATCATATTAAGAAATCAATATAAATCCTAACATTAATGATACCGCGATGAGTGAGGAATCAGAAAAGTGGTTTAAGATCGCCGTAGAAGCGTCTAGGAGATATGGCGGGAAGGTAATGGTTTTGCCAAAGGTACCCGTCAGGAGCCTTCAGGACTTCTCAATATGGTACACACCGGGCGTTGCTGCGGTTTCTAGGGAGATAAGTAAGGATGTTGATAAGTCATTCGAATATACATGGAGGTGGAACGCAATAGCCGTACTCACAGACGGCACTAGAGTTCTTGGTTTGGGCAATGTGGGTCCGGAGGCTGCGATGCCCGTTATGGAGGGTAAATCATTGCTCTATAAGTACTTAGGTGGTGTTGATGCCGTGCCATTGCCTGTGAGAGCCAGTACGGCTGATGATTTGGTTAACATTGGTAAGGCTATAGAACCAGCCTTCGGAGGTATAAATCTCGAGGATATTGAATCGCCAAAGTGCTTCTACGTACTCGATAAGTTGAGGGAGGAGTTGAAAATAGCAGTTTGGCACGATGACCAACAGGGTACGGCGGGCGCAATACTCGCTGGCTTAATCAATGCATTTAAGATCGTTGGTAAGAGGATGGAGGATTCCACAATAGTGTTTATTGGGGCTGGAGCTTCTAATATAGCGGCAGCGAGGGTATTAATTAAGGCTGGCGTTAAACCCGGCAACATAGTACTCGTTGATAGCAAGGGGGTATTGCACCCTGAGAGGGAGGATA
>JC3A454_102750_pt1 | contig 26842 bp, 28 predicted proteins | sample YNP_Site_4_FD_22002 | JGI IMG/M metagenome (IMG submission 22002) | reverse complement strand
TCAATGCCGATAGCGGCTTCAAGATTTACCAGAGGACATGGACTTAAGGGCTTCATCGATGTCTAGGGCGCTCAGCACGGGCGCCCTCGTAGTCCTTCACCTGAGCTTCCAGAGGCCGAGAGGGTCAGCTGGGGCGACAACGCGGAGAGGGGCGAGGCGAGGGGATGTTGGCTCGAGGGCGCTAGCGTACATATCTTATCCACCTACGGACCCCTTAAGAGGCTTCACGTCACGCACGTGTCATGCCCAGGCACGCTGAGGGTCGCGAAGTCTTACGGCGCCACGACGGACACAACGCCTCACTACGTGCTGTACGATTACAGCCACGAGGGCTGCTACTTCAAGGTCAATCCTCCGCTGCGTGACCCCGTCACTAGGTCGTTAATGCTCAGGGAGCTCATAAATGGAGGAATCGACGCCTTAGCCAGCGATCACGCGCCGCACTCCCCACGTGAGAAGGACTCGTGGGCCTACTGCCCTCCTGGCATACCATGGCTTGGCCTCTGGCCGCCTCTGCTTCTAGGCTTTGTGAGGTCAGGCGCCCTGAAGCTTACTGAGTTCCTAAGGCTCACGTCGCTGGGGCCCGCTAAGATACTTGGCCTGGACCACCTCTACGGGCTCCTCGAGGTCAATTACAGGGCCAACCTAGTCGTGATAGATCTCAACGGCTGGGGAAGGTTCTCGGGAACCTATAGCAAGGCCCTCTACATGCATGCGTTCATGGAGGGCCTTCAGGCGACAATCAGGGCCGTCTTCGTGGGCGGTGAGCTGGCCGCAGAGGAGGGGGAGGTCCTATTAAGGCCTCCTGTGCTAAACCCGTTTGAGGGTCGCGGGCTTGGTCGACCTGAGCGTTGACGTAGCTGGCCTCAGATTGGCCCACCCAGTCATGAACGCCAGCGGTATCATGGGCGAGACCCCCGACGGCCTCATGGCCATAGCGAGGGCCGGCGTCAGCGCCCTCGTGACCAAGTCCTACACTCCAAAGCCCAGGGAGCCCTATCCCATGCCTAGGGTCGTACATGTTGAGCACGGCGCCCTTAACGCGGTCGGGTTGGCCAACCCGGGCGTGGAGGGGCTTAAGGGTCACATGAGGCTTCTCAGGCAGCTCGGCATACCCATAGTGGTCAGCGTCGCCGGCTCCTTGCCGAACGACTTCGCTGAGGTTGCGTCTGTCGCAGAGGAGGAGGGCGCATCGGCAGTGGAGCTCAACCTGAGCTGCCCTCATGTAGAGAGGATGGGCCTTGACATAGGCATGGACCCCCGCCTCAGCGCCGAGGTCACAAAGGCTGTAGCCTCGGTCGTCAGAGTGCCCGTTATAGCCAAGCTGGGGATCTCGGACAACATGCTGAGGACGGCTGAGGCCGTGCTAAGCGCTGGCGCCAGGGCGCTGACGCTCATAAACACGGTGAGGGCCATGAAAGTCAACGTGTACACTATGAGGCCGGTGCTAGGTCATGGCATCGGAGGACTCTCAGGGCCTGCCATACATCCAATAGCGGTGAGGGCCGTCTACGAGGTTTACAAGGAGCTGAGGCCTGACATAATAGGGGTCGGAGGCGTTGAGAGCTGGGAGGACGCCGTTGAGCTGATGCTTGTGGGTGCCAGAGCCGTTCAGGTCGGAACCGCCCTAGTCAGGAAGGGCCTGCAGGTAGTGGGCGAGATCAAGAGGGGCATCAAGGAATATCTTGAATACATGGGCTTAAGAGGGGTGAGCGAGCTGGTGGGCGCTGCCCTTAGGGCTTGATCACGGCCCTGCCCACGAGCCTGCCGTTCAGGGCATCCTCATAGGCCTCGTTGATCTGGTCAAGCCTATACGTCCTGTAGAAGGGCCTTATGGCGCCCTCGCCTATTAGCTTGATGGCCTCCTCGAACTCGCGTTTCGTGTAAGCGGCCGTCCCTGTAATCTTCAGCTCCCTCATAACTATGAAGGCGGGCCTCTCTAAAGTTATGGGCTCACCTGTGATGTTGCCTATTAGGACCAGCGTCCCCCTCTCCCTAAGGGAAAGCATGCTGTCGTTTATAGTTGGCCCCCCTACTACCTCAAAGACGAAGTCCACCTTCCCCTCGTCCCTGTAGAAGCTGAAGCTCGTGACGGGCTTCACACCAAGACCCTCCAGCAGCCTGGCCTTCTCGGGCGACCTTGAGAACCCGTAGACCTGGGCCCCCAGGACCTTGACCAGGTACTGGACGCCGTGGATTCCGGTCCCTCCCGTGGCGCCTGTCACTAGAACCCTGTCGCCAGGCCTCACGCCGGCTACCTTGGAGGCGTGGATGAACGTGGCGACGCCGCAAGCTGCAGCAGCGTACTGCTCGGGCTCTCCGCCCTGGAGGGGCACAAGGTTCCACCTGGGCACGAACACGTACTCGGCGTAGCCGCCCGGCTTCCCCTCGCCCAGTATTGTGTATCCCTGACAGAAGTTCTCGTTACCCGTCGACCTACACTCAGGCGGGACTAGGCCGGGGTAAACGGCGACGGGCCTGCCGTCCTGGTCAACCCCTACCACCTCGTGACCCAGTATCAGGGGGGTCCTGAGGTTCCTGAAGCCCCCGCGCCACACAACTATGTCCCTGCCGCACAGGCCCGTAGCAACAACGCGGACCGGGACCTCGTCATTGGAGGACGATAGGTCCACTTCCTTTATGACAAAGGGCCTCCTGAACTCCTCAAGGACAGCGGCCCTGAACTTCAATAGGGCCAGCCCTCTTGACATGGCGTGAAAAGGTTAATAAGTTGCAGTGTTACCGACCTCGTGGGCGAGGGAAGGCGGGGTAGGGCAGCGGGGTAGGGCAGCCTGGTAGCCCGCGGGGCTCATAACCCCGAGGTCGGTGGTTCAAATCCACCCCCCGCTACTACCCTCGCCCGCTACATTATCAAGTCCTTCTCGTGCTGATGAAGTCGTGAGCCTACCAACGAGGTGGCGTCGAGTCAAACGGCCAGGGTTGAGCCCTCGAGAAGCCTCCTCACGGCCTTCACGAACTCCTCGTAGAGCTCGTCGTCAAACGCTACCAATACCACCTTAGCGGGCGGCGGGCCGTTAAGATCTATGAAGGCCCTTACCTCATCAACCATGGCGTTGGAGGCTACGCTGTATGGAACCCCCCCGACGCCGGTCCCCATGCCCGGGAACGCTACGGAGGATATGTTGAGCTCCCTAGAGAGCTTAAGTGAGGCCCTGACGGCTAACCTCACGTTATCCTCGTTGGTCCTTGAGGCTGGGTAGCGCATAGTGGGCGCATGTATAACATATTTTGCCTTCAGCCTCCCAGCGGAGGTCACGATAGCGTTCCCTACGTCGACAGGCGCCTTTGCCATGGCCTCCTGCTCAATTGAGACCCCGCCCTTCCTCTTGATAGCGCCAGCGACGCCTCCACCCATTATCATGAATGAGTTAGCGGGGTTGACGATAGCGTCGACCACCTCCTCCGTTATGTCGCCCTTTTTGACGACTATTTCAACCCCTTTGTAATTGAGGGCAAGCAACGCTTAGGCCCGGCGTAAAAACTATAGGGCCTTCTTAAAATCCTTCAGGATTCGGGACTTCAGCTGGCGCTGACCTCCAGCTTCTCTATTACATCTGTGGCGCCGGACTTTACCTCCTCCAGCTTATCAAGTATTTCGTAGAGGTTGTTCATGCTTGTTGGCATGAACTTGACGTGGCCCTTGAGGGCCTTGTAAGCGCTCTGAGTAAGCGTGTCATCCCTTACAATGACGGCCGAGGCCCCGAGCTCTAGTATGCCCTCTACGGCAGCCTCCTCGCCAAACTCAGGAGCCGGGTTCTCATACTGCTCAACGACCTTCTGCTCCTCGTCTATTATGGCCAGGATGTCCGCGCTCTTCAATGGCATCAGGACAAAGTCCTGCGACCCGTAAAATACCGCAATCCGCAAACCCTTGCATCTCCAGTGAGCCTTGAAGGCCCTAGGGTATTTAAGTGGAGATGAACTACGTCAGGCCCTCAAGCTTCATGACGTCACAGAGGCTTTCTACCTTGTGCGCCCCGAGCCTTTTGAGCTCGGACTCGTCGACGGGCACCTCAACATCTCCCTTTACCAGGTAAACTCTGTCTATGCCAGCTGACCTGTAGGCCTTTACGTCATTTATGGTGTCACCGACGGCGAAGACCTCCTTAGGGGATAGGTCGGCTAGCTTCAGCGCCAGCAGTACGGGTTCAGGGTCTGGCTTGCCGCGATCCACGTCATCTCCTGCCACAAGAACGTCGGGCTTCAGCCCTATGCTCTCCAGGACGCTCAGGGCGTTTCTCCTGAGCGATGAGGTAACTACAATGAACTTCATGCCTCTTCCCCTTAGAGCTCGGGTCACGTCTACTGCGCAGGGCATTGGCCTAGCGAGGGAGGACACTATCAGGTCGAAGTGCTTGACCTTCAGCTCTATCAGCCTACCCATCATGTCATAGCTTAGGCCGGCGGCCCTAACTATCTCTTTAGCTATGTCATAGGCCCTCATGCCGAGAAGCCTCCTTATTTCAATGTTGACGTTCGTGACGCCGACTTCCGCAAGGGCCAGCTGCCACGCCCTGAGGTGCGCCATGGCAGTTGATGCCAATGTACCGTCCAGGTCGAAGACGCCGCCTAGCAAGGTCTCTCCAGCTTCAGGTGACTGACGTTATTTATATTAAGATGAAAAGAATTGAAAACTTGCCCTTCAGGGCGGGGAGGAGGTCAGATCTCGTCTTAATATATTATGTGCGCTTTCCACACCCTTTTATAATTTGCCTTACTTAGGTCAGCGGGGAGAAGCCGCTTGAGCAGAGAGCAGCTAAGGGATCGGCTGGCGCGGCTGGCCTCGGACATGATAAAGATCGACACTAGTAACCCGCCAGGGAAGACGAGAGAGCTGGCGGACTTCATAATCGACTACCTTCAGATAAACGGCCTCTCCGGCGACACTGTGCAGTTCGAGGAAGGCAAAGTCAACGTGATAGCCAAGGTAGGCAAGGGCTCCCCTACGCTTATAATTAATGGTCACATGGACGTCGTGCCGCCTGGTGACGTGAGTAGGTGGACGCATCCTCCCTTCTCTGGCATGATAATAGATGACAGGAAGGTGTGGGGGAGAGGGGCCACCGACATGAAGGGGGGCCTCGCCGTCATAACGGCGCTGTTCGTTGACATAGCAGAGGTCATCGAGAAGGAGGGTCTCGGCACTTTGGTGTATGCGGCCACGGCCGACGAGGAGGTAGGAGGCCAGAACGGCGTAGGGGCCCTTGTGGAGCAGGGCGTTCTGAAGGGCGACGCCGTGATAATAGCGGAGCCCTCAGGCGTCGACTCGGTCTCGGTGGGGGAGAAGGGCCTGTGCCAGGTGAGGCTGACGGCTAAGGGGAGGCCAGCCCACGGCAGCGTTCCCATACTCGGGGAGAACGCCATACTTAAGGCCATGGACGCTGTCCAGATACTGTCCAAGGCCGTCTCGGCTATCAACTCGAGGCTCAGCGTGCCTGAGGACCTGGAGTCGCTGCTTGCATCGTCAGCCGAGACGCTATTTGAGGAGGCCTCAAAGAGAAGGGTCAGGCTTTCAAGGGCCGAGGCCGAGTACGTCATAGAGAAGATAACGTTTAACCCAGGCAAGATAGAGGGAGGGACCAAGGTCAACGTGGTCCCAGACATATGTAGGGTTGAGATAGATATGAGGACCCCGTTGTCTATGGCGTTGCATTCAGGAGGCCCTTCAGCCTGCAAGAGGATAGTAGAGGAGGCCTATGACCTGCTTAGGATGGACCTGGGAGAAGGCAGTAAGGATATAGAGCTCGAGATAATCAACTCCAGCGAGCCTAACTACACAAACCCCTCCAGCCCCCTGGTCAGGACAGTCAGCGAGAGCGTTAAGGAGGTCTTGGGCAGGGAGCCAAGGCTGAGAATAGAGACTGGGGCCACGGACGGCCGCTACTTCAGGATGAGGGGGATACCCGTTGTAATATATGGTCCAGGCGAGCCCTTCGTGGCCCACTCCTACGACGAGTACGTGATGATTGACGACCTGTTGACTGCCTACGAAGTCCTCAAGAGGGCTGTTCAGAGAACGTTTACGCAAGGAGAGAAAGGCATGGCTGGTCTAAGCTAATAAGCTTGTAGGTGCTTATTCTAGTTAGAAAAGCTTTTAAATAAGTACCGCCCCTCTAAGAATGAGGCGAGAGCATGATAGAGGTAGGTTCACCCGCGCCTGACTTCACGGCTAGGGCTTACTTCCCGGACACCAACGAGGTCAAGACCATAAAGCTCAGCGACTATAAGGGCAAGTGGGTCGTCCTCACCTTCCACCCCGGCGACTTCACTTTCGTCTGCGCCACCGACCTTGAGGCCTTCCAGGCATACTATGACAAGTTTAAGGCCAACAACGCCGAGGTCCTTGCGGTAAGCACCGACAGCGTCTACTCGCACAAGGTCTGGGTAGAAACGAGCCCCAGGGTTAAGAACGTCAAGTTCCCCCTCGTTGATGACATAAGCAAGCAGATCTCCGCTGCCTACGGCTTCCTTAACCCGCAGAGTGGCATGACCAGGAGGGGCACAGTCATAATAAACCCTGACGGCATAGTTGAGTACATAGCAGTCCATAACGATAGGCTTGGCAAGGACGTGGCACATATCTTCAACGCCTTCATGAACCTGAAGTACCTCTACGAGCACCCGCCCTCGCCTAACGAGTTCGACATAGTGGCAGCCAACAAGGGCGAGGGCCACGAGGTGCTCCACATAAGGATACCCGACGACATAGGCAAGCTCTGACCTTTCACTAGCCCCCTTTTAACTTAGGTTAAAATACCCTTTTTGAACTTGTATTGTCAGCGAGCGGGATGTCTGAGACGAACGAGGGAGGTCAGGAGAGGAAGCCCTCCAGGATGGCGCTTCCGCAGAGGTCAAACCCAGGGGCGGCCCCTGGAGGAGGGCAGAGCTACAGGGAGATAGCGGAGCGAATGAAGAAGGTGCAGGAGGAGCAGAGGCTTGTCGTTGAGAGGATGAGGCAGATACCCTACAAGGTCGCGGTGCTGAGCGCCAAGGGCGGCGTTGGGAAGTCCTTCGTCACCGCCAGCCTAGCCATGGCCCTCGCCATGATGGGTAAAGTGGTTGGGGTCTTCGACGCTGACTTCCACGGCCCCAGCATGCCGCTCATGCTGGGCCTCAGCCAGGTCAAGGGGCTGCTGGCCCGCGACGACGGCAGCATAGTGCCGGCGGTCAACGTCTACGGGGTCAGGCTTGTGTCGGTGGGCCTCATGCTTCCGTCAGAGGAGGCCCCCGTCATATGGAGAGGGTCACTGAAGACGACAGCTATAAGGCAGCTTCTGGCCTACACGGACTGGGAGGGCGCCGAGTACCTCCTCATAGATCTCCCGCCCGGCACAGGCGACGAGCAGCTGACGATAGCCCAGACGATACCTGGCCTCACCGGGTTCCTCCTGGTCACGATACCGAGTGATGTGTCAAAGGTAGTCGTCAAGAAGGCGGCGGCCTTTGCCCAGAAGCTCAACGTGCCGCTGCTTGGCATTGTTGAAAACATGAGCTACTTCAGGTGCCCCGACGGGTCCGTCCAGTACATATTTGGCAAGGGCGCCGCGGAGGAGATAGCCAAGGAGTTCAACGTGCCGCTCCTCGGCCAGATCCCGATAGACCCAAGGATCAGGGAGGCCACTGACGCAGGGGTCCCGTTCTTCCTTGAGTACCCTGACAGCGAGGCCGCCAAGGTCTTCCTCGAGATGGCGAGGAGGTTCGTTGAAGTAGTAGAGTCCAAGGGAGGTAAGTCGAATAAGGGTGCTAACGGCTCAGAGGAGTCCTAGCTTAGCGGCCACGTCAGAGGCCTTGTACTCCTTTGAGAGCTTAACATAGGCCTTCTTCTCGCCCTTGGGCGTTATAAGGGTGTTGACCTTTTCCACCTTGACTCCGTAGAGCCTCTCAACGGCCCTCTTTATGTCGTGCTTGTTGGCGTCCCTTCTCACTATGAACGTGAGAGTGTTCAGCTCCTCGAGGAGCCTGAGGGCCTTCTCGCTCATCAGGGGCCTGATAATTACCTCCCTCTCCTCGCTCATGCCACCTCACCCAGCCTGAACCTTGAAGCCAGCAGATCAAGGCTCTTCGTCGTGACCACAGTTAGCCTGCCAGGTACGCCTCCGGGGGCCAGCTCAAGGACGCTCACGAGCTGGGGCTCTACTACGTCGACGCCTGGAAGGCCCTTAACTGCTATTGCGAAGGGCGACGCGTGGTCCTCGAGCACGAAGAGGACGCTCTTGGGCTCAACGTACCTCCTCCCCCTCATCTTGCCCTTGCCAGCCCTTACCTTTGTGCCTTCGGCGGCCCTCTCTACGTCAGAGTAAACCCCCAGCTTCTTAAGGAGCTCACGGGCCTCACGGGTCCTCTTGACTGACTGAAGGACTGCCGAGTCGATCACTATTGGGACGGCGCTGGCCTCAAAGACGTGACCCCTGGCCCTGACTAAGTCGACGTAGGCAGTAGCGGCCAGCGCGCTCATAGTGCCCATGAGCCTCTCGAGCTTATTGACCTCCTCCTTAATGTTCTCGTCAACCCTGGGCGGATGGGCGAGCCTTCCGCCCCTCACGAAGGGGGCAAGCCTGGCCCTCGTAGAGCCCTTGACCCTGGGCACCCTGGCCAGGCCGTGGTGTATGCCGAGGCTCACAGCGGTGGTCCTCATGCCGGCCATGGGGTCCCTGCCCTTGGGCTGGACGGCGGCGGTGAACTCACTCATGAAGACCCTGTGTATAAGGTCCTTCCTGACCGGGACCCTGTACACGTCAGGTAACCTGACGTTCCCCTGAACCTCGCCGGTCGCGCTGTAAACAGGGACCTCAATAGGCGGGTTCAGGTAAAGCAGGAAGCCAAGCCCTACCTGCCTGACCACTGTTTACACCCCCTGCTTGCTCTGGAGGCTCACAAAGGTTATCGTTGGCTTAGTCACGCCCATCTTCAGGTACCACTCAGGCGGCCTTATCGGGTACCTGAGAACTATGGGCCTCTTCACGACGCCGGGGACTGAGCCCTCCAGGACAACTACTGTGCTTGCCGGCACGCCGTAATGCAGGAACCCGCCGGCTGGCGTGAAGGCCAGGGCGTTGTCAGTTATCTCAAGGACCCTCTTGTTGTACTCTGTCCTCCTGTGGAACCCGAGCTGTCCAGGCTGAGGTATCTCCCACCAGGTCCCTCTGCCATGGCTCCTAGCTCCAACGCCCCTGGCGCCCTTCCTGTGCTTATGCCACCTTGGGAGGACCTTGACGCCGAACCTCTTGACCTCGCCCTGGAAGCCCTTGCCCTTGGTCACCGCGAGCACATCAACTACCATGCCGGGCTGGAACACGTCACGGACCGAGACCGTTTTACCCAGTATTGACGTAGCGTAGCTGAAGGCCTCCTTAACGCTGTCATTAGGCGCTGCTACCTTCACCTCAATGAGGTCAGGGACCTTCTTGCTGAGGCCCCCCGTCAGCTTCGGTTGCGATGCCAGGAGAACCCTGACCTCGACCAGGTCCGAGAGCTTGGACTCCAACGACTTCAGTGTGGCCTCAGTGTCGAAAGAGCCGAGCGTGCTGATCCTCCTGTTGAGCTCAAGCTCAAGGGGTGGTTTAGCCCAGGCCTCGCTGACAGCGTAGAGCCCTCTGTTCTCATCATAGGCGTAACCCCTGACGGCCAGCACGTACATGGGTGGCGTCTCGATGACTGTGATCGGCCTGAAGACCTCCTTACCGAACGTCGGTGAGCCCTGCCTGTTATCAACTATGAAGACGTGGGTCATGCCGACCTTGTAGCCTAGGAAGGCCAGCAGCGTGGGCTTCTGGACGTTGACCTGAGGCCATGACTTCACCCTGGGCACTAGCTCCTCGGCTCTCTTCCTTGGCATGAACCCTAGGCTTCCTCTTCTCGGCGCTGACTTCTTACGATGGCCCACTCCTTAGCACCTCTGTTAAGTTGCCAGAGCAAGAGCGCAGAGGGACGTTTTAAAGGTTAAGGGGCCTTAGCCCTTCGTGACGCCTATTGGCCTCATCCTGGCGACCAGCCTCGCAATGCCCACCTCATGGGCGACCTGGGCGACCCTGTCAACGTCCTTATAGGCCTCGGGGGCCTCCTCAACGACCGTGGCCACGTTGCTGGCCCTGATGTATATACCCTTGACCTCTAGGTCGTGAACGACCTCCTTATAGCTCTTCTCCCTCTTGGCCCCTGACCTGCTCATCCACCTGCCAGCTCCATGAGGCGCGGTGTACCAGGCCTTCACGCCGGTCTCAACACCTGCCAGGACGTAGCTCGCGGTGCCCATGCTGCCGGGTATAAGGACGGGCTGGCCGTAGAGCCTGTATATGGCAGGTATTTCAGGGCTGCCGGGCGGGAAGGCCCTTGTGGCCCCCTTCCTGTGCACAACAACCTTCTTCCTCTTGCCGTCTATGTCGTACTCCTCTATCTTGGCGATGTTGTGCGCAACGTCATATACCAGGTGAAGGCCTAGCCTCTCGGCGTCCGTCCTAAAGACGCTCTCAAAGCTCTCCCTGACCCAGTGGGTTATCAGCTGCCTGTTGGTCCAGGCATAGTTGGCAGCGGCCGCCATGGCCTTGGCGTAGTCCTGGGCCTCTGGCGCGTTATATGGTATGCTCGCGAGCTCCCTGTCAGGTGGTACGGTGCCGTACTTCCTCATGGCCCTCTCCATTATCTGCAGGTAGTCGCTGGCCACCTGGTGGCCGAGCCCTCTGCTGCCTGTGTGTATCATGACCGTTACCTGGCCCTCGAAGAGGCCGAAGGCCTTGGCCAGCCTCTCGTCGTAGACCTTGTCAACGACCTGTACCTCGAGGAAGTGGTTGCCGCTCCCCAAGGTGCCCAGCTCGGGGGCCCCACGCCTCTTGGCGGTCTCGCTCACCTTGCTTGCGTCAGCGAGCTTCCACGAGCCGTTCTCCTCTATCCTCTCTATGTCCTCGTCCCACCCGTAGCCCTTCTCAACGGCCCACCTGACCCCCTCGTTGAGGACGTTGTCCAGCTCCCTTACGGAGAGCCTCACCTTGCCGGTGCTCCCAAGGCCGCTAGGCACGTTCTCATAGATGGTGTCTATCAGCTCCTTTATCTTGGGCTTCACGTCCTGGAGCGTCAGGTCAGTCCTCAGAAGCCTTACGCCGCAGTTTATGTCATACCCTACTCCCCCAGGGCTTATGACTCCCCCTTCATCGATAGCCATCGCGGCAACCCCTCCTATCGGGAAGCCGTAGCCCTGGTGGCCGTCGGGCATGACCAGGCTGTACCTCTGTATGCCCTGGAGGCAGGCCACGTTGGCCGCCTGGACCAGGGTCAGGTCCTGCCTCATCTTCTCGATGAGGAGGTCGTCGGCGTATATTATCGCAGGGACCCTCATGCAGCCCTTGAAGCCCTTCTCTATGGTCCACGTGTTCCTGTCAACCCTCTTGAGGGGTACCTCTGGCACCCTCTACACCACCTCCTATTGCCTGAGGGGCCTTTTGAGCGTAAGCTTTAAGCGGCCTTCAATTAAAAAAGCCCGAGAAGGCCTAATAGTCTGGGCCCGGAGGGAGGCGCTGCCAGCGCCTGTGACCTAGAAGCCGTAAGGGGCCCCATGGCCCGGGTAGCTCAGCTGGCTAGAGCGCCGGGCTGTGGACCCGGAGGTCGCGGGTTCAAATCCCGCCCCGGGCCCCTCCTCACTTAACCCTTGACGTTGAGAGGCCTGCCAGCCAGTCAGGGCTTACCTCCTCTGTGAACAACGCTAGGAGCTTCGTGACGCCCTCAAGGTCCGATAGCCTCAGCACCTCCGAGGGTGAGTGGACGTACCTCGTCGGGACCGAGACCACGGCAGCCGGTATGCCCTCCTTAGTGAGGGCTATGGCAGAGGCGTCAGTGGTGCCTCCCTGTAGGACCTCAAGCTGGTACGGTATCCCGTGCGACCTAGCCACCTCCTCAAGCCTCTCCCTCAGGGACCTGTTGGCCATGAGCCCATAGAATGACGCTGGGTTGTCGGCGACCTTTATGGCTGGCCCTGCGCCTAACCTCGTTACCCAGTCCCTCTCCTCGTTCCCTGGGACGTCAGCCGCTATCGTAGTGTCAACCCCTATCGCTGCGCTGGGCGAGATCTTATAGGCAGCCACCTGGGCCCCTCTCAGGCCTACCTCCTCCTGCACAGTTGCGACGAGGTAGACGTCCACGGCCTGGTCCTCAACCGCCTTGAAGGCCCCTATCACCGCCGCCAGGCCCGCCCTGTCGTCAAAGGCCTTGCCGACAACCGTGTCCTCGTTCAGCCTCTCAAGCCCCCTCTCAAAGGCCACCGGGTTGCCGACAGTTATCCCCATCCTCTCGACCTCCTGGGCGCTGGCGGCGCCCACGTCTACGTAGACGTCCCTGACCTCAGGGCACTGCTTAGCCTCGTCAGGCCTCATGACATGAGGCGGCTTGCTCCCTATGACGCCCTTTACCAGGGAGCCGTCCCTGGCCCTGACCAGTACCCTCTGGCCCTGTATGACCCTCGGGCTCTGCCCCCCAATTGGTGCGACCCTGAGGAAGCCCCTGTTATCAACATGCGTCACTATGAAACCTATCTCATCCATGTGGGCCGTGAGCATTAGGCTGGCGCCGCCCTTCCTTCCCCTCTTGAGCGCGAACAGGTTCCCCATGGAGTCGACCCAGACCGAGTCAGCTACGCTTTCAACCTCCTTGACGACTATCCCCCTCACGGCGTCCTCGAACCCTGAGGGCCCAAAGGACTCCGAGAGCGACCTGAGCAGGCTCAGAAGATATTCCTTGCCAACGAAGCCGCCCTTCAAGGCCCTTCTCACAGGTCTGTAGGCGATGAGGTTTAAAACGAGTTCGCTATTAGCTCTCTTAACGGCCCCGGTGATTGGTAGCAAACCGCCTGACTTGATGAAGAAAGGCTCTCGTCTGAGGGGTTAGGTCCCATTATGGGTTCACGCAGCTTACGGTCATCGTCCTATCGTTCCCCCGCATCCCGTTCGGGGCATCATCGGGCTTGGGGGCGTTCAGGGCCGCCCTAGGGCCCCACTTCTTAAGCGCTTCCTTGCATACCTCATGTAGACGTTAGTTGAATGACACCCTACAAAATTATATAAAAACCGAAAACAGCTATGGAAGGCTACGTCTGCACTTCTTCTGCTGTAGTTGCTCCGCTAAGCCAATAACAAGGTCGGCAGAGCTGGCGGGCCCGCCGGGACTTGAACCCGGGACCTCCAGCTCCGCAGGCTGGCGCCCTGATCCTGGCTGGGCTACGGGCCCCCTTGTTGAAGGCGCTTGGGCGTTTTTAAGCGACCGCAGGCTTCAGCATCTCTATATTAAAGGCTCCCTTACCCTCCAACGGCTGAGGAGGTAAGATTTGCAGAAGGACCAGCGCAGGCCCGTGCCCGCCGGCCTCCTGATAGTGACCGCCATGTTCCTCGGCATCGCTGGAGGCGTCCTAGGGGTTGTCTACGCTTACCCCGTCCTGAAGGCCGCATCCAACGCTTCATCAAACCTGACCCAGACCCTGTACAGGGAGGCCCAGCAGCAGGGCCTGAACTACACGCTGTCGCAGGTCCAGAACTTTATGAGGCAGACGGCCTACTCCCTGATAGCCGTGAGCGCCTTCCTGGCTGCCCTAGGGGTCGTGGCCTGGGCCTTCGTCTACAGGCCCGCCGCGTCAGCTAACTACGCCAGGGCCGCCATGGGCGCCCTCTTCACGGGCGTTCTCTACATATTGACGGCCATAGCAGGGTCCTTCTACACGCTGTTCTTCGGCCTGCTGGGGGGCGTTCTCCTCCTAGCGGCCTGGTACAGGATAAGGTCCTTCTCGAGGTCCCTGGGGGCGCAGGAGACCGCGGCTGGGTCTTCAGAGGCTCCGTAGGGCCCATTTTTAAGCGTCCAGGTCGCTGTGAAGGACAGTCATGGCTGTGCTGCTGGACGGGGCAGCGGTCAAGGTCTACTCCGAGCCCAAGGGCAGGTGCATTAAGTGCGGGCGGCCAGCCAGGGTCAGGTTGCTTTACGCGAGGGCCTGGCTCTGCGATGAGCACTTCCTTGAGTACCTGAGGGAGAAGGTGGCAAGGGGGCTGACGAGGTATGACATGATCAGGAGGGGGGACAAGGTCATAGTGGCCGTCTCAGGCGGAAAGGACAGCATGACCCTCATGGATGTCCTCAGCGGCCTCTCAATGAGGCTGGGGATAGACTTGATAGCTGTTCACATAAACTTGGGCATAGGGGACTTCTCCCGGCAGTCCCTCAGCGCCTTCAGGGAGGCATGCAAGAGGTACCAGGGCGCTAAGTGCCTCGAGCTTGACCTAAAGGAGCTCACTGGGTTCTACCTGCCAGATTTGCTGAAGGCTATCAGGAGGCCTGCGTGCAGCGTCTGCGGGCTCGTCAAGAGGTACATACTTAACGCGCTGGCCGTGGAGCTGGGGGCCTCGGAGGTCGCCACGGGCCACCACATGAACGACATCATGGCCTACGCTGTCAAGAACTTCCTCGGCCAGAACCTTGAGCAGATACCAAAGCTCGGGCCCGCAGTCGAGGGCGAGGAGTCAGCGGTCAGAAGGGTAAGGCCCCTCTTCGACGTATATGAGGACGAGACGAGGGCCTATGCAATCATAGGCGGGGTCCCTTACACCTCAGCTGTGTGCCCCTTCAAGCCACGTGACAGCATGGAGGACGTCATAAAGCGGATGTTAGAGACCATCGAGAGGAGGAGCCCAAGCCTGCTTATATCGAGCGCCAGGAAGATGGCCGAGAGCCTGGGGAGCTACCCTAGGTCAGAGAGGCCCATGGGTCGCTGTAAGTACTGCGGAATGCCGACTAGCAGGGAGGTGTGCTCGTTCTGCTCCCTAACCCAGGCGATAGCTGGGAGGCCCCTTGGACCTGAGGTCAGGTCGAAGATCAGGGACATAGCTACCAAGCTGGCCCTCACGAGATGATCCTTGAAAGCCTTGTAAGCGGCCTTGCGCCCCTTTTGGTGACCAGCACCATGTCCTCTACCCTGACGCCATGGATGCCAGGTATGTAGAAGCCCGGCTCAACAGTTACAACGTTCCCGGGCTCCAGCACGTCCTTTGAGCTTGGGGCAAGGTAAGGAGCCTCATGTACCTCAACCCCTACGCCGTGGCCTAGGCCATGGTTGTAGAACTTGTCAAGGCCCTCCCTCGCCAGGACCCTCCTTGATGCCATATCGGGGTCGCGGGCCTCCACGCCGGGCCCTATAACGTCTATTGCCGCCCCCTGGGCCTCGGCGACCAGCTCTATCAGCTTCCTGAACTCGGCGCCCCCTCCCCCGTGCCAGAGCGTCCTGGTAGTGTCGCTCACGTAGCCGCCCATGTTGGCCCCGAAGTCTATGAGCACGGGACCAGGGTGCTGAAGCCTAACAGTGGTCGGCGTGTGGTGGGGCAGGGCCGTGTGATCGTAGAAGGCCACTATGGTTGGGAACGCCTCTCCCCAGGCGCCCTGCCTCATAAGGGACGAGTGGAACGCGGCCTCGACCTCTGCCTCGCTGGGCGAGCCCTCAAGGGCCTGCAGGGCCTCCCTGAAGGCCTGCTCGGCGGCCGCTATGGAGGCTGATATGGCCTCGACCTCCCAGTCGTCCTTCACCGACCTGACCTTACTGATGTCCTTACTTACGTCCTGGAGCCCTATAGCTGAGGCCAGGCCGTTAACGCTGTACGAGGCCCATGAAAGGTCGGCCCCCACCTTTTTCGCTGGCAGGACGAGAGGAGGTCCCTTACCGCGTCGTCAAGACCCTTAGGCACCAAGTCGCTGTGGGGGACAGCGCCAAGCCCTACCGTCATCTCCCCCTCCCTTCTGAAGTAGGCCCTCACTACGACGTCCTTTGGGGCCTGGGAGGCCAGGCGGTTGTAGTCCAGGACAGAGGTCAACAGGTAGTCGCCGCACTCCTTAGTCAAGATCATGACGCCCGTGGGGTCCCTTATGCCTGTTACGTAAGTTATGTTAGGGCTCCCTAACAGGACTATCGCGTCAAGCGACGTGGAGTCAAGGAGCTGTCTAACCTTTTTCCTGTTCAGGTCCCATCGCAGCTCCAACGCGAGCACCAGAGGACTTAGCAGACGCGACAAAATAAGGTTGGCCCTAGGCTGGTGGCGGGGCTTTAGCGCCCTGAACGCGTTTCAAGCTTCAGCGTATTTCATTACGCCTTCCCTTCACTTAGCGGTTTAAGTACGGTCTTAGCAAGAGCGCGCCAAGGACCAGAGGAGTCTGCGGTATACCAATGACTTCTTCTTAAACTCAAAGGACTGACCCTGACTAACGTCACCTCAGTTGAGGCCTCGCCCTTCAGGGCAGGGATCCGTCAGCTAGACTTAAGGTGCTCAGCTGTAATAAGGGCTCCCTAAGCTAGGCCCTTCAGGAGAGAGGCGACCTTGTTGCCAGAGAATGGGCCCTAAATTATCCTGACCCTGTTGACCTTTTTGTTCTGCCACGAGTACCTCCTTATTCTCTTGCTTCTGCCGAAGCCGCAGGCGGCGCAGTAGCCCTTAGCCACGTTAAAGGCCCTGCGGCCGCACCTCCTGCAGACTACGTGCGTGTAGCCCCTGCCCATCTTGCCAAATGAAGGCGTTCCCTTGGTCACAGGGCCTCACCTCACTTGGCTGGACTTATCGCAACTACGCTGTCCCCTCTGACCAGTATCGTGCCAAGCGACCTGGAGCCCTTCTCCATTACCTCCTCAGCGTTGTCCAGTATGAGGTTGAGGTGCTGGTCGAAGCTCTTCAGGACGCCCTTTATCTCAAGCCCTCCCTTGAGCCTCACATAGACGTTGCTGTTCAGGTACTCACTCATAACCTTGAACGTGTTCAGCTTCTCCGCCTGTGACGCCATATTGCACTCCTGCGACCTCGGGTTCTAAGGCCAGTTAAAAGCTTCACTGGTAGCTGTACGTGAGCGGCTATCAACTTAATCTCAGGCTCTGCTCCAACAGGCCATAATAGGCGTCGTGAGGGCTCCAGGCCTGGGGCGCCCTGTGAAGAGCGCTTTACTGGCCGAGGAAAGGGTGAGGAGCAACGGGTCTTCGAGGGCGCTCCCAGCGGCTATCAGCAGACGTTAGTTCTCTTAAGGGAGTTGCCCACAGCTGTTTACTGAGGCGGGGTGCTTGGTAAAGTACTCGACAAGGTACAAGCTCTCTAAGAAGGCCATTAAGGAGCTGAGGGAGGAGGTGGTTAAGGTCCTTGGGTCGCCGCCTCTGGAGTGGAACGACGTGGAAGAGGCCAAGGCAGGTGACATCACCGTCTACATAGACAGCGGCTTGCCGTGCCTGGCCAGGGTCAAGGGTCTCCTGATACCGACGCTCCTGTGCCTCCTGAAGAGGGGTCACACCTGGCTCCCCTCCGTCATAGTTGACAGGGGGGCCACACAGGCCATGGGCAGGGGCGCCGACCTAATGGCCCCCGGGGTCAGAGGCGTCAAGGGGGACTTCAAGGAGGGGGCCTTAGTGGCCATCGTTGACGAGCAGAGCGGCGTCCCCGTGGCGGTAGGCAGGGCCCTGGTCGACAGCGCTAGGCTCAGGCAGATGATATCGGCTAAGGAGAGGGGAAAGGTCGTTGAGAACCTTCACTACCCAGGGGACGAGCTCTGGGACCTGATCTCCTAAGACCTTCTGATGCAGAGGTAGTATTTCTGGTCGAGCTTAAGGCCGAGGGGCGGTTCAAACTTGAAGAGGATGCCCCAGAGCGAGAGCAAAGTGAAGCCCTTGCTCTCGTCGGTCACCAGGTAGCCGTGGCCGCAGAACTCGTAGGACTCCAGGTCCTCGGGCTTGTTCTCATCAACTAGGACCTCTATCCTGTCGCCCGCGTTAAGGGTATAGAGGCCCTCTATCAAGTCGAACTGAGCGCTCACCCCGTTGCCCTCGGCTCTCGCGGTCTTAACTCCGACGAGCTTTGAGGGCTGCACGTCCTTAACTTCAAGGCTTAGGGTTACCATTATGCTGCCCTTGTAGCTGGGCGTGGATGGCCTTTAAAAGCCACCCGCTCAGATGCGAGATCTTCCTGAAGGCCACGTTAGGACACAGGTTATCTTGATCTCGGCAACTTTTAGTCATTGGCCTCTAAGGCTCTTTAGGGGCCCTTGAGACCCTGAGATATATGCCGTCCCGCGCCACAACGATAACTCTCTCCCCCTCCTCTATGACCTCGTTAGAGGTTGCTGACCACAGCTCTCCCCCCACCCTGACCACGCCAGGCCTTGAGGGCGTCACCCTTAGGACAACGACGCCCTCGGCGCCTATGATCTCCCTGGGCGACAGGGTCTTCGGGTTATGTGCTCCAGGCCCTTAGCGACCAGGGGGGATCAGGTCGACAAAGGCCAGGAGCCCACCTGAGAACTCCAAGACCACATCGCCCTCCTTAACGCCAAGGGCTATGAGGAGGGCGGCTGCGACGGCCACCGAGACAACCGTTGCCACGCTTCCCGGTCCCCACCTAAGCCTCGAGAAGAACCCCACGTTGTCCCTAGCAGTCACGGTTTGTGGGTCAACGGCCAGCGACTTTAGCCTTTATTCCCTTTAAGGGCCGCGCTAACGAATAGGGTGTCTCAGTTGACTTCAAGGCTTCTGGCGGTCCTTGGGGCAACATTGATAGCGCTTGGGCTCGCCAGCCTTCTCATAACGGCCCGCGCACAGCAGGGGCCCCCTGTAGTGGTGGTCAACTTTGACGTCACGGTTGACCTGGGCTCATCAACCATGATGTCAAGGGTCGTCGCCATGGCCGAGGGACTTCACGCAAAGGCGGTCGTCATTGTGATGAACACGCCAGGTGGTTACCTAAGTGACATGGTCAACATAGTTAACTACATAGAGGATCTTCAGAGCCAGGGGATCCCGGTCTACACGTATGTCCCCCCTGACGGCATGGCGGCCTCGGCCGGAAGCTACATAGCTATGGCCAGCAACAGCATCGTGATGGCGAACGGCACCTTCATAGGCCCCTCGACGCCAATAGTTGTAGGCGGAACCCCCCTCGAGCAGAACCACACCGAGGCGGCCATGCTGGCCTTCATGGAGTCCCTGGCCTCCAAGTGGGGCAGGAACGCCACTGCTGCCGCAGTTATGGTCCTCTCCGACAAGGCCTTCACGGCGCAACAGGCGCTTCAATACCACCTGATAGACGGGATAGCCAACAGCCTCAGCCAGGCCCTGGCCATGTGGAACCTCTCAGGCTACGCCCAGGTGAGCGTCTCGGAGGACCTCTATGAGCAGTTCCTAAGCGTCCTGAGCAACCCAACGGTGGACGGGCTCCTGATATCGCTCGGCTTCCTGGTGATACTCATCGACCTGTACCACCCCACTTTCCTGCTCAGCGCGATAGGGGCTATCGCTGTGGTCCTGGGCCTAGTAGGGGCTGAGGTAGTGGGGGCCTCCCTCATAGGCCTCACGCTGGTCCTGATAGGGGCGGTCCTCATGCTCCTGGAGCTCAAGATGGGCCACGGGCTGGCCGTCATCGCTGGGGCGGCGATCTCTGCCCTGGGGATCTACCTTATGGCGCTTAACGTGCCGTACCTGACCACGTCGTTACCAACATCGCCTAAGTCCACACTCATCGACTCAACCATAGCCATAGTGGGCCTCGTGGCAGGGCTTTACATAAGGTGGATAGCGGGCCCCGCCAGGAGGAAGAGGGTTATGGCAGGGCCCGAGTCGCTCATAGGCGATGTAGGCGTGGCCGTCACTGACCTGAACCCAACGGGCGAGGTGAGGGTCCAAGGTGTTGTGTGGAGGGCCAGGTCATCAGGGTTCGTTGCGGCGGGCTCGACCGTTAGGGTGGTGGGCAGGGAAGGCCTCATGCTGATAGTCGAGCCCCTGGACAAGAAATGACCTCCTTCCCATCCTGAAGGTGAGGCCTGGCGTTCATTTCATTAAGGGGAGCCCCTCATGAATAGTTATTAGTAACGCACTTGCTGTAGATCTCGGGGAATTGCATGAGCGTTGCACTGGATGTTATCATTGCCTTCATTGCCTTCATAGTTGCCGTGATACTGCTCAGCGGCATAAAGGTAGTGAACGAGTGGGAGAGGCTGCCCGTCCTGATACTCGGCAGGTTCGCGGGCCTCAAGGGGCCTGGCATAATTTACGTCCCGCCTATAATAGGCAAGGTGCCCATGAGGATCTCAACGAGGCTCCAGGCCATAGCCTTCAGGACCGAGCAGTCCCTGACGAAGGACAACGTGCCTGTGATAGTGGACGCCGTCATGTACTATCAGCCAGTTGACCTGGAGAAGGTCGTGCTCAAGGTCGAGGACTACAACGTCGCCACCAGGCTGGCCGCTGAGACCACCCTCAGGGAGGTGATAGGGCAGACCATGCTTGACGAGCTGCTGGCCGAGAGGGACAAGGTCGCGGCGCTTGCGAGGAACATAATAGACAGCAAGACCGAGGCGTGGGGCGTCAAGGTGACGTCTGTTGAGATAAGGAACGTTGAGATACCGCCGGACCTCGTTCAGGCCATGTCGAGGCAGGCCCAGGCCGAGAGGGAGAGGAGGGCGAGGGTAACCCTAGCTCAGGCCGAGTACGAGGCTGCACAGAAGATGGTCGAGGCCGCCAACCTCTACATAAATAACGACAGGGCCTTCATGCTGAGGTGGATGAACATGATATACGAGCTGGGCATGGAGGGCAAGAACATGCTGGTGTTCATACCTGTAAACCTCCCGGTCGCCGGGCCAGCGTCACCCATAGGCATGATGGGCGTACGCGAGCTGATAGGCAGCGCCCAGGGGACCCCTCAGGAGTCGCAGGGGGCCTCACAGGAGCGGAAGCAGTGAGGCTCAACCAATGTCTAAGAGCCTGTTAAAGTAATGAGGAATCAAAGGCCCCTTTGGGTCAGGGTTTGGACTGAGGGCGCGGGCCTTTCAGCTCGTTCTGTAAAGTTTTGCGAAGGCGGCGGCCCCTATCACCGTGGTGAGCGCTATTGCCAGCACCAGGGACCCGTAGAGCTCCTGGCTCAGCGCGCCGACGCTTAGGCCTATTGAGGCGACGGCCAGTCCGACTTCGCCCCTGGGCTCCATGGCGACCGCCGCGCTGGTTGAATCCTTGAGGTCCCTGATGTAAGCATAGGCGAACGGCAGCGCCCCGGCGGCCTTACCTATGAGCGCTAACGCCAGTATGACGGCCGCTAGGGCCAGGCCCTGGAGGCCCACGGCCTGGGGGTTCAGCTGGGCCCCCGTCACCACGAAGAAGACCGAGCCGAATACCAGCAGCAGGCTTCTGTAGAGGTCCCTCAGGACGTCAACGCCCACCGTCTCCGCGAGCGTCACGCCAGCTATGAACGCTGCTATGACGGGGGAGAAGCCGAGCGACTGCATAGCCGCTATGAGCCCAAAGAGCACAACGAGAGAGGCCTCAACTGCGTACCTCCTGCCTAGCGCGCTGACCAGGAACGGGATCAGCTTAACTGACGCATAATATATAATGATCCACGCCACAGAGTAGTAGACTGTTGTCCTTATGATCGCCAGCGATGAGAAGCTGGAGCCCAGCTGGCTCACGCCCATGACCACGCTGAGGATGATTAACGCCACCACGTCGTCAAGCGCTGTCGCCGAGAACAGGAAGTCCGCGAACCTACCACTGGCCTTCTCATGGAGCATGCCGGAGACCACCGCGAGGCTGGTGGGGGCCACCGAGGCCCCTATGAAGAGGGCCTGGATGCCATTCACGAGGCCAAACTTCATGAGAGGCAAAGACAGCGCAAAGGGCGTCACGGCCCCGAACACGGCTCCTAGCGCCCCCCAGAGGCCAGCCCGCCTCAGGGGCGCGGTGCCGTGGTCCAGGCCCGCGGCGAAGACCAGGAGTATCATCGAGAACTCCGAGAGGAAGACGATTTCACCGCCTATGTAGAACAGCCTCGCCTTAAGGAGGCCGTTAATGAGGCCACCTATGGCGTAGGGCCCCAGCAGGGCCCCGCCCGTGATCTCTCCTATCAGCCTGCCGTAGCCGGCCCTCTCCGTCAGGTCCCCAAGGACCTTGCCTACCAGGACTAGCAGCGACAGGCCAAGGAGCTCTTCGCTCACCAGGGCCCCGGTCCCCAGCCTAGGCCACCAGGGACGAGAACGTAGAGCTGAATATAAAGGTTTCCACGCAACCAAGTCAGAGGGCCCTATGGAGCCAGCTGACGTCAATGATGCCCTGGGCAGGGTCCGCGAGGCCCTCGCGAGAGTTCTAGACCTTTACGCTAAAGGGGCTATCTCCATCAGGGACGGCTCCATGGAGAGGGCCCTCCTGGAGCTCGCCAGGTCCCTCAGGCCCATGGAGGCCCTCGTAGGCCCTCAGGAGGTTGTCAGGAGGCCTTACGTCGGGCTCAGCACGGAGGTCGAGCTCCTGAGCGGCCTCGCCACGGCGTTAAGGCTGAGGATGATGCAGGTCGGGAAGGTCAACGTCAGCGGCGTTGAAGACTTCTTTAAGAGGCTAAGGGACGTCATGGAGAGGCTGAACTCGGCTCTTGGCGGTGGACCTTAACCATTTTAAGCGGAGCATGTAGGCATTAAATTGAACCCGGGCCGTGGAGAGAAGAGGGTCTTCTGAGACATGATGAGGATCGGAACTTCAGAGCCCGGGGGTGAAGGCTGATGGCAAGGGTAGCAGTCATAGGCGCCGGCGGCGTAGGGACCGTGGCGGCCTCCGTGATAGCGCAGGAGGGCCACGAAGTAATTCTCGTAGACAGGACCCAGGAGGTGGCGGCTAGGTCGGCCCAGAGGGCCAGGGCGAGGTTTGCCGTGGCTGACGCCCTGAAGCCTGACGAGGTTAAGAAGGCCGTTGGGGACGTCGACCTCCTCGTCACGGCGCTTCCAGGAGGTATTGCCTTCCAGGCCCTCAAGGGTCTCATAGGCCTTGGTCACAACATAGTTGACGTGTCGTTCTTCCCCCAGGAGCCTGACGAGCTGGCTGAGGAGGCGGCCAAGCAGGGCGTGATGTTAGTTCTCGACGCTGGCGTCGCCCCAGGCCTCTCCAACATGCTCGTCGGCGTTGGCGACAGGAGGCTTGAAGGGATCAGGGGGGCCAGGATATTTGTAGGGGGGATCAGCGAGAGGCCTGACCCGCCTCTGGGGCTCGTCCCGAGCTGGAGCATATCGGACCTCATAGACGAGTACAGGAGGCCTGCCAGGATAGTAGTTAACGGCAAGGTTACGTCGCTTGACCCCCTGGTTGGGCCTCTGGGAAGGATTTACGTGCCCAGCGTCGGTGAGCTTGAGTTCTTCCCAACGGACGGCCTCAGGACGTTGCTGAGGACCTACTCCAAGGCGGAGTTCATGGCAGAGTACACCCTGAGGTGGCCTGGTCACGTGGACTTCGTCAAGGGCCTGAAGAGGCTCGGCCTGCTTGAGCACAGGCCGGTGAGGGTCGGCGGGGCTGAGGCGATGGCTGACGAGCTCCTGGCGTCGCTGCTGTGGGGCATGCACGTTAACGTTAGGGACGTGGTAGTCATGGTTGTGGAGGTCTACGGCAGGGATGGGCGTGGGCTCAGGTTCACCCAGGTGGTTAGGCCTGACGATTGGCCCACGGCTATGGCCAGGGTCACGGGCAGCTTCCTGGCGTTCGTAGCGCTGACGGTCCTTGAGGGCAAGCTAAGGGCGACCGGGGCCGTCTACCCTGAGACGCTGGGCCTCAATGAGGAGATCTCCGGCGCCGTCTTGACGAGGCTGGCCGTCAACGGGATGGGGGTCTCGGAGGAGGAGTTCAGCTACAGCGTTATGCCGTTACCTCTCATTCCAGAAAGCGCGTGATCCCAGGACCCTCCCTCTTGCTCTCCTTCCTAAGCCTCTGAGCCTCGTCCTTCCTGCCGAAGAACTCAAGTATGGAGGCTGCTGTGGCGTAGCCTATCCCTGGGACCCTCAGAAGGTCCTCAACGCGTGCCGTGGCCAGCTTCTCAAGGCTTGTGAAGCCAGCGTTGTAAAGCCTCCTGGCCCTCACGCGACCGACGCCAGGTATCGTGACGAGGGGCAGGAGCTCAGCCTTGACGCCATGTTCTATACGGGCTGAGAGGAGCTTCAGCTGGGACGAGACCTCCTGGCTCGCGCCCAGGGCAGGGGCCACCTCAGCAAGTGAGCTGGAGATCCACTTGGCCGTGTCCACAGCTGAGGCCACGTCGCCCGGGCCGACACCGTACTTCTTCATTATGTCGTCATCAGAGGACTCCTCTACCCACTCCAGGAGTACCAGGGCCGTCTTGACCGAGGCTACGGCCTCCAGGTCCATCCAGTCAACAACCTCTACCAGCTCAGGGGCTACGTCAATCAGTATATCCATTATCCTCTCGGCCTCCGGGCTTGTCGTGGGTATTGGCGTCATGTCAGGCATTGCCGAGATTATGTAGAGGAGAGTCGGCGTTGTGAACTTCTTGACCTTTGAGATCAGCTTCCTGAACATTGGGACAGTGGCAGGGTCTAGGTACGTCCTGGAGATTCTGGCCCCGAGCTCCGTCGCTCTAACTCCGGTAGGCGTCCTCTCTACGAGGCCCCAGTTCACGAGGTCGTCCACGGCCTTCCTCACCAGGTCCTTTACCCTCTCCTCCCCCCTCTGGACGTAGTACAGGGTCCTCCTGTGAAGCTCTAGGAGCGAGCGCTCGTCAGTGGCTATGCCTGAAGCTATAGCGCCCAAGGCTGAGTGCCTGACCCCCCTGAGGCCGTAAAGCCTGCTCTGTAACCTCTCTAGCCTCCCCTTTATGTAGTACTCCTCAAGGTCCTCAACAGTGTCACCCCTCATGGCGACTATCACGGCCTCGCCATAGGGGTCAAGGCCAGGCCTCCCGGCCCTGCCGGCGAGCTGCTTGTACTCAAAGACCTTGAGGGGCTTCCAGTTGCCCTCCTCATACCTTAGGTACTCAGCCACTACGACCCTTCTCGCTGGCAGGTTGACGCCAGCTGCCAGGGTGGGGGTTGCGAATATCGCAGCTATGCCGCCGCGCCTGAACCCGTCCTCTATCAGCGTCCTCTGCTCGTTTGAGAGCCCAGCGTGGTGGTAGGCGACCCCTCCCCTTATGAGCTCAGCCAGCTCCTCACGTAGCGCCCTTGGCCCCTCTGTAGAAAGTACGGCCTCAGAGACCTCGGCGGCCACCTCAGTGCGGTAGTTGATCTTCCCTTTAAGCAGCCTGAGCGCCGACTTAGCGAGCTGAACCGCCTTCTTCCTAGACTGGACGAAGATGAGGGCCTGGCCGCCGTCTCTCGATGAGTCAACTACCAGGTTAAGGGTTGAGTTAACAGTTACGTCTTCAACCCTCTTCTTCCTTCCGTCAGAGAAGTGTATGGTCCCGTCCTTATACACCCCCTCATGCAGCGGCACGGGCCTCCAGTCAGAGATAACGAGCTTAGCCTTGATCCAGGAGGCCAGCTCGTCAGCGTTAGGCGCTGTCGCGCTCAGGGCCACTACCTGGGCGCCTGGCGCCTTGTAGAGGACCTTGGAGAGAAGGGTCTCAACGATGGGCCCCCTCTTATCGTCATCTACATAATGTATCTCATCGATGACCAGCGCGCCCACTCGCGACAGCATCTCGGGCGAGTTCCTTATCATGGAGTCGAGCTTCTCATAGGTTGTGACAACGACGTCATAGGAGTCGAGCCTGGCCGGGAGCTCATAATCTCCTATGCTGAGCCCTACCCTGTAGCCGAAGGACTCAAGGACCCTCTTGAACTCCCTGAACTTCTCGGTGGCTATGCTCCTCAGAGGCGCCGTGTAGAAGGCCTTTGCCGAACGTGACCTCTCAAGCGCGGAGGCTATCGCCACCAGGGCTATGAACGTCTTCCCTGAGGCCGTAGGCGAAGCCACCACTAGGCTGTCGCCATCTACTACGCCTGCCTCCAGGGCGGCCCTCTGGGGCGGGTACAGGTCCTCATAGCCGAGGACCTTCATGAGCTTGGAGACTATCGCTGGGAGCTGCAGGCCTACCCCCTCACATGACCGTGTAGCACTCGGGCCTGCGCTCTATAATTAGGCCCTGCTGCTTCATCTTAGCTATGGCCTCCTCCGCCTTTTCCTTTGAGGCTTTAGTGATGTTGATGACCTCCTTGACCAGGTCATCGTGCTTTACGCATGGCCTTCCGTCCTCGCTCAGCCTCTTAATGGTGTCAGTTATGACCGTCATGAGCTTCCTGGTATGGAAGGGGGCGCCTGTTGATATTATGCCGATGTCTATGGCGCCTGACTCGATGTCAAGCCCTACTGAGGAGAGGAAGGAGAGCATGAGCCTTATGGCCTCCTCTGCGTCCTCAGCGGTGACCGTCTCCTTAAGTCCCATCCTGGCATGGGCCTCCGAGAGCCTCACGAGGGCCTCCAGCTGCCTTGCCGTCACCGGTACCGGTATCTGCCCCTCAGAGCCGTACTTGAGGGCCGTGGACCTCATGGTCACGAAGAACTCCTGTATTATCTCCTTGGCCTCATCGCTCAGCTTGGGCCTATAGTACCTCCTGGCGTATATCACGTACTTCTTGAGGAGCTGGGGGTCGATCTCAGGGGTGAACCTGCTGAAGTCACTGTGGACGTCAAGTATGTACCTGGCCAGCCTCTCGTCATGCTCCTTAGACACCAGGTCCCTGACCACGAATATGAGGTCAAACCTGGAGAGCACGGTAGGGGGCAGGTTAACGTTATCTATGAAGGACCTCTGCGGGTCGTAGAGGCCGTACTTGGGGTTGCCTGCAGCCAGGACGGCCGCCCTCGCGTTGAGCCTGGCCACGATGCCGGCCTTTGATATGCTGACAGTCTGCTGCTCCATCGCCTCGTGTATTGAGACCCTGTCCTCAGGCCTCATCTTGTCGAACTCGTCAATCACAGCGAGCCCGCCGTCCGCAAGGACTAGGGCGCCCGCCTCCAGAAGTACTCGCTGGTCTTGGGGTCCTTGAGGACTGCCGCTGTGAGGCCGGCCGCCGTGGAGCC
>JC3A454_104794_pt1 | contig 26908 bp, 20 predicted proteins | sample YNP_Site_4_FD_22002 | JGI IMG/M metagenome (IMG submission 22002) | reverse complement strand
AAGGCCTCATCATACCCCCAACCAAGCTCGTCGAGGGAGGCACCATAAGGAAGGACGTCGTGAGGCTCTACCTAGCTAACGTGAAGGCCCCTGAGGCGGCGGAGGGCGACCTGAGCGCCCAGGTGGCGGCTAACCTAACTGGAGTCGCCAGGGTGAGGGAGCTCATAGGGAGGTACGGCCTTGACCAGGTGACCTCAGGCTGGAGGAGGTCCATCGAGTACGCCAGGGAGCTCGTCAGGAGGGAGCTTGAGGGCTGGCCAAGGGGGACCTTCGAGGCCTCTGACGTCCTTGAGGTGGGCCCCTCGGAGGGCGATGACGTAACGATAGGCGCTAGGGTCACGATAGGCGAGGGGGTCAGGGTTGAGCTCAGCGCCCCGCCCCAGGTCCAGAGGCCCCTGAACGCTGTCTTCGGCGTGACCTACGCCGCCTCCTCCTTCGCCATTAGGTCGCTCATGAGGTCTGAGGTCCCAGTCAACGAGGGCCTCTACTCAATGATTAACGTCCTCGCCCCAGAGGGCTCGATGCTTAACGCCAGGCCGCCTGCCCCCGTCGCGGGAGGCAACCTCGAGACGAGCCAGAGGGTAGTTGACGTGATCCTGAGGGCGCTCTCAAGCGCTATGCCCGACAGGGTCCCGGCAGCCTCTTCTGGCACCATGATGAACGTGATGATAGGAGGGGTGGACCCGAGGACAGGCAGAACCTGGGCTTACTACGAGACGATCGGCGGAGGCTCGGGGGCAAGGCCTAACGGGGACGGCGTCTCGGCCGTCCACACGAACATGACGAACACCATGAACACGCCTATTGAGGTGGCGGAGGCCTCATACCCCATAGTGTTCACGTCGTACAGGGTGAGGGAGGGAAGTGGGGGCAGGGGGAAGTACAGGGGAGGTGACGGCATAGTTAGGTCGTTCAGGGTGACGGCGCCTGCCAGGCTCTCGATAATGGCCAGCAGGTTCAGGCACAGGCCCTGGGGCCTGGCAGGGGGGCTGCCTGGGGAGCCCGCCAGGGTGAAAGTGGTTAGGGCTGACGGCAGGGTCGAGGATGTGCCGCCCCTCGTAACCGTTGAGCTGAAGCTAGGGGACGAGGTCATTATCGAGACCCCAGGAGGGGGAGGCTATGGCCTGAGGCCCAACGGCCTACTGGCTGAGCTCAGGCTGGTCCGCGGATAACCTTTCGTGAAGCTCGACGTCAGGAGGGTATACCATGATCTAGTCCTACGCGGCTGGTCGCCTGGCGCTCGCAACGCTGATGCGTAACATAAGCGAGATACTAATTAGAATGTTAAACTATTCTATAAAAAGAGAAATGAAGTGAAGGGCTCCCGGAGGCGCTACTTAAGCAGCGACATTATCCTGCTGCTGTAGGGGCTCTCCTGTATAGCCTTCGTCAGGACGCGCTGGTCCCTCTCCCTCAGGTCTAGCGGAAGCCTTGACTGCGCCTCAAGCCTCATCTGAATGACCTGCTTAGCGGTCGCGTCAGGCAGCCTGGCTATTATGCCGACGTTGGTCTGTAACTTTTTTACGTAACTACTCGTTATTTTTAATCACTTCTAACCCCCTTAATGCCATTAAGCAAGCTGAGGCCGTACGCCTAGTCAATTTTATAGGCTTTTATGCCAGCATTAAGTCGGAGGGCGCCACCGTGAAGCCTATGAGCAGTCGCGAGGCAGAGGAGGGCGCCCAGTGAAACTCCCCATGTCGTGGCTGGGAGCCCATGCTCCCTGACCTAGGCGTGGGGAGGGGAGGAGGAGTGATGAGGCCGAGCGACTAATGGTCACCAAAGGTGACCATTAGTCACGATGAAGGCCGAACTCTTGCAGACCTCCTTGTACTGGTCGTCGTTCGCGGCGGCTGAGAGTTGCTTCAGGAGCTCAACGAGCGTCGACACCACCTGCTCCCTGCTCATGATCAGAAGCTGGCTGAAGACCTGGCTCATAAGCCTCTCCCGCTCCTCAGGGCTCATCCTCACGAGCTGCTTTACGTCTAGGGACATCTTGCGTCACAGCAAGGTGAGGGTGACACTTAAATAAAGGTATAAGTATAAGTAAGTATTTACTTAATGAATCTCAGGGATCCAACATCAAGGGCAGCCCCTTATGAAGGGACACATATAACTTCGCCCCGCATATGTTAAGCGAGTGACAACGTTGAGGAAGGCCGAGCTGGAGCTGAGCTCGGAGCTCGTCAAGGGGCTCGTAAGGCAGGGTGACGTGCCTACCTTCCCCTACTTCGCTGCGGGCGAGTGGAGCCTCGACGGCGAGAGGCTTAATGTCGTGTCCCCCATAGACCTCGGCGTAGTAGCGGCCACGACCGCGCCCTCGGCTGAGAAGGGCCTAGCAGTCCTTGGAAGGGTCTACGCCGTGGGGAGAAGGAAGATAAGGGACACGCCAGGGGAGGAGAGGGTGGAGATCTTCGAGAGGGCGGCCGACGCCCTCGAGGAGGCCAGGGAGGACCTGGTCAACATACTCATAGTTAACGCCGGCAAGACAAGGAGGGCAGCCGAGAGTGAGGTCAACGCGAGCATTGAGAGGCTGAGGCTGGCGAAGCTCGACGTCAGGAGGGTATACGGTGACTTCGTCCCAGGGGACTGGTCGCCTGACACCCTCGAGACCGAGGCCATAGTCAAGAGGGAGCCGCTGGGCGTCGTTGCCGCCGTGCTGCCCTTCAACTACCCCCTCTTCGACGCGGTCAACAAGGTGGTCTACTCCGCGGTGGCGGGGAACGCCGTCATAGTCAAGCCCGCCAGCGCTGACCCCCTCCCCGCCCTCGCTCTAGCCAAGGCGCTGGTGGACTCCGGCTTCCCTCCTGAGGCCCTGGCAGTGCTCCCCATGAGGGGCAGGGACTTCGGCAAGGTGATAGCTGACAGGAGGGTCGCGGCGGTCTCCCTCACCGGGAGCACCGAGACGGGCCTTGAGGTAATGAGGGAGGCCGGCGTCAAGCAGTACGTTATGGAGCTAGGGGGCGGCGACCCAGCGATAGTCCTGGGCGACGCTGACGTCAAGGAGACGGCGTCAAAGATTGTCGCAGGGATCACAAGCTACTCGGGCCAGAGGTGCGACTCCATAAAGTACGTGCTTGCGGAGCCCGAGGTCTACGAGGAGCTGAAGGAGGAGATAGTTGAGGGCCTGTCAAGGGTCAGGGTGGGCGACCCGAGGGAAGAGGGGACTGACATGGGGCCCCTCATAGACGTCAAGACCGCTGACGAGGTAGTATACGCAGCCAAGGACGCGGTCTCCAAGGGCGGCAGGGTGCTCTACGGCGGGGAGAAGGTTGAGGAGCTCGGCCCTAACTACATAAGGCCGACGCTGATAGAGGTCGAGGCCTCGAGGCTCCCGGAGCTCTACATGTACAACAAGGAGGTGTTCGCCTCGATAGCCGCCATAGTTAATGTCAGGGACCTCGATGAGGCCATAGCCCTCGCCAACGGGAGGAGGTACGGCCTCGACGCGGCGATATTCGGGATGGACGTCGTCAAGGTGAGGAAGGCCGTGAGGCAGCTTGAGGTGGGGGCCGTCTACATTAACGACTACCCGAAGCACGGCATAGGCTATTACCCCTTCGGCGGCATGAAGGACTCAGGCATAGGGAGGGAGGGCATAGGGTACACCATAGACTTCGTCACGGCCTACAAGTCAATAATATACAACTACAAGGGCAAGGGCGTGTGGGACTACCTCTAAAAGGTTAGTTGACGGGCCGCGCGGCCTTGCTAGCTCGCAATCACGCCAGGCTGGAGGCCTTAGAGGGCCAAGTGAAAATGGGCCTGAGCGTTAGTGCCCGCTAAGCCCACGACGCAGCTAGGCGCTACAAAGGGGCGAAGCAGGGCTGAAAAAGGAAAGCCTAAGGGAAGCTAAGGAGCCCGTTAGAGCCATCCTCTGGCCTTCATGGCCCTGTAGACCCTCTCGAGGGCCAGTATGAAGGCCGCGTCCCTCATGGTGGCTGAGGGGTTGGTCGACTTGAGGGACTCGTACCTGTCTATGAGCCTCTTAACGTTTGAGGTCATTACTGCGTCAAGCCTCTTCAGGGTCTCCTCCTCGTCCCACCAGTACCACTGCAGGTTCTCGACCCACTCAAGGTACGACATAACGACGCCGCCGGCGTTGGCCGAGATGTCCGGCACCACTATGGAGCCCCTCTTGTAGAGCTCTGCCTCCGCCTCAGGCGTCGTCGGCCCGTTGGCGCCCTCCACTATGAGCTTAGCCCTGACCTTCGACACGTTGTCCTTAGTTATCACGTTCTCTATGGCCGACGGCATCAGGACCTCGGCGTCGACGAAGAGGGAGGCCATGGGGTCGTACATCTTCTCCCCCTTTTGGGTAGTTTATCACCTTCCCCGTCTGGGCCTTGACCTTCATGGCCAGCTCCACGTCGATGCCGTTGGGGTCGTACACCGTGCCTGAGGTGTCGCTCACCGCGACTACCTTGGCTCCCTGCCTCTGGGCGAACAGGGCTGAGTACTGGCCCACGTTGCCGAAGCCGTGAACTGACACCCTGAGGCCCTGCAGGCCCCCCATGTACCTCTCGGCCGCCACCCTGGCGGCCACGACGACGCCGTAGCCTGTCGAGTACTCCCTCACGGGGTTGCCCCAGAGCTCCGGCGGCTTGGCCGTGAAGACCCCGGGCACGTTGTAGCCCCTGATCCTTGAGTACTCGTCGACCATCTAAGCCATTATCTCGGGCGTGGTGCCGACGTCCAGGGCAGGCATGTCGACCTGGTCCCCTATGAGGGGAGCTATGGCCCTGGCGTAGCCCCTGCTCAGCCTCTCCAGCTCCCCCTTGGAGAGCCTCTTGGGGTCCACCTTAACGGCCCCCTTGCCACCGCCGTACGGCAGGTTGTTGAGGGCGTTCTTCAGCACCATGCCCAGGGCGAGGGCCATGTCAGTATCCAGGTCGACCTCAGGGTGGAACCTTATGCCCCCCTTGTAGGGGCCTAGGGCGCTGCTGTACTGGACCCCGTAGCCCTCGAAGACCTCTAGCCTCCCGTCGTCCATCCTGACGGGTATGCTGACCGTCAGCACCCTCTCAGGCCTGCTCAGCACCTTGTAGAGCTCGTAGGGCAGGTTGTCCATCTTTATGGCCCTCTCGAGCACCTGTAATCCACTCGAAGTAGCTGACCCTCTGGGCCAAAGGGGTCCCCTCAGTATACAGATATGTATTTCTGCTAATTAAAGTGCAACGTTCTATCAGGACCTTTAATGAGATTTGTTAAAGACTGAATAAAATATCAAAAGTGTGCTTAGGGAGGGCCTTTAATTATCGTACTCGGTTAACCTGTGAAGCCAAAGGGCTTACTCAACGGGCAGGCCCCTCTCCTTCGTCATCCTTAGGTCCTTGGTCTCATAGGCGGTGTAGACCGTTTACCGTTTATCCCTAGGCGCTCATCCTCTTATTTACGCTCACTAGTCGCACCTAGGGACCTCCACCTCGCCCACGCCCCACGGGCTATCGGCGTGGGCTCATGGGCGGCCGTCGGGCCCAACGGCACGGGGCCCCCATCTACAGGGGCTGAGGGGCCTCATCGCTATCATCTCCTCGCCCTTGGGGCAGCGCCCCCATCAGGTGAGGGGTCATCCGTGAGACCTGTCACAAGTATTACTATATAAAACTCCATTGATGTTGACGCGAAAAGGACAGCTCAACCAAAAGGTGTTGTAGACGGTAGCCAGGGCAGAGATAGTCACCATGGCATACCAGATCAGGAAGGGAAGCGGAACGCCACGACTATGACCGTTGACAGCAGGAGGACCACCAGAGGCTCCTGAACTTCGGGTGAAGCGTAGGAAGGCCCTGGCCAAGGCCCTCAGCCCCTGCGCGGCAGGTAAAGGTTGACGCCCGATGACAACAGGAGAGCGTTGAGGAGGCTCTCCGAGACAACCGGGTGAGCAAATACTAGCCCCTTGGCCTTCTCAAGCGTCAGGCCCTTCCTTATGGCTATAGCTGCGGCATTAACCACCTCGCTGGCGAGCGGGCCTATCATGTGGAAGCCTACGAGCCTCCCTGTAGAGGCCTCTGACACTGCCTTGGCGAAGCCCACCGCCTCTCCTAGGGCTATGGCCCTGTAGTTGACGGAGTTGGGGAACTTCACTACCCTGTACCTTGGATCGCCTCTCATGGCGGAAACCCCCACGCTGGCCACCTCAGGATCTGAGAAGACGGCCATGGGCACGATGCTCCTGTCAATCTTTGAGTCCAGGCCCGCCACGTTCTCGGCCGCCACAACGCCCTCGGCTATCGCGGCGCTGGCCAAGTAGTGGAGGCCCGTGACGTCACCGACGGCGTAGATGTTAGGCACTGATGTCCTGCACCTTTCATCAACCTCTATGCCCCGCCTAGTGTACCTGACGCCAGCGTTCTCAAGGCCCAGCTCCTCAATGTTAGGGGCCCTTCCCACGGCCACCAGGACCTTGGAGGCCTCCAGCTCCCTCCCATCTGATAGCCTGACCCTCCTGGAGCCTGGCTCTAAGGAGGTAACGGATGTTGAGAGGTACAGATCTATCCCCCTTTCAGCGTACACCTTCTGAAGAGCCTGGCCCAGCTCAGGGTCAAGGCCTGGGAGGAGCCTGTCCATCATCTCAACTATTGAGACCCTGGAGCCGAGCCAGTGCCACGCAGCAGCCATCTCAACCCCTATCGCCCCGCCGCCCACTATGACGAGAGACTCAGGGACCTCGGCGAGGTCAAAGGCCTCGTCGCTCGTCATCGCGAAGCCCCTGTCCATGGCCTCCCTGAGGCCCCTTATCGAGCCTGGGACTAGAGGACGTGACCCGGTGGCTATTATTATGCTCCTGGCCCTGACCAAGGCCTTCCCGACCTTCACCTCCGTCGGCCCTCTCAGCGACCCCGTCCCTATGACTACGTCGATCCCGTGGCTCGGGAACACCTGGTCGAGGTAGTAGCTGACCACCATCTCGGCGAGCGACTTCCGGTAGGACCTGAAGGCCCCCATGTCAGGGATGGCGCCGCCTGACTTGACAAGGCCAAGCGACGAGAGCTCCCTGTGTGACTTCATGAACTCGGCCAGCCTCAGGAGGAACTTCATCGGCACGCAGCCCACGTTGACGCAGGTGCCGCCCACCGGGGGCCTGTCTATGACCAGCACCTTAAGGCCGAGCTGGGAGGCCCTGAGGGCGGCCGCGGCGCCGCCCGAGCCTCCGCCTATCACCACGACGTCGTAGCTCCTCCCGTCGACCTGGGACTCGTCAAGCACTCCCCCTCCCCTCCGCCTCATCTATTACGTTTAGGGCTATCTCAACGGCCTTCCTCACTATGTGGGTGCACTTCCTCCTCTGCTGCTCGCTGACGAGGTCAAGTTTCGGGTTAAGAACCCTGCAGTAAGGGCTGCCGAACTCGGCCACGAACCTCCTGTAGACCTCCTGGGTCGCCATGTGGACGTTCATGTGCCTCTCCAGGAACTTGCCGCTGCCCGAGGACCTCCTGGAGAGGTAGGCGCTGGTGGCCGCTATGGCCGCCGAGAGGGCGCCGCAGAGCTCCCCCATGCCGCTCAGGCCGCCGGCGAACCCTATGGCGGCGTTGAGGCCGTCTCTCCCTACGTCAAGGCCCAGCGCCTCCGCCAGGGCGACGAAGGGCGAGTAGGCGCAGTTCTCGGTCTCCGCGAGGAGCGCTGTGGCCCTGTCCTTCACGGCCTTAACCCTGTCCTCCCTGGCCCCCTGCAAGCCTCTCAGCCTCCTCAAGGACCTTCTTGTAGTACTCCCCCACCACAGGGATCAGGTCAAACCTGGCCGTGTAGGTGAGGATAGGGGCGGGCGGGTACGTTATGAAGCCGAGGCTGGTCTGCTTCTTAAGCCCGTCAACTATATCAGGCAGCCACGACATGGGTGAGGCGAACCCCATCTCATAGTCCTCAACCCTGCCCACCATCCTGTCCCCCAGGCCTGGCAGGAAGAGCCTGGGCCTGCCCTCCCTCAGCGCCGCCGCCACAGCCGTGTCGCTCCCAGCCTTGGCGAAGGTCTCAAGCCTGAGGGGCTCACCTGTCTTGTAGACGTACGCCGCCGCGAGCTTAACCATCTGGCCAGGGGTCCCGTAGACCAGGAACGCGTCAGGCTCGAAGGGGGCCTCGTCAAGCGGCGCGGTGACAATGGCCTTAACGCTCCCCGGCCTAAGCGACGGCAGGGAGGAGTCTATCTTGGCCGCCGCCTCCCTGGTCTCGGCGTAGAGGCCAAGGCTTAGCATGCCCTCCTTCACGAAGGGGGGTGGCGGCATCATGCCGAGAACTAGCAGCGTCCCTGGGCAGGAGATCTCTCCCATCTCAGCCCCCACGGCGAAGCCGTAGTACCTGCTCATGGCGACCATCTGGCAGAACGCCAGCTTCCTCCTGAAGTCCCTGAGCGGCCTCATAACCCTTGACGAGAGGTCACCGAGGCCGTCCCCCAGGAGCTTCACCGCCACGGGCTTCGTCCTGAGCTTAAGCTCGCTAACCAAGGAGGTCGTAAGCTCCTTGAGGTCCAAGCTCCCACCTGGCTGAAAATAACGTCACGGTCCCACGCTTTAAGGAACCACGTAAGGGAAATATGTAGACCTTTTCCGTGGGCCTTTAAAAAGCGGGCCTGCATGAAATAGCGTATACGGGATAGACCTAGTGGCCGAGGACGCTTGCTCAGAGGTCATGAAGAGGCCGTGGACCTCAAGCTATGACAAACACGTGCCGCCAACTGTTGACGTGCCTGACATGTACCTCCAAGACTTCGTCAGGGAGTCGGCCAGGAGACACCCGCATGCCCCGGCGCTCACCTACTTCGGTAGGACCATAACGTACTCGGAGCTTGAGGAGCTCATAGAGAGGGCTGCGGGTGGGCTTGAGGAGCTGGGCGTAAGGGAGGGCGACAGGGTGGCCCTGATACTGCCTGACACGCCCACGTTCGTGGCTCTGGCCTACGGCGCCATGTCGCTTGGGGCCGCCGTAGTACCCTTCTACGCGCTCTGGAGCCCCGCTGAGGTGGCCGACGCCATAAGGAGGTCCTCGCCTAAGCTTATAGTGGTCCAGGACGTCCTCTTGCCGAGGCTCAGGGACGTCCTACAGGCCTCCAAGGTCCCAACGTTCGTCTCCATGATAGACGACCTCTCCTCGGCCAGGATGAGGCTCACCGCCTCCTTAGGGAGGCTCCTTGGTAAGCTGCCGAGAGCCAGCGGCTTCAGGAGAGCCTCAGAGCTCTTCGGCGAGAGGCTCGAGGCGAGGCCGAAGGCGAGCCCCTCTGAGCTCGTAGCCGCCATGATGTTCACGGGGGGCACCACCGGCGTCCCTAAGCTCGCCGCCCTGACCCACAGGAACGTAGCTTCTAACGTCTACTTCCAGAAGGTCTGGTTCAACAGGAAGGAGGCGAGCGACAGGGCAATAGGGGTCCTGCCCTTCTTCCACGTCTACGGCTTCGGGAGCATACTGGCCCTCACGCTCGCCATCGCCGCCCACATGGTACTCATGCCTAGGTTCGACCCCGTGGAGTTCCACAGGAACGTGCTAAAGTACAACGTCAACCTGATACCGGGCGCCCCAACGCTATACCTTGCTCTCCTGAAGGCCCTTCCGCAGGGGGAGATGGCGAAGTGGAGGGGCGTGGTCGAGATGTGCTTCAGCGGCGCCTCCCCGCTGCCTGTTGAGACGATAAACAGGCTTGAGTCCATAACCGGGTGCCGCGTCGTCGAGGGCTATGGGCTCACCGAGACGAGCCCTGTGATAGCGGCTAACCCACTCTACGGCAAGAGGAAGGTCGGGAGCATCGGGCTCCCCATGCCGGGCACCCTTATGGCGGTGGCCGACCCCGAGGAGCCCAGGCTGCTGCCGAGGGGCTCCACAGGGGAGATAGTGGTCTCAGGCCCGCAGGTCATGATGGGCTACGTGGGAGGGGAGGAGAACCCGTTCTTCGAGGCCTGCGGCCTCAGGTGGCTGAGGACAGGCGACATCGGCTACGCTGATGAGGAGTGGTTCTTCTACATAGTTGACAGGAAGAAGGACGTAATAAAGTACAAGGGGCACAGCGTCTACCCGAGGATGATCGAGGAGGCCCTTTACAGGCACCCCTGCGTCGCCGAGGCCGCCGTCATAGGGGTACCTGACGAGGTGGTAGGCGAGAACATCAAGGCCTTCATAGCCCTGAGGCCCGAGTGCAAGGGGAAGGTGAGGGAGGAGGACATGATTGAGTGGGCTAAGAAGGAGCTTGGGGGCCACGAGTACCCGAGGCTCGTCGAGTTCAGGGACGAGCTTCCAAAGAACCTAGCCGGCAAGATACTAAGGAGAGCGCTGAGGGAGGAGGAGCTCAGGAGGCTCAGGGAGCAGATGAAGGAACAGATGAAGAAAGAGGGCTAACCTGTAGCCGAGAGGCTGACCTCAAGGACGTCGCCCGGCCTGAGCTTTATCGCCTCGCCCAGCCTGACCCTGTCCCCCTCGACTGTCACCTTGACCTCGGCCCCGTTGACCTTAACCCTGGCCAGGCAGCCCCTGGCGTCAACCCTTATCGAGGTCAGGGTGAGCGGGAGGCCGTCAACGTGCCTTACTGTTATGACTCCAGGACAGGGGCCCGCGGACTCTACGGAGAGCAGCGAGCCGGAGACCAGCGCTGGCCCCCTGAAGGGGCTTCCGAGCCTTGGGAAAATCGTCAGCTCCTTAGCTACGCTGTCATACGTTACGCCCGCTATGGCGTTCGGTATGGTCAGCGCCGCGAGGGGCCTGGAGTAGTGGCCGTTGCACTCGAGGTGATTGAAGTAGAGGCCCCAGGAGGCGTACCTGTCGTGGACCGACCTGAGCAGCTCAAGCCCCTCCTTCACGAGCCCCTCGTATATCATCTGGGAGGCCACGCCAAACTCCACGCCAGTCCACGGCGTGTCGGCCTGCGAGCCCACCCTGTTGAGTATCCCCGTGCCGTTAGGCTCCTCTACGTCCCCTACCATGGAGGGCCTCGGGTTGCCGGGGTAGGTGCCGTTAAGCAGGCCCTCCCACCTCCTGAAGTTCCTGGCGTAGACCTCCCTGAGGGCTGACCTGACCTTGTCCTGGTCGAGCCCGGGGCCAAGGCCAAGGAGCCTCAGGTACCACTCCCCGGTCAGCTGGGCCGAGAGCACAGCCCTGTCCCTCAGGCCGCTCACTGAGTCATACCAGTCGTCGAAGTAGCTGCCGTTCCACAGAATCTTAACCAGGCTATCGTAGGCCCTCTCCGAGTAGCCCCTGAGGGCCTCGGCCCCCTCAAGCCCCTCCCTCCTGGCTGCCTCCGCCATGGCCTTGAGCGAGGCGGCCCAGAGGTCGCCGGTGAACGAGGCCATCCCGAGCAGGCTGAACGTGTCAAAGGTGTTGACAGAGTTCATGACGTACATGGGGCCTGAGAACAGGACCCTGGTCACGTTCCCGCCGTAGAGGCCAGGCAGGAGCCCCTTAGCCGAGGCCTCAGCGGCAACCCTTGACATGCCCTCGTAGTCAGACGGCATGTAGTGCTCTATCAGCCCTGTCCCAAGGCTATCGTGCTGCCTCCTGGTGCCCTCAACCACTGTCATCAGGTCGCCCCATATTGACCTCAGGAACTCCCCGTCGCCCGTGGCGTAGTAGGCCAGCAGCGCCAGAAGGAGGAGCTCTGGCATCAGGTCGTTCCTGTCGTATGTGTCTATGAGGTCAAAGGATGCCCTGAAGGAGTGCGGCACCCTCCCTGTCGGGTCCTTCCCCGTCCTCTTAACGACCTCAGCTATGGCAGCTGAAAGCCTCTCCGGGTAGTTCTGTATTGACGGGTCCCTCCGGAGCATCTCCCTGTAGAGGCTCATGTTCTCCGGGTACGCAAGGGCGAACAGCTCGTACCAGTAGTGCTTATCGGGCCTCAGTATGTGCCTTGTCACGTCCTTGACCGCCGCCTTAACCAGCTCAGGGTACATGTTGACTACGCCTGTGAAGGCCCAGAGCATCACGTCAACAGTGTTGAGGCCGCAGCAGCCGGGCCCTCCCTCCCAGACCCCGAAGTGGCCCTCCCTGGTGAGCCAGGTCAGCTTCGGCAGGCTGGTGAGCTGAGCAGTCACGAGGTCAGCCACGTAGGAGGGGTACGAGACATCGTACATCACGCTTGAGAACCTCTTGGCCCTCTCCCTCAGCTCATCCCTGTTCGAGAACGCGTAGTCGACAACCTGCTCAACCCCTGAGAAGAAGTTCTCGTAGTAGTGGCCTACCCTCTGCCCCGCCGCGTCCACGTGGTTAGGGAAGTACCAGGCTATGACCCAGTCCACGTCTGTCGAGGACCTCGGCTTAAGCTCAACGGGCCTCGAGGCGAGGGAGGCGAAGACGTCCTCAGAGGAGGAGGACGCTGAGGTAGCCCCTGAGACCGCGCCGTCGCCCCTGAAGTCCACGAGCAGGTTCCTCAGGGCCCTCACGAGCTGGGGCCTGTCAGAGGCGTTGACCTTTATCACGGCGCCTGTGGCCTCCCCTGCGAGGGCAACTGCCAGCGCGCCGTCCCTCATGGGGTGCCCCTCGCCAACCCCCTCGGCCCTCATAACCATGCCTGACCAACCCCTGGCCCTCACTACGTCGGTCCTCGCTGTGGCGCCTGCTGACCTAGCGGGGTTCCTGGCCACGGCCATAATTGAGGCCCTCGCCGTCGAGCTCCCCCCGTTGACCATGTGGAACCTCAGCAGGACGGCCGGGGTCGAGGAGGTCCTCAGGTCGCCCGGAAGCAGCGGCGAGATCAGCTCAGCCTCCACCTCAAGCCCTACCTCCTCAAGCAGGGCGTCCCTGTACCTCAGAGCGACAACGGGATACCTGACCTCCATCTCTACGGCCTCAACGGGCTTGGCCCAAGGTATGTGGTAGGGCTCCATGACCACCCACGGGCCGCAGCCCCTGTAGGTGTAGTCCTCACAGGTCGAGTACCAGAGGCCCGTGAAGAGCCCCCTCAGCTGAGGCTCCTCGCCCTCTACCTCAACTCTAAGGAAGAAGACTAGGTCGTCAGGTCCCATGAACCACTCGGGCTGCCCGTAGTTGGCCCAGGGCCTGTTGTTGAAGATGAGCCACTCCCTGAACCTGCCGTCAGGGCCCACCTCAAAGGAGCCCGTGCCCACGCCCCCCATGGAGACCCCTGACCTGGGAGTGTCATGATATACTACGCGCAAGCGGACGCGCCCACTACCCTATTGCGATCGTCACAAAAAGGCCTTTTTGCCAGCGTCAGCCAGGCGGTTAACCTCGCCTCAGGGCTGATCTACTCCAGCTGTCCTCTGGAGCAGATATGACCGTTAGGCGTGAGACTAAAAAAGTAAATCAATTAAAACAAAAATAAAAGTTCAGAAGAGGGGCTTAGGTATCTTCGGGTACTTCTGCCAGTTTGTCGGGTCGTGAGTTATGAACATATGGACCCTCCTTGAAGACGTCCAGAACTTCATCTTCCTGGTGAAGGACTCGAACTGCTCCCCGTTGAAAAGCAGCCACCCCTTGCTCTCAGCCTGGAACTCCTCAGGCATGTGGAAGAAGTCGCCCATGAAGTACCACACGTCCCCGTTGGAGGCCTCGACCCTCACCACCATGTGGCCGGGCGTGTGACCCCCCGTGTGTATCACCTCTACGCCGGGCAGCACCTCAAGCCTCTCCTCGTCAACAAGGATCCACTTAGCGCCCTTGAGGGGCTCAAAGTCAGCGGGCACGTAGGCGCCGTACTTGCCCTCCCACATCTGGACGAGAGCGTGCTCAAGCTCCCTCCTGTGGGCTATTAGGAACGAGCTGTCCCTGAAGAGGTAGGCCTGGCCCACGTGGTCAAGGTGCAAGTGGGTGAATATTATCGCCCTTATGTCCTCAGGCTTGAGGCCCAGGAGCTTAAGCTGGTTGACCGACACGTTCTCCTCGCTGAACTTGACCACGGGGAAGGCCTCAAAGGACTCCTTTGGCCACACCTTCGCGGCCTCGGGACTGGGGCCGCTATCTATCATTATCCAGCCGTCCTCGTGCTCTATCAGGGCGCCTGTCATGGGGAACTCAACCCACTTCCTGGGCTTGTCCTTCTGGCTGTAGGTGGCGGCGTCAGGCAGGAACCAGCCCCACTCGGCCTGCATGAGCCCGTAGTCGAGGAGGTACGCGTGCCTCACGCCGCTCCCGGACACGGCTACCGCCTCTCTGGGGCAGGCTGACCGAGAATTAAAAACGCCTTGTAGTGGGCTTACTATAAATTCTTACTATCAATACGCGTGCCGATAGCTGGCTTATATTCTGCCTAGCGCTTGGGCCTCAGGGTGAGCGCGTGGCCTACCTGGCCTATTCTGAGGTCACCGACTCCGTCTTCGTCCTCAACCTCCCCTACATAAAGTTCGGCATGGGGGCCTCTAAGGAGGTCGGCTATGAGGCCAGGAGGCTCGGCATAACGAGCGCCCTCCTGGTTGTCGGCAAGAGGCTGGCCGAGACCAAGCTAGCTGAGCAGGTCAGGTCAAGCCTTGAGTCCCAGGGGATAAAGGTTGAGGTCTTCACCGACGTCCATATAGAGCCGGAGGACGAGGCCATAGTCGAGGGCTACAGGAAGATTAAGGACTTGAGGGTTGACGGCTTTGTGGCCCTGGGAGGGGGGTCAACCATTGACACGGCCAAGCTCCTCAACCTCCTCTACACCTACCCAGCCGACCTGATGGAGTACGTCAACAGGCCCATAGGCAAGGGCGCCTCGCCGCCGGGCCCTCTGAAGCCAATGATAGCCATCCCTACCACCGCTGGGACAGGGGCTGAGAACACCAACGTGGCGGTCCTTGACATAAAGAGGCTTCACGTCAAGACGGGCGTGAGCAACCAGTATCTGAGGCCCTCAGTTGCCATAGTTGACCCCCTCACCACCGTCACCATGCCCCCAATGGTCACAGCCTCGACAGGGCTTGACGTACTGAACCACGCCATAGAGTCCATGACGGCCCACCCCTACACGGCCAGGCCGGCCGTCTCTAGCCCTGCCGAGAGGCCCGTCTACGCGGGCTCGACGCCCATAGGGGACCTCTTCGCCCCAGTGATAGGCTGGGTCGCCAAGTACATCAGGAGGGCCTATGCCGACCCCTACGACCTGGAGGCCAGGTACTACCTGCACCTCGGCGCGGGCCTCGCAGGCCTTGGCTTTGGCCACGCGGGAGTTCACGTGCCTCACGCCATGGCCTACCCGATAGCTGGCCTCGTCAGGGAGTGGCACCCGCCCGACTACGACTTCGGCTACCCAATAGTGCCTCACGGCATAAGCACGGCGATACCGGCAGCCTACGCCTTCAGGTACCTGGCGCCCTATAATGATGAGAAGTTCAGGCTGGTGGCCAGGCAACTCGGCCTTGACGACAGCGGGGCCCCGAGGCAGGTAGGGGAGAGGATATTTGACTTCTACATGAAGCTGCTCGAGGACCTTCACGTCCCGACGAACCTGAGGGAGATAGGGTTCACAAGAAGCGATCTAGACGCGCTGGTTGAGGGGGCCTGGGCGCAACAGAGGCTCCTAGTGCTTTCACCCAAGACCATTTCCAAGGAGGACCTAAGGGCCTTATTCACAGAGATGCTCTGAGGCGCGGGGCGGCCTTGTTCGGCAGGCTGATAAGGGTCGACCTGAGCTCAGGGAGGTCAACGGCTGAGCAGGTGCCTGAGGCTGAGGTCAAGGCCTTCCTGGGAGGCAGGGGCCTCGGGCTCAGGCTCGGGTGGATGACGGGCTTCAGGAGGGGGCAGGACCCCTTTTCCCCTGAGGCCCCCTTCATTCTCGCCTCAGGCCCCCTGGCTGGCACCGGCGTACCGATGTCCTCAAGGGCCGTCGCGGTATTCGTGTCGCCGCTGACCATGAGGTGGAGCTACTCAACGGTCGGCGGCTCCATAGCTGTTGACATGAGGTACGCGGGGGCTGACGTCCTGCTCGTGACGGGCAGGGCGCCCAGGCCCTCCTACATACTGGTTGAGGACGGGAGGGCCGAGGTCAGGGACGCCTCGGACCTCTGGGGCCTCGGGACCTTTGAGGCGGAGAGGAGGCTGAAGGACGTCCACGGAAGGGAGTCATCAGTCGCCGTCATAGGGCCCGCCGGGGAGAACCTGGTCAGGTTCGCCTCGATAAACCACGAGACCTGGAGGCAGTTCGGGAGGACGGGCGGAGGCGCCGTCATGGGCTCGAAGAACCTTAAGGCCGTGGTCTTCGTGCCAGGGTCCTTCAGCGTCGAGGCCTACGACCCTGAGGCCACGTGGCAGCTCGTCAACGAGATGACCGAGAGGCTGAGGGAGGGGGCTAAGTCGTACAGGGACAACGGGACGCTTGGGACGATCGACGCCGCCAACGGCACGGGCTTTTTCCCCTCCCTCTACTGGAGGGAGGTCAGGCTCCCGGGCTGGGAGAGAATATCGTGGTTCAAGGCCCTGAGGAACCTCTACTATGTGCCCTGGAGGGCCACCTGCAAGCACTGCCCAGTGGCCTGCCACAGGCTCCTTTACTCGAGGAGGTACGGGCACGTCTACGAGCTGGAGTACGAGACGACTATGGCCTTGGCGGGCCTCACGGGCGTAGCTGACCCTGACGAGCTCCTGAGGCTGGCCTCAGCAGTTGACGACCTGGGCATGGACACCATATCGGCCGGCAACGCGCTCGCGCTGGCAGCCCACCTGAGGGAGAAGGGCATTCTGGACCAGAGCCCCAGGTTCGGGGACGCCGAGGGCATGCTGAGGCTAGCTGAGGACATAGCCTACAGGAGGGGCCTGGGCAAGGCGCTGGCTGAGGGCGTGAGGGAGGCAGCGAGGGCCCTCGGGGCCCCTGAGGAGGTCATTGAGGTGAAGGGCCTTGACCCAGCTGGCTATGACCCCAGGTCGCTGAAGGGCATGGTGCTTAACTACGCCGTCTCTGAGAGGGGCGCCGACCACCTGTGGGCCAGCGCCTACGCCGTCGACATACCTGGCCTGGCGGGCGGCAGGCAGGCGACAGGGGAGGAGAAGGTGAGGGCAGTTATGGACCTAGAGGAAAGGAACGCGATATACGACAGCGCTCCCCTCTGCAAGTTCGGCAGGAACTCCTACAGGTGGCCTGAGCTAGTCAAGGCGATCAACGCCGTCACTGGCTTCGGCTACACCGAGGACGGCCTTAGGGAGATCGCGAGGAGGATAATAGTTTTCCACAGGCTCATAAACGGCACCACGAGGGATGAGGACAGGCTACCGCCCAGGTGGCTGAGGGAGCCCGTTGAGTTCGAGGGGTCACGCCTAGTTGTGACAGAGGCCGAGTGGGAGGGCATGCTAGGCCTCTACTACAGGCTCAGGGGCTATGACGAGAATGGAAGGCCTAAGGAGGAGACCCTGAGGGCCCTCGGGATACCCTAGCGGACTATTATCACCGTGACGGGGGCGTTGGCTACGACGGCCATAGCCGTAGAGCCTATGTTGATGTCGCTCACCGTGAGCCCCCTCGCCCCCATTATCACGGCGTCGTACTTGCCAGTCCCGAGCTCCTTGAGGACCTCGTTGGCGGGGCTAGTGGACTCGTCAAGCCTCACGGCCTTGAACTCGTAGGCGGCCCTGCCAGCAACCCTGGCCTCCACGGCCTTCCTCACCTGCTCAGAGCTGTCGTAGGTGGCCGCGAGGACAGTTATCCTGGAGCCGTAGCGCCTGGCGAAGTCAACGGCCAGCTCGAGGGCCTTCAGGCTGCTCTCCGACCCGTCTACCGGGACCAGGACCTCCCTGAACCAGAAGCTAACGTAGTACGTGGGCTCGCTCACGCCAGCCTCCCCCTCATTATCCCCAGGGTCGAGTCTGTAAGCCTTACTGTCTCCTCCCTGCTGGCGGCCGACATGACAGCCCTTATAGCATCAACGTTCTCGGGCACGACCACGGACTCCTGGTGAACAGCGTACATAAGCGACACCTCGCCCCCACTGGCGTTTATTGACTCCTCGAAGACCATGACCTCAGGCATGTCGCCCCTCTTCCTCCCCAGGTCCCTCCCAACCTCAAAGAGGTGAGCAGTTCCCTCGATGCCCAGCTCGGGCGGAATGAGGACGATCCTGGGGGACCCTGAGAGAGTCCTCACCACGTCCTCCCTCGTGACAGGCTCCCTGAGGTAGGCGTAGATGAAGTGCATGTGCATCAGCGTGGTCGGGGCCACGACGGCCATGGTGAATATGTCGAGGTCCCTGAGGACAGTCTTGACGTCCCTCGCATGGTGGCTGGGCGACCTGGCTGGGTTCGGGAGGAGGGAGTTTATCGGGCCCCTCTTGACCTCCTTGGTCTCAGCGGCCCTCCTGACGATTACGGCTCTGACCCTCTCAACCCTTGAAAGTGATGAGAGGGAGCAGATGACGCGGAGGAGCGACGTGGTGTTACACGAGACCACCCTCACGAACCTCCTCCCCAGGGCCTCCTCGTAGTTGCAGAGGGTTGAGAATGAGACCTCCGCAACCTCGGGCTCCTCACCGCCCTGGAATATCGCCTTCACGCCCGCCGACTCGTACATGGGCCTGTTCTTCTTCCCCACGCCGTCTGGCGTCGCGTCGACTATCACGTCAGCCCTTGACAGCATCTCCTTAACGGTGCCGGCGACCCTTATGCCGGCCCTCTCGAAGGCCTCCTCCGAGCCCTCGGGCACGTAAATGGGGATCCCTGACCTCACGGCCCCCAGCGCCTCGAAGTTAGGCCTCGTCTTGGCCACGCCGACCAGGGCCATGTCTGGCTGGAGCCTCACCGCGTCAGCTACCCTCTTGCCGATTGTGCCGTAGCCGTTGACGGCGACCCTTATCACTTAGCCCTCACCCCCTTGGCAAGGGCCTCGACGGCTGGCAGCGGCTCCCCCGACAGGAAGACCAGCATGGCCCCTCCGCCCGTTGAGACGTGGACCTTGTTGCCCGGCAGCTCCCCAGCAAGGCCTGCCATGCTGGCCATGTGGCCCCCTCCTATTATCACGAACCCGCTCCCCTCCACCGCTGACCTCAGCACGGAGACGCTCCCCTCCCTGAACCTCGGGTCCTCTATGACCCCCATGGGCCCCCTGAGGACAACTACCTTGGCCTCCCTTATCAGGGAGGAGTAGAACTCCCTCGTGGCTGGCCCTATGTCCTTTATGACGCCGCTGACCCTGCTCGACGGCTCCTCCTTCACCTTCCCGTCCTCCTCTGTCACGTAGTCTATGGGGACCTCGACGGGGACGCCGCTCATGACGAGCCTCCTGGCCCTGGGCACCAGCGACATGAGGCCGAGCCTCTCAAGGACCTCCAGGTTCCTCCTGCCTATGTCAATCCCCTTGGCCACGGCGAACACCTCGGCCACCAGGCCGCCCGTCAGTATCCTCTCCGCGATCCTCCTCTGGGCCAGGTTAGCGATTATCCTGAGCGTGTCGTTCACCTTGCCCCCGCCGAGAACGAACACCTTGGGGGAGTCGTCAGGGTTGAAGAGCCTTGAGAGGGCTGTGAGCTCCCTCTCCATTACCCTCCCGGCCGCCGAGGGGAGGACCAGGGGGAAGCCCACGAGGCTTGGCTGGCTCCTGTGGGCAGTGGCGAAGGCGTCATTCACGTAGGCGTTGAAGAGGGGGGCGAGCCTCCTGACCAGGTGGGTGTTGGCCTGGGCCTCGGGCGGCCCCTCGGTGACCTCCTCAGCGTAAAGCCTCACGTTGTCAAGCATCAGGGCCTCGCCAGGCGTGAGGGACCTTATGGCCTCCCTGGCGCAGGGGCCCGCCACGTCGTCAATGAACCTGACCTCCTGCCCTACGTACTTTGACATGAGGGAGGCGTGCTGGTCAAGGCTTATGAAGTCCCTGTCCCCAGGCCTGCCCTGGTGGGAGATCATCACGACGGCGTTGCCCATATCGAGGAGCTCCCTGACCGTGGGGGCGTGGGCCCTTATCCTTGAGTCGTCGAGCAGCCTCCCCTCGCTGTCAACCGGGGAGTTAACGTCGATCCTCAGAAGGACCTTCATCCCCTTCGGGCTGAGGTCGTCAAAGGTGGGAACCCTAAGCCCGCCAACCTCTATCAGGGCCCTCGCACCGGGCTCCTCCCTGTCGACCCATATTAAAAATTTGAAACTTCGGTCGCCCAGGCGTAGGGAGTGCTAAGCGCGGCCTCAGCCAAGGAAGAAGTTTACCAGGCCTAGGACTTGGCGTACTCGGCCAGCAAGTTCCTCATGTAGAGGAGGCTTGAGCTCACGCGGGGGTCAGCGTACCTGTTCCTGGAGTAGGTCACGCTGACCTGGGTCACCTCAAAGTAGAGGTCCCTCAGCTTCTCGGCCCTCCCGGAGGCTATGGCCTCCACGACCGAGGCGGCGAGCTCCTCGATCTGCCTCAGCTCCTTCACTGCGTCCTCGCGCCCCCACCTGTGGTAGGTCCTGGCAGCGCTCCTGCTACTGTAGACAAGGTCCTCGGCGGCCTTCAGCAGCTCCATATACTTAGTGGTAGGCGTCATGGCTACAATATTATATGGCATCTGAAAATTATAAGCTTTCTATTACATGTTCATGCCATATATCATATATCAAGATTATGACCTAAGTGGGTCGGGCCCTAAGTCCTCCTCATCGAGGCCTCAGAGCCGTCGCCAGCCCTCATCCCCTTCCTGAAGGGGTTAGGGCGGTAAAATTACTAAGGTATGGCCTCCCTTAGACGTTTGCTTCATACCTTAACTCGCTAACCCCAAAGACGTTATATCTTGCTCAAGGGGTCTGAGATTACGCATTAGTGATGGCCTAGCTCAACACTAACCGGTCATGCGTGCCAGCTAGTTTAATAGCACCACCAACACTTTATTTACTTGCATGGCTAAGGCGTTGGACGAAAGCAAGCCATGGGGTAAAGGCTATACAACGGCGCCGGTCCCGGTTAAGAGAGTTTTAGAGACAGATGAGGATAGCGAAATAGAGTGGGTATTGAACGACAACAGTAAGGTGATAGCGAGGAAGGCGTAGGCCATGTTCATTGACGAGCTCCAGTACAAGGTCCAGGAGCTAGTTGACAGGAAGAAGACCTCATCCTATTACACCACCCCTGACGGGCTGGCCGTGATAAGGCAGCTAGTAAAGGAGGTGGACAGGAGGGATGGCATAGTCCTGATGGACCCCTTCATGGGCTCAGGCGTCACGCTGTCATCGGTCAGCGACCTGGTTAGGCCGAGCAAGGTGATAGGCATAGAGGTGAACAGGGCGCCCTGCGAGCTTGGGCGCAGGGTCCTTTCGTCGCTTTACAGCGACGTAGAGGTCGTCTGCGACGACGCCTTCAAGGTGGGCTGGAGGTACAGGGCTGACCTGATCATAACCAACCCGCCCTTCGTCAGGTGGCACCTGATAGAGGACAGGAACGAGGTACTTGAGGCTGTGGTCTCCCACGGCTATAAGGACTACGTCACGAGGAGGGACCCAGGGCTTCACATACTCTCCTTCTTCCTCATGGACTACATGCTCAGGCCCGGAGGCTACGCAATAGCTGTGCTCCCGGCCTCCACGTTTTACACGGCCCAGGGCAGCGGGCTGAAGGGGCTCCTGAGGCGCAACTATGACGTGCTGGCCATCGTTGAGAACCTCAGGGAGCCGTCCTTCAGCGAAGGGAGCGGCTTCAAGGAGCTCATAGTCTTCCTGAGGAAGAGGTCCCTTCCACTTGGCGAGGCCCTGACCTCCGTCTACCAGTACGACGGGGGCCTGAGGAAGCTTTACTCTGTCAGCCTGGCGAGGCTGCCGAGGCTCATGGACAGGAACTGGCTGAGCCTGTTCGACTATGAGAGGGCGGAGAGGCTCGTGAAGGTGATAGAGAGGGGGCTTGAGGAGGGACTCCTGAGGTACCTGAGGAGGGGCGAGATAGTGAGGGGCGTTGAGATGTACGGCCCCGAGTTCTTCTTCATACCGAACAGGGCCTGGAGCATCGTGGGCGAGGACGAGAACCACGTCGTGATAAGGGGCCCTGGGACCCTCAGGATCCCGAGGAGGTACCTGGTCAAGTGCCTGAGGAGGCCTGAGCACTACAGCGAGGGAGTGGTGATCAGGGACCCCGGCTTCTACGTCCTGGCTATAGGCGATGAGCCCCAGGGCGACCTGAGGAAGTACGTGGAGTGGGGCGAGAGGGAGGGGGTGCCAGCGCTCAGGCTTGGCGACAGGTGGTACCAGCACATATGGAGGCAGCTGCAGACGAAGAGGCCTTACGGTTACATATTCATACATGACAAGGTGGACCTCGCGAGGGACAGGGTCCTGGCGAACTACAGCGAGGCGCCCCTGTGCGCCTCCAAGAACTTCTACGTCATAAGGACTAACAACCCGCTGATAGCGGCCTGGCTCAACTCGTCAATAATGAGGGAAGTCCTTGAGGTATTCAGCAAGAGGATATCCTCGAGCTGGACCAGGCTCCTTGAGGACGACTACCTAGCGATCCCTGTGCCGTCGAGGCGCGTCAGCGTGAACCTGAACGACCTGGAGGCCGCAGAGAGGACGGTAAGGGGGTACCTAGGTATCTCATAAGCTGATTACAATCCAGGTCTTAAAGAGATAGATTATATTGGCCTCGATGCCATGGTTACCTGTCCCCAACCTTTGCTATGTTAGCCCTGAGCTCTGTCAGTGCGGCGTGGGGGTCAGGGACCTCTACGTATATCCTCGCGTAGGGCCCTCCCCTGAGCCTGATGAGGAGGGCCTTCGAGGGGTCCCTCACGGCGAACAGGGCCCTGGTCCTGCCCCTCAGCATGAAGACCCCCTCTATGACCTTGCCAGGCACGTAGAGGCCGAACAGCCTGATGAGGACCTGGGACCTTATGTCGTCCCACGTGAGCCCGGCCTCGACAGAGGTTACGTCAGCCAAGGGGACCTTGACCTTCCTCTTGAGCACCTCAAGCAGCTCGAGGCCCCTGAGCTCGACCACCAGGGAGCCCTCCTCAACGTAGACCCTGTGGGGCAAGCCTTACCCCAGCTGCTGTTAGACGGAGAGAGTTGTAATAAGTTAAGCTGAGGGCGCGCGGACCATGACGCCTAGGCGCTCCTTAGTGGCGGGCCCGCCGGGACTTGAACCCGGGTCCTCCGGCTCCGGAGGCCGGCGCCCTGCTCCTGGCTGGGCTACGGGCCCCGCGCGCTAGCGCGTGCCAAAGGATATTTACACGCGTTGAGGCCCAAAGGCCCTGCCTTAGGCCTAGGCGCCCTCCCCTCCGCCCTCCTCCTCGGCCACGCCTTCAAGGGGCTTGGCCGAGACCCTCGACCTCAGGTCGTTTATCAGCTTAAGGGCCGCCTCCTCCTCCACCTGCCTCCCCATAGTTGTCGCCTTCGAGACGTACTCAGCCACCGCCTCCTCGGCGGGCCTGCCTCCCAGCGGCAGCCTGGACCTGCCTATGGTCATGGGGAAGGGCTCAAGCACCGCGCCGGTCTTGACGAGCACCTCGCCGTCCAGGGGGGTCACTATGACTGTCCCCACCTCCCTGCCGGCGGTTTTGACGGAGTACACTACGTCGCCGTCCTCCGTCTCCCCCAGCTTCTCCAGCTCATACCTAACCCCCGTGGCGAGCAGCTCGGAGACCCTTGAGGCCACCTCCTTGGCTGCCTCGGCCACCTGCTCATTTGCCAGCCTCCTGAAGACCTCGACAGTCAGGGTGTCCCACCTCCAGATCACCTCCTTCTTCTCCTCGTCTACGTCGTAGTCTATGCGCACCCTCACCACGTCCCCCTTGTCTAGCTTAAGCCTGTTGACGAAAACCTCGAAGAGGACCCTGTTCAGCTGGGCCGCGGCGAAGGCAACCTTCTGGGCCCACTCCTTGTCAGCCCTGGTCCTGTCCCTGAGCTGGGCGAAGAGGGTCCTCCTGACCTTGATCGCGTAGGCCCCTACTATAACTAGGCCTGAGCTGAGCCTAGGCACGGCCGTCACCAATATATTATTATGATGCTCAAATATATAAATTATACGGAGAACTCCTGGGCCCAGGCCATAACCCTGGCGCTAGCTGACCTCCTCGGCTGATCGCCTAAGGTATTACTATAGGACGAGGAGCGCTTCTAAGCCCGACGGCTGCTCCTCGCCAGCGCCTTCAGGTCAAGGTAGGACTTTATCATGCTGCCGACGCCTATGGCCCCCACGACTATCAGCACCAGCACGAGGCCTACGTCGAAGGCGTCCAGGTTTGGTATAGGTACGCCCGTCGATATGGCGAAGCTGTCTATGGAAGGCAACGCGATTACCAGGGCCCCTATTAGGACGAAGGCCAGGCCGCCGTAGTAGAGGGTCCTGCCGGCCGTCGCTGCCCCCAGCTTCCTCACGGCGTCCTCCCCAAGCCCGTACAGCTTGATGAGCGCCGCGAAGGCGGCCCCGAATATCACCTGCATGGCCATGGTGCCCAGGCCGAACATCAGGCCGGGCAGGGGGGCGTAGATGAGGGAGCCCACCTGGGGGGCCAGCACGAACGTTATGACCGTGGCGTAGGCCCCGAAGCCGAAGCCCGCTATCAGGCCGTGGACCACGGTCATCCACAGGGGGACGTCGCCGAGCCTCTCGTATATGTTCGTCCTCTCAGCCTCCCTGGCGTGGGTCCTGCTCCTGAGGAGCCTGTCCACCTCGAGGTGCATGTACTTCCCCCTGAGTATGTACGCGCCGGCTACGGCCATGACCACGCCCACGATCACGTAGACGGGCCCGTCAAGGTTGTACTTCATGTAGAAGTACGCGAGGCCCAGGTAGCCAAGCGTCGTGAGCAGAGCCCTCTGGACTGTAAAGCCTAATGAGAACAGGAAGCCGGCCTTCATGCCCCTCCTCGTGCTGTAGGCGCCCACGGCGTAGCTGAAGGTTATCGGCCACGTGTGCTCGTCGGGCGTCGCGCCGTGAAGCAGGCCGAGTATGAGCGACATCAGCAGTATGAGCCCTAGCGACAGACCGTGCGGCGGGTTGAACAGCCAGTAGACCCAGCCCCATGCGCTCACTTGTGCACACCCTCCGTATTTCTTTAAGGAAACTGTGCACAAGAGCTAATAAGCCTTTTGTTCGGGCGGCGCGCTTCAACAAGGGTTAAAAGGAATGCCTGAAAGGACGTGAAGGGCCTTGGGCCCCGCGCCGCCGTAGCTCAGCCGGTAGAGCGCCGCCCTGGTAAGGCGGAGGTCCCGGGTTCAAGTCCCGGCGGCGGCTCCTCAGGCTGTCGGGTTAACGGGGCTTAGCCTGGCCAGGCTCTCGGCTGCCGCCCTCCTCAGCCTGCCCCTGGCCACGAGGAGCAGGGCGCCCGCCACCACGTAAAGGACTAGCTGGAAGAAGTCAACAATTGATATTAAGCCGAGGACTATCAGCAGCACCCCTATTGAAGTACAGTAGGAGGAGGCCAGCATGTAGTTCCCCTCCCTCACAGCCCTTGAGGTCAGCACCAGGGCTACCGCGGCCGCGGCCACGCCGACTAGGCCCGTGGCGAGGAGGAGGCCCCCGAGGACCCTCAGAACAGTGTAGAGCAGGGGCATGAGCCTCGTGACGTTGGCCGCCAGGAAGGGGTAGTAAGTCTCCACTGCCCTGGTTATGGTCTCGTTGAAGGCTGTTGGCCCCAGCGACGCCAGGTACAGCATTGACGCACCTATGGCTATCCCGACTAGGCCCCCGATTATGGCGAGGACGGAGGACGCCAGTATCAGGCCCCTGCCCTCCTCAGTCGGCAAGCCTTGGTCCCAAAACTGTGTGCCCTGCGTCCCCTATTATTTTTAACACGCCCAGGAAGCCCTTGACCGCTGCCTGACGTTGTGCTTGCTCAGTCCTTAAAATCAGGTAGCTCAACTATAACTGGGCGGCGAGGCCTTTGCGCACTGAGGCCAGGGGGTCGCTGGTCCTGACGGACGGCTCCTTCAGGTTCCTGCTGGGCGTAAACTACTGGCCCAGGAAGCTCAACATAAGGATGTGGAGGGACTGGGACGAGGAGGCCCTGAAAGAGGACGTAGAGGTCATGAGGTCCCTCGGCGTCAGGGCTGTCAGGCTCTTCCTGCTCGACCAGGACTGGGTTACAGCGTCAGGTGACCTCAACGGGGTCCAGCTGCAGAGACTGAGGTGGCTCCTCGACAGGCTCGGCGACTCCGGCATAGTTGCCTTCGTGACCCTCCTCGTGGGCCACATGAGCGGCAGGAACTGGGCAGTCCCATGGGCGCCCGACAACGACATATACTCCGCGAAGGGCATTGAGGGGACCGCCAGGTTCGCCTCGGCCGTGGCCTCGGCCGTAAGGGGCTCAAGGGGCCTAGGGGGCTGGGTGCTGAGCAACGAGATGAGCCTGCTCAGGCAGCCTCCCTCCCCCGAGGCCCAGCTGGCCCTCCTGAGGGCCGTGGCCCAGTCGCTCAGGTCAGCTGACGGGGAGCACGTCTTCAGCTCGGGCGACGTGCCGAGCGGCTACGCCCAGAGGCCAAACCTGGTAAGGGGGGTCGTGGACTACGTGGGCCCCCACCTATACCTCTACGACGATGACCCCGTCAGGCACGGCTTCAGTTACCCCGGCATGTTGGAGCTGTTCTCAGACGACGGCCAGGTCCCCGTGGTCCTTGAGGAGTTCGGCTTCAGCAGCCTCCAGTTCTCTGAGGCTGACAGGGCCGCCTTCATATATGAGGTGCTTTACTCGGCCTTCGCGCACGGCGCCTCAGGCGCTTTCGTCTGGTGCTTCTCCGACTTCCCGGCCGAGGGCGAGCCCCCCTATGAGTGGAGGGCCCTGGAGCTCGGCTTCGGCCTCGTCGACAGGGACGGGAGGCCCAAGCCCTCAGCTGAGGCCTTCAGGAGGTTCTCGGAGGAGCTGGGGAGGCTTGAGGCCCTTGGCGCCCACGTAAGGCTTAGGAGGGTGAGCAAGGTCCTCGTCCTCTCCCCATACTACGTGCTAGGCGATTACGAGTTCGCGGGCTACAGGCAGTGGCTGGGAGGCTTTGAAGCGGCCGTCAAGCCCGTGCTCGTGGCCCACCAACTGCTGACCATGGCCGGGGCCCAGACCTCGATAAGGCATGAGCCCGAGTTCGAGGGCAACGAGGGCAGGAGGCTGGTCGTGGTCCCCTCGGCCGTCTCAGGCCTGGCCAC
>JC3A454_101895_pt1 | contig 26932 bp, 28 predicted proteins | sample YNP_Site_4_FD_22002 | JGI IMG/M metagenome (IMG submission 22002) | reverse complement strand
CCCGTGGGGGAGGCGCTGTCGCACCTAGTCCATCTGGAGCGCAGGGGCCTGCCGAGAGCAGAGAGATAGACGGCGTGGTCTATTGGAGGCGCCCGTAGCGGACGCCGCTAGGCCGAGCCGCAGACCCGGCAGAATCGAGAGCTCCGCCCGCCGAGGCCCGCGGGCATCAAACGCGCCGAGATCGGTTGCGCCGAGGGCGTTATGACGGCCACATGGAGCCGGCCGTGAGCCGAGGGGAAAATGGCCCTGGATGGACCGGAGTGGCCGGCATCCCGACTCAATCTTATCTCGGCTCTCCATAAGGCTGGGTATGGCCGCGTTGTGGCGGTCTTGGCGGACCGCGTCTTCGTCCTGGCGCTTAACAACGACAGCAGACATGTGGAATCGGCCGATGTCAGGTCGGACCGCGCCGACGATAGCCGGAAGAGCCCGGTGGAGGCGCCGGGAGGCATAAGAGCGACCTTTCTAGCTAGGTCGAGGACTTTTACATTACTAATCAATTATTCATTAAAAAGATTACAATAAGTGAAAAAACTATTCTTTTGATCTGTTGATGAAAAACTAGAGTATATCGAGAAATTGCTTTAACTTAATCATATAATTTTAAATTTAATAAAGCTAAATATAATTTTTTATATTATAATAATTATTTTTATATTGACGATATCAGTATAAATCTTTATAACAAGCTGTTGAGGACCACTAGCCCTGTACTATTTCAAAAATTTGACAAAATGTTTAAAAATAGAAAATACGGTTTAATCTATGCCAAACGGACAAGATCCCCGATATCTGAAGGACATGAGGACGCTACACGTCACGGCGTGGCTTCTGTTGCTCCTCTCCCTCGCCATGCTTTTCGGCGGCGTCTACATGCAGGCGGCGCTCCACCAGACCAAGGCCCCGTTGTTGTTGGGCCTAGTGGCCGCCCTCCCGTTGGCCATACCCCTAGAGCTGTGGAACTTCTCAGACCCAGACACGCTCTTCAGAGTGATGGCGTTGCAGGACAGGTTCTTGATAGCGTGTTTCGGCTTCGCCATAGGGCTAGGCGCGATACTCCTGTACGGCCTTAACCTCTTCACCGCGCCGAACTTCGGCCTAAAGGCCTTCTTCGTGGGCGGCGTGGTGTTAGGCGGCCTCATATTCGGCATAGGCGTGGGGCTGGCCGGCTACTTCCCGGGCACTGTATGGATAGCTCTAGGACAGGGAAGGAGGGACGCGCTGTACGCGGTAGCCGGGGGCTTGCTGGGCGCCTTCACCTGGTCCGTCATATTCGGCTGGGTCAAGCCATATCTCTGGGACGCTTTCAACTTCGGGGCCATAACTTGGCCGCAGCTGTTCGGGATACCCTTCAACGATAAGATCGCCATGTTCATAGGCGCTCTGATATTCGGAACCATCATGTTCCTAGTATTCCTATTCCTGCCGCGCTTCCCCAAGCAACCGGTCAGACAGGCCTGTGGATTCCACCTAGCCGGGAGAGGGGCCACCGTGAGGAACGAGGACGTGATAAGGGAGGAGGCCGCGAAGTATCCCAGGCAGAACAAATACTTGCTGGAGTTGATAAATGAGAGCAGCATCAGGAACTCCAGATACGTCGTAGTGTTGGGCCTCGCCTTCACCGTAGAGGCCGTGGCCGTGATAATATTACACCAGATCTTCGGCGAGTCCACCACCTATTCCTGGATAGGGGCTCAGCTGTCCTATTTAGTGAACCCCTATTGGGCGGCCTCCAACCCCTACTTCCAGCTATTCGGCGGAATGCACATAGTCAACGGAGTGCCGGTGAATAAGCCGTTCAGCGAAATAGGCTGGGAGCCGATAACCGACCTCAGCACCTTCCTCGGCGGGCTGATATCGTCGATATTCATCTCCAGGAGGTTCATGGGGTTCAAGAAGCAGATACCCAGAGTCTGGGCCCACAGATTCGGCGAGTCGGAGGCCAGGAGATTCCTCGGCTCGTTCTTCGGCGCGTTCTTGGTGCTGTTCGGCGCCAGGATGGCGAACGGGTGCGCGAGCGGCCACATACTCAGCGGCAATCTGCAGATGGCGGTATCCAGCTTCGTCTTCATGCTCGCCGTCATGGCAGGAAGCGCAATAACTCTGAGATACGTAATGAAGCTAAGGATAAACTCCTGGGGCTACGCCGAATAAGCAACCCCTTCCCGTCCTTTTTATATCCCCTTTTCCCCATCTATCCGATGAGGAGAGCCGCCGCCGGGATTTGAACCCGGGACCTCCGCCGGCTACCGGCTACGGGTCTCCGAGCGCGTGCCCGCGATCTGCAGCCCGCCGCTATACCGGGCTTAGCTACGGCGGCTGTGTATGTCACGCCATAAGTTTATTAATTTTGCTCCGAATTGGGCGTGTACGTCGCTGTGGCTTTCTACTCGCCCGTCCACGGCGAGGAGTACGTCGAGAGGAGGTTTAGAGACGCCGCGCGCCATCTCCCGGAGGTCTTAGGCCCATTCAAGTCAGCAGACGAGGCTCCCGAGGTTAGGGCCAAGGCCCTGCTTGCCGTCACGCTTACCGGGGGCACCGGCGTCGCCGTGGCCGAATACGCCAGACGTCTAGGCGTCAGGTCGGTGGTGACGTTGGGCTTCCCGGAGCACAACAGCGCTGCGTCTTCCCTATCGGCCAGGTCCTATCTAGAGGCCGAGGGGGTTAGGGTTTGGCCTGTGCACTGCGCGCCTGGGGAGGACTGCGGCGAGGTGGCGGCCAGGGCTAGGGGGATCGCCAGGGCCGTCGCGCTCTTGACGGAGCCCAGGGTTCTGTTAATAGGTCGACGCACGGCCCAGGCGGATAGATTCTCGGCGAAGTTCGGCGGCGTCGTGGACGTCATGGACCTTGACAAATTCGCCGAGGTGGTGGAGGGCTCCGAGCCTGACCCCGAGTTTATATCCGTCTTCGGCGTCGAGGAGGCGGCCAAGATATACGCCGCGTTTAAATCCCTCGGCGGCTCTCCACCGAGCTCTTCCGGCTGTCGTCGACACGGTCCGACCGGACATTGGCCGATTCCACATGCCGGCCGTCGTTGGTTCCACACCACGTTCGGCCAGACCCGTCATACCGACTCAATTCGGCTAACTCACGGCGATGCCGGTTTCGAAGAAACGGTAAGAGTTGGAAGGGAAAAAAGGGGATGTCTCTTCAGGATCTTTTCGGCGAGTTCCCTCTGCCTCGGCGTGCCGTTCTTGGCCTTCTCGGCGAGGTACAGCGCTATGGCCCTCCTGACGGCCTCGTCCCCCTCCGCCAGCCTCAAGAGGTCCGCAGTGGCGATATACACGACGTAGTTGGGGCCGGACCTCACGACGTTCGGCCTCAGCCCCGCCGACTCAAGCCTCCCGGCGGCGGCGAGCGCCCTCCCGACATCGCGGGTGAAGTATTCGGCAAGGAGTGAGCCGCCCCTACCACCGACAAGATACAGGTACATCACGACGCCTGCCACGACCACGTTGCCTCTCCTCGGTCCGTCCTCAGCATGTGAGAATTGCTCCGTAGGGATCTCGCCGTTTTGCCCGAACGCCTCCCTAAGGACGTCAATACTCCTCTTCTTCGTCTTCAGCTTGTAGGCGGCCCTGAGGTCATTGTCTGTGGCCAACTTTATGTAGATCCACTTGTGGGCCTTCAGCAGATCCAGCAGTTCGCCGTATACGCCGGCCGCCTCCCTAAGCTTTACAAACGCCTCCTTGCCCGTGGCGGCTAGGGCCTCGTATGCGCCCTTGCGGATGCCCAGCCTCCAGGGCTCCTTAGTTGCGACTAATAGCTCGTACTTGCTTTGCAAGATGTTTCGCCACCTTGCCTTTCCGTCTCCTAACCACATGGTGAGCATGGGCGTCCACTCTCCGCGTCTGAGGTAGTCCGCGACTAGACTTATCGCCTTGTCCTTGCTCCACCTTTGCTTCCAGTCCTTCGCCCTGATTTGTATATGTATGTTCGCCCCTTCACGCATTAAGTTAACCGAAGCGGTGCGTATGTAGAGCTCTCCGTATCTCGCCGCCGCCCAGGCGAACGCCTGCCAAGGCTGTGTGGTGCCCATGAAGGGCCGGCCGTCATTATTGCCCTCATCGCTCGCCCTCCAGCCCAGCTGGAGCAGCTCAAGCCGCTCACGCGGAAGTTTCAATACGTCGGGAAAATGCGCCGAAGCGCTGACGCCGTGGATTGTGATGCGCGGAGCGAACCCCTCTCCTGCATACATCCATGCCCCGTCCGGCGCGTACAGCTTGTTGCCCTCCATCCTGTAGGTGCCGTCGACAACGGCTTTGTATAGCGTCGTCAGCCTCTCCTTGGCCTGCCTCTGCGCCTCCGGCAGGAGCCGCTTCATTGCGCCTCTGAAGTCAAGTAACTGCCTCCTCTCCTCCTCTGTAAGCTGGAAGGTCTTCATGATCTCCTGCGTCGCGTATTCGACGTAGGCGATCCACGCCTTAAATACCCAGTCCACGGGGCCGCGGAGGACCCCGTGGTTGGAGACATGCTCAAGAACCTCCTCTACTAAAGGCCCCTCGGCCGGCTTGAGCGCGAGCTCAAGGCGGCGCCCTATCTCGTCTATAGAGAATTTCCTCTCCATATCTAGGTTGGAGGAGGTCGTTTTATTGATTCGATGCGCCGTCGCATAGAGCGTGTCGTTACGGCGCCGGCAAGTCGGGCTGAACGCCGTCCGGGCCGCCTTCACGGCGCGTCGGCTGATCGCATCTCCGCGGGCCCCGTCCGCCCTCGGCCGCGCGCCTACAGGGACAACATCAAACCAATCCTCACAGGGGGCTAGCCCCCTGTCAAACCTTTCTTTGATACTCCCTGTAAGCGCCGGCGGATCCGCCGAGGGGCGGATCGATTTATCAATGCGCCGCGGAACGTATATGGGGCGCAACTTCGGCGTTACAGGCGCCGCCCTCGACGGCCGCGGGCCGGCGACCGCAAACTTCCCTGTTCCCCCCTCCCCCCTTTTCCGCACCGCCATCGCAGGCCCCGCCTTCATCTCCCAACCGCCTCGCCGCTGAGGTGGTTTTTCATTCCACTTTCCTCCTCCGCGGCCCCTCAAGCCCCGAGCTAAGGCGCGGGCGAGGCGGGGAAGGGCAAATGGAATCGAGAAATGAACTGGGGAAGGCGGAGCTCAAATGCGCCAGATGCGGCGGGCCGCTGGCCAGGTTCTACGTCTACAGGGACCTATACGGCGAGTGCGGGAAAGGGCATTTAAACCACGTTGGGGTGGTTGTCGCGTGGCTGAGGCCTGGAGAAGGGTCAGGAGGGTCGTAGAGGACAGCGACGTGGTCGTCGAGGTGCTGGACGCAAGGGATCCCGCGGCCACGCGCAACTCGGACGTGGAGAAGCTCGCGAGGTCTTTGGGCAAACGCCTCATGGCGGCTATAAACAAGGCGGACTTAGTGCCGCTGGAGATCGGGCTCAAGTGGAAGCGGTGGCTCGAATCTCAAGGCGTCCCGTCTGTGTTCCTAAGCGCTAGGGAGAGGCTCGGCACCAGGAAGCTGGTGGCCTACATAAAGAGGCTGGCGCCCTCGATCCCCGTCAAGGTCGCCGTGGTGGGATACCCCAACGTGGGGAAGTCCACGATAATAAACTACCTTAAGGGCAGACACGTCGCTTCGACGAGCCCGAAGCCGGGCTGGACCAGGGGCGAACAGCTCGTGAGGGCCAAGAGCTGGCTGTTGGTGGTAGACACCCCCGGGGTCCTCGCGGCGGAGGGCGCGGAGGATCCGGCGCTGGCGGTCATCCGCGGCGCGGTGGATCCAGGCAGGGTGGACGACGCGGTGCCCTACGCAGTCGCGTTGATAGAGCGGGTGATCAAACTCAATCCGAAGGCGCTGGAGGCGTACGGCCTCGCCTCGGCCCCCTCGGCCGAGGAGGCCCTCGAGCTAATCGGCAGAAGGTACGGACGCCTTATGAAGGGCGGCCGCGTAAATGTGGACGAAGCGGCCAGGAGGGTTTTGAGGGACTGGATCGTGGGGAAGCTCACCTACTGGTACGAGCCCGACAGGCCGCAAGCTCCTCCTTGAGGTCGCGCTCGTACACCTCGCCCCTCGGCGCCCTCTCCTTGAACAACTGCGCCTCGAAGACGTAGATCCTCGTCCTCTCGTCCAGCCAACAGTCGGCGTGCAGCCAGGCCTTTAGGCATCCGTTGGATAGGAACTGCTCGGAGTCCCAGCACTCCTCCACGGGCACCTGGGGGAGGAGGAGCCCGGAGTAGAACCCCCTCCTCACCACTATTCCGTGCCGGCCCACCTCGACGGCCTTTAGGTAGTCCTTGGGGTTCTGGGGCAGCTGCCTCAAGGGGCTCAGCACAGATACCTCGAACACCGCCTCGTCGAGCTCGTCGCTGGTCATTGCGGGGAATCGGGGGTCTTGACAGCACGCGGCTATGGCGCTGTATATTGTGGCGTACGCCACGTTCCTATAGCCCTCGGGGTAGCCGATGCAGCCCCTGAGCTCCAGCTTGCCGCCGGCGAGCTTCTCTATGGTGGTAAAGACGCCGTAGGGATCCCTCAACAGCCTCTGGGGCGTATCCGCCGGCGGCTCTATTATCGCTCCGCGCGTCAGATACTCCTCGACGGCCCTTCTGGCCAGTCTGACCAGGAAAGCCCCCTCCTCCAGGGAATAGGGCCGGAACGACACGTCCTTAAAATAGCCTCCAAAAATATATTCATGCCCCGATGCGCCGTCTGCGGGCGCGACGTCAATGCGGCGAGGATAGCCTATATACGCGGCGGCATCTTCGTCTGCGACGACTGCTTCCCCCAATATTACGTCAAGGAGATTTGCAGATTGGTCCAAAGAAGGCTCAAGGGCGAGAACCCCATCGCGTGTATATACTGCAAATACAGGAAGATATGCGACGAGCACATCTCGAGGACCTTGAAGTCACTGGCCTAGGGCTGCCAAGAAGAAGCCGGGCGCGTCGAACGCGTTCGGCATAAAGCGTCTGCAGTTGGCGCAGCGCCAGCCCTCCACGGTCCTCGGCACGTATATCGGCATGGCCCTCAGCCCCAGCTCCTCCGAGGCCCATAGGACGTTCCCCTCGTTCTCTAGGAACGTGAGCGTGCACGTGGAGTATATCACGTACCTGGCCAGCCTGGCCGCTGTGGCGATGAACTGCCTCTGGTAGCGCGCCAAAGTCTGGACGTCCTTCATGGACACGGCATGGCTGAGCTTCGGCCTTACTCCGAGATCGCTGCACGGCGGGTCGACGAGCGCCACGTCGCCCTTCAGAAGCGGGTAGTCCCTGTCGATGTATCTGCTGTCGTGAATCAGCACGTCTATGAGGTGCTCCAGGCCCAGCCTCCTGGCGTTCTCCAGTATGCGCTCCGCCTTGGGCCTCGATCTGTCGAACGCTATCACGTGGATGGACAGCTGGGCCATGTGGGTCGTCTTCCCGCCGGGCGACGCGTTCAAGTCCACGGCCCTCCTGGCCCCCAACGCGGCGGCCAGCCTCCCCGCCCACATCGCCGGCATGCTCTGGTCGTAGAAATACCCCATGGCGAACTCCTCCAGCCCTCTGAGCTTGGGGGCCTTGTAGACGCTTCTGAGGGTCCTCACGGCGAGCCCCCGCCTGTATTTCACCATGTCGAATCCGTCCATCTCGGCTACGCCGTACGCCACGATCTGCCCGTCGGGGCTCACCACGTTCACCTCGTCGCCTTTCTTCACGCCAGGCGCCTTGAGGACGCCGGGCGCGTAGAGATCGCTGCCCATGTAGACGCTCTCCGCGGCCCGCTTCTCCGCCACCACGGCCCTCGCGGCCGAAGGCACTTCGAAGGGCCCCCTGACGGGAATCCACAGGGCCTCCTCCAGGTACTCGTCGCGGTATACGGGAAACCTCCTCGATAGCCTCTCGGCGAGCTCCTCGGCCGCTATTTTAGCGGTGTTGACCCTTATGTAATACCTATAGGGAGGCCTCTTGATCGCAAGAAATATTTCCTCTATTTCTTTATCGCTTAAATACTGAAGAAATTCATTATATAGTTCTTTATCTATCTTTATTCCTTCAAAATCTATCCACATTAAGAGTTTTTAATGATCTGGGCGAGAAGCTCCTTGGCTTTAACCGTGGGGTTCGACCTGACAAGGCGCCAGAGCTCCGAGCTCTCGTCCAACACGTACCTATAGCTCCTGTTCTTGCCCAGCCCCTCCGTGTTTGCCCTCACCAGGTTCCGTCTCGACAGCCTTTTCAGAAGCCTGGCGGCCCGAAGTATGGCCCTATGGTCTGAGCCGTACCCGGTCATCTTGGCCAGAGAGGCCGCCCTTATGCTCACCACCCTCCCCCTAGAGCTTCGTATTAGAGACACTAGAGCATCGACAAGTTTACGCTCCAAATAGTCCAAGTCCATATGTCCCGTCTCGGGCTTATTTTTAAGCTTTTCTTTATATACATCTAAAACCCATAAAGGCCCTGCCTTTAAAAGCCTATCCGGACAAGAGACGTACGCGATGTAGGCTTCTGCCTAAGGCCTCTGGGCCACGAATCTCCTTATGTTTCTATCCAGGGGCTGCGTCAATAGGCCGACCTCGGTTATTATGGCCGTTATGTATCTGGGCGGAGTCTCGTCGAAGACGGGGTTGTAGACGTCGACGTCGGCCATGGTGATGTACGTCTTGCCGTGGGCCGTCCTGACCGTCCTGACCTCGTCGGGGTCCCGCTCCTCTATGCGGACCTCCCCCGGCTTGTGCTCCAGGTCGAACGTGCTGGTGGGCGCGGCCACGTAGAAAGGCACGCCGAACTCGTGGGCGAGCACAGCCTCGTTGAGCGTGCCGATCTTGTTGTATACAGTTCCGTCGGCGAGTACCCTGTCGGCCCCCACTATGGCCAAGTTCACGAGCCCCCTCCTCAAGACGAGCCCCACGGCCGTGTCGGCTATGAGCTTGACCCTGACGCCGTTCTCTCTGAGCTCATACGCGGTCAGCCTCGCGCCCTGTTGCCACGGCCGCGTCTCCGGCGCTATGACGGACACGTCCATGCCTAGATATTTGGCTATATATATAGGGGCGGTCGCCGTGCCGAGGGCCCCCGTGGCCAGACTGCCCGCGTTGCACTGGGTCAAGACCCAGTCTCCCGGCTGTATCAACTGGACGCCGTACGCCCCTATCCTGACCTCTGCGTCCAGCTCCTCGTCGAATATCTTGTCGGCCTCGGCGACGAGCCCCTCCCTAAGCTCCCTCGGGCTCTTGACGGCCCCCTCCTCGACCAACGCCCGGGCCCTTCCGTACATTCTGTTCAACGCCCAGAAGAGGTTCTGGGCAGTCGGCCTGGTCCTGGACAGCTTGTCTCTGGCGAGCTCCAGCGCCTTCAAGGCGCCGTCTAGGTCGGCGGCTTCGCGCTCGAAGAGCGCCAGGGCCATGCCGTAGGCGGCGGTTATCCCTATGGCCGGCGCCCCGCGGACGGCCATATCCCTTATGGCGTCGGCGACCGCGTCGACGGTCCTCAGCTCCAGATATCTGGTCTCGAAGGGAAGCAGTCTCTGGTCTAGGAGAACCAGCCTATCTCCCCTCCACTCCAGCACCTTTAGCTTAGGCCGATAGTTGGCCTTTATCTCCTTGACCAGGTCTTCTACGTTCATGGAGGATCGCCCCAAGCACTATTTATGCATGTTTTTGAGTGACAGCTTTATCGAGGCGAGGTGCCTCAAGGCGTCGTAGGACAGAGGCAGCCTCCTCCCCAGCTCCCTCAAGACCTCGTCGCATTTGTCGACCTTGGAACAGAAGCAGGCGTAGTCGGGACATTGGGCCAGAGCCTCGGCGACGTCGTCGCCCATCTCGGCCAGCGCGGTCAGCATATATGCCGCCGCGCGCACAAACGCCGAGGTCAACGCGCCGACGAGCTCGTCTATGGAGAGGAACACGTAGTCGGGCAGAGTCACCACCTCGACGCCGAGCTCCTCGGCCAGCTTTCGGGCCGACTCGTCGGAGTAGCCTCTGCAGACCACCATGGGCTTGGCGTCGAGCAACTTGGCGTTTATATAGGCCTGTCTTATCCCGGATACATCCACTTTGCCCGCCTTTATCTCGACGGCATATCGCCTCCCCGCCGCGTCCTCCGCCAGCACGTCGACCTCGCCGAGCTCGACGCCGTCTCTCAAGATCTTGTGCCTATGGGCCAGGGGGGTGAGGCCTAGCGCCGGAAGGACGTCCAAGACGAAGGTCTCGAATTTGATCCCCATGCAACATGAAATATTTTAAATTACTAGTTCACCGACTTCGATGAGAGTCTTGGTGTTGGGCTGCGGCAACATAGGGAGGTTTATCGCCCGCCACCTACACGAGAGGGGACACGAGGTGGTCTCGGTGGACGTGAGGGGCGGCGACTGCCCGGGGATGGTCAAGGGCGACGTGGAGTCGGTGGACGTGAAGTCGGCGGATCTGGCCGTAGGCGCGTTGCCTGGCCCCGCCGCGTATAAGGCTGCTGAACGCGTCTTAGAGCGCGGGGTGGATCTAATAGACGTGTCCTACATGCCTGAAGACGCCTTGTCGCTACACGACGTGGCCAAGAGGTCCGGGGCACGCTATATACCCGACGCCGGCGTGGCTCCCGGCCTATCCAACATGCTGGTGGGCCGCCTGATCTCCGAGATCCCCAAGCTCGAGGAGATCAAGATCTACGTGGGAGGCGTCCCGAGAACTCCCGTAGGCCCTCTGGGCTACTCCATAACCTGGAGCCCCTACGACCTGATAGAGGAGTACACAAGGCCCGCGCGGATAGTGCGGAGGGGCAGGGTGGAGTCGGTGGATCCTCTGTCCGACGTCGAGCTGGTGGACACGCCGCTGGGCAAGATGGAGGCGTTCTACACAGACGGCTTGAGGACCTTGCTGAAGACGTCCAAGGTCCCCAACATGTTCGAGAAGACTCTGAGGTGGCCCGGCCACGTGGAGCGGGTGAGGCTTTTGAGGGACCTGGGCCTCATGTCGGACGAGGCGGTGGAGGGCGTGAGGCCTAGGCAGGTGCTCGCCGCGCTCTTAAGCCGCCTGAGGTTCCAGGTGCCCGACGTGGTCTACATGAAGGTGGCCGGCGAGAGCCCGGACGAGAGAATAACCTACGAGGTCGTCGTCGAGCCCTCAGGGGAGTGGTCCGCCATGCAGAGGGCGACCGGCTTGACCGCGGCCTCGTTGATTACGGCGATTAAGGACCTGGACCCCGGCGCGACGCCGCCCGAGGCGATCGGTCTGAGCAACAAGCTGATGCCCAGAGTCCTCGCCTACTTGAAGCAAAACGGGATAGGCATAAACGTGGAGAAGGTGACCAGATCTGTCCTGTAATGCCCGGCCTGGAGGACCAGCTGAGGAGGCCGGTGCGCGGGATGCGCGACATAACGCCGGAGCAGTACTACGCCCTGAAAAAGGTGGAGGACGGCCTGTCGAAAGTCGCTGAGGCCTTCGGCTACAGGCGCATAGAGACGCCCGCAGTGGAGCACTTCGAGGTCCTTGCGAGGAAGGCCGGCCGCGAGATAGTGGACGAGATATACTACTTCAGAGATAAGGCCGGCCGCGAGCTCGGCCTGCGTTTCGACATGACGGTGCCGGTGGCCCGCGTGCTGTCGTACAGGTTGGACGAGCCCAAGCCGGTCCGCTGGTATTATTTCACAAAGGTGTGGCGCTACGACGAGCCCCAGCACGGACGCTACAGGGAGTTCCACCAGTTCGGCGTGGAGCTGGTGGGCTCGGACAGCCCGAGGGCCGACGCCGAGGTCTTGGCCTTGATGGCCAAATCCCTGGAGGCCGTGGGCGTGCGCGACTACGTGATAAGGCTCAACGACCGCGCGGCGATGGACAGAATGCTCGCGTCGCTCGGGGTCGGGGGGTCCCGCGAGGAGGTCCTCAGGGCGTTGGACAAGAGGGGGAAGGTGCCCGACGGCGAGATCCTGGAGATGTTGAGGAGGGCCGGGCTGGACGGAGCCGCCGCCGAGGCCCTCATGGCGTTGATCTCCGAGCGGAGGCCCGGCTCAGAGGCCCCCGACTTCTTCAGCAAATACGATAGGGATCTCGGCGAGAGGTACGGCCGCATCGTCAAAGCCCTGGACGCCTACGGGGTGTTGGGCAGATTCGAGGTCGACCTCTCCATAGTTAGGGGCCTGGACTACTACACAGGCTTGGTCTTCGAGGCCTACGCGGGCGAGTACAGACTCGCCGTGGGCGGAGGAGGCCGGTACGACAATCTGATAGAGCTGTACAGCGGCGTCAGGACCCCAGCCCTCGGCTTCGCCATAGGCGTCGAGAGGCTCATGGAGGCGGCCGGCATAACCCGGGCCGAGCGCCCGCTCGACTACTACGTATATCCTGTGACGGAGGACGCGTTCAAGACGGCCGTGGAGGTGGCTGAGGCGTTGAGGGATAAGGGGGCCTCCGTCGCCGTGGACCTCGGAGAGCTCACGTTGAGGGAGGCGTTGGAGCGCGCCGCGAAGACGGGCGTGGCGTACTTCGTGATAATAGGGAGAAAGGAGCTGGAGAAGGGGGTCGTGAGGATACGCGATATGCGCAAACGCGTCGAGCTCGAGGTGGAGCTCGACAGAGTTAGGGGAGGATTAGCGTCCCCCTACGCCCCTTGAAGACCTCATGGCCGTCCTCAAGCGCGCCTATCGCCGCCCACCTCCCCCCGTTCCTTACGAACCTCAATGCGGCGAGGACCTTAGGCCCCATGGACCCCTCGGGGAACTGCCCCTCTCTGTATAGCCTCTCCAACTCCTCTGCGTTTATCCTCTCGAGCCTTCGCCGCCTCGGCGTGTTGAAATCCACGTAGACGCCGTCCACGTCGGTGAGTATGACGAGCGCCTCGGCGCCGAGCGCGTTGGCCAGCACCTGGCTTGCGAGATCCTTGTCGACAACGGCCTCGACGCCGCCGCGCCTGGAGACGGGCACGCCGCCGCCCCCCAGGGCCACCACGATCAGCCCCCTGTCCAAAAGGGCCTTTATGGCCTCGGCCTCCACCACTGCGGCGGGCTCCGGCGAAGGCACGACGCGCCTCCAGCCCCGCCCCACGTCCTCCCTCACCGCCCAGCCGTATTTGGCCGCCAGCCTCTCGGCGTCCTCCCTGGCGTACACAGGCCCGACGAACTTCGTGGGGTTCTCGAAGGCCCGATCCCCCTCGTCCACCAGCGTCCTGGTGACCACCGCGACCGCCCTGCCGGGGCCCAGCACCTCGTCTATGGACTCGACGAGGAGATATCCCAGAAGCCCCTGGGTCGCCGCCACCAGGGCGTCCAGCCTGAAATATCGCCGTTCGGCCAGGAGCTGTAGCTCGTCGAGGAGGCCGACCTGGGGGCCGTTGCCGTGCGTTACGACCACCTGCGCCCCGTCCTCCTCAGCTATCTTGGCCACCACACGCGCCGCTATTTTGATGTTCTTGACGTGCTCCTCCTGGTCCATGGGCCCTCCGGGCCTCGCGAAGGCGTTTCCCCCTAGGGCCACGACGACTAGCACCCTGTAAAAATACCTATGGGGAAATAAGGTTTACTATATATAGAAATAATATAGATGTATTTAGAAATAGCGGGTTTGTTGCTGCTGTTGGGAGCCGCCTCCCTGCTGAATATAGACGAGGGGAGGCATCCCCAGCTCCCTCAATATCAGCGACGCCTCGAACATGGCCATCTGCATCAGGGGGACGGCCACGTGGGGAGGCAGATTGCCCAGATCCACCTCGCCCTGCACCACCGCGACGCCCCGTATCGTGAGGGTAACCGCGCTGGGGTTCGTGGTCAGCGCCAGCGCGAAGGGCAGCTCCAGGACGCCCCCCCTCCTCACGGCCCTATCGGCCTCTATCTGGTAGTTCATCTGGATCTGGAGGGGGGTATTGGGCGGCGGCGAGGCCACCCTCTCGGCGTGGATGTAGTCAAACCGGACGCCGGCCAGGCTCATAAGCTATAATAAAGGCGTTATTTAAGTCGTGTTGTCCATAGTCATCGACAGGGGCGCCGATATAGTGTTGGCAAGAGACGTCGAGGTGGTGGTGTCGCCCCTATGCGGGGGGCAGCCGCCTCCCCTCAAGCTCTCATCGCCCTCCCTGGAGCTCTTCGCCAAGGCCGTGCGCGCCGCCTTCGGCGTCGATGTGGCCCAATACCTAGTGGACCAAAGGGTCCTGGGCCTCGCCGAGATGGACCCCGTGTTGCTCCTCGGCCAACTGCCTCTAGAGAGGTCCCACTTGGCGTTCATGCTGCCGTACAGAGGCGCCGCGACGGGCTGCATATCCGCCTACCCGACGCCCGCCGTAGCGGCCATAGCCGCGTTGAGCAACTCGCCGGCCTCGGCCGCAGTGGACTTCCGCTGGGACCTCTCGGGGCTTTTCGAGACGATGGACCTCGCCGTGCGCCTAGGCGTCGACCTGCAAGCCATCGTGCCCAGGCCCGTCGAGGCGCCCGGCCGGATCTACCTCACCGACTCCGTGCCGGGCCACGTGAGGCGGCGTCTGGTGGGCGCCTTCAAGGGCAACGTGGGCCCAGGCGGCGAGGAGTACACGCCGGTCGTCAAGAAGCCGTCCGGCGGCCGTTGGAACGATGTGGAGTACTGGAGGGCGGCCGAGAGGGTGGCCGAGGCGCTTGGGGTACGGCGGGAGGGCCTCGAGGAGATAGCCGAGCTGGGCTTCCTCGCGTATAGAACCGTCCTCGATCTAGGCATGGGGCCTGGCCAGCTCGGCTATTTGGTCAAGTGGGGGTTGCTCGAGCCCATAGCGGGCGGCTTTAGAGCCGGCGCGAAGCTACTGTATCTGATATCCCTTGCGTCGGCCCGTCGTTAGCAGCTCATCGCTCGCACGTCCGGTTTCTCCCCATCGCCGGATATGAAACCTTTATTTAAATCCACAGTTCTCAAGGCCATGGAGGAGCCCTTCTCGACAACCCTACTGGCCGTCTCCATGTTCATACTGGGGCTGGTGATAGGGCTGGTCGCGGTCCTCACGACGTCCGGTCCCTCAGCCCCCCGCTCGCCGATCAGCGCGGTCGTGTACGGCCAAGGTAGCTCTGCGGCTGTCACCATAGCTCCGCCCTGCCAGCTCGCGATAAACTCCACAGGCATCTACAACACCTGCACTGGGCTGATCCAGCGGCTGAACGGATCCCTCGACAACCTCACTATCGTCGTAGGCTGAAGCTCCAGTCGTGGCGCTCCACGCAGGGGCCGAACTCCGGGATCTCGGACAAGTCGGGCAGGGACTCGGCCCGCCCTCCGACTACCGCCTCGGCCAGCCTCCTGGCGACCGCGGGGCCCGCCATGCTGCCGTAGCCGTCGAGCCCGCCCACCGCGTAGAGGTTCTCCAGCCCTCCGACCTTGCCCGCAAGGGGGCCGCCCGTCGGCGAGCCCTCGCAGAGACCCGCCTTGGCGTATAGAGGGACGGCCCAGCCGGCTCTCCGGGAGATCATCCTGGCTATTCTCGCCGCATAGCCCCTGGGAGGGGGCGTGTGGGCCTCGCCGCATCCATCGCCGGCTATGTAGAACGGCCATGGGCCCGGCCTGCCGTACCAAGACATCACGTAGTCGCCTATGCTCAAACCTCTCAGCCAGCTGGGCACCAGGAGGATCGCTGCGTAGCAGGAATAGGGCCTGAACGGAAGCTCAACCCCTATCCGCGACGCCAGCTCCCTATTGCTGGCGCCGGCGGCCAGAACCACCGCATCGGCCTTGACGCTCCTCCCGTCGGCTACGACGTACGCCGTGCGCCCCTCGCGCGCCAGCCTGGCCTTCTCGGCGGAAAAGCCGAGCTCTCTCCTGAGCTTCGCCACCACTCTGCGCACAGGTATCAAATAGTCTGTGGTTATCACGGCCATCTCGTCCCGCGCCAGCAGGAGGCCTCCATACCTATCGACGACGTCGTACTTGACGCCGGCGCGCCTCAAGCTCCCCAGATCGGCCGTCGCCGGCATTATGTCCACCGACGTGATCGGCCTCACGGGCGCGAGCTCCCTATAGACGGCCAGGCTCTCCCTCGCCATTTCTATATCCTCGCCGTCCGGCATGGAGAGCGTCAACACGAGCGACGTCAATGGGTACTCCATACGGCCGCCGAACCCCACCACCTCGGCTCCTAGCTTCCGCAGGAAGTAGGCGGTGAAGACGCCCGCTATCCCGCCTCCCACCACGACCACCCTCACGGCCGGCGGAGCAGGGGCCCCATAAATATTTTAACCGCGCAGGCCGCCGCAGGCGTGAGGGTGAGGAAGCGGTGGGGCTCCCTGGACGTTGAGCTCGAGCCCGACGCGCTGGCTCGGCACAGCTGCGTCGTGGTGGACGCGTTCTCGGTGGCCGCCTCGCTCTCGAGGCCCGAGGAGCTCTTCAGCGGGTTCGCCGAGGCCGGGATACGCGCCATCTTCGTGTTAGACGCCTGGCACGAGACGCATCTGGGCAGGGCCAGGCGCTACCTCGACCTCTGCGGGCGCTACGGCCTGGACTGCCGCCTCTCTGAGAGGAAGCCAGCCGAGGAGCTGGCCGTGGAGCTCGCCTGCGCGGAGGGCTGCGCGGTCTTGACGCGGGACTACGACGCGGTTAGAAGGGCGCTGGAGATCCGGTGCAGCGCCCCCATCCTGATAGCCAAGGGAGGCGGGGTCTACAGAGTCGTCGTTGCAAGCTTTTAAGCGGCTCCCGACGCGGAGTCATGGATCAGGCCGAGATAGAGAAGACGGCCGAGGGCCTAACCGAGCTGGAGAGGAAGATCCTGGCACATATATACGCCTACGGCCCCGACACGCCCTGGCTGATGGCGCGGAGACTTCTGGGCGCGGCCGGCTGGGCCCCCGTGGCGCCCGAGGGGGAAGTGGAGGAGGCCTGCAGGAGGCTGGAGGAAATGGGTCTGCTGGAGAGGTACAGGGGCAGCCTCAAGGGCCTCGTCACCTCGTCAATAAAGCCGTGGCTTAAAGTGAAGAGACGGAATCCGGACCGCAGGGGCTCAGGCATATACTACGATCTGACCAAAAGAGGCCGTTGGGTGGCCGGCTATCTGTATAAACAGCACTTCAGGAGAGCACGAGGCTGAGGAGCGCCATCCTCAGCGGCACGCCGTACGCCGCCTGTCTGAAATAGGCGGCGTGCCTCGTCCTGTCCACGGACGCGTCCAGCTCGTCGACTCTGGGCAGCGGATGCAGGACGATGAGGTCGTCCTTGGCCCCCCTCAGCGATTCGGCCGTCAGCTTGTAGCTGCCCTTCACGCGCTCGAACTCGAGCGGGTCGAGGAAGCGCTCCTTCTGGATCCTCACCACGTAGAGCACGTCGAGCTCGCCCAACGCCTCCTCAAGCCTCGTGTAGGCCCTCAGGCGCAGGCCCCTCGACTGCACGTAGTCCAAGGTCTCCTGCCTCGGCCTTAAGAACTCCGGCGAGATCAAGGCTATCTCGACGTCGAACAGGGAAAGCCCCTCGAGGAGCGAGTTGACGGTCCTCGCGTACTTCAGATCGCCCATGATGCCGATCTTGAGCCCGTCGATCCTGCCCTTCTCCCTCCAGATGGTGTAGAGATCCAGCATGGCCTGCGTCGGGTGGTTGAAGGATCCGTCGCCGGCGTTCACGACGGGCGACTGGGCTATCTCCGCGGCGAGCCGCGCGGCCCCCTCCAGCCTGTGCCTGACGACTATCACGTCGGCGTATGCGTCCAGCATCCTTATGGTGTCGGAGAAGGTCTCGCCCTTCTCGACGCTCGTCCCCTCGGCGCTGGAGAAGCCGACGACCTCGCCGCCGAGCCTCTTCATGGCGGTCTCGAAGCTGAGGCGGGTCCGCGTCGACGGCTCGAAGAAGGCGACGGCCATGACCCTCCCTCTAAGCACGTCGAGGCCGGACCTGGCGTATCTCTCCATCTCCCTCGCCCTCTCGAATAGGACCTCCAGATCGCCCCTCGAGAAATCCCTCATGGAGACCACGTCTCTGCCCCGCCAGGACACGCGCAGATTATGCAATTAAATAAATGTTGCCGCATCTCCATGTACCCGGTAGTCGTCGCCCTCGACGTAGACTTGAGTAAGGCGCTGGCCGTGGCGGAATCTCTGCGGGACGAGGTCGCCGGCTTCAAGGTGGGCTGGGACCTAGTCCTCGAGGCCGGCCTGGACTCCATCAAGGCGGTCTCGCGGCTGGGCCCGGTCGTGGTCGATCTGAAGCTGGCCGACATACCCTATATAGTGAGGCGCGTCGTGGATAAAATCGCGGCCGCGGGCGCGTGCTGCGCCATAGCGCACGGATTTCTACTGCCGAGCCTGGAGAAGGACGAGAGGCTCTACGTCTTGGTGAAGATGACCACTGGCTCCCGCTACGACGGGCTGTGGAGGGAGCTGCTGGGGCAAGTCGCCGGCTTCCGCGGAGCGGTGGCGCCGGGCAACGAGCCGCAGGTGGTCTCGGCCGCGAGACGCGCCCTGGGCTGCTCCGCGAGGATAATCTCGCCGGGGATAGGGGCGCAGGGCGGAAGGCCCGGGGACGCGATAAGGGCAGGCGCCGACTTCGAGATAGTGGGCCGCTACGTATTGGAGGACCCCTCCAGGGTCTCGGAATGGCGCGGCCTCAAGCCTGCGTGCAACGATTCCATCTAGAAGGTTGCATCGATAAGGGCAAGGCATTTAAAATCCACGTCGGCCGGGCGCACCATGAAGAACCTTAATGAGGTTCTCAAGATATCCTTCTCAGCCTTCTTCGCGGATCTTGGCTACCAGGCGGCGGTGGTCATGTTCCCGCTGATCTTCGTGATGTACCTGGGCGCTCCCATGTGGCTTTACGGGGTTGCGGAGGCTATCAACTATGGGCTCGGAAGCCTAATGGCGTTCCTGGGCGGCTTGGCTGGCGACAGGTTTGGCAGGAAGAGGATGGCCATACTCGGCAACGCGTTGATAATACCGGTCTCGTTCCTCGGCTTCGCCAAGTATTGGTGGCAGGCCCTGTTGATCTTCATGGTCGGCTGGTGGTTTAGGAACTTCAGGTCGCCGCCGAGGAGGGCCATGATGACCGAGGTCACCGACCCAAGCGAGAGGAATGAGGCCTTCGGCATACTGCACGCGCTGGACATAGCCGGAGCTGCGTTGTCGATAACATACACGGCTATACTGCTCTTCGTGAAGTTCCCCGTGGAGTACCTGCTCCTAATAACGGCGGCGCCGCTGGCGGTGTCTACCCTTCTCATAGCCCTAGTCAACGCCGGGCGTGGCTCCAGTGCCGGCTCAGCCTCATTCACTGAGCTGAGGGGGTTGGGCAGGGCGTTGTGGCTGGTCGTGGTGTCGACGTTCTTCTTCGGCTTCAGCCAGTACAGCTTCGGCTTCCCGGTGATAACAACGGCTGAGTTCACCCACGAGGATTACCTAGCGGTGGTCGCCTACGGCGTCTTCCTAGCCACCTCGGCGGTCTTCGGCTACGTCTTCGGCAGGTCTAGGATAAATGAGTACGCGGGCCTCTCATACCTAGGCTACCTGCTCGGCGTCTTCGCCTCGCTGGGCTTCGCCCTGCTGTCGCCGATGGGCATAACGGGCATATACCCAGCGGCCTTTCTGCTCGGCGTTGCGGTGGCCGCCACCGAGACCTTCGAGCCAACAATAATATCTAAGGTAGCCCCCAAGGAGAGGATGGGCATGGGGATGGGGCTCCTGTCCTTCGGCAGGAGTATCGGCATATTCCTAGCCAACACGGTAATGGGCCTGCTCTACCAACTCCACTACTCCTACGCCTACTACTTCGCAGCCGCAAGCTCATTCACGGCCTTCTTGGTGGTCCGCCTATTGTTAATGAGAGCGGTTGGGAGCGAGGGCCGATCGCGATAAGAGGTATGCTAGTGCTGTGCCGAGGGGAGGGCGAGTCGATTGGGTGGGGACTGCCTATGAACGCTCAGGGGGCTCAGGATACTTAATGATGTCTCAGCTACCGTATCGATACCTGAATGCTAAGATCGATATGGGGCCGGATTGGCGCGTTTCCGATGCGCGGCGACTTGCGCGTATCCGCGCGGCTTCAAGGTCTCGGAGCGCCGCGGCCGGCGCGCAACAATTCTTTTAAGGGGGTGAATAGATCACGTGTCCGCCAAGGAGCTCATAGTGAGCAAGATCAGGGACGGCACGGTGATAGATCACATCCCGGCCGGCCGGGCTCTGGCGGTGTTGAGGATACTGGGGATAACCGGGAGGGAGGGCCTGAGGGTCGCGCTCGTCATGAACGTGGACTCGGAGAAGCTGGGGCGCAAGGACATAGTGAAGATAGAGGGCAGAGAGCTGACGCCCGACGAGGTCGACGTGATCTCGGCGGTAGCCCCGACGGCCACGATAAACATCGTGAAGAACTACGAGGTGGTGAAGAAGTACAAGGTGAGGCCTCCCCCCGTCATAAGGGGCAAGTTCAAATGCAGAAACCCCAACTGCATAACCAATCAGCACAGGGAGAGCGTGGTCACGTCGTTCGTGCTCGTTAGGGGTGACCCGCCCACGTTCGCCTGCGAGTACTGCGGCCGCTACCACACGCTGGACGAGCTCGTGTGACGGCTGGGCCCTCGGCCGCCGCGCGTCGGCCCGCCGCGACTACGGCGAGCGGTGCCGGACTCTACGCCCTCCTCAAGTCGACGTCGAGGGCGGCAACTATCGGCCTTGGCTGAGACAGCCACTGATCGCCTTTAAATAACCGCCGCCTGGTTATTCACAATGGTCTAAAGGAGAGATCCCTCCTCCTCTATTAGCCCTATAACATCCCGGCTAACGTGGGCCGGTTCGTACTGCGGTGAGCTTCTGCCCATCCCCAGCGCTCTTTCTTCACAGGTAGTAGCAGGTAACTGCCAGAGAAATGCTCAGTGCTGATATTCAAGGGCGGTAGGTTCTGGATTAGGCATTTGCCGAACCGACGGCGTTAGGCGACCGCCGTATCTTGCTGTCTGCCGAACGAAAAAAATACCGGGAAGCTTCTTATAGGTATGGATATGTTCAAATCCGTGAGGTTCCCGGCTAGATATGTGGCTGTCGGCGCCGCCTCTATGATGGCGATCGCGTTGGCTTGGCTTATCTACACCTGGCCCGTGACGGTGCAGTACTTCCCGACGTATGCCGTGACGTACAGCAAAGGCCTGGGGCAGAGCTTCGAGCTGGAGGTGGTCAACGAAACCGGCTATCCGGTCCACTTCTGCGCCTCTATGTACGGCTGGCTCCCCAACGGCTCCTTCGCCGAGATCGGCAAGGGATGCGGCGTCGGCAGAATAGGCCTCGACCCCAAGGCCCTCAGGCAGTACGCAGAGGCGTGGAGGGGGCATAAGGGCGTGGAGCCCGGCGTGATCGTCCTCCTCACCTATCTAAACGGCACAGAGCCCGGCGGCAGGCCCGCGCTGGCAAGGACGGCGAAGAGCTTCACCATACAGCCGGATAGAGTGGCAGGAGGCGAAAACGTAAAGGCGACGGTAAAGGTCAAGGCCAAGCCGCCGAAAGAAGACGGTAAACCATCCGGACAGGCAAGCACGAAGTTCGGCCCCTTGTTGCAGACGTGGCCGCCCAGCGATATAACCGAAAACTGCATCTGGGATTACAGCACCCAATCGTCTTACTGCTTCGAGTGGAGGCTGGACACGGTGTACTACAGCGCCCAAGACACAAAAGTGCCGACGGTGGGTGCCAGAATAAAATCGGCAACCGACGCGTATTATATAAATTCGATTAAGCTTATATATAAGATATATGCTACTCCGTCATCTGCCGCGTATTTCAGCGCAGGCGCCGCCATAACATATGGGTCTTCGCCCAGCGCTTCTACGTCCTACTCTGCCGATGTTTACTCAATAGTGCTTCGCAACACCAGCCTCAAAAACTCGACTGAATCAATTGGAATAGGAGGTTTTTTACCTCAAGGGAAACCCGGCGTGTATGTGGTGGGGTTCTACGGCGACGTGGCTTTGGTTAGGTATAAGGAGTATTTCGTGGTATCTCGCCGATACGCCGGACCCACTGGCTACGTCGCTGATGTATATCTCGTGAGGCCCAGCGCGGCTAGGATGCAAAGAAACGTCATAGCGCTGTTTGAAGACGTGGACCCCACCCCCACAGACAACTCCGGCTACAGCCAAATCTTCAACATGCTGTCGAGTTACTGGTCGGCCAATTATAAGTGGGGCGACTGGTATGTAATCGTGGACTCTTTTGAAACACTCTCTATTGGTATCCCCCTACCACAGTATCTAAATGGCGTTAACCCCAAGCTTACAGCGGCAACCGGATTCGACGTTTCCCTCCAGAGTAGGACGAATATATTTACAGATGCTACACTATATGTTGACTTAAAAGATTCTTACGCTAATACCTTTGACATAGTTGGGTGGGATTATTATACAAGCGCTCAGTTTGAATTCAATGGTAAGTACTATAATATCCCGTCTGTCTTCGTGGACTTATACGTGTGGCCCCGGAACGCTAGGTAGTGGAAACGGAATCTCTGCAGGTTAGTTCAGCCAAGTCGGTGGGACGAGTAGGGACCCGATACCGCCTGCGTCGAGCGGCGTCCGGCATTGGCGACTGGCAGCTACGCCGCGCGCGTCAGCTAACCACGGTGGGCGGCGGTATCGTCGGCTCCAGCTCGAGGACCTTGTCGCCGTAGCCGCATATGGGGGTGTCGTTGAGGGGCTGGGCTAGGACCTCTTGGGTGGCTCTGGATCCCGAAATCCAGACCAACCTGAGGGGGAGGTAGGTGTCGTGCATCCAGAAGCACCACGTCGAGTTTCTGCCGAATATGAACAACATGCCGACGGCGCCCACGCCTCTGGGGTCATACGATGTGGCGTTCATATACCCCGCCGCCTGTTTGGCGGGCGTATCGGCGACGTAGACGACCCGAGGCGTCCCGTCCAGCGTGACCGTCGTCGTCTCGGCGAAGGGGCTGTCCGAGGGAGGCGCGGCTCGGCCGCGCGAGGCGAGGAACACAGCGGCGAGGACCGCGGCGGCGGCCAGGAGGGCCAGGGCGGCCAGCCCCCTCATACGCCGTGGGTCAAGTAGTCCAGCCTGCCGCCGTCGACGACGAGCACTTGCCCAGTGACGAGCCTCGCGTCGTCCGACGCGAGGAACGCCACTGCTCTCGCTATGTCCTCGGGCGCGGCCAGCGCGCGCAGAGCCGTCTTGCCGATTATATCGGACTTGGCCCTCTCGACCTCCTCCCTGGTTCTGCCTCTGGTGGTGAGATCGGTCTCTATCCAGCTGGGGGCGACCGCGTTGACCCTTATCCCGTAGGGGGCCAGATCGAAGGCGAGCCTTCTGGTCAGGGCTATCAGCGCGGCCTTGGTTATCGCATAGTACGTCGTGTTGGCCAACGCAGTGCCTATCCCCGCTATGGAGGCCACGTTCACTACGACGCCCCGCGACTTCTTCAGGTGGGGCAGAGCCTCCAGGGTGACGTATATAGGCCCCTTGACGTTGACGGCCCACATCCTGTCGAGCCGCGCCTCATCCAGCCGCTCGAACGGCATGAGCTCCATGATCCCCGCGTTGTTGACCACGACGTCGAGCCCTCCGAAGGTCCCGACGACGTCCTCGACCATCCTCCTCACCTCCTGTCTGTTGGACACGTCGGCTTTGAAGACCTCGGCGCCATCGCCGAGCTCCCTCCTCAGCCTCTCCGCGGCCTCTCGCGACGAGTTGTAATTTATGGCGACTCGGGCGCCCCGCCGGCGCAGCTCCCTCGCTATTGCTGCGCCGATACCCCTCGAGGCGCCTGTCACCAAGGCCACTTTGCCCGACAGGCTCATGGACGGGTCTCCTTCGGCGTTTTTAAGCGTGACGGCGCGCGATATCATTAAATACCGCGGGCGCGCTCCGCCCGTGTCCGAGATCAAGCCGAGGGAGTATTGGCTCGCCGCCATCTCGACCATGTTAGTATGGGGCCTCGAGTACTACGACATAATTCTATTCTCGAGCCTGGCGAATATACTCAAGGGCTTGTTCTTCCCCGAGGCGAATCAGCTAATAGCTGCGGTGGCCACATGGGGCGCCTTCGCAACGACCTACGTGGTCAGGCCCCTCGGCGCGTTGGTGTTCGGATACGTGGGCGATAGGTACGGTAGAAGGACGTCGACCGTGTTAGACGCGTTGGCCGTGGGGGCCGCAGGGCTGGCGATAGGGCTGCTCCCTACCTATGGCCAGATCGGCGTCGCCGCGCCGGTGGCCCTATATCTGCTGAGGGGGGTCCAGGGCCTTGGGATAGGCGGCGAGGCGGGCGGCGGCGCGACGTGGGCCCTGGAGCTCGCCCCGAAGGCCGTGAGGCCGTACGTAAACGGCGTCATGTACTCCGGCCTCTCCTGGGCGGTCTTCCTCACATCAGCATTGACTCTATGGGCCAGAGGCCTCTTCGGCGAGAGCGGATTCGCCTCGCTCGGATGGAGGGTGCTGTACGTAATAGGCGTCGTGCCTGCGCTTATAGCTCTCGCCATAAGGATGGCAGGCCCCGAGTCGCGCGAGTGGCTTGACGCCGTACGTAGAGGCAGGACCTTGAAGGTCCCCGTGGCGGGGGTATGGCGCTATTGGGCCAATTTCCTCATACTCATATTGATAAACCTGGGGCTGACCCTATATTTCTACGGCGGCTCGGGCTACTGGACCTACATAATGCCGGACGTTGTGGCGCCCAAGCTCGGCCTGGACAAGGACGCCGCATACAGCCTCGCCCTGGAGCTGTCCGCATACGGCGGCCTCGGGGCCGTCGTCGGCGAGCTGTTGAGCGGCTTTGTGGTCTCCCTGCTGGGCGTCAGGCGCGCGTTTCTGCCCCCGTCGTTGGGGCTCCTGGTCGCGGCGCCCGTGGCGACGTATCTGGCGTTTACGCTGAACGGATATGCGGCCTATGCCTCCTTCGCCATGGGCCTGCTGTTCGGGCTCGCCGCCGCGCCTCAGACCCTGTACTTCGCCGAGCTCTTCCCGCCGGAGGTTAGATGGACAGCGGTGTCCCTAGGCTGGAACATAAACGCGTCTATAGGCCCCCTCGGGTCTCTAGCCGCATTGTTGATACTTACGGGAGCTCCCGGCAACGCGGTCCTCATGGCCGTCTACGGCTCCTTGGTGTCCGTGATCAGCGCCGTGCTGACCGCGATAGGCTCCCTCCTGAGGCCGAGGAGCTTCTAGCGGCGGCGAAGGAGCGAATTTTTATATTCGGCGTGGATGGGGCCATGGGCGTTCCTAGAGCCGAGGGGAGGACGGCTGGCTGCGGGAGGCCCGCCTCCACGCGCCGCGACGGGGCAGAGATCGCTCGGGGAGTACTGCCATGAGGCCGCCCGAGACCGGGGGCATTTCTGCGAGGGAGCTGAGGAAGAAGTTCGGGGATAGGTTCATCGACGACCCCTCATTCCTCTCTCTGTATTCCCGCGAGGCCTCCTTCGAGGAGCCCTCGGCGGGGCCTCTGGGTGTGGTGTTCCCGACGTCAGAGGAGGAGGTCCTGTGGCTGGTCAGATGGGCCTACGAGACCGAGACGCCGATTTTCTCGCAGGGATCTGCGACCAGCCTGTCGGGCAACACGGTGATGACCAAGCCGGGCATCGTCGTGAGCTTCGAGCGCATGAACAAAATAGTCGAGGTGAATCCGACCGACTCCTATGCGGCCGTCCAGCCGGGCATCAGGCTTGAGGAGCTGAACGTAGAGCTGTCCAGATACGGCGTGTTCTTCCCGGTGGACCCCGGCTCCGTGAGGTCGGCCACGGTCGGCGGCGCGATAGCCAACGGCGCCGGCGGCATGAGGGGCGCCAAGTACGGCGCCATGAGGGATTGGGTTCTAGGCCTCGACGTAGTCACTGGGAGGGGCGATCTGCTCAAGATCGGCTGCAGGACCTTGAAGTGCAGGAACGGCTACGACTTGGTGAGGCTAGTGGTGGGCAGCGAGGGCACGCTGGGCCTGGTGACCGAGGCCGTCTTGAGGATCGCGCCGATGCCGGAGTCCGCGGCGGCTGTGCTCATCTACTACGACGATCTGCCGACCCTGGTGGAGGACGTGGTGCGGGTCAGGGCCGCCAGGGTATGGCCCCTCTTCGCTGAGTTCTTGGGCCCGGCGGAGTCCAGGGAGGTGGGCCTCGAGGAGAGATACTCCTTGTTCCTAGGCGTCGACGTCAACAGAGGGGTCGAGAGGGATATGCTGAACAGGCTCAAGGGGCTCGTCAGAGGCGCGGTGGCCAGGGAGGCGCTGGGCCTAGACAGCTCCATGGATCTGCTGGAGCCGCGCCGCAAGTTGTTCAGCGCGCAGGTGGCGCTCATGCAGAGGCGGCTGGGTAGCGAGGGCTTGTTGATCATAGAGGACATAGTGGTCCCGGTCTCCAAGCTACCTGAGGCGGTCCGGCGCGTGGTAGACCTTGCGGAGAGGCTGGAGATCCCGCTTTCTCTGGGCGGCCATGTGGGCGATGGGAACCTCCACCCCACCACTTGGTTCAAGAGGGGGGACGCGGAGGGCGCCAGGCGGGCGAGGGCCTTCATCGAGGGCCTCGGCAAAATAGCGGTAGGCCTCGGAGGTAGCGTCTCGGCAGAGCACGGTATAGGCACCTTGAAGCGGGATCTCTTGAGGATGGAGCTGGCGCCGACCGTGCTGGAGTACATGAAGGCCCTCAAGTCGATATTCGACCCCAAGGGTATTCTGAACCCAGGCAAAATACTATAGGCAGGGGCCGTCCTCGAGGGCGGCCGAGAGCTCCGGCATGCGCGGACGACGCGCCGGAAACCGGCATCTCGGCGGCTGGTCGGCGGTCCTTGCCGTATCCTGAGACACCCGCCGGCTCTGCAGCGAGATGCATCCATGTGGGCGGCTGTAGGCGCATCCTATGAAGATAAATATATCGATTTTATACTGAACAAAATTCTATTATTTAAATAGAATATTTAATAAATCAACGGAAAGGGCCTTTGGGAAATCGCATTTAAATATACAGCCAAGAAGATACGATGGCGGGCGAGATTTCCATAGAACAGGCTATTCTTCTGGGCATCATAGTGGTTATAGCGGTGGGTTGGTATATGTAATACTACATTTATCGCGTCCGTCCAGTCTGGTAGCAAGATATCTGTATCGC
>JC3A454_103931_pt1 | contig 27653 bp, 40 predicted proteins | sample YNP_Site_4_FD_22002 | JGI IMG/M metagenome (IMG submission 22002) | reverse complement strand
GCACCGCAACACTGCAGAACGTCGAATACCATATGCACCGCCACGCCTATCGACGTCGCCGTGAGGCTCCTCACCAGCCCCAGGTTGCCACTTGCGCCCGACGGCGACGTCATCGTCAAGCCGTTGTTTACCGTCACCGTATTGCCGTTCAAGTACCGCGTCCAGGCGGACGACAGCGACGTCCCGGCGAAGTTGTCGTACAGCAGAAATATGGAGCCGCCGTTGTCCAGCTGGCCGTACGGTATGCCGAATAGCTGCTGGCCAGCCCACGCCGATATGCCGACCGTCTTGCCGTCGAGGAGCGCCTTCTTGTATGAGTATATCAGATACAGCGTGTAGCTTGACGACGCGGGGATCTGGTTGGTCTTGACGAACCAGTGGTGGTAAGTCCCGTCGAATATGCTGTACCACGACGACGCCAGCGCGCCCGCCTGCGGGTCGACGAACGCGATCCTGCGGACGTCTACTGGCACGCCCAGCAACATGCTGAGGTACGCGTCCCGTATCGCTATGTGCTGCACGTGCGGCGACGCGGTGGCGTACGGCGTGGGGTTCTGTACCGTGATCTGCAGAACCGCGACGTCGTGGACGTCCGGAAGCAGCTCCAGGTCCGGCATTACGCGGCCTCGACGGCCGACCCGGAGCAGCCAGGTATCGCGCTGTCTCCGTCGAACGACAGCGCATAGGCGTCGTCGAAGTACGCCACGCCGCCTGGGTAGTACACCGACGCCTCGCCCCTGTCCAACACCATACCGCTGGTCTCGAAGCCCCAATACGTGCAGTTCAGCTTGTATTTCCGCCCTATGATGCTATCGCCGGGATCCGGCATATCCGGGATCGGCAGCGCCAGGCCGAGGCATCCCCGCTCGTCGCGCGTCAAGCAGTTCCCCGCGAAGAAGATCAGGGTCGGCTTCGTATCGTATCTATACTGCGTATTCACCGCACCCACGGCGTAGTCGTATTTTGACGTCGGGATCGGCATGCCGAACAGGTAGTTCAGCAGTCTGCGGATCAGATATTCGATAGGGCTCATTATGTTTGGCCTGTAGAGCCGCGTCCACGTCACGGGATACGCCACGGTAGGCGAGACCCGCAGAATGGAAGTTACGTCGGCGACGTGCCAGTTAGTCGTAACTACGCCGTCGGCGACTCTGCAGACCGAACCGCCGCCTCGACCCACTAGCTCGGGAAAAAAAGCGTGGAACGGACGGCGAACTATGTACACCCTCTTGCCGTCCTTATACAAGCCGTCAGCCCTAAGCTCCAGGCCGGCGGACGCCGCAAGCTCCGCGATGCTCCTGTCCGTATACCAGACCTCCGTATTCCTGCCCCGGAAAAGTACCTTATACTTGCTCATGCCCCCGCTATATAGACTATTGAGTAGACAGAAAACACTTGTATGTTCCCCCGGTCGTCCGTAATCACCACGAAGGCGGAGTCGGCCGCCTTAAGTGTGCCCTGTACAGACATGGCGTTCACCGTATAGACCCGCACCTTCCTGCCCACCAGTTGATTTAGGAAGTCCTGGGGACTTGCCATCAAGAGCCGCGGATCCAAGGCGCAATATCTCTATCTACCACAGGGAAGTTAGGGGGACAGGGAAAAAATCAGTATTTGTTGAACACGAGAGACATCCAAGCCTTGAACCAGACACACGCCGTGTCCGTGTCGGTAGCCTGCCATTTCCCGCCGTTTTCCCGCTTCAGCCTCGCCGTAGGAGCACGCCGGTACGTCGCCGTGTCGAACGACTCGACGTACTTTAATGTGCCCCACCTCCGCAGATGCCGGAGGGCCCGCGCCGCGGGCCCCAGCAGGTGGATTCTGTACATCGCGTGGTAGTCCTCGATGAAGCGGGCGATATGTTGCGCACACCTCATGTGCGCCCTAGAGCAGTCTATGTCGCCGAGTCTCCTCGCCGGCACCGCCACTATGTCCGGCCGCGGGTCGAGACCCTCTGGCGGCGGCTGCAACTGCTGCGCCACGAACATCAGCTCGCCGTAGCGCCTCAAGGCAGGCGCGTACTTCCGCCACCTCTCTACAGTCAGCTTGTGGTTGCCGAACGCATCAGGCACCACAATCCTAACGCTCTCCCACGACGCGGAGCTCACCGCCTTGTCCACCAGCTTGACGTAGTCGATGAGGCTGAACCCAAACCGCGCGGCAGATATGCCGACGTCCACCATCAGATGCACTTGGTTCAGCGACTTCGCGGTGCTCCTATGCACGAGAGACACGAGTTTTCCAAACGTGTCGCAAGCGTCGGGGATGAAGACGATAGGAGGTGCGCTAGACATTTGGACAGCTGTTGATCGACTCTATAAACCTCTTGAACTCCTGCTTGTTCCGTATGGCGTACACAATCGCATATCTGACAAACTCAGAACGCGAGACGCCGAACTCCCTCGCCATATCCTCGACGATCTCAAGAAGCTCGTTGCTCATGCGGGTAGACACCACGGCGCCGCCCACGGCGGGCGCCCTAAGGAGAGGCTTCAGCTCCATCATCGCCCCTCCCCCCGCAGAACGTCTTTGTACTGCGCAAGTAGTTTCGCCAAGGCGTCCCTAATCGCCTCGCTCCTGTTCGGATATATGCCCCTCCTCACCATATTGTCTAACGCAATGAGCATCGCCCTCGGCAGATGCACCGAAACCAGCTCCATAGGCTCTTTCCTCTTCCTGTCCTTCGTTTCCTTGGGTTTCTCGCTGGGTTTCTCGCTCTCCACAGGCACCTCTCCACGCCCACTTTCAACCACAACAGATAGCGGAAAGCACACCTCTTCGCCGTCCGACGTCTTTATGCACCTCTCGATCTCGATCTCCCTAGGCATGGCCCAGCCTCCAGCCGATGACCTTCATTCTGCCCGCTTTAAGCGCCCTAACTATGAAGTCCTTGGCGACGTGTCTCCACGTCGCCGAATCCGCTGAGGCGACCAGGTTCATCAGTAGATCCAAGGCATCTATAGTATCCTTCAGCACATCGTACCTCTTCAGCACATCCTCTCCTGGCACCTTACTATCCCTTATCGTTGCAATTATGGGTATCCAAGCTTCATATAGCTTATCCTCCAACCTCTTTAAATAGTCCAGGAACTCGCCCTTCTCGAACGCATCTATTGCGTCGAGTATTGACAATTTCACATCACTCGACATGTAGGACATTGAACTCCCTATGCACGACATATCCATGACTTACGAGCTCTATCTGCACTTCATCGATGTCCACAGCGTCGTAGATGTATACGACGTTGCCCACCACTATGGAGGCCCCTTCGGGCCTCATGTATATGTCTACGCTCTTTATTCCCATCCGTTTCAACTCCTCCAGGAGCTCGACGAGCTCCTGGAGGGCCTTTTTCTTGGGTTCTTCGGTTTGGGACATGTCTACATGTATACTCCTAATTTATATAGGTGGCAGCTGTATTACGCGGCGCGGCGCGTCCACGGCAATAGAGATTTTGCGCGCGGCTGCAGCTGCTGACATGTCTCCAGATGTCGGGGACCTCGTGCTTTGGGTCGGGCCCAAGGCGCCCCTTCCGGCTGAGGTCAGGGACTTGAGCAAGCTCGGCGAGCTGCAGATACACATAGGCAGGTTCAAGACGTCGGAGGAGATATGGCGCATGTACGTCGCGCCGCACCTAGGCAGGCGGAGGGTCTGGATCGTGCCGGTCCTGCCGGCACAGTTCAAGGTCCACCTGCTCGCGCACGTCAAGAAGGCGCGGGACGTCTACATGGTCGAGATACTGCGCAGCAAGGTCATGGAGTCGCAGTACTACCAAGAGTGCGGATACAGGCTGCAGGAGCTCGACCGCGAGAGGTGCTGGATAGCGAGCACCGACGGCATCTGCGCCGTCTACTGCTACAGGGGGCTGGCGGTGGTGAGGGAGCTGAAGTTCGAGGTCATGCCGCTCGCGGTCTGAACGTCATGCGGAGTAGGACTCCTACTTTTTCGGCGGATGTATACATCTAATAATATAAGAGAGGCGGTCAAAAACCGGACCAGGGGACGAGGAGCCGCCTCAGCCTCTCCTGCCCCACATACGCATCGTCTTGCACGACCTCCTCGACGTCTGCATCCCCCACGGGCTCTATCGTAGTATCCACAAGCTCAACCTCGCCGTCGGGAGCCACGGGCTCAACGTCCACGTCTATGCGCTCAACCGCCCCAGCACCGCGGACCCGCAAAAGCGATCCGTCCTCAAGGAGCAGGTACCTGCTGAACACGTCTATATCCAGCCGCCTGGCCTCCTGGCGGAGGGCCTCGGCTACAAGCTCAGTTGAGCGACGCGACATAGGCACGCAGCTGCTTTATCTTGTCCCGATCCACCTCACGAGGCCTCCTCTTGATCTCCTGTATCAGCTGAAGCGCATCCTTCAGCATGACCGCCCTCCTGGCCAGCTCACCGTCGGCGCCGCCCACCCTGTCGATCGGCGCCTTAATTCTCTTTTCAACCTTCTCGATAGCCCGCATGAGCTGTCTGAACAGCGCATCCAGCCTCTCGTTTGTAGCTATCCATGTGACCAGCGAGTCGTCGTCCTTAGCTACGCCAAACTTGAGCATCTCCGAGAGGAGAGAGACGACCTGCTTCAGCTCCTCGCGCTCCGACACGGTGAGCGTCATGAACGTGATGGACGTATTCGCCATGTTCAGGATCGCGTTCTTGACGTCGTGGATCTCGCTCATCACCATCTTGATGAGGCTGTCCATCTTCTCGATGTTGTAGATGTTGACGTTCTGCGCGTTGAACGTCAGCAGCTCCGGATTCTCCACCACGGCCTTCAGCTTGGGGTCGCCCTCTATCCTCTCCAGGTAGCGCACGGCCATGCGGATCACCGAGCTGCGCGACGTATGCATCTGCGACGCCAGCCTAGCGAGCGCCTCAGCCGTCTCCGCATCGAGGGAGATGGAGACGCGGACTTTTCCGGGGGACATGTATACCGCGCGGCGAAGGAAATATATCCCCCATGGACAAAACCCCCGCCAGGGATAGAGATATCCAGCGGAGACGCTGGGCGCATCATGCCGACCGTCGCGCTCGACATAGACGGCACCCTCAGGCCCTACGGCGGCGTGATAGGCCCCGAGGACGTCCTCGCCCTCTCAAGACACGCAGAGCTCGCCGTAGTCTCCTCCCGTCAAGACTGCAGAGACGTGGCGAGGCAGCTCGGCATACGCCATGCATGCTGCGGGCAGGACAAGGCCGACTGCCTCCGGAGGATCGCGGCCGAGGTGCAGAGCCCGGGCGGGAGGATCTACATAGCGGATCTGCAGACAGGCCTCGACGCCGCAAGGGCCGCCAGCTGGGACTGGGCCGACGTCAACAACCTGTGCCTGAACATCGGGAGCGGCTTGACTAAGTTCGACGGATGCATAAACATAGACGTAAGGCCGCTTGAGCCCGTCCACGTCGTCATGGATCTACTTGAGCCGTGGCCCTTCCCCGACGGATCCGTCGCCAGGATAATAGCGAACGACGTCATAGAGCACATACCGTGGAGGAGACAGAGGGAGCTCTGGAGCCAGATGTCGAGGAAGCTGAAGCCCGGCGGCGTCCTACAGATGCGCGTCCCCGACATAGAGCTGATCTATCTGAGGCTCGTAAGGCCCAGGCGCAGGGAGTCGTTCGAGGCGCTGTACGAGTCCTTCTCCTACTGGATCGGCGGCGGGCAAGACTACCCCGAAAACACCCACCTCACCTTCTTCACGGCCGACGCGGTGGTCGAGCTGGCGCAGAGGTACGGCCTAGCTGGCACATGCCGCGACGACGGAGGCACGAACATAATCTGCGAGCTGAAGAAGACGTAGTACGGACCTCCTCGATGCGCTGGGTATAGCTGTGGCGGTTGCCATACCGGTCGCCGTCGGCTATGTGACGTACAGCACCGTGACGTCGAACCTAGACGTGTGGACGAAGGTGCTCGCATTCGTACTAGGCGTGCTGTTCTTCTTCACCGTCGGCGTCGTCGTCGGCGTATTCATCGGCGCCTTCATAAAGGACATGGAGGTGGATGAGCTGAGGCGCAGATGCGGCGACGGCGTAGACGGACACGGCCGCAGATGACTTTTCCACCCGCCTTTTTCCCCTCCGTTTTCCCATCGATTAATAGAGATATATGCTGTACGGCCTCCATGGCCGATATGGCGAGTCAAGATATCGACGAATTCGACGTCGCCAGATTCTCCGCATTCAGAGAACTGTGCAGCAAGCTTGCCAAGCCGACGGGGCCGGGAGAGGGGATAGGGCTCTACGTGGCGAGCGACCTCGTGGAGATCAAGGAATCCGCCGACGGATCTACTGTCGACGTAACGATATATGCAGACGACACAGCCGAGATTTGGATAGACGACGGCAGGGAGACGTACAGAATCGCCATGGTGATAAACAATGACCAGTTCATCGTAGAGAAGCACAACGGAAACCCAGCCCCAACGAAGATGAGCGCCACGTATCTGAAGTGCGGCGGCCGCCGCTACACCCCGAAGGAGCTGTTGCAGACGCTGAAGAACTTCATAGAAGCCACCAGAAGGCTCATGCTGCGCTTCAGCTACATATGGTACAGCCCCAACTAACGCAACCTCTTTTTCCTTCGCTCTTTTCTCAAGAGCGAAACATTTAAATACTGGTGCGTTCCTCTACCACATGTCCGAAACCCAGAACCAAGCCCAGACTCAAAAGGAAGAAAGGCGGACTACATACATACAAGAGCGTGTGAAGATCATGTTAGGCTCAATCCGTAATAGCATACCGGAGTGGGCTGAAAGGGGCGTTGTGGTGTTCGCCGTAGGTTACGCCACGCTGACCGCGTGCATCGATCCGCGTTGCTTCAGGCCAGTGGCTACATGGCGGCCGCTGAAGCGTAACAAATCCAACAATGGCTACTACTACGGCGCGCTCTGGAAGCCGCATAGGGTGTTGCTCGAGGAGGACGAGCTAGAATATTTGGTGCAGAGGGGGGTCAAGCCAGGTTGGCCGTACCTTCTGACCTTGGGCGACAAGGTTGAGATATACGCCGTGAAGGAGAAACACGATATAAAATACACCGTCGTCACGCCGCAAGAGAAGATACTGGAGCTGTGACGTAGGGAAAGTGATGATTGCCCCCGCCACGTAGGCGGGGGCGGCGACGGCGTAGACTAGCCCGCCCTTTTTTCATCCGCCTTTTTCTCAAGGCCGAAACATTTAAATACAAGTGTTTTCATTATACCCATGGCAGAAAAAGTCCCCTTCGGGCTGGCGGGCCGCGAAATCAATGTTTTTTCCTTCGATAGGGATCCCGAGACGCACAGCCTTGTAATTACGCCGAACAGAAGCTATCGCGTGTTTAAGGCCAACGATATAGTGGTGATGATTGACAGCGAAGTTCAGGAAGTCCGCGTATTTAGATCGCTTGACGAATATGTGCACTACGAGAAGTGGGTAGCGGATGGCGATTTGGACGAGATAGACCTTTTAATTGCCACACAGGAAACGTCGCCATTCAGGCTATGAAGCTTAGGAAGTACTGCGTTTTCAAGGGGCAAGAGTGGATAGACGTGATAAGGATCCACGTCTTGCCTGCTGGCGGGTATATAGTCCACCACACAGAGGAGGAAGACATCCACTTTTTCAACACGGTGGACGAAGCCTTGAAGTTCATTGCCACAGAATATATCGATAGCAAGCCCTCACAGCTACGCATAGGCGAGTGCCCCTAACCGCAATATTTTTAAGCCCCCTATTTTCTCATAGCCATGGTAAGCAAACAGACGAATGTAAATAAGATGGACGAGATAGCCAATGCGTTAAACGTCTTAGCGAAGCACGGCGTCCTGCTGGGCGGGCGGCCGCCCAGCAGGATAGTGGAGAGGGTGCAGATCAGCGAAAACGGTGTACTTTATGTTTGGTACAGCGACTCAAAATCTTCGGCGCCGTCCGTGACGGCGCCGAGGAACGGGAAGTATCTGCGTAAGTTCGTCGTGGACCTTTCACAAATTTAACACCCACCTTAACTCACCATTTTTTCCTCGGCTTTTTCTCATGGGCGAAATCTTTAAATACCTGTGCTTTTCTCATACACATGGCACAAACCCAAACCCAACAGGCTTGTGTAGTCAAACATAATTATGGTACGTATGGTGATATGAAATGGCTATACGCATATTATGACTTGGAAACTCAGACATTTGTAATACCGCGTATTTATCATGAAAAGAATGGGGGCGATTTGTATTTTAACCTGCGCCACGGAAAGCAGTATATTCTATTCTATTACTATAGAAGATCATATATAGTGACTGACAGGGAAATCGAAGCGATGTTGGTCGAGATTGATTGCAACAGTATCGACGACAGAATAAAAGAGTTGGGGAAAATGCGGATAGAGTTCTCAAGCTTTGAGTGGTTGCATGAGCAGCGTAGAAAGTGGATAATACCACAACAGGTTATGAAATTTTTGGAATTTCTTCCATATTATGCAAAACCACCTGAGTTCGACTCTATAGAGTTGTCAAAGGATGAGCAGGAAAGGTTATTACAAATGATAAGACTGGGAGTCGTGCTGAAAGAGCATTAATTTTTTCGAACCCCAAACTTCTTTTTTCTCCGCCTTTTTCTCAAGCCCGAAATCTTTAAATATGGGGGCGTTTCTAGTACACATGCAGAACCAAATCCGTGAAATAAGGCTAACCGGTTTAACACACGACGTGATAGAGTTCAATGGGTTCTGGGCGGCTAGCCCGCCCAAGGCCCGTCTTATATATGAGGAAGAGCCAAATAACGGTTTGTGGCAGTTGATATTGTACGACCTGGAGCGTCCAAGGAGTTGGCGTGTTGGTACATATATAGATGGCTACGAGGGAAGACGGACATTGTACGACATGATGTTGGCACGGTGGTATGACAAGTACATCGATGACAGCGAGGAGGCAAGAAGGTATGACATAACTAATGACATAATCAAAGAGTGGGGAGGAGAATTTATAATAAGACTTCCCGATGAATGGAGGACAGAGGTTGAAATACGCATCCCCGCCCTCTGTGGGGCGGGGTATCCGCTGGCTGAGCCGGTGTATATGTTGGCCATGCGCAACACCTTCTACGCACTCGACTGCGCAAGTGGCCTTTATGAGTTTGCCACACTTGACGATTTGGTTGCTTGGGTTAGAGAACAAGAGTGTCCCGAGGGTCACGAATACCCAGTGATCCACTGGTGGGAGTGGCACATCGTTAAGGGCGGCGAGGTGGTGCACAGCGAATATGTGCAGCCTTCACCGCAAGATGTGATAGATGCCCTGCACAGATACTTAACATAATATTTTTCCTTGCCCGAAAGGTTTATTTTCTCCTGCCCCCCTTTTTCTTCGGGGGCTGGCGTGCGCCGCTTCCCAAGCCGCAAACCCGTCGCTCACGGCTCGCCCGGGCCTGTGTGACCGGCCCCCCCGCTTCTTTCTCTTCCTCTAGAAGAGACTGAAAAAAAGTGTGTGCGTTAGTGCGCCTTCAGAGACGCCACCTTGGCCTTATGCTCTGCATGCCTTTCTATCGCCGACAGTATGACCTCGAACAGCGTGAAGGCGACGCCGAGGCTGAAGAAGAACATGCCGCCGAAGAACAGCATGTATTCCACGGTGCCGACGATCGGCGGGAGGTTTGCGCCGAAGTTGTAGATCACCCGCAGGACCTCTATCGGCATCACTAGCGCGATCATCAGTATGCCTACGAGCACCAGCGGGATGCCGATCTTCATGCCGACACGTCGCGCGTGCCGCAATATCTCTATCGCGGCCTAGACGGCGATCTGCAGCGGTATGCCCCAAAGCGCGGCCAGCGTCACCACCAGCGACGCGGTGTACACCGCAATGTCCTTCGGCGCGTCCCTCAGCTGGGGAGGCGCCTCGGCGTCCTCCACGATCTGGTACGCCACGTAGAGCGCGGCGATGACCGCGGCGGCGGCCGCCGCCTGCGGCACGGCCTTGGCGTAGTCGAACAGCCTCGCGGTGAACATGCCGAGCGCGATGTGGATCGCGTCGCCGTACCGCGTCATCAGCTTGTATATCCGGTCGACGACGTCGTACGCGGCGTACCTCCTCGCGAGGGTCGCGGCGGCCCTGGCCGCGGCTATTACCGCCGCGGCGAGGACGACTATATCCATGTGCCGGACGTTAAGCGTTGGCTATATATCGCTATCATGGGGGAGCAGTATGCAGAACGCCGACGTGTGGCGTATAGCCTACGAGCAGCCGCACCAAGTCGTCGCCTACGGTCTCGCCACCCTCGTGCAGAACGCAAGGGGGCACATGATACACTTCACAGTCACGCGTTTGGTCAGGACGTACCTCAAGAGTAAGTACGGCGTAACCCCGTCGAAGTACCGAACAGCCAGGTACTTCACCAAGGTCGCCTGGCTCCTCCAATGGCTCTGCGCGCAAGGCTTGATGTTCTGCCGCCTCCAGCCGACGCGGCCGAAGGTCTACTGGCTCACCGACGTGTCGCCCCTCTGGACAGCCGACCCCGCAAAGATAGAGAGGCTGCTGCCCCGCAGAGTCCCGCGGCCAGAGGTCGACTTCGAGCGCATCTCGCTCTAGTACCCCAGGATCCTGCCGAAGGCAAACTTGATTTTTCCTCGACCGCGTCCCAAGAGTAGTTCCTCCTTATCCACTCTACGCCAGCTACCGTCCGCGCCCTCACCTCGTCGTAGTTGGCGTAGATCTCGACGAACCTTAGGCACGCATCCTCGGGATCCCACTCCGCCCCCTGCCTACGTGGATCTGGTTGCCGGGGAGCGGCTCCACCATACGGGCAGTCTTGACGTGGAGGTACCTCTCCAGGCCAGGCGGCGTGTACTCGACCCACGGCCCTATGTTCGGCATGAGGACGGGGACGCCCCTCCCAAGCGCCTCAAGGCCGGACATCTCGAACGACCCGCCGCGGCTCGGCAGGAGGACCAGGTCGGCCAGGTCGTAGAGGTCGATCAGCCAGTCCCTCGCCAGCCTGCCCTCGACGACGAACATCTTGTATTTAGTCAGAAGCTTGAATGCGGGGTCGGTGACGTCCATCTTCTTGACGACGAGCATGTAGTCCACCTTGGCCCTCTCGACGCAGTCCATCAACGCGGCGGCCAGGTCCGCGCCCTTCCTCCAGCCCGAGTGCCAGAGGAAGTACAGTATCGTGAAGGGCCTCCTCCTCTGCCTGATGTCGTAGAGGGCGCGCACCACCGGGTGGATCGGCCGCCGCGGCTCGCGGAACCACTCGGCCTCCAGGCCGTGCGGCACTATGTAGACCGGCGACTTGACGCCAGACCTGACGTATGCGTCGTACGACCAGCGGGAGTTCACTATGAAGGCGTCCGTCAAGTTCGCCAGCTCCGCGGCCCAGGCGCTTATGGCGTCGCTGTCGGCGACGTCTACGCCGACCAGGAGCGGCACGTTGGATCGGACACGCTTGAGCACGGCCTCCTTGACCTCGCCCAACGCCGTCAGGGGATAGAAGTAGGGGTGGAGTACGGCGGCTTGGCGGACCATGCTTGCGCTCGCGGGGAACGCCCCCAGGGGCAGGGGGTTGACGGCGTAGTGCCTCGCGAGGAGCTCTATATGCCTCTCGGCGATGTAGGTGAAGGAGAGGTCCTTGCCCTTGGGGTAGTAGTAGTGGATTGGGTACATGCATGCGCCGCCCGTCGGCGCGTTATCGCTCTATCGACCCAGAGGCCACATTTAAATATGAGATGTATACATCTACAACATGGAAGAGAACGTCCAGAAGAAAATCGTAAACGACGTCGCAAGGCGCGAGAAGATCAAGGAGCTTAAGAGGCGCGCCTCCCGGCGCGGCATGAATATGTACGATTATTGTCTGATGACCAGCGCGTTTTATGAGACCATTATGAGGAAGGGGGTGATGCACTCAGATATACAGAATCGTATGTGGTACGGCGCCACCGCCGTGGCGGCGGTGGCGAATTTCCTGCGGTTCAGAGATAGGAGATACCTGGAGAGCGCGTTGAGACAGCTCCAGAAGATAGAGGAACGCCTCAAAATAAATACTGAGACATTGCAGATTCTGTTGATTCAAGCGTCGGTAAGAAGGACGAAATCTGTGAAGATGGCGGTAATGCAGGAGCTGGTGAAGTTGCTGGCCGAGCTCGCCGTGGAGGCGAAAGAATTTGACCCGCAGAACCTCGACGCCAAGGTCAAGTCCTAATCCCCCTCCTTTTTTCATTTCCTTACCTATTCGGCGGGGAAAAATTTGATTTGTCTAAAACACAGGTAAAATTTTTGGACAGCGTTTTTCCAATTACTTCTTCGCGAAGGCCACCTCAAGCCCTCCCCTGGAGATCTGGGTTTTCAGGTCCCCCTCCTTCCCCAAGATCGTCCTCAGCTTGTCCTCCAGCAACTTAGCGTCGATCCCGTCCAATCGAACGTAGATGTAGCCGTTCGCCATCCTCAGCACCGCCGCTATCTGGCTTGCGAGATATGTATGTACGAAGTCCTTGGTGAGGTTCTGGAGCGCGGTGAGCTCGCTCATCGCTGTGGAGCTACGGCGTCGATATTTTCTCTATCGCCCTGGCTCCCCTCCTGCCCCGCCTCCTGCGCCTCTCCTGCGCCTCCCTCAAGCATGTCTTCGGGGAGCTGGGGAGCCACTTGCAATTCCCTCGCGCCGCCCTTGGCGGCCTCCGCATTAGCGTAGAGGACGGTGTAGGGTATCGTGACGACTATCCGCACCTCGTCCTTGTCCCAGATCACCGTCATCGTGTGGCTCACGTTGATCAGCGCCGCCGTGAGCCACGACGCTATGAACTTGACTATCCTGTTGGATCGGATCGGCATCCCGACGCCCAGCTGTATCCTCGTCAGCTTGGGCTGCTGACCGCTGTCCTCGGCCTTCCTCCGAGGCATGTCCCGGAGGACAGCGGAACGTAATCTATCTATCACGCCGCCGCGGGTCCGACTCGGCGGGCTGTTTCGCATTTTTCCTGTGGGCAGGTAATACCATACCATATGTCGGAATGCTGGGCATTTATACAGTATGTTGCGGAGTATTGGTAAATATTGCGGTGGTCAAATTTTCGGGGGAACGATAGCGATAGATATAGGGCACGTCCGCGGTTTCGATGGCAAGGTCTAGAGGATTGCCCAAGTCGCCGCAAGCAAGGTACGCCAAGTGGCAGGCCAAGTACGACCCCACGGTGGTTCAGACCAGGTTCAATGAGGTAAGCTCCGTCGCGCAGGCCAGGGCGCAGGCCGGCATAATCGCGGCTGCCCAGGCGCAACAGGAGATCGGCGCCATACTCGACCAGTACGGCGTGGCCGGTCCCGCCAGGGCGATCTATCTGTCGTTCGGCATGAAGGTGTGGCACGCCACGCAGAGGCTGACCGGCCCCGCGCTTGGTACTGAAGTAAACGGCCTCACGCAGTACTGGCAGACAGCCTACGGCGCCAACCCGACGATACTGAACGCTATAGCGCAGGCCCTCGGCGTAACTGCGCTGAGCTACTAAGCTAGGTAGAGGCGCCGTATAACTCGTCCCCTTTTTTCCCTCCCCCTCCTTGATAGAGATTTTTCTCGGCGTGTTCGACAGAGCCATGAGGCTCTACATAGCGTATGCGGACGCCCCGTCCCTCTCGGTGGTGGCCAACCACGTCGCAAAGGTGGCGAGGAGGGCGGGGCACGAGGTGTTCATGAGGACGTACCCCGACCTCATGGAGTACAGGATGCTGAAGGCGGAGGGGCTGCTCTACATATATCCGGTGAATCCGCCGATGGCTGGCCGCTACGCGGGTTTCTACGCCACGCAAGCCAGCTACATGCCGGAGGAGAGCCAGCTGTGGTACGGGACGGCGGAGGGGACGCCGTGGGGCCTGCCGGCGTCGTATCCAATGTGGCGGATGATCCGCTTCGTGGCGAACTCGATGTATACGGCGTCGAAGCTCCAGGAGGTGGACTACAGGGTGGTCGACATCGTGCACCACGGCTACGACCCCGACGAGGTGAGGGAGGCGCTCGACTACGTCGACGTGCTGAGGAGGAAGGTGGAGAGGGACTTCCAGGGGCGGATAATATTCACGGTCGTGGCTGGGGGCCACGTCCGGAAGGGCTGGAGCCAGCTGTTCGACGCCTTGGGCAGGCTGAGCGACCACGTGAGGCAGAGGATCGCGGTGCTCGCAGTGGCGCCGCAGAAGGTCGCCGACGAGATACAGAAGCGCGGCTTGGCAGACACGGTGAAGGTCGTGGGGGAGTTCGGCAAGATGATCCGTAGGAACGTCCTCGCGGCCATGGCCGTGGCGGACTACGTGATCGTGCCGACGCTGGGGGAGGGCTTCGGCCTGCCGCTCCTTGAGGCGAACGCCCTGGGCAAGCCGGCGATCCACTCCTGGTTCCAGCCCCTGTCGGAGTTCTCCGACAGGGGGTGCAACGTAACGTTTCCCTACGACGATGTAAAAGAGGTCGTGGACAACGGCGTCGAGTTCGAGCTACATGTCTACGACCCGGAGTACCTCGCCGACGCGATAACCAAGGCCATCGGGATCTACGGCACGGCCGACTACGACAAGATGGCGTCCAGGTGCGTCGAGTCCGTCAGGCAGATGACTATATACGAGCTCTACCCGCGCCTCCTGTCCCACCTCAAGGCCTAGCGGATGGCGCAGTCGGCGACGTACGACCTCTTTTCCTCCCCCCTCGACATATCCAGCGCCAAGGCCAAGCTCAACGAGAAGCAGTTCGCGCCGGTCGTAGCGCTCCGCCTCGACACGTCGAACATGCCATACTCCTTCGTAATGACCGCGTCCGCCCTTCTCGACTTCATATTCGCCGTCCAGTTCGGCGTCGACATCAACATAGACAGCTGGACCTGGGAGCAGCTGCAGAATCTGCTGAAGAATCTGATCAGCACGCAGACTATCTCAATCACGCAGATCGTGAATCCGCAGTTCTCGACCGCGTTCAGCGAGACGCTGATCTCTAAATGCGTCTACGGCAAGTCGCTCTTCGACTTCTGCTACTACGACCCGGTATTTACCTTGGACAACGTCAAGTCGTGGCTGAGGAGCGCCATCAATAGGTCGAGCCGCAACATGACGACGCAGCCGACTCTGGCGTCGGTCAGCATAAATCCGAACCTTGCGCAGTGGTTCAACTCGCTCCTCAACGCGGTGCTCCAAGCGCTGCAGAACGCGTGCTACCTCGACGCGTGCCTCCTCGACGTATCGCAGTTCGCGCCGGAGCAGGCCGACGTCTCGATTCTGCTGTACATATACCGCACGTTGCTGGAGCAGCTCAACGGCAAGCAGCTCGACATACAGACGACCACCTTGGACGACGCCTTGTGGGGATGCGTGCTCGACTTCAGCCCGCTGGACGTCTGCCGGCTTACGCCGGTCGACGTGACGATCATGATGCCGGACTTCTGGCGCTACGTGTCGACGATATGGTTGGCGGTCAAGTCGAACTTCAGCCCGATGCAGACCGCGTCCAAGTCGGCATTCGTGGATCCGACCCTGCCCTCGGTGCCGATCCCGCCGACCCTGGCGGAGCTGTTCCAAGAGGCGTTTCCGCAGTTAGCCGAGAACGCTCCGTTCGCGCCCCTCACCGCGCCGGCGGAGAGGTGGGGCTCCCAGATGTCGCTCATATACAACGTCAGAAGCGCGGTCAAGAGGATGCTGCGCGGCAAGCCGATCCCCGCGCCTGTGTTGAACGCCTACGCGAACGCCGCCGTCGAGTACTGCATGGCTTTCCACCACCGCAGGGACCGGCTTCGGTATAGGGTCTACGCCGGCATCGGCCTCGCCAACTTCGAGCGGCTGTGGCTGTCGAAGTGGACGGCGTACGGCCTCGACCAGGCGACCCTCCAGCAGATGCTCCCGACGCTGAGGACGGCTTGCGCGGTGCCCGGCGGGAAGGACTCTCCCCTCTCGTAGCGCCTCCTCAACGCCGATAGAGAAATTGGAACATGTGCCGTCGCCGTCATGAGCTTCCTCGGCGTGCCTTACAAGCAGCCTGCCCAGCCCTTGAGGGCCAGCGACTGGAATCTGCTCGTCCAGGCGGTGGACACCGTATATGTCCTCGCGCTCTACCAGGTGAACGCCCTCTTCGGCGGGGTCTCGAACATCTATGTAGCTGGCCTTGTGGATATTGACGGCGCTTACTTTGGCGACGAGATATATGTTAAGGGCCTCAAGGTCCTCCATGACCAGGACCCGATCTACATATCGGCCTTCCTCTCGCAGGCACAGCAGCAGCTCTACCAGCTCGTGACCGCCTATCTGCAACAGGTGGATGCCGACATCAAGTCGGTCTACAGCCAGCTGGTCAGCTTGTCCAGCATGGTGTCGCAGATTAGGCTCTACGCCACGCCGTCGGCCGTGTCGTCCTTCGTGCTACCGGTCACGTCGACGCCTACGCCGCTTACGTCGGGCTCCACGCCGATAAAGAGGGCGTTCCTATACGTCACGCAGGACACGCCGTATGTGGTCTACGTCGGCGGCGTCGCGGGTCAGCACTTCCCCATCGCGCCCGGCACGTCGATGAGCTTCGACGTGTGCGACGCATACCTCCTGTGGTTGAGGTCGGAGAGCTACAGCTACGTCCGCGTGCTACTTGAGCAATTGTCGGGCAAGGTATGCTGAGCGATGGCGGCCGCGGCGACGCGGAGCTGGAGCTCGTGGTGTACGGCAAGGACGGGAAGGTCAGGCGGATAGTGAGGGTCAGGGGCAACAAGTTCCTGACATGCGGAGTGTCGCTCCTGTGGCAGCTGCTCGCCGGGCAGGTCAGCAATCCGCAGATCGGCCTCTGTGGCGGCGACTCGACAGCTGCCGTCGACCCGTCGCAGACCTGCCTGCAGGGTACACACCAAGCGTGCGTCCCCGCATCCTCCGTCACGATAAGCGGGAACCAGCTGACGGTGCTGGCAATATACAACGGAGATACGGGCAACTTCAACTGGAACGAGGTCGCGGTGGCCGACCTCGCGCATCAGTGCCCCAACTGCAGCTATGCGCCGATCGACAGATTCCTCGCACAGCTCGGCGTTAAGCAGCCTGGCGAGGTCTGGAGGCTCACCATGACCGTCTCCATATCGTAGCCATGCCAGTCACCATCAACTCGATCAACTACTCCTCGGGGACGCTGACGCTCAGCTCGCTCAACAGCGAGACTACAGTGTATCAGTACGGCCCCGCGCCCACCGACGCAATAATCGAGGGCTACATCTCCCTCCAGAACCTCCAGACCGGCGACATAGTGGTCATCACGGTCTACATCTCGGTCGACGGGACGAACTACGTAGTGTATCTGCAGAACACGATAGTGGCGCCCGTCTCCATGCCCGTCATGAGGATCCACACGGTGCAGCTCTTCCCCAACATGTTGATGAAGGTCACGATAAACCAGATATCGGGGACGCCCAAGTCGTATCCGTACTACTTCGCCGCGCAGGTGCTGTCGTCGTGAGCGCGACAGCGTACCCGACCCCGATCGCGGACGCGGCGGGAGGCGGCACGCAGGTCACAGTCACGCAGTTCACACTCTCCGACTCGGCGGTCGGCAGCGAGGTGTCCGTATCCGCGTCGAGGATCATCTCGGTCAGGTCGCCGATCTCGATACCTCTCTCCGGCCCCTACACACAGGCGGGCGGCGTGCTGGTGCCCGTCCCGCCGCAAGCCGTCCAGAACTTGATCACGGCGAATCAGCTGATAGAGCTGGCGCTCGCCCCCTGCATGCCCCTCCCCATCACGATACGCGGCATCACGGTCTACTACCACTGCCCCTACGAGACGATCCAGCCGTCGCTCTTGAACAGCAGGAAGCAGATAGCGCTTGCGCAGTTCTCGATATTGGCGACCTGGATTAGGGCGAGGTGCTACGCGAATCCCTCCGACCAGCTGTGCACGACGGCGAATGCTGTGTATAACGAGCTCGCGTCGCTCCCGACGGTGAGCATAGGGGACTACGTGGATGCGTCGCACTACAACGCACTGTTCGACTACGTCGCGTGGGCGATGGCCGTCATCAAGGCGACTATAAACGTCACGACTACGGTCAACGCGCCGATATGGAACGCGCTGACGGCGGCGTTCAGCAGAATGGCGAGGGAGTACACTGGCAATCTGCTCCACGCGTCGAGGTGGAACGCCTTGACGTCCGCCCTCGCGGCGATAGACAGGTTCCTCGACATGTACGGCGCCGTGGTGCTCCTCCCGCTGGCGGTGGTGAACCCTGGCTACACGTACCCCTCCGGACAGCAGATACCGATACGGATCCCCACCTCTGTGCTGCGGCAGTACGGCATAGACCCGACGCAGCAGAACATAGCGACGGGCTACGGCTTCGGCGTGTACGACGACAGCTTCAACAAGCTCTACACGTGGGTGGAGAACACGCCGCAGCAGGGGCTGGGCTACGTCCAGCTGTGGGTCAAGCTGAGCGACTACGTCCTCTCGAAGCTCAACGGAGGGTCGGCGACGCTCTACCTCGCCGTGGCGAACACGATACTGGTGGACGGCAAGGTGTGGGGCGTGTCGGGCGGGGCGCTGGGCAACACGGCGATGGACAACATCGCCAACGTGATGGATCCAAGCGTCATATTCACCGCATGGGCGTCCACGGCGAACGTCCAGAACAGCTGTTCCGGAGGTTCGCAGATCTACAGCGACCCGCTCGGCGGCGACATAGGGGCTGGCTCGCTCGCATATACGCCGTGCCCCGGCTACAGCTTCACGGTGTCCGCCATCAAGTCGGCGTACCTCGCGACTAAGCAACTTGAGTCGAACTACGCCCCGTGCACAGCCTTGTCGTCGCAGACCCAGCCGACGTCGTGCTCGCCCTCCACGTCGTGCATGTACTTCACACAGATGCTGTTCGACCTGCAGAACGGCTACTCATGCGGCACAGACACGTACAAGCTGTGGGGCGTAACGGGCTACAACCCGCTCTTGATAAAGGCCGCTGGCTGGATCTCGGTCAGCTACGACGACGCGATCGCGGCGATCGTGGACGACGGGCTGAAGATACTGCTGGGGGTCTCCGGCGGAAACAACGCGAACTACGCGTCGTGGAGCGACGGCAAGGCGGGCGCCCTCAATACGTGGATCATTCAAACCGTGGGCACGGTCTACACGCTGAAGGTCCCGACGGGGACGTGGAGGTTCGAGCTACACTACGCAAACGCGCAAACGCCACAGATCTATCTGGGCGTCTGGCCGCCCATGACGTACCTGGACGGCTTCTACCACGCTAAGTACTTGCCAGCCTCGGCGCTGCCTCACGTCTACGTCTACGGCACCCAGGTGCAGTAGTCGATAGAGCTATATCTACAGCCGCATACGCCGCCATGTCGCAGACAGAAAACAGGACTGATGTACAGCATCCGCTGATCCCTCCCCCGATATCGACCGCCGTAACGCCCGCCGTCCAGCCGACGCAACCTGCCCAGCCGCCTGCGCCAGACCCAAAGGCGAAGGCATTCACCGACAAAATAATGGAGCTCGTCAGCGAGGCGTACAACCTCGCGACGGAGCTCGCCACGATAGACGACCCGAAGCTCTTGACGCATCCCGCCATCAAGGCGGCGCAGCGCGTCGTCGTAAAGGTCAAGGAGCTGAGGTCGATCATATCCCAGCCGTCTTGACAAGCCGCCGTCCAAAAATTTTACCTGTGTTTTAGACAGATCAAATTTTTCCCCGCAGTTTAAGTAACGGCGCATCTTCGTCGTGGGGAGTAGAACTCCGCATTTTTCGGGGGATGTATACATCTATTTATTATTGATGTTCACGAATCCATATTCGGCAGAGAATGCGATAGAGAAATTGGAATCCGCGCCGACGCCGCCGTGGTGTCCGTGATCATCCGCGAAGTCCATAGGGCGGACGTGCCTGGAAACCCACACTACATAGCGTCCGTCCAGCTCGTGGACGAGGAGGACGGCTGGGTCTCTCCCGCGTTTCCCGTCGACTACAGGACGGTGGACGAGCTGAAGCGCAAGATACTGCACGAGGTGCAGCTGTACCTCGACGCGAAGGCGACGTACGGCAAGGCCGTCGCGAGGGCTGGGACATGAGCGTCCAGCCGATCCTCTCGCCCAGCGATATCGGCGAGATAATCGTCTACATACAGGGTAACGCCAAGGCGCTCTACGACCTGGCCAGGGACGACCTTGAGCGCGTCGTGGTCGAGTTCGGCGGCTTGACCGATCCAATCGGCCAGCTGGAGAACTGGCTGTCGCAGCAGCTCCAGGCGGTGGTCAACGCCATCACGACGGCGATGCAGCAGATCATATCGCCCGTAATCAACGCGGTGAATACAGTTGCGAATTGGGTCCAGCAGTGGTTCAACGCGTTCACAAGCACGGTCAATTCGGCGCTCGGCAATCTGCAGAACGCGCTGTCGTCCGGCCTCCAGAACGTCTACAGCGTATTGTCGAACCTCCCGTCGACGCTCCAGAACGCGCTCCAGGGGGTCCAGAACGCTCTGCAGAGCGCCCTCCAGAGCGCACAGAACGCGCTGTCCAACTTGATCTCGGGCCTACAGAGCGCGGTCCAGTCGGCGCTGGGCAACATACAGAGCGCCTTGTCGGGGCTGTCCGGCACGCTACAGGGCTGGCTGTCGTCGATCTCCGGAGTGCTGTCAAGCATGGCGTCGACCCTCGCGGGCGGCTTGTCGAGCCTCCAGAGCATGCTGTCGTCCGCCCTCCAGAACGTCTACGGCACGCTCCAGACCGGCATATCGACCCTCCAGAGCATACTGTCGTCCGTCGCCAACGCGGTCCAGACCATACCGGGCCAGATACAGAGCTTCTTCGGGCAGATCTACAACGCGCTTCAGTCCGTATACGGAGTGCTGTCTGGCGTCGCATCCGCCGTCGCTGGGCAAGTCCAAGCCGTGTTCTCACAGTTCTTCGGGACGGTGCAGAGCTTCTTCTCCCAAGTCTGGACGGGGCTGCAGAACATCTACAACGCGATCACGTCGATCGCGATCCCCCAGGTGCAGAGCGTCTTTACGCAGATATACAGCGCAATTACGTCGATACCGTCGGCCGTCGAGAGCGGCATATCCGCGATCAAGTCGGCGTTCGCGTCGTTCCTCGGCGACGTCAAGTCGGCGCTGTCCAAGATAGGCGACCTGCTCGGCTCGCTCAGCACGGCCGCGGCGGCGTTCGTCAACAGCTTCAACTCGGCGCAGTCCGCCGTGGCGTCCGGCATGCAGCAGCTGCAGCAGTTCGTCGCCAACGTGGTGCAGACCATCCAGTCCCTGCCCCAGCTCTTCGCCACGTTTCCGCTGGTGCTCGCCAAGGCGACGTACGCCGCAGTGTACGACGCGCTGGTGCAGTCCGGCCTCTCCGAGAGATTCGCCAACGTAGTCAACGCGTTCATGCAGTTCGCCTCGGCCCTGCAGGGCGAGGTGCAGACCTTCGCCAAGTCGGGACCCCTCGGCTACGCGAGCCACTTGGTCGATCTGCTGATCCAGGGCCTGTCGTCCGTGGCGCCGTTCCTCAAGCAGATGTTCGACAAGCTGTGGGGCTTCTTCCAGGGGGTGGGGAGCGCCTTCATAGACTTACTCAAGAGGGGCCTCGCAACCGTGTCGAACGCCTTCCTCGGCTTCGTCGACATGGTGAAGGGCGGGCTCAAGAGGTTCTTCGACACGTTTGTCGAGCCCGCGCTCCACGCGATATACGACGTGTTTCAGTTCTTCGTCCACGCGCCGATCAAACTGCAGGCGGGGCAGGACCCGGTGACTGTCTACGGCCCGAACATACTTACGCCGATTCTGGAGATAGGTGGGCTGTCCGCCCTCGCCTTGCTCGCCCTCGCGACGCCGGCGGCCCTCGTGAGGGGCCTCGCCCATGCGGCTGGCGACCAGGAGGTGGCTGTGGAGCCGGCTGGCCTCGGCGTGAAGGTGAGGCTGAGGCTCGGGGAGATAGTCGCGGCCATGGCGAAGGTGTTCGAGGAGATGCCGAGGGAGATAGGGCGTGCCATGTCGCTGTCGGGCTTCCTCGCGTTTCTGGAGCCTCTGCGCTACATCTCCAGATATTTCTACTGGGTCCTGTTCACGTCGAGCGGCGCGACGGAGCTGCCGTTCGAACTGCCTGGACATGGGGAGCTGTTTGAGGTTGCGAGGCGGTTCGACGTCTATTCGACGTTCAACAGGGTGGCGTCTACGTACATGTTCAAGGGCTTGCCGTACTGGTACATCTCCTACGTCGCCGAACTGCCGCAGACGCCGTACGTGTCTATACCCGTCCCGGCGCTGGACGAATATAGGAGGGAGATGCAGGCCGGATACATCACGGTCGTCGACAGGTTCGGCAACACGAGGATGTTCCCGCTCTCGCCGCTGTTCCGTCTGCCGACCGAGAGCGACCTCGTGCACTTCATGCTGCGCGACCTCTTCCTCCCGCTTACGCAGAACCCGGCCCAGGCGCCGCCCCTCGCGCTTAAGTCCTTCCTGAAGGCGATGTGGACCCACGGCGTGCCGCCGGACGTCGCTATGTTCTACTACCTCCGCGCCTTCGAGCTGCCGTCGCCTACGCAGCTGTGGAACTTCACGGCGAGGGCCCTCGCCGGCATGGCGTGGTTCAAGCCGCCTAGAGCGATCATGGACTTCGCGGCGTCGGAGGCCCAGCTGCTGGGGGCGTTCCAGCCCGCCGCGCCGGTCGACGTGAACTTCCAGTACGAGCTGGCGCTTACGGCGCTTGCCGAATATCAGAAGTGGCATGGGCGTGCGCACTTCGCTTGGCTGCCTGGATATACCTCGGACGCGTGGATAATTATCGACCAGGAGGCGCACCTGGCCGATAGGGGCGACATCGCGCACATGATCCGCTTCGGCGTGTTCGACTACATGTCGCAGAGGGGGGTCACGATGGAGACGGAGCTGAGGGACACGGTGGCGAAGGTCCTTGACGCCGCGCCGGCGTCGCCCATGACGCTGGACATCAGGCAGGCGTCGAGGTTCCTCGTGGCCAGGGGCTTCCATCCCTACGTCGCGCCGTTTATAGCGGTTAGGGATCTGCTGGACGTCACGACCGCGGCCAGGACGCTGCTTCGGACCGGCTTGATAAACCTGGTGAGGGAGAACGCGGAGACCGTCAAGGTGCTCGACGCCGCCATGTCGGGCCTGTTCAACATATCCGCCCTTGTGGCGTACTTCGACCTGGACCAGCTGAAGTGGGTGGAGGGCTGGTTCAACATACCGATCTACTACCTGGCTCCCGAGAGGGCTCTGCTGCTGCTGCGCGCGGTCTACGACAAGGCGGTCCTGTACATGCGGCACATGCTGAGGGCGGCCGCCGCCGCGGCGCGCGACAATCTGCTGACGGTCGGGGACGCCATCAAGGCGGTGGCTGGCTACGTCTCGACGACGCTGGACGCATACGTCAGCCAGCAGGTCAAGGCGATAACGGGCAAGGAGCTCCACCTGACGTGGGACAGGGACTTCGAGGCGGCGATTTCGCAGTACATGTCGCTGGAGCAGCAGATAGCGGCGCTGAGGAGGCTGAGGTACTACGCCAGGTACTCGCTCTATAGGGTGCTGTACCTGGTGGGGCGGGGCTTGATCCCGGCGCAGTCGATAGCGGGCTACATCTCCGACGTGGCGGGCAAGATGATGGAGACGCCGCAAGCCAGGGACTTGTTCAGCTGGATCGCGAATCTAGTCTATACGTACTCGGTCAAGGAGCTGGCGGTGAGGTACGCGATACATGCCTTGAATAGGCACGCCGCGGCGCCGCAGGACGTGCTCGCGTTCCTGATAAATACGGCGAAGATAGATCCCGAGTACGCGAAGGCGCTCGTCGACGCGTACGCGATACAGTACTACCCCACCGCCCCGCAGCTGGCGGCCTTGGCGGCGTACGTCCCGTCTGCGCTGCAGTACGTCGACAAGGTTCTGCAGGTCAACAGGATCCCGCCGGAGATGGCGGCGGTCTGGAGCCAGTACATCAACACGAGGGCGTACTACGCATACGTGGCGCGGATGGCGGCGGCGCTGATCGCCCTGCTGTCTACAGCCAAGCAAGACGTGGCGGTCCTGTACGGCGGTAAGTCGGCCGCGGTCAAGGACGTGCTGGGCGCCGTGTCGGCCGTGCTGAGGAACTACGGCTTCGACCCGACCAAGATGGCGCTTCTCGTGGGGGCGGCGGATCTGAGGATGGCGCTGTATTCGTACAGGCTGTCGTACCCCACGCCTAGGGAGTTCCTCGTGGACGCGAGGTATCTGCCTGCGCCCGGAGACATGATGGCCAAGATGGCGAACATATGGCCTATGACCGACTTCGGCCGTCAGTACTACAGCATGCTGCTGCCCCTCCGCGCCTACCACGACTACGTCATGCGCGCACTCACGGCGTTCCTGACCTGGGTCGCCAACGTGCCCAGCACGATACAGATCAAGCTCAACGGCCAGATAGCGACTTGGGACCAAGCCGTCAGATCGATACAGTCCCTCCTGCAGCAGTACGGCTTGGACGCGGTGAGGATGAACTTCGTCAACTTGATCGCAGACCTGCGGTACTCGCTTACGGAGTACAGGCGCTCCTTCCCGACGCCGCGTCAGTTCCTGATCGACATGCTGAACGTGCCGGATCCAGACGCCCTGTTCGACCAAGTGTCGAGGTACTGGATAATCAACGACTGGGGTCGGCAGTACATCAAGGGGCAGATCCCCTACCGCCGCTACCGCAGGTGGGTATTCATCATCGTGGACTACATCGCCAGGGCGGTGGGCAGGGGCAACATGTCGCCGCAGGACGCCGTCAAGCTGCTGCAGCAGCTGCAGAGGTACGGGCTGTCCAAGTACGACATGGAGATCATCAACTATCTGATCACGGCGATGCAGTGCTACTACAGCGGATGCGTGGTGACCTAACGTCCTACATCGCGCCGTCTGTGTGGATGCGGCGTGCCGCCCTATGGATTTCCGCGTCCTTTACATACATGTGGAGTATGTAAACTACATATTCGGCGCTACGTAATTTACATACACGCCGAGAAAGGAAGAGGGAGAAGAAAAAGGAGGTGGGTTATGTCCTAGAGGCCGCGGCCCTGGAATTTGCGGTCGAGGATGCTGTCTACTATACAACGTATGTGTCTGTATCCGGCGTATTCGTCGCAGCTCTGTTGAGCCATGTAGCGCAGATATGCTCATCTATTTAAATGTTCCGCCCTTGAGAAAAGGTCGGAGAAAAATTAGATTAGAGACGTGGCGGGCTCAGAGCTCCGTCTTGATCGAGAAAAAAATATGGCGGTTCAGTTGTTGCTACTACTTACTCCAGGTATTATTATGATGAATCCACCTCCGCCTCCACTTGGCGGGTAGAGTATGCCGCATGAAAGCGTCTTGGCCCGGTAGATGTATGCGTATCCATAATACCCCTTGGCCCAGTTCCAGCCTTTATATATCACCGAACTGTTGCAGGACACGTGGTAACCTAGGTCAACCAGAACTGCGATGTAGCTGTCGGACGGACATGCAATAGTGACCGCGCTGGCTAAGCTACCCGAGATATTGCAGACCGCAGGGTAGGACAAGACGTAGAGATCTCCAGAGGCCAGCATGTTCCAGCTGTCCAGCTTCGGCGTATGCAGTTTGGCTGGCAAACTGAACTGACCGAAGTAGCCAGCAATTGCTGGGAAGGTGACCATAAGGACGAGAAATAGGGCAAGCATTGCGAGGAACACAATCAACGCCGCATCGGTGGGATCCTTGCCGCTGACCGAGGTTTTTGTTTTATGCATGTAACAAAAGATAACCTGTATATTTAACTGTATCGGAATCGGACAAATCCGTCCGTCACAATTTAAATGTTTCGGCCTTTATTCAAGTGTGGAAGAAAAAAGGCTAGAGTTGGAGGAGTTCCAGTGCATGCTCTACGTCTTCGACGTCGGCGCCGCTTCTCCACACGGTGAGTGCCACGTCTGCGATTCTGTCGCAGAGTTCAGGCGGCAGTCTGCAGTACGACTTCGTAATGCCGCGACGGCGGCTGAGGTTGCTCTGCTCCATGTGTATCAGCATGTCGACGTCGTTGAGGTTGTAGTACCACACGCCGTGGCGCGCCGTGCGGCTGAACTCTCTATGCACAAGTCTTACGACCTCCAGCCGGTTCCCCATCAGCCGTACGGCAATTGGATATGTGAACCCACCCATCTCCGTCGCCCTCCAGCTCGCCATTATTAACGCCCTTTGGTCTTGCATAGGAGAAGAAATGCACAGGTATTTAAACATTTTGGCCTTGAGAAAAGGGCGTAAATTAAAGATACGGCGGGCTCAGCGTCGGAGGTCTTCACGGCTCCGCGGTTTAGGACGTCATCATACATGACGGTGGGACGGGCCCGGGCCTGGCTCTGAGCGCACCCGCATCAGGACTTGCGGCTTGGCTTGGCATCCTTGGCCCGGGCCCCGGAGATAGGATATTCTACAGATTTAAAAACATTACGTAGATCACAGCATACAGCTACCTTGACATGCCTTGCCCTCGTACTCAATATAGTCCGAAAGCGTCGGTTGCCTCATGACGTCCTGTAGCCACGCCTTCAGCCGTATTTTGTCTTTTTTCAAGAATATTGGGTAACTCTCACCGTTACGCCTATGCTCATGAATTATGTCGTCTATTTTAGCAAGTTTCTCGCCGAGCTCTGGATATGCCCTAACGGCCTGCGCGACTTTCCGCTTTGTTGCTCCTGCCAGACAGAAGCACTCGCCCGACGAGCCTATGACGCGCCACACTGGCGATTTCGGTATTCCGAGCTTTTCTATCAACTCATCGATACGGTCATCGGTTACATGAAGCAGAGGCAACCAGACCTTGGCTTGTACCCTGCTCTCGCCATAATATTTGACCGTAAATACGCTGTTGTATTCGCGCTCTCTAAACAACGATTCGCTTTTACGTACGCCCAGGACCAGCAAATCGCCACTGCGGTAGCTCATCTTTAGATAGCGTTCAAACGGTACGCGTTTCAATTTGTGATAGCACCACCTCATGTGTGGCGGATACACGTGAGGCCAGTAGGGGTATTTCGCGACGTACTCCTCAAACGTGAGGTCGGGACGGAGCACAACGAGCTCCGCCCCCAACCACTCCGCATAGCGCTTGACGTATTTCTCAGTGTCCTCCAAGCCTATTGTCGTGTCTATGTGGATTAGCCTAAACCCCCAGTTGCGCAGTTTAGCAACGCGGTGCGCGATAAAACACGACAATGCCGAATCTCGGCCCCCGGAGAAAAAGCAGTGTATTGCCTTGGTTGAGTCTCCTTTATTTTTGTCGTTCATGTATTTAGAAAATGGGCGGGTTTATAACACCTCTTCGCCTACCACTCCGCAGTAAGCGTGTAGCTGATGAAGCTGTCTGGCGACGGCGTGTGGGCGTATGGATTTATGGGCGGCGCCGCGCGGGGGTCGGCTGGCGCCAGCGCGGGCGGACAGCACGTGGGGGCCGCAAGCTTCTCACATACAGAGCGCCACCCCTCCGCCGCCGCCCTATGGCGCCGCTCGAACACGTGCCAGCCGTAGTAGTTCCACACGCTCCCCATCGCTGATATGCATGATATAGATCTATAACCACATGAGCCAAAAACACCCACCTATCTTATTTTCTCTCGTTTAGCTAGAGTCGCTTGATCGCGGTCATCTGCGAGCGCCTTTTCCAAGACACATGCGCCATGCTGTCTCTTTCTCGGTCTTCTCGTGCACATG
>JC3A454_104611_pt1 | contig 28629 bp, 30 predicted proteins | sample YNP_Site_4_FD_22002 | JGI IMG/M metagenome (IMG submission 22002) | reverse complement strand
TGATCGGCGGCCTCGTACGCCGGGCCGGAGGGGGGACACGCCGGCGGGAGGCGCAAGTGGAACCGAGGCGGCTGAGGAGGGAGGTACAAGTGGAACCGACACGCCGAGGGAGGAGGGCGAAGGCAAATATGGAATTGATGCGCCGAGCGTCCGGACGGCGGCCGGTAGCCGGGCGGTCCCGGGTTCGAATCCCGGCGGCAGCTCTCCTTATCGAATAGATGGGGGGAGGGGATATAAAAAGGACGGGAAGGGGTTACTTATTCGGCGTAGCCCCAGGAGTTTATCCGTAGCTTCATTACGTATCTCAGAGTTATTGCGCTTCCTGCCATGACGGCGAGCATGAAGACGAAGCTGGATACCGCCATCTGCAGATTGCCGCTGAGTATGTGGCCGCTCGCGCACCCGTTCGCCGCTAGGTCGTAGGTCGACTATCTTATTGCCGTGGACGTAATCATATATTTACAGGCTTCTCTCCTCGGCTTCTCCTCCGCGACTAGCTTCTCAACATGTTGAGCTGGACAACGCCGTTGGGCCTGTTCCCGCTCCTCGGGCGGTGGAGGCGAGAGCGCCATGGCCGCTCTACCTCCGTGTTGCACGTGGAGAGGCGACGTGGGCTTTGCCTTCAAGATGTGGTAGCGGAGGCGCTCCATCGAAACGCTGGGCGTTGGCACTGCTTCCCGCTCCGCGACCTCCGCGGGCTTGCCCGTCAGAGGCGCCATCGCCTCGGCGACATCTCTAGGTCTCATGTGGCGGAAGGGTCTACCGCGTATGCCTTGGGCAACACCCCCTATCTTGGTGTCGCATCTCCCGGCTACTCCCTCACGGCCATTCTGTCGAGGTCTTCGTAGAGCGCGTTGGTCCACTCCATGTGGAGGTCCCGGAGCTCGTTGAAGAGCTCCTTTGAACTATCGCTAGATTGCCGTTGAGCAGCTGGAACCGTAGTTGGCGGCCATGTAGAGGGCGTGTTGGATGTGCTCGGCCGTGATGTCGCCCTTCGGCGGCTCGTAGAGAGCGGACCAGAGGTCCCTCCCGCCCCACAGCTCGGGATTGCCCAACAGCTTCTCCGGCATGTCCAGCATGTCGGGCCTCATAATCAACTATGATATAAATATATTATTCTCGGTATTTTGTTATAATTAATTTATTTTAATACAACTTTGATTTTATTTATTTATTTAGGTAATAAGATAAGCGAAACAGCCTTCTGACGCGAAGCAACACTTAAATAGGGAAAGCGGGGATGGGCCATGTCGACGGGTCTGTTCAAGAAGTACGAACTGCCGCCGCTTCCGTACAACCTGGACGCTCTGGAGCCCTATATAAGCAGGGACATAGTGGACGTCCACTACAACGGCCACCATAAGGGCTACGTGAACGGCGCCAACGCGCTTCTGGAGAGGATGGAGAAGATAATAAAGGGCGACCTGGCCTCGGGCCAGTACGACATCCAAGGGATTCTGAGAGGCCTTACCTTCAACATAAATGGCCACAAGTTGCACGACCTGTACTGGAGGAGCATGGCGCCTGCGGGCAAGGGCGGCGGCAAGCCCGGCGGCAAGCTCGCCGACCTTATAGACAAGCAGTACGGCAGCTTCGATAGATTCAAGGCGGTCTTCACGGAGGCCGCCAACTCGCTTCCCGGCACCGGCTGGACCGCGCTTTACTACGACGTGGAGACCGGGAACCTCCAGATAATGACCTTCGAGAACCACTTCCTGAACCACATAGGGGAGGCGCCCATACTCATAATAGTCGACGAGTTCGAGCATGCCTACTATCTCCAGTACAAGAACAAGAGGGCCGACTACGTCGGCGCCTGGTGGAATTTGGTTAACTGGGATTTCGCCGAGAAGAAGCTATCCAAGCTTATCTAACCCCCCTCTTTTCGTGAGGGACCCTCTAGTGTTGAGGAGGAAAGGGGAGATCAGGGAGAGGATCTGGGATCTGCTCGAAAGGAGCGGCGTCGCCGCGTTTCCGCGCCCGGTGCACGGCCGAATACCCAACTTCGTGGGGGCCGAGTCGGCCTGCCGCAAGTTGAGGGAGTCCGGCGAATGGGCGGCGGCTAGGGTCGTGAAGATCAACCCCGACGCCCCCCAGAGGCCGTGCCGCGAGGCGGCGCTGGCCGAGGGCAAGGTCGTGGTCATGCCGACGCCGCGGATAAGGGAGGGCTTTCTGCTGCTGGATCCGCGCGCCGTGCCTCGCAGCGCGTACCGCGAGGCGTCGACCATATCTGGGGCGTTTCGGTGGGGCGTTAAGATAAATCCCCGCGAGATGCCGCAGATAGATCTTGTGGTGATAGGCTCAGTGGCCGTCAACCCCCGGAGACGGGGCGAGGCTCGGGAAGTCCCACGGCTATGCGGAGCTGGAGTGGGGCATCGCCACGGCCTTAGGCAAGGCGTCTGAGTCCACCCCCGTGGCGACAACCGTACACGAGCTCCAGCTGGTCGACGACGATATACCTCAGGAGCCCTTCGATCTGCCGGTCGACCTAATAGCGACACAGACGAGGGCCTTGAGGCCCGTGAGGAGGAGGCAGAAGCCCCGCGGGATCCTGTGGGAGTACATAACCGAGGAGATGCTCTCGGAGATCCCCCTCCTGTCGTCTCTGAGATAAAGATATATACCACAAACCGGGATGCGTTGTGGATGTCGAGGAGAGGGTGCTCCAGATAATCAGGGAGAGGGGCGAGGTGTCCACGACGGAGTTGATGCAGATCACGGGCTATCCGCGGCACAAGGTCTTGAGGGCGCTCAACAAGCTCTATTTCAGAGGCCTTGTGGAGCCGGTCAAAAGGGGCAGGAGATACCTCTGGCGTCCTGCCTCCGGCGAGATGGCGGTATATCCCGTCCACACGCCGCTGTCGCCCGTGTTGTACCTCGAGGGGGTCGTCGAGCCGATATATAGGAAGGTCGAGAACAGAGTGGATTCTTTCCTCTTCCTCCACGTGAAGAGCAGCAAATACTGGCTCTGCGACTGCGGGACTGGGTACTACGTGATATCGGACGACAACATAGAGGGCTGCGACTGTAGGCTGAGGCACGCCTTCGGCGAGAGGAAGCTGGCCATGATATATCTGACCGGAGACCTGAGGTTCAGGTATTGGCGGAGCTATAGATACGGCGAAAACGATGCGGAGTTCGTGCTGTTGATGCCGGAGGCCGAGGTGTCGAGGGAGCTCCTGGAGAAATACAGGCGCTACGAGGTTCCCGCCTAGCTGCGCCTAAGCGCGTGGGCCGCCGCCAGGACGGCGAGCGAGAACAGGAGGAGCGTGGCGGCCTCAGGGATAGCCGACAGGTAGTAGGCCTCGAAGGAGCTCCAGATGTAGACCGAGGCCGGGCTGGCGAGGCCGAACGGAGGGCCCGACACGTAATAGGCGACGATGGCCACGGCGCCGAACTCGCTTATGGCTCTCGACATGGCCGTGAGCCCCGACGAGAGGAGGCCCCTGGCGGAGCTCCTGAAGACGTACCAGAGAACCCGCGCCTCGCCGGCGCCTAGGCTGAGGGCCATGAGCTCCGGCTCTCTAGGCAGGCTCTCGAAATAGCTCTGCGCAGACCTGACATAGACGGGCGCGGACACCACCACCAGAGCCGCGACGAGACCTATATACGAGTCGAACAGACCTATGCCTAGGGAGTTTAAGAATCTGCCGATAGCCGTCTGGGGGCTTGCGAGCAACACCAGCGCTATGCCGACAATCGGGTGCGGGACCGACGCCGGCACGTCCGTCAACGCGCTGAGGATAGCATTACCCCTCCTGGCCGCGTAGTAGGCCACCGGCGTGAAGAACGCGATGTTCATAAACATAGCCGTAGAGGACGCGAGCATGGTGACCCCTATGGATCTGAGGAGGCCCTCGCTGAAGGCGGCGCCGCTGAAGAAAGGCCCGTATCCGTAGTACACAAGGGCGACGAACGGCGCGAGAAGCGCCGACAGCGCAACCGCCGAATAGACTGCCGTCAGTCTATACATGGTCGGCCAACGCCCACCTAGGCGCCCTAGCGCCCTCGGGACAACGGGTCGGCGAGAAGCCCTTTATGTCGAGCACCGGCGTCCCGTCGAACAGATCTAGGTCCGACACGCTCAGAGTGCCTCTCCTCACCTCGAGCAACCTGACTATAGAAACACCGATGGGGTTCGGCCTATCCGGGCTGTCGGTGGCGAAGACGCCGACCTCAGGCGCCTGCAGGCCCCTGGCCTCAAGCCGCTTGGGCCTCACCACGAGGGGGGCGCCTCTGTATCTATGTAGATATGAGATCACGATTATGTGGCTGAACTCCTCCAGCCCCCTCAGCCCCTCCACATATTTATCGTAGATCACTATGGCTCCATCCACCCGCCTCCTCCTCACCTCATCGTCGGGATAGCCGTGGCGCACCACGCCGATGGGCTCGAACGACATGTATAACGCTGGGGTTTTAAGTTAAAGGACCGCCGTAAGTCAATGTGCCGTTGTCCAACAGCTGCCGCAAGGCCGCCGGCAACGAGCTGGCGTTGCCGAACACCACGGGCCTCCCCAGGGCGGCTAAGCCGTATCTGGACAGCCGGCCCCTCTCCCTCAACGCGAACAACAGGAAGTCGACAGCCGCGGCTCGATCTCTCGCGTTTTTAGGCACGGTTATATAGAGATATACTGGCGAGCCCGCGATCTCGGCCGTGCCGCCCTCCACGGGTATGGTCCAAGAGAAGCGCGAGTACCAGCTTGAGTAGGCGTCGTCGCCGAAGCTGAGCCACGGCGGTAGCTCCAGGTACTGCAGGCCGTTGGCCTCCGCATAGGACCTATATGAAAAGACAAAGGCCAGTTGTCCCTCCTTTAGGGGGACTACGTAGTAGAACGTGCTGCTCCTCGTCACGTTGGCGCGGCTCTCGGCCATCCTATATATGAAGAAGCTTTTATTGCCCGCGTATAGCTCGCCGGCGGCCTCCAGGATAAGCATGGCGTAGAGGCCCTCGGGGTCGGTGGCCGGATCGGCGACTCCCAGCGGGTATTTGCCCGAGGTTAGCCCGTAGAAGAATTGGTACCAGAGCCTGCTGTCATTGGACATATAGGCCTCCCTATATAGGCTCAACAGGTCCGCCATGCCCGGGAATGCCTTGAGGGACGCGTTTGAGTACACTATGACGTTGCTGTCGGCGACGAAGGCGACCGCCCAGCCGGGGCTGTAGGGGCCTGTCTCTGCCACCGCCCGCCTAAACGCCACCGGCATGAAGACGTCGCACGGCACGCCGAGGGCTATCTGATGGGCCAGCGCGAACGAGCCGCCCGGCTTGACGACGACCTGTACGCCTGTGGCGTTCCTGTAGGCGTCGGCCAGATAGCGCCCCTCGGCGGCGTAGGCGCCTGCTATACATACGACCAACGTCTCGTTTCCGCCCGAACGACCAGACGCGCCAGCCCCCTCACGGCCCGGCATATGGCCGGAGAACATATATACGCCTATCCCGAGGACCGCCACGAGGATTGCCGCTGTTAACACCACGGCTCTCTGCACGCCCAGCTATAAGTTCTTTTATTTATTCTATTCCTATAAATATAATATATTATTTATATTTTTCTGATAAATTAGTATATATCGTATATCTGTATAAATACTCTTTAAACAATTTATATAGATATAATATAACAATTTTTCTATATAAAATTATATAATTTATAATATCTACTAATTATTAATTTATATATTAGAAATCAAATTAAAACATTTAAGCTTATAGCCAGGCAAAGCCGTGCTACAGGGCCTCGATCTATGGAAGAGCTTTAACGGCATAGTTGCGGTGCGCGGCGTATATATAACTCTACACACCGGCGTCAACTGCATTAGAGGCCCCAACGGCGCCGGTAAGACCACGTTGTTGAAGATACTGTCGCTTCTGGAGAAGCCGGACAGAGGGGCTGTCGTCGTGTTCGGCAGAAGGGTAGAGGCGGATAGATGGGCGGAGGCCGATAGGCTCAGAGGCAGGGTGGCCTACGTCCCCCAGACTCCCGACCTCTTCGCGGTTCCCGTGAAGGCGTTGTTCTCGCTATGCGGCGACAGGTCCGCCGCGAGCAAGTGGGTTGCGTACTTCGGCCTCGCGAGGTTTACGGATAGAAACGCCATGTCCCTATCGCCGGGCGCCAGGCGGAGGCTCCAGCTGGCGCTCGCCTTTGCCTGCGCCAAGGAGGCTCTTTTGCTGGACGAGCCCGAGTCGTATCTAGACGAGGAGGCCCGCGGGCTTCTGGCGGACGCCCTGCGCGGCGTGGCTGACCGCCTGGTGGTAGGCTACGTATCCCACGACGAGCCGCTAGTCCCGTGTAGATATAGCTATCTGATGTCGGGCAACTCGGTGCGTCCAGCGCCGTAGTTGCCGTAGGTGTATTTTTATTGTGGGGCCGAGACCTCTACGTGAGGTTCCTCCTCTTCGGCGGCGTCGGCTTCGTGGGGGTCAATCTGGCCAGACATCTAGCCGCCAGGGGGCACGACGTGGTGCTGGCCAAGAGAAGGGGGATCCCGCCGAGGCCGTTGATAGCGAGAGCGCTCAGCGGCCTTAAGGTGATGGAGTACTCGGACCCCGCGGAGCTTATAGAGTCGACTAACCCCGACGTCGTGGTCAACTTGGTCGCAGCCCTCCACGGCCCCCGCGAAGAGATCAGGAGGGCCAACGCCGAGTTTCCCAGCCTTCTGTGCGACGCCGCGCGCAGGGCGGGCTGGCGCAACCGCGTTGTGCACATATCGGCGGCCACGGTGGTCGGTCTCGGCGCCTCCAGGGAAGAGGACGCACATCTAGATGGCGTGAGGCCGGCCACGTATTTCGACCAAACCAAGGCCGAGGGCGAGCAGGCGATAGCGCGGTGTTTCGAAGACTGGGTTATCGTCAGGCCGACGGCGATCTACGGTCCCTACAACGACCACCCCGAGTGGGCCGCGTTGGTGCGGGCGGCTAGGGCCGGAATAGCCCCAAGCCTCAAGCTCAGCTTCTCGGCTATCTCGTCCAGCGATCTTTCCGCCGTGGTGGAGAGATCGGCCAGCCTCGCGCCGCCGCGCCAGTACTTCTTCGCGACCGAGTGCAAGCCGCTGGAGTTCGAGCTGGTTGTCGATGCGCTGGAGGAGGCGGCCGGCAGGCGGCTGGCCAGAATACCGTTGCCTCTGGCCCTCGCGCGGCTCCTCGCGCCGTCTGGGGTGAGGGGTTTGCTCAAATATGCGGGGACTCCCTATTCCTGCGAGAAGATGAGGAGGGTCGTTGGCTACGAGGCGACCTACAGAAAGAGCGATATGGTGGAGATGTTCCGGCTTTTATGGAGCTGACAGATCCGCTCATAGCGAGATACAGCGACCTCCTGCGCCGGAAGGGCCTCCACGACGCGCTGGACAGAGTAGCGCCCGACCGGTCAATCCTAGACCTCATCGCGTCTATGGCGGGGGGCTCGGCCGCCGAGGCTCTGGAGAAGCTGTCGAGGACTGTGGAGGAGCGGCTCGATAGAAAAACGGCGGCCGAGGCCTACGCCGAGATCGCGGGCGTGTACGACGAGGAGCTTGCCGTAAAATCGCTCGCTAGGCATATAGCCAGCTGGTACTTAAAGCTTGCCGAAGAGCTCGGCGTAATAGCGCTGAGGTCTAGACAGACCTAGGGCAAGCCGCCGGCGCCCATGGAAATCATCAAGGTATCGATGTGCCGCTACCCGATGGAAGTCGGTTCCGGGAAACCGGCTGGCAGCGTCTCAGAGATTGTCGCAGAGCGATGAACTCGAGGATATAGGGAGAGCCGAGCTTTCAGCGACGGAGTAGCTTCACCCTATGGCAGAATCGAGGTTTTAGACATAACGCAGGTGGAGATACGTTGACTCATACGCCCCATGGCGAGATGTTTCCCAATTAGGAAGAGGTGGCGCGATGGGCTGAGTTGCCGCTCAGATAAATCAGGCCTACGCAGAAACGCTTCGGGAGAGTCTTCCAGACGTAGAGGATAGTGATCCGACGTTTCGGTGAGAAGTTGCGAGTTGGCCGCAGATCGATACACGGCGCTGTCGGGGATAGGACGGCGAGCTAGGTTCGGAGCCGGTCTCGTAATGGCCCTCATGCCGACGACAAGGCTTAGGATGTGGCGTCTATGCAGATGTTCATCAAGGCGGGGGAGGGGCAAGGCTTGGCGCTACAGTCGGCGGAAGGCTTTAAAAGGGGCGCCCAGGACCGGCGTCGTGATCGTGGCGTACGCCAAGGGCCCTCCTCTGGCCGTATTCGCCGGCTCTTGGCTGTGTTCCCGCTCGCCGGTGGACGGCTCGCCGATAGCCCTTGGGGAGCCTGTAGGGGACTGCGAGGACGTGGGGCGGCTCGAGAGGCTCTCCTCTATAGCCACGTCGGTCTATATACTTAAGTCGAGAGGCCTCAAGGTGTTTTACGGCGGAACTGGCGACGAGGAGCGCCTGGCCGCATACGCCGGAGGCGCCGATGCGGCGCTCGACGAGGTGAAGCATAGGTTCGGGATTCCGGAGGCCCCGGACGACTCGGCCTTCGTAGTGGTGGAGGCCGATGATGCCGGCTCCCTCAGAAGAGCCCTCAGGCTCGCCGGCGAGGTGTACAGAAGGCGGATAGACGTCCTGCTGGCGGCCGATCTCGAGAAGGCCCTCGAGTTGGGCAGATACGCCTCGGGCGTCGTCCTGAAGGACGTGGCCAAGGTGGTCTCCTTCGAGCGGGCGTCCGCCCTGCCGGAGATAGGTAGGTGTACGCACTGCGGGATTGACTTCCTGATGTACGGATCTAGGATAGCTCGGTGCATCTACTGCGGCCGCGCGCTCAGAGGAGTCTTGACTCAACGCAAGGCCGGCCCTAAGGCCGGAGATTCTGCGCGCCGTGCACAGAAGGCTGACGTCGGGCGCGTTGCCCGAGAGGCTCGTCGTAGTTTAGCCTAATTATAGATAAGGCTGTTTATCGACCGGAGACCCCAAGAGCGATCCTGTCGAGTTGAATAGTTAGTATTAATAACACTCGTAATACCGCGCATGGGGCTCGTGGTCTGGCTGGAGGAGGTGTCCCGCAGGGATCATCCCCTCGTCGGCGGGAAGGCGGCGAACCTAGGCGAGGTCGCAAGGATAGCCAGAGTCCCGCCTGGCTTCGTGGTCACTGCAGAGGCCTTCCGTCGCTTCCTCGAGGCCACAGGCCTAAAGCCTAAAATTCTGGAGACTCTAAAGGCCGTCAGAGGAGGGGGGCCTGAGGACTACGAGAGGGCCTCTGCCTCTGTGAGAGGGCTGATAGAGACTACGGCCATGCCGGAGGACATAGCGGGCGAGATAGCCGCCGCGTACGCCAGGCTGTCGGAGCTCGCCGGGGCTAAGGACGTCCCAGTCGCCGTGCGCTCCTCGGCCACGGCCGAGGATATAGGCGAGGCGTCATTCGCCGGGCAGCAGGACACCTACCTCAACGTCAGGGGCGTCGAGGGCGTCATAGACCACGTCAAGAAGGTCTGGGCCTCTCTCTACAGCGCGAGGGCCCTCTACTACAGAGAGCAGATGGGGATACCCCACGAGACCGTCTCCATGGCCGTCCTAGTGCAGAAGCTGGTCAACGCCAGGTCGGCCGGCGTCATGTTCACTCTGGATCCGACCAACGGCGATACGTCCAAGGTGGTCATAGAGGCGGGCTGGGGGCTGGGCGAAGGCGTCGCGAGGGGCATAGTGACCCCCGACGAGTTCGTCGTAGACAAGGCGACTCTCAAAATCGTGGAGAGGCGTATAAGCAGGAAGAGGGTGGCCGTGGTCAGAGACGAGGCCGGCCTCACGAAGGAGGTGGAGCTTCCCGAGGAGAAGGCCTCGGCCCCCTCGCTGGACGACAGCGAGGTGGTGGAATACGCCAAGATGGCCCTAGAGCTTGAGCGCTACTACGGCCATCCCCTCGATATAGAGTTCTCGGTCGACGCAGATATGCAGTTTCCGCGCAACCTCTTCATCGTGCAGGTCAGGCCGGAAACCGTGTGGAGCAGGAGGGAGAGAGCCCCCGAGAGGAGGGAGACCGGGGGCGGGGCCGTCGTGGCTAAGGGCATCGCGGCCAGCCCCGGCGTGGCCGTCGGCAGAGCCAAGATATGCCTAACGCTAGACGACGCCAGGAAGAAGTTGCAGAAGGGCGACATCTTGGTGACCAGGATGACGGACCCCGACTGGGTCCCCTACATGCGCTTGGCCTCGGCCATAGTCACAGACGAAGGGGGAAGGACCAGCCACGCGGCCATAGTCAGCCGCGAGCTGGGCATACCGGCCGTCGTGGGGACGGGCAACGCCACCCAGGTGTTGAGGGACGGCGAGATGTATACCGTGGACGGCGGCAAGGGCGTGGTGCTGGCGGGCGCCGTGGAGGCCGAGGCCAAGGCTGAGGCCAAAATCGCCGAGGCCGTCGCGGCGGGCCGCGAGATAGTGCTCCACATATACCGCGCCATCCCCACCGGGACCAAGGTCTATATGAACTTAGGAGAGCCCGAGAAGATAGAGGAGTATAAGGATCTGCCTTTCGACGGGATAGGGCTGATGAGGATAGAGTTCGTCATATCTAGCTGGATAGGCGAACATCCCCTCTATCTGCTCTCCGTCGGACAGGAGCAGAAGTTCGTGGACAAGATGGCGGAGGGGATAGCCAAGGTGGCCTCAGCGATATATCCGAGGCCTGTGGTGGTGAGGTTCTCCGACTTCAAGACTAACGAATACCGCAGCCTCAGAGGCGGCGAGAAGTTCGAGCCCGAGGAGAGGAACCCCATGCTGGGCTGGCGCGGCGTCTCCCGCTACGTCTCGCCGCAGTACGAGAAGGCGTTTAGGCTGGAGCTCAAGGCCGTCAAGAAGGCGCGTGAGGAGCTCGGCCTAACGAACATCTGGGTCATGGCGCCTTTCGTCAGGACGGTCTGGGAGGCCGAGAGGTTCGCGAAGTTGCTGGAGGAGGAGGGCCTATACCGCGACAGGGACTTCAAGGTCTGGGCCATGGCCGAGGTGCCCTCCGTGGCGTTCATGGCGGAGGAGTTCGCGCCGTATTTCGACGGATTCTCGGTGGGCTCCAACGATCTGACCCAGTTGACCCTAGGCGTCGACCGCGACAACGACTTCCTCGTGAGGATAAACCCCAAGTACTTCGACGAGAGGGAGGCCCCCGTGCTGAAGGCCATCTACGAGCTTATAGACAGGGCGCACAGACACGGCCTCACCGTGTCCATATGCGGCCAAGGGCCGTCGGTCTACCCCCAGATGGTGGAGTTTCTGGTCAGAGCCGGCATAGACAGCGTCTCGGTCAATCCAGACGCTGTGCTGAACACCAGGGTGTTGGTCGCCTCGATAGAGATGAAGGCGTTGAGAGAGAGGCTGGACGCCGTGTACAGAGCTCTCTATAAGGCCGACGGAGACGAGGAGTTCAGGGAGATTGTGAGGAAGGTGTTCGGCCGCCTGAGGTATTAGCGCATAAATCGCGGAACCAAGGCACATCGACTTGGTCGAGCCTCCACCTCTGGCGCACGAAGCTCTCCTCGACGGCGGCCGACACGCCTCTCTTATGCGCGTAGTAGCCGGTGAGGGCTATCATGGCGCCGTTATCACCAGCGTACTCGAACGGCACGATCTTCAGGGCCACGCCCCTATCCTCGGCTATGTCTCCCAGTATCTGCCTAAGCCTGGCGCTCCTCGCAACCCCCCCGGCGACGACGAGCTCCCGCTTGCCGGTATAGGCCAGGGCCCGCTCGAGAATCTCGGCGAGCATATAATAGGCGGTCTCCACCAACGATCTACACAGAGTGGGGAGGTCCGCCTCGCCCTTCCTGTAGAGCTCCACGGCCTTGGTGACCAGCCCCGAGAAGGCCAGATCCTGACCAATTATGTTCATGGGTAGGGGCACCACCGACCTGGCGCCCTCCGCGCATTTCTCCACAGCGGGGACGCCTGGATAGCCCAGCCCGACCTCCCTAGCGAACCTATCTATGGCGTTGCCCACAGCCATGTCGAGCGTCTCGCCGAAGACCCTATATCTGCCGTCGGCGAATCCGACCACCATGGTGTGGCCCCCCGATATTAGGAGGACCAACGGGTCGCAGCTGCCGGCCATTGCCCTAGCTATTTCTATATGGGCTACGCCGTGGTGCACAGGCACTAAAGGCCTCCCCAGCTTGACCGACAACGCACGGGCGAGAACAGCCCCTATCCTCAGGGCCGGCCCCAGCCCAGGCCCCGCCGAATACGCGATGGCGTCTATCTCCGAGACGTCCCTCCCCGCCCTCTTCAGAGCCTCCCTCAACAGCCCCACGGCGATCTTCGCGTGGTGCTCAGCGGCCTCTCTGGGATGTATGCCGAAGCCCGAGGGCGGGACGTATGTGTCGTTCACGTTTACGAGTATTCTGCCGTCCTCGACAAGGCCTATTCCGATCGTATGCGCTGTGCTCTCGACGCCTAGCACCAGCACGGAGTTGTCGCCGTCCCTATTTTTAGGCCTGCCGTTTCTCGAATATGGTCATTCCGCACTTGCCACAATGCCATCTGGGGACAGGCGCCTTGTGGTAAGCCATCACGGAGCCGCAACGGGGACAGAGCCTCCTCAAGAACTTTATGGTGCCCTTCTCGTAGTCGTATTGATACCAAGCCGCCGATCTGGGCAACTTCTTGGCCTCGCTCATTTCTTCTTCGCGGCGCCCTTTTTCTTCCTCCGCTTCTTCTCCCTAATCTCGGCCTTGCGCTTCTTGGCCTCCTCGAGGAGCGCCTTCCCGTTGGGCAAATTCCTCGCAACTATATAGAGAGGCTCCACAATCTTGGCGACAGACTCCGATTCGTATATGTGTATCTCGGCCCTAGAGACGCCGCGGCCGAACTCCGTGAGGATCTTCCTCACGAACACCAGCTCGGGCTTCGTCCCAAGCTGCGAGGCCACAGCCTCCCTCACCTGCTGGCTGGTCGGGGTGGGGGCTCCGTCGTGCGATATGACCACGACGGCCTCCCTACGCGCTAACAACTTGTTCTCCCTCATAGCCTCTAGTTTGAGCTCCACGGCCGGCCGCATAAAGCCGCCTTATAAACATTTCCGGCGGTCGCCGCGAGCTAGGCGCTACGTCTATGTTGCAAATAGTCGACGACGCCTATCACCAGCGTGGCTGTTGCCAGCACCGCGGCGCGGGCCAGATCGAAGGAGCTGTTCGCAGGCGATATGTAGACTATCAGTTCGCGCGCTAGCGCCACGAGCGCCACGTCGACGATCTTATAGACAATAACCTCTTTATGTTGTATATATGTTATAAATGTATCAAGTAATTCAATAAATATTATAAATAGAAATAAATTACTTAATAATAAATATATTGTATATTCTGTTGCAGTGCTATGTAAGATCTCGACGACGCCTAGGGCCAGTAAATAGAACGTATATACCGCCAGGACCGCGGTCACTGCAAGCGCCAATCCGTACAGGAGCATCTCCAGATATCTGAGCCATTTGATGTAGTCCACGGCGCAAATATCCCCGATGAAAAATATATCTGCTGCGCGATCTCCCCGTGAGCACCAGGGATCTGTTCGACGCATATGCGGATAGGTACGATCTCTGGTACGTGAAGCACGCCGACCTGTATGCGAGCGAGCTGAGGGCGGCGTCGGCCTTCGACTGCAGAGGAGGGGTCGAGATAGGGGTGGGGACCGGCAGATTCGCGCTTCCGTTGGGGCTCAGGGCCGGGGTCGATCCGTCGATCGTCATGTTGCGGCTTGCCCCCAAGGACATAGACCTGGTGGCCGCAGTAGGCGAACGTCTTCCGTTTAGAGCTGGCGCGTTTCCGTGCGCCTTGATAGTGGTTACTCTGTGTTTCGCCGACGACCCCGCCAGGCTCGTCGAGGAGGCGGCGCGCGTCGCCGGCAGGATCGTCGTATGCGTAGTCCCGCGCAATTCTCCGTGGGGCATACGCTACACGCGCGAGGCCGTCGAGGGGCATCCTATCTACTCCCGCGCCAGATTCTATACGGTGTCGGAGGTCGTGGAGTTCGGCGCCCGCTTCGGCATGAGACTACGGCGCATCTCGGCCACCTTAGACGGCGACGCGGAGAGGGAGTATCCTGTCGACGGCCCCGACTTGAGCACGGCGGAGCGCTACGGCTTCGTCTGCATCGAGCTAGAGAAGGCCTATGATTGACTCTTCAGGAACTCTTCTGCACAGCCGGAGCCCCCCATAGAGGAACGGCCGCGCCCCACAGGATCCGTATGTTCATTCCCAGTCGTGAAGGTCGGCGGTCCCTTGGTGCACCTGCCTCAGCTCGCATGCGGTCCCAGACGGCTGAACCCATTAGACTCACCCTCATAGCTGTGTCGAGGCGCATCAGGGAGGGGCTGGCGAAAGACGTGCCGTGAGGCAAAGCGCGTAGCTGTTGGATAGCTAGAGGAAGCCCAGGTATATGACTGTCCATATTGCATTGTTGGCGGCATGGAGCGCTATCGATGCCGCGAGGCCGCCGCCCATATAGGCGAGGGTCAGGGCAACTGCGTAGGCTAGGGCCAGGAGCGGATAGGGGTGGAGAAGCGCGAAGACGGCGGTGGATACGAGGAGGGCGCCCCACCGCGGGAGGACCCTAAAGGCGAGGCCTCTGAACACGACCTCCTCGACGATTGGGGCCAAGACATCTGCGGTGAGGATGTCGGCCGGGGGGCTCTTGGGCCCTGTCAGGAGGTCTGCGACGAAGGCCGCCAGATATACCGTTACGGCCGGCGGCAAATACGCCGAATTGCCGCCGAGCCAGTTGAGCCTGGCGAAGGATATCGAGGATATGGCGAGGGCCAGCAGATAGCCCAACGAGGCCGGCTTCACAGCTAGGGCGGCCAGCGAAGCCACGAGGACCAGCAGATCCACGTGGGTCTTGGTCACGCCAGCGCCTCGCTCAGGAGCTTGAGCGCCTCTGTGAGCCTCGCTATCCTCTCCACGACTCTGGGGTCCATTACGTGCTCGAGCTTCTCGGCTTCGGTCTCGGCCAGCTCGCCGTCGACGCCGATGGCTCTGAAGAACTCGGCGAGCGTCCTATGTGCTCTGTCCAGCCCCTCCAAGACGGCTAAGCCGCGTTCCGTTATCTCTATCCCCCCTCGCCCCCTATAGGTTATGTACCCCAGCTCGTCGAGCCTCTTCAACATCTTCTGGGCCGAGCTCGGCCTCACGCCCAGGGCCTCGGCCAACGCGCTTAGGGTGACCTTTCCGCCCTTGGACAGGGCGTAGATGGTCTCGAGGTAGTGCTCGGGCCTTACGTCCTTCACCTCGTGTCCCCTCCTCATGGTGTCGACGTCCACGTCAGACGAGCGTGAGGAGATCTATAAGTATGACGAACGCGCCGGCCGCGTAGGCCGCGGCGGCCAGCTTCTTCGACATGTACGGCCTGGCGAACGCGACGAGCGGCAGAAGCACCATGGGGAGCACCATGCTCAACACAACTTGAGTGTAGACGAGCAGATCCAGCGGGTTGAGGCCGGCCGCCAGGATGGCCGCCGTCGGCACTATGTTGATGAGCCGGAAGAAGAGGCGCGCCTTGTATCTAGCCACCTCTCTCCCCAACGTCCTCTCCAGTATCAAGGCCCCTGCCTGCACTGACACGGCCGAGGAGGCCAGTCCCGACGACAGCAACGCGATCGAGAACGCAAGCCCGGCCAACGGCCCGTAGAGCGGCTCCAATATCTTGGGCACGGTCGATATCTGGATCGCCTTCCCGTAGAGGGCGTACGCGGCGACTATCTGCATGGCGGCGTTGACGGCCGAGGCGATGCCCAGATTGTAGAGGGTCTGGGTCCTATGGACCCGCCTGTCGAGGCCGCCGACTATGTGGGAATGTAGCAACAACGCATGCGGCATAATCGTGGCGCCGACTATAGAGGCCGCGTAGAGCGCCACGCCGCCGCCTAGAGCCGGCACCAACGAGTGGTAGGCAACCGAAAGGAGGTCGGGCCTGACGAGCACCAGCTCTATGAGGAAGCTGAAGCCCACCACGGAGGCCAGTACGCCTATTGCGGCGAAGTAGGCCCTCCCCCTATCGCCCAGCACCAGCAGCAGGATCACGTCGATGGAGCCCAGAAAGGCCGCCAGATATACGGGCAACCCCAGCAACAGCTCGAAGGCTATTATCAGCCCCACGAACTCGGCCAAGTCGGTGGCAAGAGCTACCGCGAAGAGGGCAGGCACGTAGAGCGGCCAGAGAGGCCTCAGCCGGGCCTTCAGGTGGTCCAGGAGGCCCACACCGCTCTCAAGCCCCAGGACGCCGGATATGTATTGGTACATAATAGCCAGCAACCCGGAGAGCCAGACGACCCATAGGAGGTCCAGGCCGTAGGCCGACCCCGCCGCTATGTTTGCGCCGAAGTTCCCCGGATCTATATACGCTACGCTGACCACTGTGGCCGGCCCTATCAAGTCCACGGGACGCATAGGGCTCGCCTATAAATTTTTTCCTAGGCTAAAAACAATGGGGATATGGAGAGGCGAAGCCTCAGATCTTCGGCGGCTATATCGACGTGTTTTTAGATTAGGCTAAAATAGGCGAACTAGCTCTTTGGCTAAATACTAGACGCCTTCTGCGTAGATAACGCTAAAAACGCGGTCTAGAACGGGTCTCCATGAAGTTGTACGAGTACGAGGCCAAGGAGATCTTGGCCAAATACGGCGTCAAGATACCTCGGGGGAGGCTGGCGCTGACGCCTGAGGAGGTGCGCAAAATCGCCGAGGAGATAGGGAAGCCGGTTGTGCTTAAGGCGCAAGTCACGGTCGCCGGACGCGGGAAGGCCGGCGGGATAAAGACGGCCAAGACGCCTCAAGAGGCGGAGGAGCTCGCCAGGCGGATGTTCGGCATGACCATAAAGGGCCTCGTCGTGAAGAAGCTGTACGTGACCGAGTACCAAGAGGTGGAGAGGGAAATGTATCTGAGCTTGATCATAGATAGAGCCACCAGGAGATATCTCATCCTGGCGTCGCCGGTGGGCGGCGTAGACATAGAGGAGATAGCGAGGAAGGAGCCGGAGAAGATCAAGCGCGTCTACGTAGATCCGTTCGAGGGGCTGAGGGACTTCCACATAAGGTCTGTGGTTTCCTGGCTGGGCATCAAGGCCGGGACGCCCCAGTGGGACCAAGCCTCCAGCGTTGTGAAGGCGATGTACAGAGCCATGACGGAGCTCGAGGCCGAGCTGGTGGAGTCGAACCCGCTCGCCGTGACTAAGTCGGGCGAGGTGGTGCCGCTGGACGCTAGGATCATAGTGGACGACAACTCGCTCTATAAGCATCCAGACCTCGAGAAGGCCTTCGAGGAGGACCCGAGGGACGTGACCGAGTTCGAGCGGTATGCCCAGAGGATAGGCTTCAACTACGTGGAGCTCGACGGGGATGTCGGCATTATAGGCAACGGCGCAGGCCTCACGATGTCCACAATGGACCTAGTCTATCACTTCGGCGGGAGGCCGGCCAACTTCTTGGACATAGGCGGCGGCGCGTCGCGCGACGTGGTGAAAGAGGCGCTTAAGGTGCTCCTCAAGCATCCGCGGGTGAAGTCCATATTCATAAACATATTCGGCGGGATCACGCGCGCCGACGAGGTGGCCGCCGGCATAGAGGCGGCGCTGGCGGAGGTCGGCAGCTCCGGCAAGAAGATAGTCGTGCGGATTAAGGGAACCAACGAGGAGCTGGGCAAGCAGATGTTGGCTAAATCAGGCATACCTCTATTTGAAAGTGCCGAAGAGGCGGCTCAAAAGGCCGTGGAGATGGCCAAGTTATGACGGTGCTAGTAGGCCCCAACACCAAGGCCATAGTGCAAGGCATCACGGGCAGGGAGGGCTCGTTCCACGCCCAGAGGATGTTGGAGTACGGCACCAAGGTAGTCGGCGGCGTGACTCCCGGCAAGGGCGGAACAACCGTGCACGGCCTGCCCGTCTTCGACACGGTCGAGGAGGCCGTGAAGGCCACGGGCGCCGATACCTCCGTGGTCTTCGTGCCGGCAAAGTTCGCCGCCGAGGCCGTCTACGAGGCGGTCGACGCCGGTGTGAAACTGGTCGTAGTGATAACGGAGCATATACCTATACACGATACCTTGAAGTTTGTCAACTACGCCAAGGCCCGCGGGGTAAACGTCATAGGGCCCAACTGTCCCGGCATAGTGGCTCCCCCCGTCAAGGTAAAGCTGGGCATAATGCCGAATAACATCTACCAGGTGCCCGGCAGGATAGGCATAGCGAGCAGATCCGGCACCCTGACATACGAGATATCCTATCAATTAGTCCGCGCAGGCCTTGGAATAAACACCGCAATAGGCGTAGGCGGCGATCCCATAGTAGGGACCGATCTGGTGGAGGCGACCCTGATGATGGCTAGGGATCCGGACATAGACGCCATAGTGGTGATAGGCGAAGTTGGCGGCGACGCCGAGGAGAGGCTCGCCAAGCTATACGCCGAAGGGGCCATCAAGAAGCCGCTGGTGGGTTACGTGGCCGGGAGGACGGCCCCTCCGGAGAAGCGCATGGGCCATGCGGGCGCCATAGTGATGTTGGGCTCGGGCGACGCCAACGGCAAGGTCAAGGCGTTGAGGGAGGCGGGGATACCTGTGGCCGATACGCCGATGGAGGTGCCGCAACTGGTTCTAAAGGCCATAAGGAAATAGACCTTTTGGGACGCGGCCCCCGAGTTGTGAGGTGCGAAATCTGCGGCTGGGAGCCCGCCGAGTTTGTATGCCCTAAATGCGGCCGCCGCGTCTGTAGGCACGACATGGGGGCGCGTTACTGCAAGGCGTGCGAGGAGACCCTGTGTAGATTATGCGGAGTCAGATATTCGGCGTCCACCTGCTATAAGTGCGGCCGGCTTGTCTGCGAGCGCTGTAGCGCCAGGAGAGGCCTTCTGCGCATATGCGTCGACTGCCTAAGAGCGGAGGGGGGCGGTTTAATCTATATATAGTTTATATATATCAAAATATTTAATAACGGGCCCACGGGCCTGTATATGGATCTGCCGAAGTTGCTGGCGGAGAGGACCGCCTACATGAGGGCCAGCGAGATAAGGGAGCTCCTGAAGTGGGCCACCGCCGACGTCATATCGTTCGGGGGAGGGATGCCGGATCCCTCGACCTTCCCCCTCGAGGAGATAGCGAGGATAAGCTCCTACGTCCTCGAGACGTACGGCGGCAAGGCGCTCCAGTACGGACAGACCGAGGGCGTCCCAGAGCTTCGGGACGAGCTCGCCAAGTTCGCGACCAGCAACGGCATAAGAGCTACGGCGGATAATGTCATCGTCACGGTCGGCAGCCAGGAGGCGTTGGAGCTCCTGGGCAGACTGTTCCTCGACGAGAAGTCTGTGGTAGTCGCCGAAAACCCCACGTACATAGCCGCCCTGCAGTCCTGGCGCGTCTACCGGCCGAGGCTCGTGGGGATCCCCATGGACGACAGCGGCATGAGGACCGAGGTGCTCGAGGAGCAGGTCAGAAGGCTGAAGGCCGAGGGCGCCAGGATAAAGTTCATCTACACGGTCCCCACGGCCCAGAACCCCACAGGGGTCACCATGGCCGACGACAGGAGGAAGCACCTGCTGGAGATAGCGGAGCAGAACGACCTACTGGTGGTCGAGGACGACCCCTATGGATACTTCATATTCGACAACATAAACGTCACAAGGCTGAAGGCGTTGGACAAGTCGGGGAGGGTGATATACCTCTCGACCGCATCCAAGATATTCAGCCCCGGCCTCAGGCTCGGCTGGGTGGTGGCCGACCAGGAGCTCATCAAGTGGTTCGCCCTGGCGAAGCAGGCGCTGAACCTCAACACGCCGACGCTCAACCAGTATCTACTGCTCGAGGGGCTGAGGAGAGGCGTCATACAGAGGAACATACCGAAGATAGTCGAGCTGTACAGGAGGAAGCGGGACGCCATGCTGGCCGCGCTCGAGGCGTATATGCCGCAAGGCGTGACCTGGACTAGGCCGTCGGGCGGCATGTTCATCTGGGTTAAAGTCCCCGAGAAGATAGACACAAGGGAGATGCTAGGCACGGCCATCGCCAAGTACAAGGTGGCGTACGTGCCGGGCCATGGGTTCCACATAAACGAGGGCGAGGGGAGGAACACGATGCGCCTAAACTTCACGTACAGCTCGTTCGAGCAGATAGACGTCGGCATTAGGCGCCTCGCCGACGCTATACGCGAATTTTTATGAGTGAGCCTCCTCTGGAGGAGGCGGCGAAGATTATCGGGGAGCAGCAGAGGCGCGGCTTAATCCACAGAACCCCCCTCCTGAGGTCCGAATCGCTTTCGCGCCTGCAGGGAGGGGAGGTCTACCTGAAGCTGGAGGCCCTGCAGAAGACCGGCTCCTTCAAGATAAGGGGGGCCTACTACGCCATGTATAAATACATCCAGGAGGGGTTCAGGAAGTTCATAACTGCGTCTGCGGGCAACCACGCCCAAGGCGTGGCCTACGCGGCGCAGCTACATGGAGTCAAGGCGGTGGTCGTCATGCCGTCCACGACGCCGTGGCTCAAGGTGAAGAAGACCATGGACTACGGCGCTGAGGTCGTGCTCCACGGCGAGAGCTACTACGAGGCGGAGAAAAAGGCGTCGGAGCTCGTCGCGCCGGATACCAAGTTTCTGCACGCCTACAACGACATCTACGTCATAGCGGGTCAGGGCACCATAGGCGTGGAGGTGGTCGAGGACCTAGGCGATGTAGACGTCGTGGTGGTGCCCATCGGCGGCGGGGGCCTCATCTCTGGTATAGCCTACGCGGTAAAGCGGGCGAGGCCCAGCGCCAAGATATACGGCGTGCAGGCCGCGGGGGCCCCATCCGTCTATAGATCCTTGAGGGAGGGGAGGATAGTCACGCTGGATAGAGTCGACACGATAGCCGACGGGATAGCGGTCAAGAGGCCCGGCGAGATAACCATGGAGTTCATAGAGAGGTATGTCGACGACGTGGTGTTGGTGGACGACAACGAGATAGCTGACGCCATATACTTCCTCGCCGAGAGGACTAGGGTGATCGCCGAGGGCGCCGGCGCGGCGTCCGTGGCGGCCTTGATGACGGGCAAGGTGGATGTCAGGGGGAGGAAGGCCGTGGCCGTCGTGTCTGGAGGCAACATAGACGCCACGATACTCGTCAGGGTGCTCAATAAGGCCATGGCGAGACAGGGGCGTATAGTCAAGTTCGTGGGCGAGGTCCCCGACAGGCCCGGCATGCTGGCCGCGGCTGCGTCGGTCCTGGCCGAACACGGAGTCAACGTGATAGACGTATACCACGAGCGCTACGACCCGCATCAGAGGCCGAACTACGTGGAGCTGGTGTTCGTGACCGAGGTCCCCGGGAATCTGGACGTAGGGCGGGTGTTGAGGGGGCTGGAGGAACGCGGATTTAAGTTCAAGATCTCTCAGGCCTCCGCCATCGGCGGACGATAATTAATATGCGTCATATTGGCCATGCGGACTAAACTCATCTATCAGGAGGATAGCTACGTAAAGGAGTTCGAGGCGTCTGTCGTGGACGTGCTCGGCGACAAGGTGGTGCTCGACAAGACGGCGTTTCACGACGGCGAGGGGGGCGTCCAGGCCGATACCGGATATCTGGAGGTTGCCGGGGCCCGGTATAGGGCCAGGGCCGCCAGAGAGGGGGACGAGGTGGTCCACCTGGTGGAGGGCCAACACGGCCTAAAGCCGGGCGACGCGGTCAAGGGCGTGCTGGACTGGGAGCCTAGGTACAGAAAGATGCGTCTACACACAGCGGCGCACATGCTCTCGGCGATTTTGTACAGGAGGCACAATGCCTTGATAACCGGCGGCGAGATAACCCCTGAATATGCGAGGGACGACTTCAGCATAGAGGGCGATATGAACGCGGTGAGGAGGGCCTTCGAGGAGGCCGTCGCCGAGCTCAACGAGCTGGCGGCGAGAGGCATAGAGGTCAAGGTCTACTGGTTGCCCAGGGAGGAGGCGCTCAAGATACCCGGCATCACCAAGCTGGCGGAGAGGGCGCCGCCGAATATCCCCGTCTTGAGGATCGTGGAGATACCCGGCGTCGACGTGCAGGCCGACGGCGGCCCTCACGTGAGGAACACCGCCGAGATAGGCCAGGTCAAGATACTCAAGGTGGAGAACAGAGGCAAGAACAAGAAGAGGATATACTACACCGTCTAGAGCACCAGCCTCTCCGGCTCGAGGCACCTGTTCTTGGCCAAGGCGTCGGCGGGGATCTCAACCCCGCCGAACAGCTCGGCCTTGCCCTCGCCCAAGACCAACGCGGCCGCCACTCTGGCTATCGCGTCCGCCTTCATGATCCCGCTGCCGCTGGTGCCCGCCGCCACGTAGAGCCCGTCGGCCAGCCTATCGACTATGGCCACCTCGTCGACGACGTTCTCGTCGTAATAGCCGTGCCAGGCGTTGTGCGGAGACCGCCCCTCGAACGCAGGTATGTATTTGCTCAAGACGGGGTAGATCCCGTAGCGCCATAGGCCCTCCTCAACGCCGATATCCTCGAAGCCGTAGGCCCTTCTATCTGCCAGCCCTATCCAGAAGTTCCCCTCGTCGGGCTCCGGCCGCACGTATATTCCGCGCGGCAGTATCAAGAAGGGCATGGAGCCCTCGCCCGTGAGGGAGTCGTCGTACAACATGGACCTCAGTTCCCCCTCGGCCTTGACCGCGAAGACCTGCCTCTTCCTCGGCCTCAGCGGCAGGCCGTAGCCCAGCGTTGCGGCGAGGTCGCCGGTCCAGGCGCCTGTGGCCAACACCACCGCGTCCGCCTCGATATCGCCGGCGCTGGTGACCACGCCCCCTATCTCGTAGTCCTGCCACGCGAAGGGCTCGCCTGGTATCCCCAGCGGCTTCTTGGGCCTAGCGATAAGGCCCGTCATCTTGACCCCGTAGACGGCCCTGCCGCCCATCTGCATGAACTGCTCCTCGTAGTAGCGCAACACCTTCTCGGGGTCGAGGATCCCGGCGTCCCTTATAAGCACGCCGGTCTCTACGTCGTAGAGCCCCATCTCCCTGGCCTCCTCGTCGTCGGTCACCTTAGCCCTAACGCCGCGCGGAGGATCCACGAAGTCTATGGAGAGGCCCATGGCCTTGAGCTCGCTCACGACCGGCTTCAAGCTACCGGCCTCGGCCTCGCCGGCAAGAAATAGATAGCCGACAAACCTCATGGAGAGATTACGGCCTTCCCTCTGTACAGATTTATAGAAATCTATAGTGGTCTTAGCCAGAAGTCTGTTGAGCCGCGAGGTGAATATGGTCCTGAAGGCTGCGGCCGACCTGCCGGTATCCCCCATGCCCGCCCCGGCCATCATATCGATGACGACCACCTCGGCGCTCGGCGCAATTCTTTTAAGGTGGTAAGAGGTTGCCATGCCGATAATCCCGGCGCCAACCACCACGACCTTCATGCCGGAGGATAAATAGACCTATATATCTGTAGGCCGCCGAGATGGCAAATATATTTTTATAGTGGACCCGTTTCTATTACGTGGAACAACAAGTTCCATTGAACATACTGAAGGAGAAGGGATATAGGCTCACCCCCCAGAGGATTGAGGTCGTGAGGCTGGTGCTCGAGAAGCTCGAGAGGAAGGAGCATCCGTCGTTCAACGATATACTAAATGAGGTCAAGACAAAAATGCCGAGCATCAGCGTCAGCACGGTGTACAACATACTGAAGTTGCTTGAAGACAATGGCGTGATAGTATCGTTCGAACACAACGGGCGGACCTATTACGACAAGGTGGAGCCCCATATAAACGTCATATGCGCCGACACGGGCAAAGTGCTCGACATATATAATGAGGAGGTATTGGAGGAGCTGAAGCGCTCAGGCGTGATGCCCATCTCGGTGGTGGTGAAGGCCATCTGCGGCAAGTGATGAGGTAAACCGCGCCGCCGATCGGTGACTTGAGAATCCACAACTGATCAGCGGTGAAGCTGGCCCCTATCATCCGACAGCTCCCTACCGGGCTCGTGTAGCTCCGTACGGCGCACCGATTTGAGGCCAGCAGCCGCCCGAGGGGCGCCCCGTCCTTAAGAGATAAAAAGCCGGATGCCTTGACCACTATGTCGATCAAATTCGATATTGTGGACGTGCCTATACCCGAGGGCGCCAACGTGATCATAGGCCACGCCCACTTCATCAAGACCGTGGAGGATCTCTACGAGGCTTTGGTCAACAGCGTGCCGGGGATAAAGTTCGGCATAGCCTTCTGCGAGGCCTCCGGGAAACGCCTCGTCAGGCATGAGGGCAACGACGAGGAGTTGCGGAAGCTGGCCGTGGACGTCGCCTTGAGGATAGGCGCCGGGCACACGTTCGTCATATACATAAGGAGCGCCTATCCCATCAACGTGCTGAACGCGATCAAACACGTGCCGGAGGTCGTCAGGCTGCACGCGGCGACGGCGAACCCGCTGAAGGTGGTGGTGGCCGAGGTCGAGCCGGAGCGGCGCGGCGTCATCGGCGTCATCGACGGGCACTCGCCTCTGGGCGTCGAGGGCGATAGGGATAGGGAGGAGAGGAAGGCCTTCCTGCGGAAGATAGGCTACAAGCTGTAGGCGGCAGCTATTTAAGGCGCCCGATCGGCGTCGCCGTGGATTTTTTGTCCAGAGTCCTGGGCGATCCGAGGAGGGAGATCGTATACGTGAAGACCGACGCGCCTGAGCCGCCGGATTTCTGTTGCGATGTGGGCGCCGCGTTGAGGGCCGAGGTGGCCGACGCGCTTAGACGCGCGGGCGTGGAGAGGCTCTACCCGTTCCAGTTCGACGCCATCAGGAGCATAAGGTCGGGGAGAGACACGGTGATAATCGCCGGGACGGGCCTGGGGAAGACCGAGGCGTTTCTGGCGCCCATACTCGAGGACAGCTTGGACACCTTCAGGACCCCCGTGGCCGTCATCATGTATCCGACCAAGGCTCTGGCCAGAGACCAGCTGGGGAGAATAAGGGCTCTCGCCGACAGGCTGGGGGTCAGGGCCATGGTCTACGACGGCGACACGTCACCCAGGGAGCGGAGGATATTGTACCAATCCCCGCCCCACATATTGGTGACCAACCCCGATATGGTCAGCCAGGCCCTCATGTACGTCTCGAAATTCCGCCAGCTGGCGTCGAGGTCTAGATACGTCGTCCTGGACGATTTCCACGTCTACAACGGAGTCCTGGGCTCCCATATGTTCTATCTCCTCAGAAGGCTGGAGCGCTTCGTGAAGCCGCAGTTCGTGGCCACGTCGGCCACTCTGGGCAATCCGGCCGAGTTCGCAGAGCTCCTGCTGGGCAGGAAGGCGAACGTGGTCCAGGGGCCTAGGGGGAGGCGCGGCGAATTGGTGCAGGTGCTGGTGAGGCCGCGTTTTAGGTCCAAATGGGCCGAGGCGGCCGATCTGGCCAAGGCATGCATAGAGGAGGGCCTCAAATGTCTGGTCTTCACCGACAGCCATAGGTACAGCGAGATGATATACAGGTCGCTGAAGCTTGAAGGCTACGGCGAGGATGCCGCAGTCCACAGAGCCGGGCTCGGGGCCGAGGAGAGGAGCTGGGTCGAGGAGGCGTTCAAGAGGGGCGAGATAAACGTGGTGGTCGCGACCCCCACGTTGGAGCTGGGCGTGGATATAGGCGATGTGGACGTCGCCGTGCTCGCCTCGGTCCCGCCGACCTTCAACAGATACCTCCAGAGGGTCGGCAGAGTGGGGAGGCGAGGGCAGACGGGCTACGTGGTCCAGATATTGGGCAACGACCCCATATCTAGCTACTACAGGAACTACCCCGACGAGTTCTTCGCAAGATCGCCTGAGCCCCTGGGCCTGGAGCGCGAAAACGAGGACGTGGCGTCTCTCCACATGCTTGCCATGGCCGTCGACAGGCCTCTGAGGGAGGAGGAGCTATCCCCCTACCAGATCCGCCTCCTGGAGGCGCTCGCGTCGGCCGGCTATCTAGAAAAGAGGGGGCGTTTCTACCTTATATCCAAGGCCGGCCGCGAGAAGCTGTCGGATCTGTCGTTGCGCGGGAGCCCGCACGCGGTCAAGATCAAGACGGCGGACGGCGGACTGTTGGGCCATAGGGAGCTCCCCCTCGCCCTATACGAGCTACACCCAGAGGCGATATACGCCCACGGCGGCTCCACCTACATAGTGAAGTCGCTGGATCTGTCCAGGAAGGTCGCCGTCGTGGAGCCGACGGACGCCGAGGATCTGACGACCCAGGCCCTGGAGGACATGGAGCCCCACATGGAGGAGGTGCTGGAGGAGGGGAGGGCCGAGGGGATCCTCTACCAGTACGGCAGACTTAGGATAAAGATCAGCGTGTACGGCTACGCCCTCAAGAGGTTCACCACCGACGAGACCCTGGGGGAATACCAGATAGAGCCCGTATCCTACGAGTTCAGGACCAAGGGCGCCGTCTTCTACATGCCGCACGTCCGCTTCAGCCCCAACGACGCGGTCGACTGGGAGGCGCGGGCCAAGGGTTACCACGCGACGGAGCACGTGCTCATCTCGGCCGCCGAGATCGCCCTGGGCGCGTCCAAGACGGACCTGGGGGGCATCAGCTACCCCGACGGGGCGGTCGTGATATACGACTCCCATGTCGGGGGAAACGGCACCACGAAACTGCTTCTCGGCAACTTCAGGAAGGTCGCCGAGGTTGCGTTCAAGATAGTCGACAGATGCGACTGCGCGGACGGATGCCCCAAATGCGTCTACTCTCCCTACTGCGGTAACAACAACAAGATGCTGTCGAGGAGAAACGCGGCGGAGATACTGAGGCGCATACTGCGCGGCGAGGGCGCGCCGGCGGTCGGAGAAATACCTAGATTGGCAAGGGGGATCGTCTGACCTCCTCCCCGAGGGTGGGGGTTCCCGCCCCGCGGGGAGGTGCCCTCGCCCCGCCTTCATCGGCCCCTCGGGCGGGGTTCATGGAGGCGGCCCGGGCCAGCATTGCGGGCCACTGGGGGCTGGCCTTCAATGACCTGAGCGAAGCCCAGACGGCATACGTGACCGGCCACGGGACAAGCGGATTCCTCCTCCCAGCGAGCTTTTGGTATAACCCCTTTCCTCAGCATTCTTCTTACCTCCTTCACCTCCCACCACACGCCCTTCACGGCACCCTCCGGCGTGATTTTCCACAGCATGTTCAACACCGCCGCCGCGTCTCTATCCACGGCGTGGCCGCGGGGACAGTATAAAGTATGCCAATCGCCGTCGTCCCTCAGGGGCGCGAAGTGGATGGGACACACCTTGCTGTTGCGATACGGCGAGACGTATACTACTACTGAGCCGTCCTCTCTCGCTTTGTCCTCCACGGCCCTTATGAGCTTTCTGAACGGAATCTGCTTGATGCGGTGCCTCAGCTCTTTTCTCTTTACCTTCTTTACGCCTTTTTTCGCCTTCTTGCCCTTAACGCCTATCATCTCCTCCTGCGGGTTCTTGCCCAGATCTTCGGTTATAATCACGGCGGGGCTCCTCGCCACCTCGCGGGCGACCTGCTTTACCCGGCCCTCCTTCCGCCTCCTCTCCCTAAGCCTCCCCGCGAACCTCCTGAACTCCCTAGCGTCTGCGACGTTCTGCGCCCTCTCTTCACCGTCCCTGCCCGCGAAGGGATATCTGCGCTTCAGCTCCTCCAGCTTTTTGTTTCTAACCGCCTCGTACCTCTTCGCGAGCCTGCCGAAATCCGTCCTTACGGAGTAGACGGCGGGGTCTACATAACGCCGGTTCCACCGCACCACGGTGTCTACCGTGGCCAAGAGGCTCACCCTGGCGACCGCGACCGAGTTCTCGTTCACATCGAAGGCGGCGGCCTCCGCCGGAGGCTTCCTCTTGGGCTTTACGTCGAATACGAAGACGGCATACCACCTGCCCCTCCGCCGCTTCACCGTGAGGGTGGACGCCAGCTCGGCCTCTCCCCTCAGCGCCTTCCACCAGTAGAGCCAGAACCTCCTGTGGGGCTTTATCCAGACCTCCCTCCTCCCGCCGGAGAGCGACAGCGCCAGCCTGACAGGGCGGCTGAGGCGGCCGTCTTCCGGTAGCTCCAGCTCTGCTCGGCGAATCTCATCGAGACCCGCCTCACCTCGGGGCGGGGCTTGCGGACCCGGCCGTCCCTCCTCGCCTCCAGAAACGACTTGCCGACCTCTTTGCCTTGGTTCACGGCCTGCTGGACGAGCTGGGCGGGAAGATGAGGATACAGCTCCCTAAACCTTCTGTAGAGCTCGCTGTACTTCTCCCTCTCCAGCCTCCCCCTCTCGGCGACGTATACCGCGGCCTCCTCCACGATCCTCCGATACGGCTCCTCAACGGCGTATAGCTCGGGCGGCGGGCTCTCCACCTCCACAGCAACAGCCCTCCTCACGCTCCCCATGTTCTCCATGCGCCCACCTCCCACAAAAAACTTTGATGAATTGACATCCCCGCCCTAAAGGGCGAGGCTTTCCATTATCTGTAATCACCCTATCCACACGAGTCCCTCCTCGTCTATCTGCTCCCTTCCCTTGCCCGCCCTCACCGAATTGGCCTTATGCGTTAACCGCAGATCCTCCGCCGCTTGTAGCGCCGGCTCCGGCACGTACAGATCGGCGTTGAGGGGATCGGCCAAGCTCCTCCCCATCTTGTTCTTGTGGCGCCACACCGCGCCGTTGATCCTCTTGATCAACGCGAACAGAGACGGGTCGCCTCTCCACTCAAGCGGCGGATCCTCTATCCGCTCCCTGTGGATAGA
>JC3A454_105042_pt1 | contig 34723 bp, 33 predicted proteins | sample YNP_Site_4_FD_22002 | JGI IMG/M metagenome (IMG submission 22002) | reverse complement strand
GGGTCAGGGAGGGCAAAATCAAAGGCGATCAGGACGGCTGGCGGCAAGTACAGGGTCCCCGAGAGCGAGGTCAGGAGGATAGCCGAGGGCCTTTCCCGCCAGTAAGGAGGTCAGGGCGGTCATATATGCCCGCGTAAGCTCCCCAGGCCAGAGGGGCGACCTGGAGGGTCAGGTCCAGTACCTGAAGCAGTACTGCTCCTCCAAGGGCTACAGGGTCGTTAACGTGCTGAGCGATATTGCGAGCGGTCTAAGGGCCGACAGAAAGGGACTGCTGAGGCTCCTCGAATATGTCACCAACAGGCGGGTCGACGTGGTCGTGGTGGCCTACAGAGATAGACTGACGAGGTTCGGCCTCGAGTACCTGGAGTACTTCTTCAGGCAGCACGGGGTTAGGGTTGAGGCGGTCCTTGGCGAGGAGCCCAAGGAGGCCCACCAGGAGCTCGTTGAGGACCTGGTGGAGGTAGTGAACTCCTTCGCCGGGAGGCTCTACGGGCTGAGGAGCCGTAGGAAGAGGATGCTTGTTGAGGGGTTTAAGAAATTGCTGAAGGAGGTTGAGGGGCACGAGTGAGGTTACCAGGACTGTCACCGTAAGGTCCGAGCAGTTGCCCAGGAGGACTTTCAGAATATTTGTTGAGCTAGAGGGCATGTACAGGAACATGGTTGAGCAGCTGGTTCTATATGCCGTGAACAACAACATAACTAAGTTCACCAGGCTTAAGGCTGAGAAGTACTGTGAGGTAAGGTCACTCTACCCTCAGCTGCCCTCTCACTACGCCTACACGGCATGCCAGGACGCCGCCGAGAGGGCCCACTCGTTCCTCAGGATGAGGAAGATAGGGAGAGCAAGGAAGGCGTACCCTGAGGTCAGGGGCGTCAGCACTTGGCTAGACGACCACCTGTGGAGGGCCGAGGGCCTGACCTCGATAAGCCTGGCTACTCACAGGGGCAGGGTCAACGTTTCTATTGAGCTTAACAAGCACTTCCTGAGGTACGTTAACAGGGGCTGGAGGTTGGCATCTGAGGCAAAGGTCAAACTGGATCGCAGGGAGAGGAGGCTGGTATTCTATCTAGCCTTCAGGAAGGAGGTCAGCGAGTACAGGCCGAAGGCCTATATCACGGTCGACGTTAACGAGGACGCTGAGGCAGTCCTCGTAGACGGCGTTGTCTACCTCCTTGAGACTGACCTGAGCAGGGTGACGCTTGGCTACTACTACAGGAGGAAGAGGGTTCACGAGAAATATGACAGGGCCTACGGCCCGGGCAGCAGCCAGCGAGGAGGGTGCTCAGGAGCTGGGCAGCAATGAGAAAGCTCTGAAGAGGGAGATAAGGTGGAAGCTGGCTGCGCTGATCGTAAGGGAGGCCGCCAGGAGCAGGCGCCATAGTACTTGAGAGACTAGGGAAGGAGCCAGCCAAGGGCATGATAGAGCGCATCAAGGACTCCCAGCTCAGGCACAGGGTATATCAGGCGGCCTTCAAGGGGGTCCAGAGGGCCATTGAGGAGAAGGCAAGGGAGTACGGGGTGCCGGTGATCTATGTTGACCCCAGGAACACGTCCAAGATATGTCCAATTCATGGCGCCGAGATCGTCTACGGCAGGAATAGGCACGGCGTCTGCTCAAGGGGAGGTGAGACCTGGCACAGGGATGTAGTAGCGTGTTATAACCTCCTTCTGAGGGCCCTGGGCGGCGATGGGGGCTGTGCCCCAAGCCGCGTGAGGGCCACGATCCCCGTAGATGGGGGCCCCGTGCCGTTGGGCCCGACGGCCGCCCATGAGCCCACGCCGATAGCCCGTGGGGCGTGGGCGAGGTGGAGGTCCCTAGGCGCGACGAGCGATCATAAGCTAATGAGGGTGAGCGCCTAGGGACAAACGGGTGCCCTTGGAGGTCTACCTGGTAAGGGGCATGTCGAACTCCTACCTCACGAGCGACGGGGTCATCATAGACGCTGGGGCCAGCGTCAAGGACGTGCTGAGGGCCGCGGGGCAGCACGGCATCAAGGTCAGGTACCTCTTCATAACGCACTACCACGTTGACCACGTGAGGCACGCTGCTGAGATAGCCGAGGCCCTCGGCTGCAGGGTGGTGGCCCCTGAGCTCGACTCTGACGTCATAGAGGGCAGGTCCCCTCCCCCTGGGGGCCTGGCGGGCCTCTTCCACAGGCTGCTCAGGGTCAGGCCAGTGAGGGTTGACGTCAAGGTCAGGGACGGCGACGAGGTGGAGGGCTACAGGGCTGTGGCGGCCCCCGGCCACACGCCTAGCAGCACCGCTTACGTGAAGGAGGGCGTCATGTTCAGCGGCGACGCCGTGCTGAGCTCAAGGGGGAGGCCGGTGCCGCCTCCCAGGAGGTATAACCTGGACCAGGCGAGGGCCGAGGAGAGCTTCAGGAGGCTCCTGGCCCTGAGGCCAGGCGTGATATACCCTGGCCACGGCGAGCCAATAAGGCTTCAGCCCTAGGCGGCCTGCCCGCTCAGAACCTGCGCCTGAGCCTGCCTCCGAAGCCCCTCCTGGGCGGCGGGGACTCGACGACCCTGTCGGATATGTTGTTGGAGGTGTTTACATTGACTATCTCGGCGTCGGACTCCCTTATGGTCCCTCCCCTGCCCAGGTTGAGCCTCATGTGCCCCTTGAAGGTGCCCACGAAGCCGTTCCTCACCTCTATAACTGCCCCGGCCCTCACGGCCTCTATGTTCCTGTCCCAGAGCGTCATGAGGACGCTCCCGGTCTCGTCGCCTACGAGGGCGTCAGCCACCCTGTGGGATGAGCCGTCCCTCCCTATCACGCTCCTTGGCTCCCCAACGCTGACGACCTTCACGGTTATGCTGTCAACGTTGGCGCCAGGAGCTAGGTCCTTAACCTGCACTTCTGATCATCTGATTGCCGAGGCCCCCAGGGCCTTTTAAGCGCAGTTGAAAAGACCCCGCAGGGGCGTCCTGAGGAGGCCTGCCGTGCCCCTCATGAGCGCGGGGCTGCCTGACCTCGCTGTTACGCCCTCAACGTTGGCGCTGGGACTGGTCCTCAGCCCGGCCCTCGCTACAAGGAGGCCCCTGGGGGGCTGGCGTGAAGGCAACCCCATGGCGACTGCCCTTTGTTAACTCCCCGGTTTACGCTGAGGTGAGGCAGGCCTTGACGAGCTAAAGGACTTGATCTCTCCTGGCGGCGCGAGGACCAGGTAGGCGTGAAGCGGTGAGCTGACGGCCTTCCCCTGAGGCCTTCCCGCAGGTGATAGAGGGGCCGTCAACGCTTTGATCGATTCCAGCTTTCACCAATCTAATTACGGCTTGCTATCGTAATTAAACTTCATTGGGCAGCCCTAGGCATCAAAAGGCCTTTTTCCCTGGCGAAAGAGGCTCGCCCAGGAGCGCTACATGGCGGTGCTCGCCTTACTTAGGCACGGGGAGTCCTTATGGAACGAGGAGAACAGGTTCACAGGCTGGATTGACGTGCCCTTGACCGAGAGGGGGAGGCAGGAGGCCCTCAGGGCGGGGCTACTGTTAAGGGGCTACAGGTTTGACGTCGCTTACACGAGCGTCCTGCAGAGGGCTGTGGAGACCCTGGAGCTCGTTATGCTCGCTATGGGCTACAGGGTGCCGGTGATAAGGGACTGGCACCTGAACGAGAGGAGCTACGGGGACCTGCAGGGGTTAAACAAGGACGAGGCGGCCAAGGTCTATGGGGAGGAGCAGGTGAGGACGTGGAGGAGGAGCTACAGGGCCGTGCCCCCTAACGGCGAGAGCCTTGAGATGACGCAGAGGAGGGTCGTCCCCTTCTTCAGGAACACGATAATGCTTGACCTGAGGGACGGCAAGAACGTGCTCGTGGTAGCCCACGGGAACAGCCTGAGGGCCCTCGTGATGTACCTGGAGGACATCCCTGAGGACGTCATTCCGACCGTTGAGATCCCGACGGGGCAACCAATTATTTATGAAGTAGAATTTGAAAAGGACAAATTAGTTATAAAGTCCAAGAAGGTCTTATCATGATAAGCCTGGTAAGGCGTATCGGCTTTAAACTCCATGTGCCTGGTACGAAGACTTGGCTTAAGAGGTCAGCTCTGGGGCTTGAATCTCCCTAAAGGGAGTAGATGAAATAACTTGTTATGCGGCAGTGGCATGATTGTAATCATGAGGTTTTACGTGAAGGGTAATGGTATCCTCGGCGGGTCATTAAGGAGAGCGCAACGTCTTTTCCTTTGCGATTTCTAAGAGCTTGACTGCGTCATTCCAGAGGCCCTCAAATGTCTCTGGGCTCACGTGTTCCTCGTAAAAGTACTCGTGAAGAGGCTCGCCAGCCTTAAGTAAGTCACTGAACACTTGCCTGTTTTCCTTCTCAACGTTATTGTACACGTAGTTGTAAAGCTTCCCGTGGTGCCACTCAACTATGGGCACCCCCTTCAGCGCCGCGTGTAGCTTTATTAATGCCGTTATTGCACCCCAAAGCTTCTCCGCCGCCTGTGGGTAATCCTTACTGTCGTAGTGCCTACGGGCCTCCTCATAATACTTGTTGAATAGTTCCCAGTACTTGTCAGCCCTGCTTGACGGGTCGGCCCACAGGTTCCTAAGCTCATCACTTACATCATCAACGTCCCAGCCAGAGGCCTTAGCAAGCTCCCTCAGCCACGCCCTATCAACCTCGTTCAACTTCTCACCATGGGAGAGCTTACCTGCTAATGAAAGCAGCTCTGGGTATTCACTACTATATATCTCGAAGATGTCCTCCCTCACCGTACCACTGGTTCTTGTACCTCCCGGGTTACCGACAGTACTTGGTTGCGGAGCGATGAGTGAGGGTTGTGGCGAAGTAATTGGTAGGGCTGGTGCTCCCTGGAGTGGTTGCATTGTTGGTGCTGGTTGGGGTTGTGCTTGGAGTTGCAGGAGACTCGTGACGCATCACCCCTTGATTGGTCTCCAGGATGTCTTATATACCCAGAAGACCCAGTACACGGGCTCGTCCGGCGGTGACCTATATAGGGTGTTCCTAACAACCATTGTTGCCTCGGCCACGACCTTAACCTCGAACGAGCCCTTACTGCTCTTAACCGTGGTTAAAGCCTCCGCCGGCTTCTGCTCGACGATGTCAACAAACTCCCAGCCCTCCCTAGGGAGCTCAGGCCATGGTGTAAAGATGGGTTTGTCCTTCACTAACTCCTTGAGACTCTCTGGGACGGATTCCGTAGTAACGCCTCCGGCGACACTCACGTAGAAATAAACGCCGCCAAATGGTGAGAAGCCAGCCTCCTTAACGTCGATGATAAACACTTTAAGCTGTAGAGTGGAACCATCGGATAACTTAATAGTACCAACACCAATAGGTTGATCAGGCATGGGGTGTCAATAATCCTTCTTCAATTAATCCTTTATAAATCTTACTGACCACTCACGAGGCGTTCCTTGGCCCTTAATGCTGGTTCAATCGCTTCGGTAAGCGTTTATTAGGGGGCCCCTAGGTGTTGAGAATGCGGTAACGCTTAGAGGATAAAGGTGATTTGCGAGGGGCCCTTCATGGGAGCTTTTTGGCCAAGGAAATGGCTAGTATGGCTTCCAGGCCTTGAAGCCCACGTAGTCGCCTCTGTCAAAGCCGTCGGTCGGGTACTCAACGGCCTCATTTGAGTACCTGGGGTGTCTAGTCAGCGTCTGGGCGACCTTAACTACCACGAGGCCTGCCCCCCTCAGGAGGCCCATTATCTCGTCAACGGTGTGCCACCTGGCCTGCCTGACGTACTCCAGCGGGTAAGGGCTGGGCGGCCTGACCCTGACTATGTACTTGTCGTCCCAGGAGCCCAGGGCCTCGGCCAGCTTGTAGAGGAGGCCGTAGGAGCCCTCCGCTATTACGTCAGCTACCACAAGGTGGCCGCCGGGCCTCAGGACCCTTGAGGCCTCCCTGACCGCCTTCACGTCGTCATCAACGTAGTCCAGCACGCCGTTGAGTATCACAGTGTCGAACTCGGCGTCGCCATAGGGCAGCTCCTCAGCCCTCCCAACCTTGACGCTCAGCCCCCTTGACCTCGCGGCCCTGGCCATGTCCTCCGAGGGCTCGACGCACTCGCCCACGTTGATGCTGTACCTGGTCCTAAGTATGAACTCAAAGAGGCCGGAGCCGCAGCCGACACTCAGCGCCCTTCCAGGGCTGGGCTCAAGGAGGTACTTGAGGAGGAGCGCCTCGGACTCCAGCACGTAAGGGTTGCTGAGGAACCACGAGTCGTACTTGCTCGCCTCGAACAAGCTCCCAGCCGTTCTTACTACTTTAAGTGGTAGCATTTAAGCCTGAGCCGCAGAGGGTGGTTGGGGGGAGGCGTCTGCTCACGGACGAGCTCAGGAGGATGGCCGACCCCATATGGGAGGAGATACACAGGCACCCGTTCGTGGTCGAGCTCTACACGGGGAGGCTGCCGCTTGAGAAGTTCAGGTACTACCTGCTTCAGGACTACAGCTACATAGTTAACCTGACCAGGGCCTTAGCCCTGGCCGCCGCCAAGGCCCCGAGCCCTCAGCTGATGAAGGAGGCCCTCGCCCTGGCCCACGGCGAGGTGACAGAGGAGATGGCCTCATATGAGTCCCTGCTCAGGGAGCTGGGCCTAGGCGTTGAGGAGGCGGCCAGGGCCGAGCCGAACAGCGTCAACGTGGGCTACTCCTCCTTCATGCTCTCAACGTGCTCCCTTGAGGGCTTTTACCAGTGCATGACCGCGCTTCTGCCCTGCTTCTGGAGCTACGCCGAGATAGCCGAGAGGCACAGGGCTGAGCTGGAGTCGAACCCCGTGCCCATCTACAGGAGGTGGGCCTCTGAGTACCTCTCCGATGGCTACAGGTCCCTGGTCAGCAGGCTGAGGGAGGTAGTAGACTCCTCAGGGCTCAGGGCCGCTGAGCTCTGGCCCTACTTCAGGAGGGCCTCGCTCTACGAGCTCGAGTTCTGGGAGGCAGCATATGAGGGCCGCTGAGCTGAGGCCTAGGGGTCCCTGAGCTCAATGGCCTAGGCACGCCAAGTGTTGCTAGGAATAGGGGAGGTGAGGTGGCTCTCCGACCTTGTCCCCGCTGAGCTGTAAACTTCCCTTACCCTCCTGGCGGCCCCGAGGAAGGCCCTGAGCTCTCAGGAGGAAGCTCGTACGCCCTCGACCCCTTCAGAGCCGTATGCACCCCTTAAAGTTGTCCTGGTCAAGACCTGCTTGCCGTTGCGCCTGGGACCGTTAGTCCCTGGGATATCAGTAAAGGCTTATAACTTAGCTGAAAACTCGGCAGGGACGGTGATCTTTTTGGCAAGCGCCCCAGGCCAGGCGCCCTCCCCTGAGGTAGAGAGGACCCTGGGCTCGATAAGGACCATGGTTCTGGTCGCCCTGATATTCGCCATCCTGGCCCTGATTGGCGAGATCGTGGTCCTAGGCCTTGTGGGCTTCGCAGGCGCTGTGATGTCCGAGCAGGGCATCGTAAGCCCGGCGGCAAGCGCTGAGCTGGGCTTCATAGGCTTCCTTTCGGTGGTATTCCTGATAATAGACGTTGTGGTGATAAGCCGCACCTGGAAAATGTACTCGGCCGTAAAGAACGGTGACATCGCCACCCTGAAGTCGCTCAACTCACTTGGCTGGGTCATTAGTGGCCCTGATATTTTCTGGCGTTATACCTGGCGTATTGCTCCTCATAGCCCACGGGAGGATAGAGGATCTCCCAAGCCCTCAGGCCTGATCCCTTAGGTCAAAGTTTTTTGCGCTAGGTGACCCTAGGTCTGAGGCCTTATGCCTTAACTAGGATAGCAACATTAGGTCAGGCACGTCCTATTAGATTGAGGAGCGATCTTCGCCTGCCAGGCTAGGGTCTGACCACAGGCCGGTCACTTATAGGCAGTTATCTCTAGGCTCTCTTAGGGCAAAAGCCTTAATAGTTTTACTGGCTTAACTTTAGTTGAGCCGGCTTGACTGTGAAGGTAGAGGTCGGGAAGAAGGGCTACATAATAATTCCTAAGAGCATAAGGGAGCTGGTCGGGATAAAGGAAGGGGACGTGCTGACCTTAACAGTTGAGAACGGGAGGATAGTGCTGGAGCCGGAGAGGAGGGTCAGCCTGTCCGAGGTGGCTAAGAGGCTCAGGGAGCACGAGGAGAGGGTGAGGAAGTACGCTAAGGAGGCCAGGCTGGGCGACCTCGTGGGCGTGAGCCTAGAGGAGGAGTTCGAGTGATATTCGTGGACGCTAACTTCCTAATCTACCTGAACCTCGGCGTGAAGGAGGTTGAGGACTACTACCTGAGGCTCCTGTCCGAGGAGTCCCTCGCAACGGACCCACTGGTCCTGGACGAGGTGATTTACGTCTCGAAGAAGAAGTACGGCGTTAGGCTTGAGGACACACTGGACTTCCTAGACAACATCGTGCTGCCGAACTCCGTCGTTCTTCCAGTAACAATTAACGAGTACAGGAGGGCCAGGGAGGTCATGTTAAAGTACTCGGTGAGCCCTTCAGACGCGCTCCACGTGGCCGTGATGCTGAACAACTCCATAAGGAGGATCCTAAGCGAGGACAGGGACTTCGACAGGGTTAAGGAGGTTGAGAGGGTCTGGCTAAGCTGACCCGCCCTCTTGGCGGGCCCTCGGCCCCTAGAAGGGGTCGCCTAACGCCTTAACAGGGCCCTTCCCTGCTGACTGTAAACTCCTCGGTTTACAAGGAGCCGTGGAACGAAAGGTAAAGGGCTCCTACCTGTGGCCAAGCTTTGACCTAAGGGAGATCGACGCGTTGTCCGTCGTTAACTCCCCAGTTTACAGAGTCGGGAAGGTCACGCTGCAGGGCCATTCTGGGCGACACGCTTGCGTTGGCCTCCAGGGCCGCGCCTAGGCCGCGTATACCGCCTCCTCTATCACGTACTTCCTCCTCGAGACCTCCAGCAGGTACCTGGTGAAGGCGAGGGCGAAGACCACCACCACGACGCCAAATAGCAGGGAGGCGTAGGAGGCCAACGCTATGTTGCCCTCGTAGGTGGCCACGTCCATTATCTTGAGCACGCCGTGGGTCACCTCAAGGGTCCTGTCGCCTGCTATCTGGGGCCAGTACTCCCCTATCATGAGGCCTCCCCAGGCGCTGTCGATCGTTGAGGTGAGCCCCGTGACTATGTAGGGCATGGTGCCCGGCAGGAGCACCCTGCGGAGCCTCGTGAAGAACCCCATGTTGAGGTTGTCCATCACCTCATTTACCTCGTGGGGCAGCGCCTTCAGGCCCATCCAGTACGAGTAGAAGATGTAGTAGAACGTGCTGACGAAGCCCAGGGAGACCACGTAGAGCTCGTTGGCCAGCCCCCCGAGGGCCCTGTAGAGGGCCGCCGAGGTGGCCAGGAAGAGCAGGGGGAAGTAGGCAGGGGCCGGGAGGGCTGCGAGGGCCAGCGTGAGGGGGACCCCCACGGCCTCTGCCCTCCTGTGTGTAGCCAGGTAGTAGCCGAGGAAGACAGCTATGACGAAGGAGACAAGGGCTATCGCCGCGACCCTGGCGTAGTCGTAGGCCAGGCCCACCAGTATGGGCCACGTCTGGGAGAGCAGGTAGGCCCACGTGCTGGGCCTCGTCGAGGTTATGACATCAGCGGCCCCGTAGACTATGAGGACCAGCAGGGCAACGCCTACGGCCCTCAGGGCCCAGTCGAGGGCCCTCCCCCCGCCCCTGCCTGGCGGTGACCTGCGCCTGACCACCTGTATGCTCCTGACGACGGGCGCCCTCCTGACGGCCCCCGCGACGGCCCTGAGGGGCCTGGCGGCCCCGGCGTAGAACTCGCTCAGGGCCCTCCACCTGCCCCTGGCCCTGCGGCGGGCCAGCGTCATAGGGGTGTCAAGGCCATACTTGGCCACGGCCCAGTTGGCGAAGCTCCTGAGGCCCAGCGTCACGCCCGCCACAAGAACGGCGAGGGCGGCTAGCGAGTAGTAGACGCAGGTGTAGAGGCCCTCTGAGACGTAGCTTGATATGAGGGTCCCTACGCCGAAGACGTGGTGGGAGGTGGCGCCGACGCTGAAGACCTCGCTGACGGTTATGTAGAAGTAGGCGTCGGCGAAGCTCGGCATCAGGTTGGCCGCTATCCTCGGGACCGAGAAGGGTATGTAGAGCCTCCTCATCTTGCCAAGGAACCCGTAGCCCATGTTCTCCAGGGCCTCTACCATGGCCGCCGGGACCGTCTTGAAGGCCTGGTATATCCCCATCCATATGTTCCAGACCACCGCCGTGAAGACGAGGAAGTCGACGGCTAGCTCAACACCCAGGTACCCCCCTATCCTGTCAACGAAGAATATCAACACGACGGGGAAGAAGGATATAACGGGGACCGACTCGAAGACCTCAGATATGCTCACATAGACAGTCTCAAAGCCCCTGCTCCTTATGGCCAGGTAGCCGAGGAGCCAGCCGGTCACTATGGCCAGCCCTATGGTGAGGAAGACCCTGCCCGTCGAGGCCAGCAGGGCGAGGACTATTACTACGGCTATGACGCTGACGCCGGGCCCGGTCAAAGGGCCCCACCGGCTATGTAGTCGTAGAGGAGGTCCGTGTACTCGATGAAGGCCGGGTCCTTCGGGACCCTCGGCCTGGGCAGGCTCACCTTGACCTTCGCCGTTATGGTGGCGGGCCTGCCGTTGAGGACGTAGACTACGTCGGCGAGCTCAACTGCCTCTACCAGGTTATGCGTTATCATGACGACCCCCTTGAGGCTGGTGTTGACGTTGAACAGCATGTCGTATACGTCCCTCCTTAGGGCCTCAGCGGTCAGCTCGTCAAGGTGGGCGAAGGGCTCGTCCATGAGGAGCACCACGGGGTCCGCCGCCAGGGCCCTGGCTATAGCCACCCTCTGCCTCATGCCCCCGCTGAGCTGCTTGGGGTAGAAGTCCTCGAAGCCCCTGAGGCCCACGACCTCTATCATCTGAAGGGCCACCTCCCTGGCGGCCTCCTTCGGGAGGCCCCTGGCCTCGGCCCCCATCATGACGTTCTCAAGCACCGTCATCCAGGGGAAGGTGACTATGGCCTGGTGGACCATCATTATCTTCGGGCTTGGCCTCGTCACCTCCTCGCCCATCAGCAGCACCTTCCCCCTTGTGGGCCTCAGGAAGCCGCCCAGGACGCGGAGGAGCGTTGACTTGCCTGACCCCGAGGGGCCCACTATGACAACGAAGCCGTTCTCGTTGACCTCGAGGTTCACGTGCTCGAAGACCGGGAAGTCGCCGTAGGAGAAGGCCAGGTCCTGGGCCTCCAGCACAGGCCCTCTGGCCTTGGCGGCCTCCTCGGCAGCCCCTATGGCGGTCGTTCTTCCAACGTCTTCACCTTACGGCCTCGGTGAGGCATCGGCCCCAGAGGGTTAAAGGGCTTTGCAGGCCCTTCAGGGTGACCAGCTTGATAGAGAGGCTCAGCCAGGCGGGGCCGCCAGGCCCTTGGCGGCCTCCCTCTCATAGGCCTTCACTACGTCGTCCAGGGTCACTATGCCTACGAACCTGCCGTCCTCCTCAACTATCACGTACCTGGAGTTGGTCCTAGACATCATGTTGACGGCCTCCTCAAGGGAGGAGTCGGGCCTCACGTGGCCTGGCTCAGGCCTCAGGTACCTTATGGCTGGGGCCTCGGGGTCCGCCGTCCTGAGGTCCACGCTGTTCACTATGCCTAGCACCCTTCCAAGCCTGTCAACAACTGGCAGGGAGAGGAGGCCGCTTGACGTTATGGCCGAGAGGGCCTCAGCGGCCTTGGCCTCCTGCCTTACGTACACCTGCCTCGGTGGGACCTCAGAGACCCTAACCCTCCTGAGCACAGGTATGGGGTACTCGCCTGCGTGGACTGGCGAGAGGGCCCTGCTCTCCACCTGCTCCTTCAGGAGGGCCGGCCCCCTGAAGGCCATCATGGCCACGGCAAGCGCTATCATCTCCCCGGGCAGCAGGGTCAGGCTCCCCGTCATCTCAAGGGTCATCAGCATAGAGCTTATGGGGGCCTGGCTGGCTGCCCCGAAGGTCGAGAGCATGCCGACCACCATGAAGGGCACTACGTCAGGGAAGAGCTTAGGCATGGCGAGGTGAAGCGCCTCACCGAAGGCGAGGCCCGTGAAGGCCCCTATGTCAAGACCTGGGGCGAAGACCCCTCCCTTGGCCCCGCTCCCCAGGGTCAGCGAGGTGGTCAGTATCTTTGAGAAGGGCAGCAGCGCCAGGGCGAGGGCGAAGGGGAGGATAGAGGGGACCTGACCTCCGCTGGCCAGCGCCCTCAGCCAGCTCAGCCCCTCACCCATGTCCTCAGGGAAGACTATGACAAGGGCCCCCACAGCGACCCCCATCAGGGCAGTCCTCACAAGGGGGTTCCTGAGCTGAGTCCTCAGCCATGAGGAGAGGCCGTGGAGGGCCCTGGGGTAGAGCATGGCTACGCCGCCTGCCACCAGGCCCTCGAGGGCGAAGAGCGCGAGGTAAAGGGGCCTGAAGGGGCCCACGTAGAGGCCCAGGAGCGGCGAGAATCCGGTGAAGGACCCATATACCACGTAGGCCACGCTTGAGGCTATGAACGCCGGGTATATTACGTCAGGCTCAACGTCCCTCCTGTAGAGGAGCTCAGCTGATAGCAGGGCCCCGGCGAAGGGGGTCTTGAAGATTGCCCCTATGCCTGCCCCGAGGCCGACTGCCAGGGCCCTCCTCCTGTCCTCCGCGCTCATCCCCAGGACCCTTGACATGAGCTGGGCCAGGGCGGCGCCAACGTGTGACGCTGGTCCCTCCATGCCGGCGCTGCCGCCCAGGCCTATCGCTATGGCTGAGGAGAGCGCGGCGGCAGGGGCCTCGTTAGCTTCAAGCCTGAGGTTCCTGTGGTAGGCCCTGACCACCCTGTCGCTGCCCACCTCAGGCGTCCTGAAGGCGAGGGCAGCCAGGTAGGACAGGGGGAATGCGGCGGCCAGGACCGCTGGCATCAGGAGGAGCCACCTGAGCTCCGACCGGTACTGGGAGGCCGTGACGGGGAAGAGGCTCACGTGGGCCATGAGGAGGAGCTTGGAGAGCGCTACGACAAGGTAGTAGATGGACAGGGCCCCCAGGCCCACGAGGACTCCTATTATTATGCCGGCTATGAACCACCTCTCATAGTATGGCATTGAAGAGAGCCTAAGGCCTGCCATGGCCGCTGGCCATAGGCTAACGTCCCATTTACTTTATATTAAAGCGTTCTCAGCCCCAACCGGTGCTTGCAGGTTGCCCCGCAACCTGTCTTCGAGGCTCAGGGCGCTTGAGGACTCCCCGATGGAAGTGATAAGCTCCCTCCTGAGGTCGCCAAGCCCTGACCTGATAAGGCTTCACGCTGGCGAGCCGAGCCACAGGCCACCGCTCGAGGTAATTGACGACGTGTTGGAGTCGATGAGGCTTCAGAGGACATACGCCTACGCCCCGGCCGAGGGGCTGCCAGAGCTGAGGGAGGCCATAGCTGAGGACCTGGGGCGCGAGGGCATCAGGGCGTCCCCCGACGAGGTAATGGTGACCCCCAGCGGCTCCTCGGCGATCTTCCTCGCCCTCTCTGCCCTCCTGGACCCCGGGGACGAGGTGGTCCTCATTGACCCCACGTTCATGATGTACAGGCCCATAGTTGAGTACCTGGGCGGCAGGGTCAGGTGGGCCAGGGCCGGCGAGGGCTTCCAGCCCGACCCTGAGGCCCTCAAGGAGGCCATAGGGGAGAGGACCAAGGCCGTCATCCTGGTGGACCCAGACAACCCGACGGGGAGGCTGCTGAGGCCTGACGTGGCCAGGGCCGTGGCGGAGCTGGCCCAGGACAGGGGGGTCTACCTGCTGGTCGACGAGGCCTACAGGACTATAGTCTACGAGGGGAGGAGGGCGAACCTCTATGACATGGCCCCTGACGTAGTTGTGGGCCTGGGTTCCTTCTCAAAGGACCCCGGCGTCCCTGGGCTCAGGCTGGGCTACATATATGGGCCCAGGGAGGTCATGAGGGCCTGCTCGAGGATAGACGCACACGCCTTCTTTGGCCCCTCCAACCTCTCGCAGCTCTTCGTGCTGAAGTACCTGACCTGGGAGGGGAGGTGGAGGTTCATTGAGTCTGTGGTCTCGACGTACAGGGAGAGGAGGGACCTAGCAGTCAGCGCCCTCAGGAAGTACGTCAGCGACGCCAGGTTCTTGGTTCCCCAGGGCAGCATGTACGTCTACGCGGACCTCTCGCCGACCGTCAAGGACTCGAACGAGTTCGCCCGCGCCCTGGCTTCAAGGTATAAGGTCGCGGTGATGCCCGGCACGGCCTTCGGCCCCAGCGGCTCCAGCTACATAAGGGTGACGTTCGTCAGCGAGCCGCCCGAGAGGCTTGAGGAGGGCATAAGGAGGATAGGTCTGGCTTTAGAAGGCGAGGGCTAACTCTTATTATAGACAAGGGCCTCTCGCTGTAGGGGCTCCGCCACGATAAGGATAAACCTGCCCAAGGAGGAGCTCAAGACCTTCTACTCGTTCCCCGAGCGGGAGCCTGTAGAGGAGCACTGCAGGGGCCTGGCCTGCTACGTGGCCAGGTCGCTTAACCCAAAGGCCTGGGAGGCTGCAGTCAGGCAGGAGCCGCCAACATATTGCCTCGGCAAGTGCTACATGGGGCCGTCGAGCACCTCAACGGCTGGTTACCCGATAATTGAGGTGAGGTCTAGCAAGGCCGTCGTGCTGAGGCACATAGTCAAGGGACCCGTCAGCTCGCTCGGCCAGTACCTTGAGCTTGGCGGAATGAGGGGCCTTGAGAAGGCGCTAAAGATGAGGAGGTGGGAGGTCATAGAGGAGGTCAAGAGGTCCCAGCTCAGGGGCAGGGGAGGCGCCTACTTCCCCACCGGGCTGAAGTGGGAGTCCGCCTACCGGCAGAGGGCGCCCCAGAAGTTCGTGCTGGTCAACGGCGACGAGGGGGACGCGGGGGCATACATTGACAAGTTCCTGATGTGGTGGGACCCCTACCTCGTCATCGAAGGGGCACTTATAGCAGCTTACGCCATAGGCGCCTCAAAGGTTTACTTCTACATAAGGAGGGAGTACCCTGAGGCCGTGGCCTCGGTCAGGAGGGCGGTAAAGGAGCTCTACGAGGCCGGCTACGCGGGCCCGGCCGCATCAAGGGGGCCGCCCGTTGAGGTTGAGGTCCACGTAGGCAAAGGCTCCTACGTCGTGGGCGAGGAGACAGCGATGATAAACGCCATAATGGGCAGGAGGCCAGAGCCAACCCCTAGGCCACCTTACCCTACCGAGAGGGGCCTGTTCGGTATGCCAACCGTCGTAAACAACGTTGAGACGCTCGCCAGTGTGCCTTGGATCATCGAGAACGGGGGCGACAAGTACGCCGAGATGGGCTACAATAAGAGCAGGGGCACCAAGGTGCTCAGCCTCAACAGCCTGTTCGAGAGGCCCGGCCTCTATGAGGTAGAGTTCGGGATACCTCTTAGGGAAGTGATATATGAGATTGGTGGAGGGCTCAAGGGCGGAAGGAGGCTAAAGGGCGTGATAGTTGGCGGTCCCCTGTCGCCCGTCATAAGGCCCGAGGAGCTTGATGTGAGGCTAGGAGTCGAGGAGCTGAGGGCCATAGGGGCCAGCCTTGGGCACGGTAACGTGATAGCCTTCAGTGACGACACCCCAATAGTTGACCTGCTTCACGAGATAGTCCACTTCGCGGCCTTCGAGTCGTGCGGCAAGTGCTTCCCTTGTAGGCTAGGCACCTCTGAGCTAGACAGGCTGTTCGAGGAGGCCTCAAGGAGGGGCTACCTGACCAAGGACGAGGCTGAGGAGGCCCTGAGGATAGCTGAGACCATGAAGGCCGCCTCGCTGTGCGGTCACGGCGTTGGCACGGGCGAGGCCGTAGCGGTCACGCTAAAGAAGTACTGGGACGAGGTAGTGAGGTGATGGGAAATGCCCTTCAGGGTCAGGATAGATGGGAAGGAGGTCGTCCTGGAGAAGCGCACCACCATACTGAACGCCGCCAGGAGGGCAGGGGTGGACATACCTTCGCTCTGCTACGACGAGAGGCTGCAGCCATACGGCAGCTGCAGGCTCTGCCTGGTCGAGGTGAAGGGGAAGGGCCTGGTCACCTCCTGTTCCACGTTCGTTGAGGACGGGATGGAGGTGAGCACGGAGACCCCCGAGGTGGTAAAGCACAGGAGGACGATACTTGAGCTCCTGGCCAGCCGCTACCCGGCCGAGGCCGCCAAGCTTGACACGAGGCTCTCGCAGCTCCTTAGGAGGTACGGTGTTGAGGCCAAGGGCGCCGAGGACCCGAGGCTCATGGACGAGAGGCACCCGTGGATAACCGTTGACCTAAGCAGGTGCGTTCTGTGCTACAACTGCGTGAGGGTCTGCGAGGGCTACATAGGCAGGCTCATATGGAGGACGCTGTACAGGGGGCAGCAGACCATCGTTATGCCTGAGACGGGGAGCCTGGCCACCAGCTCATGCATAAGCTGCAGGGCATGCGTTGACGTCTGCCCGAGCGGGGCGATAGTGGACAAGGTGATGGCATCAGCCAGGCCGACGAGCTGGGGTGAGACGGCCTGCTCCATGTGCTCCCTTTCATGTCCGTTGAGGGTAGGCTTCGAGGACTCCAGGCCGGTCTACGTTGAGGGCAGGAGGGACCTGCTGCCCTTCGCGGCCGAGTGCCTCAGGGGCAAGTACCACTGGGAGGACCTGGTCTACGTGCCTGAGAGGCCTGAGGGGCCGAGGCTGAGGAGGGGAGGCAGGTCGTGGTCGAGGGCCTCCATTGACGAGGCCCTTGGCGTCATAGCTGAGGGCCTGAGGAAGGCGATGGGCGAGGGAGGGCCCGGCTCGGTGGGCGTCATAGTGTCCTCGAGGCTCCCCGCCGAGGCCTACTACCTCTCCCAGCTCCTGGCGAGGGCGGCGCTAAGGACCAACAACGTTGACGTGGCCTCGTCGCTCCTGCCCTCCTTCAGCGAGCTTGCCCCCATAGGGGGCCCGCTCCCGACGCTCCCGCTCTCGTCACTTGACGACGTTGACTCCTTCCTGGTCATAGGGCCCCTTGAGGACTACCACCCGGCCCTGGCCTCCTTCATAAGGAGGCAGTCCCTGCAGGGGCGCTCAAGGCTCATACTGATATCGTCAGAGGACGACAAGCTCGCTAACGCCGCAGACGTACACATGGCAGTTGACGTAAGGAGGGCGCCTGACGCCCTGAGGGCCATTGAGGTAGCGGCCGCCGCGGAGGGACTCATGGACGTGGCCTCGGCCTCCAAGCTGCTGCCCGACGCGGCCTCCAGGGCCCTCGCGCTCAGGTCGCTGAGCCCGGCTGAGGAGGCGAGGAGGGCGGGCATCGACGAGGCGGCGGCCAGGGAGGCTGCCCAGGCGCTGTCCAAGGGCAAGGCGGTAGTGGTGGCGGAGCTTGACGGAACCCCTGGAGTGGCCTCAGAGGCCCTAGCGCTCTCCGCCCTCCTGGGCGTCCTCTCGAGGCCCGGCTCAGGCCTCGTGCCCCTGCTGTCCTACTTTGACAACGCTGAGGCCCGCCGCTTCGGCGTGGGCCCGTCAGCCCTGCCAGGCGGCAGGAGGCTCAGCGAGGCCGGGGAGCTGAGCAAGGCCTGGGGCGTCGAGGTGCCGGGCCAGGAGGGCATGACGGCCCCCGAGATGATCGAGGCGGCCAGGGACGGGAGAATGAAGGCCCTCGTTATCGTGGGAGGCGACCTGGCCTCCCCCTCGCCGCTCCGCGAGGGAGTGCTGGAGGCCCTCTACAGGGTGCCCTTCGTGGTATCGCTCTCCCCTGTGGCCGGCGTGGGGGTAGAGTACGCCTCTCACGTCCACGTGCCACTGGCTTCACACGTTGAGGAGGAGGGCGTCTACGTGTCCGTGGACGGCAGGCTCACCCTGGCCAGGGGGACCAGGGCCTTCAGGGGCTCGGTGAGGTCTTGGGAGGTCCTCGCGAGGCTCCTCGTCCTGATGGGATACTCGAGGGCCTACCCGTCAGCCAGGGACGTGTGGGACGAGCTGAGGTCCCTGGACCCGGCGCTCTCGGGCCTGAGCTACGAAGCGATAGCCTCGGGCTCGGCCAGGGTAGAACTGAGGCAGACCGCGAGGGCCTGAGGCCAGGCCTGTCAATCTCTATATAGAGCTTTTTAGGGGCCCTTGACGGTAAGAGCAAGGGCTGGCCTTTGCCCGTAGACCCTGTCTGCGGCATGGAAGTTGACGATAGCACCCCCTTCAAGGCTATGTACAGGGGGAAGGTCTACTACTTCTGCTCTGAGGCATGTCTTAGGGCCTTCAAGAGGGACCCCGAGAAGTACCTCCGCGAGGGCCCCAAGGGGATGCCGTCTTGAGCCCTGAGGGCAGAGGCCCCCTCAGGGTGACCAAGGAGGAGCAGCTCAGAGTAGTGGGCATGCACTGCGCCACGTGCGTCACCACGGTCACTAAGGCGTTAACTGGCGTTAAGGGGGTCGTCGACGCCAACGTTAACCTAGCCTCTGGCACGGCCAAGGTGATCATAGGCGACAGCGTCAGGCTGAGGGACCTGGTAGAGGCCGTCAGGAGGGCCGGCTACGACGTCGTGACCGAGAGGGTAAGGCTGAGGGTCTCAATGAACCCGGAGGACTCGAGGAGGGTCTCAGGGCTCCTGGAGGGCCTCAAAGGGGTCGTCAGGGCCTCCGTGAACCCCGGCACGGGCGAGGCAGTAGTTGAGATAAACCCCTACTCGACGTCAGCCGAAGCCATAGCCGAGGCCCTCACCGCCCACGGCTTCAGGGCCCAGGTGGTTTCGAGGGCAGCCCCGCCAAGCTCGGGGGAGCTGAGGGGCTACATTAGGTCGCTGATGGTGGCCTGGTCCTTCGGCCTCCTCACCCTTTACCTCCAGTACACCTCGAGGCCGCTCCTCGCCATGTTGGCCTCAGCCCCCGTGGTCTTCTACGCCGGCCTGAGGTACCACACGGGGGCCTACAGGGCGCTCAGGAACAGGACCACCAACATGGACACCCTCGTCTCGACGGCGACGCTCGTGGCCTGGCTCTACAGCGCCTACTCCCTGCTAACGCGCGGCCCCGTCTTCTTCGACGCCGCCTCGCTCCTCATATCGTTCCTCCTCATAGGCAAGACCATAGAGGCCTACATAAGGGAAAGGCTCTCAGGCGAGGTCGCCAGCCTCCTGCCAGCAAGGGCCAGGGTGATAAGGGGCGGAGAAGAGGTCGAGGTGAACGCCGACGAGGTGAAGGTGGGTGACTTGTTGGTGGTCAGGAGCGGCGAGGTCATAGCGGCAGACGGCGTTGTTGAGGAGGGCAAGGGGGAGGTGGACGAGTCTATATTAACTGGGGAGTCAATGCCTTCACTTAAGACTAAGGGCTCGCCCGTGGTGGGCGGCTCGAGGCTCGTCTCGGGCTTCCTGAGGGTGTACGTGACCAGGTCGGGGGACAGGACCTACGTGGCCCAGCTGATGACCGCCGTCAGGGACGCCGAGGCCGCGAGGCTTAAGGTCCAGGACCTCGTGGACAGGGTGGCGGCGGCCTTCACGCCAACCATAGTTGCCGTGGCCGCGGCCACCTTCCTCGCGTGGCACTTCGCCCTGGGGGCCCCGACGCCAAGGGCCGTGCTCTTCGCGGTGGCCGTGCTAGCCTCTGCCTGTCCCTGCGCCCTCGGCCTCGCCACCCCGATGGCTGTCCTCGTCTCAGTTCACAGGCTCGCAAGGCGCGGGGTAGTGGTTAAGGACGGGGAGGCGCTGGAGAGGCTCAAGGACGTCGACGTCTTCGTGATCGACAAGACGGGCACGCTCACGGAGGGGAGGCCGAGGGTCAAGGACTTCGTGGAGGCGGAGCCAGGCGCCATGGAGCTCGCCTCGTCGCTTGAGGCCCTCAGCTCCCACCCAGTAGCTAGGGCAATTGTTGAGAGGTTCGGGGCCAGGCTGAGGGGCTCTGTCAAGGAGTTCAACGAGTTCCCAGGGGACGGCGTGGCTGGCGTTGTTGGGGACAGGCAGGTCATAGTGGGCAGGCCCGAGTTCATAGCTCAGAACTGCCAGGGCGAGGTCAGGGGCGACGTGGCAGTCTGCGTCGACGGCAGGGTGGCCGGCTGGCTGACCCTCGAGGACCCGGTCAGGCCAGAGGCGGAGGAGCTGGTGGGCTACCTCAAGTCCGTAGGTAAAAGGGTCGTAATAGCGACAGGCGACAGCGGCCCCTCAGCTGACGCCGTGGCCTTAAGGCTCGGCGTTGAGGTCAGGAAGGGCCTATCCCCGGACGACAAGGCCGAGCTCGTGAGGAGGCTGAAGGAGGAGGGCCACAGGGTGGCATTCATAGGCGACGGGGTCAATGACGCGGTGGCTGAGAGGGAGGCGGACGTCGGCATAGCCCTGGCAGGAGGCACTGACATAGCTAAGTACGCCGGCGACTTCGTGGTCACAAGCCTGAGGGGCGTGAGGGACTTACTGAGGGAGTCGAGGGTCGTCGTGAGGAAGGTCAGGGAGAACCTGGCCTGGGCCTTCGGCTACAACAGCGTCCTCGTGCCCTTGGCGGCTGGCATGCTGTACCCGGCAGTCTACATAAGCCCCCCTTACGCGGCCCTGGCGATGTCCATGAGCAGCGTCATAGTGTCCCTGTGGTCCATGGTCCCGGCCTGAGCCCTTGGGCAAAGAGCTGCTGGGTGAAGTAATAAGCGGCGGATTATACCCAGCGTTTAAGTCCTCCCAGCGCTCAACTGGGCTGGCGACTTACCGTGATAAAGGTCAAGCGCGTCTACGAGCCCCCTTCCGAGGACGACGGCGTGAGGGTCCTCGTCGACAGGCTCTGGCCCAGGGGTCTCAGGAGGGAGGAGGCCAAGGTGGACCTGTGGCTGAGGGACGCGGCGCCAAGCGATGAGCTAAGGAGGTGGTTCGGCCACGACCCTTCTAAGTGGGACGAGTTCAAGAGGAGGTACTTCGAGGAGCTGAGGGGGAACAGGGCTGTTGACAAGCTCCTTGAGTTGCTGAGGTCCGGGAAGACAGTAACCCTCCTCTACGCGGCCAGGTCGCCCTACAACAACGCGGTCGCCCTGAAGGAGTACCTGGAGTCGCTGCTGGCCAAGGGCTGAGGATGAAAGGCCTGCGCATAACGGGTCAGGCCTGTAGGCCCGCCTGCTTTACTAGGAACCTGTAGACGGTCCCCCAGATCCTTCCATCCCTCCTCATCTTGTTCTCGAAGTTGTTATAGCCCATCCAGGCCTCAAGCGCCCTGAGGGTCTCCTCGTCAAGCCTCCCGGTGACAGACCCCCTGTAGAAGCCGAGCCTCCTGAGGGCCTCCTGCACAGCTCCAGCTACTTGGGCGAGGTCATATACGTCGGAGGGGTCCTCCCTCTCGAGGATCGTTAGCTCCCAGATCTCAAAGAGCCTCCTGAGCTCCCTCACGGGGTCAGGGTGGTCGTCAACCCTCAGGTCGACGTACCTGTCGACGCCCTCCTCGCAGCCCCCGTAGCCCCCGCACGGCCTCATGACAACTATGGCCGCGCTCTGCCTCCCCCTCCTGTCCCCGCCGGCCCTGTCGCCTGCCTCAAGGGCGGCCAGGAGCCTGTCAACAAGCTCCCCCTTGGTGTTCTCGAAGGCCCTCGCCATGGCCTCTATGACCTCCTCGCCGGCCAGTATGTTGCCCTGGACCGAGAAGCCGTCCCCCACTGTGTGGCCCGCGTAGGGCATGCACTTAGGGCCTGTGAAGGCGTAGGCCTCGCCCCTTGAGCTCACTACGCCAACCTGCCTCTCGTCCCTCTTTGGGTCGGAGGCCAGGGCCAGCTCCACTGCCCTCCTCGGCGAGTACCTGTTCTCTAAGAGGTAGAGTATCAGGGGGCCGAGCTTGACGTTGGCCCAGGCCTGGGTTGCAACGGCCCCGACTCCGGCCCTGGCCCACGGGACCACGGAGCCCACCGCTATGAACTTGGAGGCCACCGCGACCCCTACGTCGCCCCTCTCGGGGTCGGCCGCGACTATGGAGAAGGTCAAGCTGCGTCCCCTGGACAGCCCGGCAGGAGGAGCTATAAGCGTTAGGTCAAAGGCTTCGTCAGCTCGCCTCGCCTTCCCCTGTGAGGCTGGCCAGTAGGCCCTGAACGTTACCTGAGCTGATGGTCCTCTCGCTGAAGCCTTAACGGGTGGGCGTCCTAGGCCATGGGCCCATTAACAGCTTATCATTGGCCAAAGGCGCTCCTGCCCTATGAAACGTCAAGCTAAGGCGTTCGCGTCCCTGACCTTCGTGATACGTGTTTTTAAGGCCCTGCCCAGGCCCTAATAGTAAGATGTTGCCTTGAAGACGCCGAGCGATGAGGGGTTTCAGGGGTTGATAGGGAGGCTCGAGCCCTTCTGGAAGTACATAGTTTACGCGGCCCTTGTGGCCATACTCGGGATAACTGCTTACATGAGGCTCATCCCCTACTTCAAGTACGGGCCCACGCTCAACGAGGTCGACCCCTATGAGTACTACTGGCTGGCCAACTACTTCTACAGCCACGACCTAGGGGGGCTGAGGGAGCTCTCGAGGGTCCTCTTCTGGTGGTACCCGTGGGGCAGGGACTTTCTGACGACCGAGTACCTGGGCCTCCCGTGGCTGGCCGCGGCCGTGGCCAAGCTCTCAGGTGGGAGGGTCACCACTGAGCTCGCGCTGACGCTCTCGCCTGTAGCGTTCACAATCATTGGCGTCATAGGGGCCTTCCTGGCCGTGAGGGGCACCACGGGGTCCCTGGCCGGGGGCCTCGTGGCCGCCCTCGGCATGGCCTTCCTGCCCCTGCTCGTGCTGGACCACGGCTTCGCTAACGACCCGGCCAAGGTCTACATAGGCCTCATGCTCCTGCCCTACCCAATTTACTTCCTGGCCCTCTCGGTCAAGTGCTCAAGGACCAGCAGGAGCGTGGCCATGGCTATAGCGTCGGGCGTCTCAGCTGGCATAATAGCATGGTTCTGGGGAGGCTACCAGTACTACGCCCCCATCATAGCGGTGGCAGCCCTCATAGAGCCCTTCCTGGTCAAGCCCACGCCGTCCGGCTTCGCCAGGTACCTGGCCGCCTGGGCCTCGTTTGCTGCCGTCTCCCTCACGTCGCCGGCCACGCCCCTCATGCTGTTCTACAAGGGGGTCGGCCTGGCGCCCCTGGCAGTCCTCGTGGTCTACGCTATCGAGGCCTGGTACGACAGGCTCGGCCTGCAGAGGCTCAGGCTCTCAGGGAGTTACAGCGTCAGGGTGCACGTGTGGTTCGTTCTGCTCATAGCGGCGCTTGGGGTTGTCGCGATCCTGAGCGGCCTCGTCTCGGCCCCGTCCAGGGTTCTCATGGGCCTTGGCCTCGCGCCTCCCCCTACCGCGGTGGTCCCCCTCACGGTCCAGGAGTACATGGGGGTCCCGGCCTCCCAGGTCCTAGCTGAGCAGGGCCCGTTCTTCGTTGTGACCATCGTGGGGGTCCTGGCCCTTATTGCGGCGGCGGCCTCGAGGTCCTGGAGGCCCACGGGCTCAGAGGTCGTCTTCCTGCTGACCTTCGTCCTGTCGATAGTCTTCAGCTACGCCGGGGCCAACCAGGCCTACTACATGCCCTCGGCCGCCGTCTTCTCAGCGATATCGGCTGGGGTGGCCGTCTCCTTCCTCCTCTCACAGAAGAACAGGGTCTACGTCAGGAAGACGAGGAGGTACGTCGAGAGGCCCAACTGGGTTGCCGTGAGCGTGGGGCTGATCCTCGTCGCGGCGGTCGTGGCGTACTCGGCGGTCTCAGCTGTCCAGGTCTCAAGGGCCCTGGCGCTCCAGGCCCCAGCCATACTCACGGGCTGGACGCCACCCATGACCGTGCCGACCTCGAGCGGCTCAAGGACCATCGTGCCTATTAACAGCGCCTGGCTCGACGCGCTTGACTACATAAAGCATAACACCGGCCCTGGCTCGGTGGTGGTCTCGTGGTGGGACTACGGCTACTGGATAGGGGTTGTCGCTAACAGGACCTCAGTGGTGGACGGCTCCACAATTAACGGCACACAGATAGCCGTGGTGGCGAACGTCATGACAGCCCCGGTCAACGAGAGCCCGGCTTACCTGACGATGCTTAGGCTCAGGCCAAACGAGACGTACTTGCTTGTCTACGACGTCTTCACGGGGATATACGATAATAAGAGCGGTTCAGTAATAATGTTTCCATACCCCAACCTCTACCCCGTCAACCCCCAGGCGGGGGTCTACGCCATAACCTACGGCCTCGGCGACATGGCCAAGTCGTACCAGATGCTGAGGATAGCCCTCAGGGTCAACCCGTACGCCGGCAGCCCGTTCTTCTCAAACTACACATCTGTGACCACCTACGGCAACTACGAGTTCTACCAGTTCCCCGCCCTCGTTGGAGGGCCCCAGGCCAACGTGAGCCAGACCCTCTACACGACCATCTACGACCTGATGATGTACGGGATTGAGGCGGCCAAGCAGTACGGCAACATAACCGGGGCCCCGTTCCTGCTCAACGCCACCTCCTTCACCCCGGCAGCGGTGTCATACATAGACCCCACCACGGGCAGCGTGGTGCCTCAGCCCATATCTCCTCCGTCACCCCTGCCGTACTATAAGCCCGTCAAGGTCTTCATATCGGTCTTCTACAGCTGGACTCCGCCAGGCTCCTCTCTGGTCTACTTCTACAGCGTGGTGGTATTCCTGTACCAGTGGACCGGGTACGTGTGAAGAGGTCCTCATTGACTTTTTGACCTCGTGGGCGCGTACGTGTAACTCAAGTGGGAGCGCTTTTTGAGCCGGAATGACAAGCCGTTAGCGGGACCTGCATGCTTGGGACCGTTTGTCCCTAGGTGCTCACTCTCACCAGCTTATGATCACTAGTCGCACCTAGGGACCTCCACCTCGCCCACAGGGCCCTTGGGACCCCTGCGGGCTCATGGGCGGCCGTCGGGCCCAACGGCACGGGGCCCCCATCTACGGCAACGAAGGCCCTCAGGCGGCTTGGGGCATAGCCCCCATCGCCGCCCAGGGCCCTCAAAAGGAGGTTATAACACGCAACTACGTCCCTGTGCCAAGTCTCACCTCCCTTAGAGCAGACGCCGTGCCTATTCCTGCCGTAGATTATCTCGGTGCCATGAATTGGACATATCTTGGACGTGTTCCTGGGGTCAACGTAGATCACCGGCACCCCGTACTCCCTTGCCTTCTCCTCAATGGCCCTCTGGACCCCCTTGAAGGCCGCCTGATATACCCTGTGCCTGAGCTGATGATCCTTGATGCGCTTTATCATATGATTGGCTGGCTCCTTCCCTAGCCTCTCAAGGACTATGGCCGCCTGCCTCCTGGCGGCCTCCCTTACGATCAGCGCGGCCAGCTTCCACCTTACCCCCTTCTTCAGAGCTTTCTCGTTGTTGCCCAGCCTCCTGAGCACCCTCCTCACGGGCCTGCTGCCCGGGCCGTAGGCCCTGTCATATTTCTCCTGAACCCTCTTCCTCCTGTAGTAGTAGCCAAGCGTCACCCTGCTCAGGTCAGTCTCAAAGAGGTAGACAACGCCGTCAATGAGGACTGCCTCAGCGTTCTCGTTAACGTCGACCGTGATATAGGCCTTCGGCCTGTACTCGCTGACCTCCTTCTTGAAGGTTAAATAGAATACCAGCCTCCTCTCCCTGCGATCCAGTTTGACCTTTGCCTCAGATGCCAACCTCCAGCCCCTGTTAACGTACCTCAGGAAGTGCTTGTTAAGCTCAATAGAAACGTTGACCCTGCCCCTGTGAGTAGCCAGGCTTATCGAGGTCAGCCCCTCGGCCCTCCACAGGTGGTCGTCTAGCCATATGCTAACGCTCCTGACCTCAGGGTACGCCTTCCTTGCTCTCCCTATCTTCCTCATCCTGAGGAACGAGTGAGCCCTCTCGGCGGCGTCCTGGCATGCCGTGTAGGCGTAGTGAGAGGGCAGCTGAGGGTAGAGCGACCTTACTTCACGGTACTTCTCAGCCTTAAGCCTGGTGAACTTAGTTATGTTATTGTTCACAGCGTAGAGGACCAGCTGCTCAACAATGTTCCTGTACATGCCCTCGAGCTCAACAAAGATCCTGAAGGTCCTCCTGGGCAACGGTACAGACCTGACGATGACAGTCCTGGTAACCTCACTCGTGCCCCTCAACCTCCTCCAGTAATTTCTTGAACCCCTCGACCAGCGTCCTTTTTCTGCGGCTCCTCAGCCCGTAGAGCTTCCCGGCGAAGGAGCTCACGACCTCTATCAAGTCCTCAACGAGCTCCTGGCGGGATTCCTTCGGCTCCTCGCCAAGGACCGCCTCAACCCTGACCCCGTACTGCCTGAAGAAGAACTCAAGGTACTCGAGGCCGAACCTCGTTAGCCTGTCCCTGTAGGCCACCACGACCACGTCAACCCGCCTGTTGATAACGTAGTCGAGGAGCTTCAGCAAACCCCGCCTGTCAGCTTTCAGACCACTTGCAATATCGCTCAAAACATCTACGACCCTGTAGCCCTTGGAGGAGCAGTACTGCCTCAGGTACTGGACTTGCCCCTCCAGGTCACCCCTCTGGGATGGGCTTACTCGCGCGTATATGACCGCCCTGACCTCCCTGCTGACGGGCAGGCCCTCGGCTATCCTCCTGACCTCGCTCTCAGGTATCCTGTACTTGCCGCCGGCCGTCCTGATCGCCCTGATTCTGCCCTCCCTGACCCACCTAGCTAAGGTTGGGTAGCTGATGCCGAGCCTCTGGCAGGCCTCCTTTGGCCTCAGCAGCCTCTCTGAGGGCCCTGAAACGGCTAACACCTATAATAATGAACAAAAACAGAGCTTATAAACCTAACTATCAATCACCAACAATGAAACAGCCCTGCCACTCCCTGCCCTTCGGGCATAGGAACAACTACCTGATAATATTCGATGACGTCTTTATCCCGAGGGAGAGGGTGTTCATGGACGGCGAGGCCGAGTTCGCGGGGAGGCTGGTGGAGTACTTCGTGGCCCACCATAGAGCTGCAGGGGGGTCGTGCAAGGCGGGCCTCGCTGACGTGATCCTTGGGGCCTCGGCCCTGCTGGCTGACGCCAATGGGGCCCTCAAGGCATCATACGTGCAGGACAGGCTTGCTGAGATAGCCAGGCACGCGGAGGTCATGTACGCCACGGGCCTGGCGGCCATGGTTAAGGGCTGGAGGCACCCAAGTGGGGCTTACATACCTGACGCAAGGCTGGCCAACGTGGCCAAGCTCGAGGCTGTTGAGCACCTGAAGGAGGCAGTCGCCGTTGCGGCTGACATCGCTGGGGGCATAGCAGTCAACGCGCCCTCCGCCAAGGACCTGGCGATCCCAGGCCTAGGACAGAAGGTGGCTGAGGCCGTCAGGGCCAACGAGGCCTACACCGCTGAGGACAGGCTGAGGGCGGCGAGGCTCGTCCAGCTTTGGACTGCAGGGCCTCACCTGGTGGGCCTCGTGCAGGGCGGGGGGCCTCCGGCTACTCAGTGGGCCTACCTCAGGGCCGACCTGGGCTCAAGGCTCGACGATCTTATGAGGAGGGCGGCTGAGCTTGTGGGCGTCAGGAGGGGAGGGACAGCCTAGGAGCTGAGCCTCCTGGCCAGGTACAGCTCTATTATCAGGAAGGCCACGAAGGAGCTGGCGGCCGCGTAGTAGTAGGCGTAGGAGTAGCCCAGCTGGTAGAGGAGGCCCATAACTGCGTTGGCTATGAACATGCCGAGGCTCCTGCCGAGAGTCAGGAGGCCCATGCCCGTCCCCATGGCCTCCTCGGGGGCGAGCTTTGAGACTATCGTAGGCTCAAAGGTCTCAGTGGCCCCCACAGCTATGCCAAGGAGGAAGGAGGCCGGGTAGATGCCAATAATGCCCAGGGGCGAGAGGAAGGCGAAGCCCAGGGCCGCGAAGGCGCCCAGGAGGTAGCCGTAGTAGGCGAGGCCCTTGACGTCCCTGAGCCCCGACCTCCCGAAGACGTAGCCGAAGGCAGAGGAGGCGGCGAGGAAGACGCCGTAGCTGAGCACTGCTAGGTAGTCCTTGTGGGTGAACTCGGCCGTCGTTATAACTGGGAAGCCGAAGCTGTACTGGGTGAAGCCGAAGAAGAGCGTGGAGGCAATCACAGCCATGAGGCCTCTCCCCAGCCCCGCCCTCAGTCCCCCAGCCTTGCCTGGCCTGACGGCCCTCCCGGCCTTAACGGAGGCCAGCACGAGCGTCGACACCACGAGCGGTATGGCCGTTATCAGGAGGAGGTACTCGACGGGGAACCTGAAGTATAGGAGCACGGCGGTGTAGGCTATAGCTAAGGTCGCCCCAGCTATGTCAAGGGCGTGGAGGACGCCGAAGGCCTCAGACCTCTCTGAGGGGTCCGTGACCTCCGCCATCATTGCCCTCCTTGGGGGGTTCCTCAGGTTCCTGAAGAACCAGCCTACCGTGAAGGTTAGCATGGCCTGCCACCAGTACCTTGAGAAGCCCAGGAGCGAGACGAACACTATGAGGGCGTTGCCTATGACAGCAACCCTCCACCTGCCGTACCTGTCACTGAGCACGCCCCCGAGGAAGGCCATGAGGCTGCCGACGCCGTAATTTATGGCCTCAGCGACCCCGTAGAGCCAGTAGGGGGCGCCGAGCATAACTACGAAGATCAGGGGGAACATGACCACTGCTGCCTGGTAGCCCAGGTCCGCGAAGAAGGCGGAGAACGATATCTTGAGCACCTCGCCGCGGTTCCTCAAGGCGTACCCTTCAGCCCATGAGGGCCAGGTCCTTGCTTTAAACGTTTTACGCTTAGCTTACGTGTCTTAGATTAACTGGCCAGGTAACAGGAGGACTAAAGGTCTCCCGTGGTGCGTAAAAACAGCCTTGGAGGCCCTCCTTTAGGACCCCCATGGACCTGAGCGAGATAATGTCAAGGCTGACCGAGGTAATCAAGTCAGTCCCTGTGCACTACAGGGACGGCCTCCTGGGCTCCATGACCACACAGCCTCACCCTGTGGCCAAGGCGGCCTTCGACATGTTCCAGAACCTCAACGCCAATGACCTGGAGCTCTACGGGCCCGTGAGGGAGCTCGAGCTTGAGGCCATAGAGGAGCTCGGGAGCTTCGTGGGCTGCAGGGGCTGCACGGGCTACATAACCAGCGGGGGCAGCGAGTCGAACCTGGCAGCCCTCTACCTGGCCAGGGAGCACGGCCTTGAAAACGTCTACTACGCGGCCTCGGCCCACCACTCCATAGCTAAGGCTGCCAGGCTCCTCAGGATGAGGGCCATAGCAGTCAGCATGACGTCCTACAGGGTGGACGCGAGCTCCCTCCGCTCCCTCTGCAGGGCGAACGGCCCAGGGGTCATAGTGGTGACGGTCGGCACAACGTCAATGGGCCTCATAGACCCAGTTGAGGAGGTCTCCGAGGTCGCGGACGATTGCGACTCCGTCGTACACGTTGACGCGGCCCTCGGGGGACTCGTGGCCCCGTTCATGTACCCTGACAGGAGGCTAGGGTTTGAGAACGGCCCCGTGATGAGCGTAACCCTTGACCCCCACAAGCTCGGCCTGGCCCCGATACCTGCTGGAGGGCTGATAGCGAGGGACGAGGGCTGGCTCAGGCCCCTCTACTTCGAGGCCAGCTACTATCCTGCTGGGGTCCAGCTCGGCCTCCTGGGCACGAGGAGCGCGGGGCCCATAGCGGCCACCTGGGCCATAACCAAGTACATGGGCAGGGAGGGCTACTCGGCCCAGGCCAGGGAGCTCATGAGGAGGACCTCGCGCCTCGTGAGGGGCGTCAGGGAGCTTGGCCTCAGGCTGCCGGCAGAGCCTGAGGTGCCGGTGGTCTGTATAGAGAGCGACGACGAGCTGGGGCTCCTCAGGGCCATGAGGGCCAGGGGGCTCTACGCATACAGGTGCGGCCTGGTGAGTGGCCTCAGGGTTGTCGTGATGCCTCACGTGACTGACGAGCTCATAGACAGGTTCCTGAGGGCCCTTGGGGGAGCTGACAGGACGCCGTGGCCCTTAAGATGACATTGGTAAAGCGAAAGGCAAGCCTCGCCATTTAGGGCGAGGTAAGGCGTAAAGCCTCTGAGTACTTAGAGTTATGAAGAACAGATAGTGTCCCCGTAAGGGGATGCCCCGCACAGGGGCCCTACATATCCCCAAGTCCCTGGGACCTGGGAGGGATCGAGGGCAACTCCCAGCGAGGGATAGGGGTAACGGGCCGAAGGCCCGGCCCGCGGCCTACCGCTGGACGAGCGGAGCGGGGTGGGCGCTTGCCGCGCCCACTAGCTATGATGCGGTGAAGGTGAAGGCGGTAAACCGCGAACCAATGAGCCGCCCTGGGGAAGCCCTCGCCCTTCAGGGCGGGGAGGAGGTCAGTTATGTCCTGAGGGCCCACCTTTAGGTAATTCGGCCTCCGCGAGACTCAGCTACCCTACAAGAGGGCAACGCCCTGCGCGTCCAGCTGACCTAATCAGTAACGCTTAATAGGAGGCCTGACAGCTAGGCGAGAAGGCTTTTGGCTAGGAACCCAGGACCCCCGGCCCTAGGCGGGGCCATAGGGGACCCGGACCCGGTCTCGATCACAAGGTACGACCCTGTCAGGGGCCAGGTGGAGCTGACCAGGGGCTTCCCTGAGGAGAAGTTCCTCTGGAACCCTGACATACACCCGGTGCCGATAACAGCTAGGAACTGGGGCGCCATAACGTACTTCCTGATATGGGTCTCAATGGCCTTCATAGTGCCATCATGGACGCTTGCTAGCATAGGCCTGCAGTTCGGCCTCACGCCTCTGCAGTCCGTACTGACTGTCTTCGCGGGGAACGCCATAGTCCTCATCCCAATGCTGATACAGTCCCACGGGGGAGCGAGGTACGGCATAGCGGAGCCCCAGCTAACGAGGACCAGGTGGGGCACCTACGGCGCCATGTTCCCCAGCTGGCTGAGGGCCGTCATAGGGGCCGGCTGGTGGGGCATTGAGAGCTACATAATAGCTGAGGCCGCCACCGCGCTCTACGCCATAACGACAGGCAGGACCCCATTGATAGCCTACACTGTGGCCCACTTCCAGGACTACCCCTTCGTCCTCGCCAAGGACTTCCCGGCCGTCTTCTGGACGACGTTTATCATAGTCATCCTCGCCCAGGTGGCCGTCTTCTACTTCTCCCCGATAGTCAGGTCGCAGCCGGCCCTGAGGTGGCTTGCCTGGGTCGGAGGGCCTATAGTCCTGATGGCCTTCATAGCGCTCTGGGCCTACTTCGTCAGCGGGACCGGCTGGTCTGTCAACATATACTCGATGGCCCCCCAGGCCCACTTCACGTGGCTTAACTTCATAGCGTTCCTCAACGCCAACATAGCCTTCTGGGCCACCATGGCCCTCAGCATGCCAGACTACACAAGGTTCGCGAGGTCCCAGAGGGCCCAGGCCTACGGCCAGCTCACCATGCCCTTCCTGATGCTCACGGTCGCAGTGCTCTCAGTCAGCACGACAGCGGCGGTCTACAGCCTCCACGGGCAGGCCATATGGGACCCGATAGTGGCTACCTCGCTCTACGTCAGGGCGCCCCTAAGCTACTTCATACTGATAGCGATAATGCTTGCCACCTTCCTGGTCAACGTCTTCGCCAACGCCGTGGGGCCAGCTTACGACATAGCCAACACCTTCCCCAAGTACCTCAGCTGGTTCAAGGGCTCCCTGGCCCTCATAGCTATAGCCGTCGGCATAGGGGCCTGGAGCTACTACGGCAACGCCTACAGCTACATCAACGACTGGCTTCTCACCTATGGGGGCCTGCTAGGCGGCGTCGAGGGCGTCATAATATTTGACTACGCCGTCATAAGGAGGTTCAAGCTGGAGCTCGCCGACATCTTCAAGTCAAACGGCATGTTCAGGTACTGGAACGGGGTTAACCCAGCGGCCCTCATAACGTTCATCATAGTGGCCGTGCTGATCTACGCTCCCCTGCCCTACCACTGGGCCCTCTTCGACGGCTCCTGGCTGCTCTCGTTCACCGTCTCGGGCCTCATATACCTGCCCCTCATGAAGTACTGGGTCATACCTAGGTACCAGCCTCAGCTCACGGGAGGCCTCCTGAGGGGCTACGTCAGCGCCTACACGAGGACAGTCTTCGGCATGGCCTGAGCCTAGAACCTACCTCCTCTTTTTCTCCTTCACCTCCTTAGCCTAAGCGCTGGGAGGCCCTTTGGCCAGCCTGAAGCCGACCTTCATAACCCAGGTCGCTGAGTCGCTGCTCTTGACCTCGGGCTGCCCGAGCGTTAGGTCAGTTGCCGAGACCCTGGGGCTCAGCGAGGTCCAGGCCAGAGCTAGCCTGGAGGCCCTGGCCTTAGCTAACGCCATCGAGCTGAAGGACGACATAGCCTGCGTCAGGTCAAGGGCCGAGCTGGCGGCTGCTGCCATAAGGCTCGGGGGCGACCCGGAGAGGGTCTCGAGGAGGCTGGACTGGAGGGACTTCGAGGCGCTGGTGGCGTCAGCCCTTCAGGAGGCCGGCTTCTCAGTGAGCAGGAGCGTCAGGCTGCCCGGGAGGGGAGGCCTCGAGGTTGACGTCGTTGGGGCCTCGGGCAGGGTTGCGGTGGCCGTCGACTGCAAGAGGTGGTCCTACAGGTCGAGCTCCCCCTCGAGGATAGGCGAGGCCGCCAGGAGGCACAGGCTTAGGTCACAGAGGCTCGCCTCGATCTGGGGCTCCCTGGGCCTCCCCAGGGCCAGCGTCCTGGTCCCGGCCCTGGTGGTGCTCAGGGAGGACCTGCCCAGGTTCGTGGAGGGAGTGGCAGTGGTCCCAGTCCTGGCGCTCAGGGGCTTCATAGAGTACCTTGAGGCAGTAGCTGACGAGGTGGGGATAAGGGTGGCCTAGAGCTCCTTGACCATGAGGAGCCCGTCCTCGTCCCCGTAGTACTTGGGCAGCCTGCCCACAACCCTGTAGCCCAAGCCCTCGTAGAGCCTCCTGGCGACCATGTTGGACTCCCTTACCTCAAGCCTCAGCCTCCTCGCCCCCCTTGCCATCAGCTCGGCCTCAAGGGCCTTCATGAGCTCCTTCCCTACCCCCCTCCCCCTGAAGGCTGGCCTGACGGCCAGGGAGGCTACGTGGCCTACCCCCCTGCCCTCCATGTAGCCGGCCGCGTAGCCTATCACCTCCCCTCCCTCCTCGGCCAGCAGAATAACGGAGCCCGGGAGGGAGAGGAGGTACTCGAAGACCAGCCCGCTGTACCTCTGCCCAGGAGGGAAGCTCTCCTCCTCAACCCTTAGCAGGGCCTCCATGTCGCCAGGCCTGTAGCGCCTCAGCACTACCACGAGCTCCCGCGCGGAGACCTAAAACCAAAAAGGGAATTTATTGGGTATCTCAGGCCTTTCCCAGTATCTGGTCTATGGCCTTCGTCCTGAAGGCGCTGAAGACTGCCCAGTAGTGGAAGGCCAGGGTCACGACTATGGCTATCACCGTGTCCCACGGGAACGGTATGAGCTTACGCGGCCCAAACACCCCGTAGTAGGAGATTACGGTCATGACGAACGTGTAGGTCGGCAGCCACAGGCCAGCCCTCAGCTCCGTCCTCAGGTACTCCGTGCCCAGCCTGTAAAGGAGGGCGACGCTGACGTAGGTCACAACGGCCACCACCAGCACGTAGACCCAGAGCGCCAGGTCAGCGGGCTCGTGAAGGCCCTTAGTGGAGGTGTAAAGGTATGTGAACGCCAGGACAACGGCGACAGCGTCCACTAGGCCGACAGTCAGCGAGGGCCCTAGGCTGACCTTCAGCCTCTTGTAGGCATAGTAACCAAAGTATATCGGCAGCCCTATGAAGGCCACTAGGAACAGCTTGGAGATAGTGCCGAAGCCTGCCCAGTAAATCACCAGCGAGGCGGCCACCGACGCAAGCGGAGCCAGTACCGCTGCGGCGCTTAGCCTGAAGGACCTGTTGAGGTCAGGGGCTGTTACCCTGAGCGCCTGAACCGCTATGCCCCCTACGACCAGGTAGGTGAGCACCCTTCCGGCCGTCGTGAAGGAGACTATCGACTGCCATGTCGGGAATGGCATTAGGTATAGCGCGCCGAGTATGAAAATGGTCAGCAGCGCCCACTTTGGTATCCTTGTCCTGCTCAGGCTCAGGAACCAGCCAGGCAGGTACCCATCGGCTGCTATCCCGTACAGCGCCCTGGTGGCGCCGCCCGTTGAGACGAAGCCCGTGCCAGCCGGCGATGCTACGGCGTCCGTCAGGAACACTATAAGCCACGCCACTATGAAGGCCCCCATGCCCGGGACGACGTACTTAAGGGACTCGAAGAGCTGGGCTATGGGCGCCTTTGATATTGATGACTTCCTCAGGGCAGACCAGGCGCCCTCGTTAACTCCTATGACGTTTCAGTGTATGGCCCCTATGAAGGCGACCTCCAACAGTATGTATATTGACATGGCTATCAGTATGGCCGTGATAACGGCGAAGGGCACGTCCCTGCTCGGGTCCTTGCCCTCACCTCCGTACTCTATGGCCTGCCTGAAGCCCAGGTAGGCGAACATGACGCCCGCCGAGGGTATCGCGTAGAAGACGGCAGCCCAGCCCGTGTATGGGGCGGTGCCGCTCGTGGGCACGAAGCCCCCTCCAGCCGTGAAGTTGGAGGGGACGAAGGCGAGGGCTATCATAATTATGGCCGTAAGCGAAGGTATGATCACCTTCCACCAGCCCAGCCCGTAGACGGTCTCGCCGACCGCCCTGACCCCCATATAGTTGACGTAGGCGAAGAGCGCTAGGAACAGGTAGGCCACGAGGTAGCCAAGGGGGGTTAGCTTGCCGGTAGTAGCGTTGTAAAGCTGCGGGAAGAAGAAAGAGAGGTACCGCGTAGCTGTGAGGGCCTCAGTAGGGGGCACAGCCGTTATAGCGAGGAAGTAGACCCAGCCCGTCAGAAGCCCGCGAACCCGCGAAGCGTAGTGGGGGTA